>Ga0209102_1000052_pt1 | contig 77404 bp, 59 predicted proteins | sample ConPoolayeHmetaG_FD_185483 | JGI IMG/M metagenome (GOLD analysis project Ga0209102, IMG submission 185483) | Hot spring microbial mat communities from California, USA to study Microbial Dark Matter (Phase II) - Cone Pool mat layer H metaG... ... | reverse complement strand
TGTGTCGGGGTTTGTGTCGGGGTTTGTGTCGGGGTTTGTGTCGGGGTTTGTGTCGAGGGTTGGGCTGTCGGTTGGAGCTTCAGATAGTCCTCCTTGAGCATCTCAAAAAGCACCTCGTCATACCTCTTCCCGTCCACCACCTGGTATTCCCTGAGGAGGCCCACCCTCCTGAACCCTGCTGCCTGAAGTGCCTTGATCGACATAATGTTCTCCGTGGTGGCCGACGCTATGACCCTGTTGAGACCGAGGCTCTCAAAGCAGATGCGGACTATGAGTCTGACGATCTCGTTGCCGTAGCCTCTCCCACGTTGCTCGCCATCACCTATGAGAAACGATATCTCCGCGCTGTCGTTCACCCTGTCTATGTCATAGATCGAGCAGTACCCGAGGGGTTTGCCCGTCCCCTTCGCCTCTACCAGCAGGTCTATGTCGTTGGGAATCTTCACGAAGAACTTCTCTATGAGGCTTTCCTCCGTCTCGATCGAGCCGGGGTCGTCCATGAACTTCGATATGACCGTGTCGTTGAACCACTGGAGGAGCACGGGGATGTCCTCGAGGCGGACCTCCCGCGCCCTCAGCGTGTCCGTTTCGAACCTTTTCTTGCGGGATCGTTCTTTGGAGCGTGCCTTCGTTCGAACGACTGCCAATTGCAGTATCTTCTTTATCATCTGGTTGTAGTCCAATCCGCTTGCCCTCGCGCTCCTTGCGAACCCGCCGTCATGGTCCAACCCAGGGTTCGGATTCACCTCCAATACGTAAGGGACGCCATCCCTAACCCTCAAATCTACCCTTGCGTAGTCCCTGCACCTCGTTAGAATGTAGGCCCTCACTGCAATGTCCTTGACCCTCTGCTCCAGATCCTTGTCCAGCTCAGCGGGGCAAACTCCCACGGTCGACTTGTAGGTTTCCGATGTCGCAACCCACTTGGCGTTGAAATCCACTATCTTGTGGTTCCCTTCCTTCATGTTGAAGATTATCTCAGATATCGGGAGAACCTCCAAGTCGGGCGGATTGCCCATTATCGCGACGTTTAGCTCTCTACCATCCACGAACTCCTCAACGAGAGCGGGCTGCCGGTAGGTCTTGATCACGTAGGCGACCCGGGCCCTCAGCTTCTCCTCGTTCAGCACGACGGAGTCTTGGTCTATGCCGACGCTCCCGTCCTCGTGGAGCGGCTTGACAATCAGGGGGAACTTCATGTCCTGTTGGAGGGGATCCTCTGCCTGCTGAAAGACCTGGTAGCTAGGGGTCGGAATCCCGTTCGCCCGGAGGACGTCCTTCGTTCTCGCCTTGTCAAGGCAGAGCCCCAGGGTGAACGCGTCCGAGCCAGTGTAGGGTATTCCCAGAAGGTCAAGGAACCCGGCTATCCATGATTCTCCATGGACGTTTCCCATGTACCCTTCACATAGGTTGAATATGATATCGAAGCTTTCCTTGTCCAACCGCGTGAAGATGGTCCTAGTGACCTTGACGGGGATAACATCATGATCGTCCTGGAGGGCTGCCCGCACGTGCTGTTGAACCTCCAGTATCTCATTATCCGACTGTTTGTCGCTGTCCAGGCCCCTCTCCACGGTCTCAACCACGTTGTAGAGGATACCTACCTTCATCCCTGGTCGCCCCTGATTTGGCCCGGGGGATATAAGAATCTTCACGAGAAGGCTGAGGCCAGGCTCAGCCGGCCTCACCCTCTAGGGGCGCCGTCTTCCCGTTCCTGGCGCTGGCAGGCTCCCTCACGGGCTCAAGAAGCAGGTTATACCTCTTCATTGCGGAATGGAGGATGGCAAGTATGATGTCGTCGTACGTCATCCCCGCAGCATAGCAGGACCTTGGGAATCTGGAGTTCTTCTTCGGATCTGGCATGAGTCCCGGGAGGGCGTTCACATCCAGGACGTAAGGCACTCCTTCGCGGTTCAGCCGTATGTCTATTCTCGCTAGGTCGACGCACCCGAGCTTCTCGAACGTCTGCTTGGCGACTCTCTCGATCTGCGCCTTCAGCTTGGGCTTCAGGTCAGCCGGGACGATCAAGGGATCGATGGGGCTGCTGGGATTATCGTATATCCATTTCGCCTCCCAGGAATCGAACTTGTGCAGGCCATCCGGGAGATGGTCAAAGTTTATCTCGATGATGGGCAGGACCTTGGGGGGGTTGCCAAGGAGCGACACCGTGAACTCCCTGCCATCGACATACTCCTCAACGAGCGCCGGTTGCTTGTACTCCCTGAGTATCTTGCTGACCTGCTTCTTCAGCGATATTGCATCGAAGACTAGGCTGTCGTTCGTTATGCCTACGCTCGAGCCCTCCGCATCGGGCTTCACTATGAGCGGAAATGAAAGCAGTGGATCGAGCTTCTGGTTGGTATTCCTGAATATCTGCCACCTCGGGGTCGGTATGCCGTAGTAGCTGAGTATCTCCTTCTTCCTGCTCTTGTTGAGCGTTATCGCCTGCGTCAGGACGCCCGACCCGGTGTACGGGATGTTGAACATCTCGAGTATGGCGGGGACATGGGATTCCCTGCACTCCCCCTGAATGCCCTCGGCGATGTTGAAAACGAAGTCGACGTTAGCCTCCCTGAGGTTGAACGTGAAGTCCCGGTCGGCCTCTAGCAGGACCACGTCGTACCCAGCCTTCTCGATGGCCAACCTTATCGCGTTTATGGTTTCGAGGTCATCGAATTCCGAGTACTTGTCGAACCTGTCCGTCTTGCCCAACTCCTTCTTCAGGTTGAACGCGATCCCGATCCTCTTCACCTTCTTGTTCGCCAGTTGCTTCTCCTGATTTCGTACCAGCCCCGGGTAGGTATAGAGGTTGTTCATGAAGTTGGTGACCACTATCTGGTCGGGCGTTATCTCTTTGACGTACTGGGGCGAAACCGGCACCTTGCCTCCCGGCCCGTCTATCACGAAGTGGGGAACGCAGAGACCCGACGTGAAGCCTTGGAGGCTTCTGATTATCTCGATGCCCGTCTGGACAGGCGTCCTGAAGTGTTCGACGCCCTTCACGAGGTCACATTGGTAGATGTAATAGGGCTTGACGCGGTTCTTGATCAGTCGGTGCATGAGTTCCATCATGACATGTGGATCGTCGTTGACGCCCCTCAGCAATACCGTCTGACTGCCCAGTGGTATGCCTGCGTCCGCAAGCAGGTTCAAGGCCGCCGATGATTCCGGGGTGATCTCCCTCGGATGGTTGAAGTGAACGTTCACGAAAAGTGGATGGTACTTCTTGAGCATGCCCACCAGCCGGGGGGTGATTCTCTGGGGCGCAACACACGGCATCCTCGTCCCTATCCTGATGATCTCGACGTGCGGGATCTGCCTCAATCTCTTGAGTATCTCCTCTATCTCGTCGTCGGGCCTCATGAGCGGATCGCCGCCCGACACGATGACGTCCCTCACCTCCTTGTGCTCCTTGATGTAATCTATCGCGCGGAAGATGTCCTCCATCGGAATCTGCTGTATCCTGCCTACCTTCCTCTTCCTGGTGCAGAACCTGCAGTACATCGCACACAAGCTGCTTGCCAGTAAGAGCACCCTGTCAGGGTACTTGTGCACAAGGCAGGGGACAGGGGTATGCACCTCCTCCCTGAGAGGATCTTCTACGTTGAAATTGTCCTCGAGTTCCTCAGCGGCAGGCACCGCCTGCTTCCATATGGGATCGCCCTTGTGCTCTATGAGGCTGAGGTAGTACCTCGTGATCTTCATCGGGTATTTCCTTTTCACCCGATCTATCTCGTCCATGTTTGCGCCGAGCTGCCTCAGCCTCTCATACACCGAACCGTTCCCGTTGTTTTCCCCATTACTTTTGCTGTTAACGCTCCCGCTACCAAGACTACTGCCCGGATCGGAATCGTCTTCACTTCCTTCCATCTTTCCAACCCTTCCCTGGGTCTCCCATCAAACACCCAGTTAGCGTGATACCTTCCAGATGCGAACCGCGCCTAGCGGCAGGAATCGGACGAGCGACCTGGTCCGGCGAGCGGTGCAAGGCAGTCCGAGAATCGAAGATGTGGCGCCTGCCGCGCCCTGCCGAGCGCGTGTGGTAGGACATGCTCATCAGGAGCCTTTGGCTCTGCGTGATCTGATTGGGCGTGGTCGTCAGTAAGAAGTTCATCGACCGCCCAAATTGGGAATGCATACTCGCCTGCTATCATCTGCCTCTTGGATGAGAATGATGACGACCTTCGCGCATTCTCTGCTGTGAGGTCTCACGCATCTCTCCCTGTTTGCATTCGAGTTACGGGCCAACTTGTGCGCGCCTCGCTATAAAATTGTTCCCTTTTCTTCTCGACCGTGATGTTTTCCTTTCTATGCCGTCGCGCCGCTCAGAATCGATTCTATCTCACGCTCAAGATCAGGCAAGACCGATGCCTTGCGTCGTGATACACTTCGTTATCAGAGGCAACAAGGTTCGGCGCGAAGTGGGGAAAGTCGCTGTTGGCCAAGTCCAATCTCAAGCGATGTCCCTTCGGAATCAGAATGCAGAGAGGGGACATCACGATCCTCATGGCATAGACGCGTCCGGGAACCAGTTTCTGCGGATGCTCGTGCGATCGGCGGTGGGAAGCTCTCAGGACTCCAGATGAAATCACGATCGAATCTCCTTCAGGGATCACGCGGGTCAGCTTCGCGAACCAATCGACATCGAACGCGTTTGTCGATGCGTTCAGCAGGAGCTCGACGTTACCGTTCAGCTCGATGTCCTTGCTGAGGGGCTCGGTGGTGTAGGTGAGGCAGGCCCTCTCCGCTCGTCTTATGTCCGCATTCCTGAACGCAACGCTCGGAACAAGATTTGCTGGGTCGTGCGAGATTCTGTCCGGCTCCTCGTCCGCAGCCGCGGGCTTCGTGGACAGAAGGCCGTCGTTCAAGCTATGACGTGGATTCGGCTCTCCACGCCTCAGGTATAGGCGCATTGTCCGAGACTTTGGAGGCCAACCATCCTCGAATCTCCATTCGTCCTTGCCCATGACGAAGACTCGCACGGGCGGCTCCTCCATGATGCCGTTCTGGATTCCCTTCAACCAGTAGTCAAACCATCGAAGCTGAACCCCCAGTAGGTCGCACCCTTCCTTTCCGCCGTGGAACCATGGGCCGATGAGGAGCTTCTTCGGTGCATCGATCTCGACGAAGCTCCTTATCGTTCCTGCTATGAAAAAGTCGAACCAGCCCCCCTGGCAGTATACCGGGGTGCGGATGCTCTTGAAGAAGTTGTATGGGGAGTCCTGCCTCCAGAACGGGCCGTCGGTGGGATGCGAAATCCATTCCTTGAGGAAGTCGTTGTCGTAGAGCCCGCCCCCTTCGAGCGCTTGTTTGATCATGAGCTGCGTCCTTTGGCAATGGATCTTCTCCTGCATCTCGTAGATCCTAGGGTCTATCTCCTGAGGCATATCGAAGAGCTGCGGAACCCAAGGCGGCAGGAGGTGCGCTGCGTGATTGACCGCCCACCTGAGTATCATCGTGTTCAATATGCCTCCGGGGTACACCATATCGCCATAAAGGTCGGCGCCGGCGACGCCCACAAACATCGCCTTCAGGCCTGGCGGATTGCGGGCGGCGATCGGGAACTGGTCCATTCCGAGGTAGGAGGCGCCCATCAGGCCAACGTTACCGTCGCACCAAGGCTGATCCCTGATCCAACGAATGATGTCGTATCCGTCCTTTCCGTCATTGCGAAGGAAGAAGAACTTCCCCTCGGAGATGCCGGTTCCTCTCACCTCCGACTCTACCACGGCGTATCCCCTGGAGGTGAACTCGATGTGGTTGGACTTCGTCCTGGAATGCGGCGGCACGCTGACGTTATGGTACGGGTTCATGAGAAGTATTGCCGGGAACCTACCCGGTGAATCGGGCCGATAGACCTCGACGTACAACTTGGTGCCGTCCCTAACGGCGACGTAGGTGCGATCGACCTCCCGGGGCTTATGGAGCTGCACTCCCCAGGATGCCGAGAGATCCTTCGATTTCATTTGCTGACCTGCCATGGGTGACGTGCGATTCACCTTACGCCTCCGCACGGCCTAAGGCTCTTAACCGTTTCCCGGCATCGCCCATCCGAGGCCTTGCGCAGGCCGAGAAAAGGCTCGCGGCTCTAGCAGCTACCTGCCCTTCCAGCGATGACGCATCGCGTTGATCTCGGAAGTTTTTTCAGCTTAAGGATCAACAAGTGGGAGCGTTGCAGCCTAAATCCAATCTCATTTGTCATCGGATCATAGGGATCATCGTCGCCGTGCTGCTCCTCGCAGGTGGGATGGTCTCTGGCATGCAGAAGAGGTTGGACCCGGAGACGGGAAGGCTCAGGCTTCTCTACATCGGCTCGCCGTTCTGGGGCACCAAGCCCGGTTTGATCTTCCTTTCGGACCCGAAGATCAAGCCGACGCTGATACCCGCGATAACCGTCTGGTGGGGGGAGGGCGGGATGTACGGAAACACGCAGGAGGATATCGATCGCGCCATGCGCGTTTACTTCCCGCGAACCTATGATGAGCTTGTGTCCCGCTACGACATGGTTCAACTCTCGGGATGCGACGAGAACGTGATCTCCGGTGCCTGGCAGGTACACTTCACGAGGGCGGTCAAGGAGGGCGGCATGGGGTTGGCCATGACCGACGGCTACCGCGGCTTCGGCGGAGGGCCACAGGCCCACTCCACGTGGGAGGGCAGCTACCTGGACGTGAACCTCCTCCCGACCAATTCGCTCACCCAGAAATTCGTCACGGGTCCGATGTGGGTGAGGGTTCTTGAGGAAAACACTCTGACGAGGTCTCTGCCCTTCGAGTCTGCGCCTCCCCTGATGGAGATAAACCAAGTGACCCTGAAAGAAGGGTGCAAGCTAGTCATGGAGGTGCGGCCGCAGAAAGAGCCCCTCCTTGCCTACTGGGATGTGGGTAATGGCCGGGCGCTCTCGTTCACCTGCGACCTCCACGGCTTCTACAAGGGATCCGGGATCTGGCAGGACCGCTGGACCTACTGGATCGATTTCGTCCTGAACCTAGACTATTTCGTCGTTGGCATGGAGTGCCCAGATGACCCGGTAATGATGCACACCATCAGGGCGAGCTTTCAGAGTTATTCAACTCGTCTCGCCTTGATCGGAGACTTCCTGAGTTTCATCGAGAACTTCGGGGCAAGCACGAAGGAGGTCGATGAGAAGCTCAAGGCCGTGAAGGCCGCCAAGAAGGAGGTTGACTCGAGGTATTTGCAGGAGGACTATCCCGGCGCTCTCGAGTGGATTGAGAAGCTCGAGGAAGAGTTCAGCGCGGCCGAGCGAGCGGCGATGGAGGCGAAGTCGAGGGCCCTCCTCTGGGTGTATCTCATAGAGTATATGTCCGTCTCTGGGGCCCTCATGGTCGCCGGCGTCGCCATCTGGTCTCTAATGGTGCGGCGCAGGCTCTACAGGGCAGTGGGCACCACGCGAAGGAGCTGAAACCTACATGCCCGGGGCCAGCTGGAATCAGGACGGGTATGGATCCATTTAACTCGCAGCGTTGTCATGTCTAGCCCGGATGGACGCGCGAGAGAGATATCGTGCTGTCACGCACTTCGAGAAGCCCGATCGCCCTTTCATCTCGGACGAAGGGATGTGGCCAGAGACCGCTGAGAGATGGCGTCGTGAAGGATGGGACGGCAAGCCGATCGGCGAGATCTTTTGTCTCGATCCTATCCTCGGAGTTCCGGTTTCCGCGGGTCCCTGTCCTCCGTTCGCGCGCGAGGTAATCCAGGATGACGGGGAGACTCTGCTGTACGTCGACCCCGACGGGGTGGTTAGGAGGGAGTTCAAGGGCGGCAGGGAGCAGTCGAGCATGCCCCAGTTCGTGAAGTTTCCGGTGGAGACCGAGGAGGACTTCGATCGTCTCGTTAGAAAGAGGTTGGCCCCGAAGCTCAAGCAAAGGTTTCCACCAAACTGGGACTCAATGGTCAAGGACTGGAAACATAGGAAGGCGCCATTGATGTACTTCCAAGGCAGGTGGGGTGGATTCTTCGGACCGCTTCGCAACCTGCTTGGGCTGAAGAACCTCTGCAGGGCCTTCTACGAGAAGCCGGAGTTCGTGGAGAGGATGATGGATCAGCGAGTCGAGGTCATCATCGCGATCCTCAAGAAGGTCTTGGACGACATCGACCTGGACGCCTTCGGCTTCTGGGAGGACATGGCATACAGGAACGGGCCGCTGATCAGCATCGAGCTGTTCAAGGAATTCATGGTTCCGCGCTACGAGATCGTGTGCGAGTACCTGCGCTCCAGGGGCGTGGACCTGATATGCGTCGACAGCGATGGCGACGTCCGTGCGCTCATACCGTACTGGCTGCGGGCGGGCCTGAACGGGATCTGGCCGCTCGAGGTCCAGGCAAACATGGACGTTTGCTCGCTTCGAAAGCAGTACGGAAAGAGACTGGTGATGATGGGAGGCATCGACAAGCGCGCACTGTCAAAGGGCAAGTGCGAGATCGAGAAGGAGGTAAAGAGAGTCTGGCCGGTCGTGGAGAGTGGGGGGTACATTCCGCACGCCGATCACTGGATCCCGCCTGATGTATCCTGGCAAAACTTCTGTCATTACAACCGATGCAGGACATCCCTTGCAGGAATCCGGACGAACATCTGATCGAAGGAGGGGCCCGACATCAACTACCCGGCTCCTCACATACTCGGTTTGCCCGATCTCGGATGCGCCCACCATCCGAACCGGCGGTGATTGCGGGACGGACCCGAGGCCCGGAACGGGGGCACGTACCATTTAAGAGAACCGCGCTGGGGAGGAGATGCTCGCTTGGGAGGCTCCCCTATTGAAGAAGCGGCCTGTCGAGGGCACTAGCTTAGAGCTCAGGGTCGACCAGGACCGGATTTTCGAGGAGCTTAGCGAAAGGCTCTACACATCGTATCTTGAGGCCTTCCGCGAGCTCATCATCCAGAACCCGTTCGATGCCGACGCCAAGAAGGTGGAGGTGAACATGGGGTCCGACGTCATAACGATAGAGGATGACGGGACCGGGATGGATCGGAAGCTGATAGAGGAGTTCTTGGTCATCGGTTCCGATGTGAAGGAGGAGAAGAAGCAGACGAGTGGCGGTCGCCCCATGATCGGCGGCAAGGGCATCGGGCGCCTCTCATGGGCGCAGCTCGGCAACAAGGCCGTGATCTACACCCAGTCGAACCAGGATGCCCATTTCATCGAGATGATCCGGGGATCCAGGTCGGTGAAGGTGCACCAGGTTGCCCCTCTGTGGGATCATAACGGAACCAAGTGGACGATCACCGAGCTTCACAGGAAGATTCGCCCAAGGGAGGTTTACAGCTACCTTTGCGACACCGGCGGCCTGCTGACGATATTCTTTGAGGACTTCGACGTCAGGGTAAATGGGCTATCGCTGCGCGAGCAGCTCCCCGAGGGAAAGAGCTTTGACATTTCGTTCTCCCTCAAGGACAACAGGGAGGTTAAAGGCGTAGGCGTGGTGACTGGAAAGGTCGAGCGCCTGAGCATCTGCGTCAACTACGTCAAGGTCGTGGACCGCGTCTTCGGAGGGGTGGGCGGGTTCGTCAACGCCAATTTCTTGAAAGAGACGAGCGACCGCAACAACATAATCGAGAACGAGGACTACGATGCGTTCGTCAAGGGCTTGCGGTCGTGCCTGAGAAAGCAGATGGTCGCCCTGAGCGAGGATGATCAGGTTCTCAGGTCCTACGTTGAGACCTTCAAGCACTTCGCCCGGACGAACCGCGTCGCGGCGATAGCGTCCAAGATACCGGTGGAGATCATAGGAATCGGGGAGAAGCGCATAGGCGACCTGAAGGGTGACATCATCTTCACCAACGCTCATGACGACAGGGCGGAGATGGCCGTTCTCAACGGGTACACCGTCGTCCTCGCGGCCGACGAGTACCTGCCGCACCTGATCAAGATGGTTCATCCCGATGCGAAATCCATCCTCGATGTGGATGTCGGCGGAAGGGCGGAATCGTCCGTAACGTCGGAGAGGAGCAGGGTTCTGCTGAGCTCGGCCGGGAGGCTTGTGCGCCAAGCATTCAAGCTCATCGATCCATCCCGTATCTACGAATCCACGGGGGTCGTGATAAAGATGCCAAAGCTCGATGCCGACTCGGTCGCGGCGAGCGTCGTCGAGGCCTCAGGGCGACCCGAGAAGGGGCTTGGCGGCAGCGGGGCTCCGCGGCAACCCGGCAGGGCGGCGGCGCGGGGGACTAGGCTTGCGAGCAACACGATAACGGCTAGGGGGATCAAGATATCCTTCGTCGAATACAGCAACAAGGCCGAGCCCTCGTTCTCATCTTCGTCCGAGATTTACCTCAACACGAACAACGAGTTCGTCGAGAAGGTCTTCGATGCACCGAGGCAGCTTGTGCCGCTCTTCCTTGTGGACCCGGTCGCCCACGAGCTCTCCCACATAATGCTTGGCACGAGGGTCCACGATGAGGATTTCGTGAAGCTCAATGACTATCTGCGGTACAACCTCTTCTTGGAGCATCTATCGGAGCTCACGATGGTGGGGGGCGCGAAATAGGTCCGTTGGCTAAGTGTTAAATCGTTCGCTCGCTTCGGGGTTGGATAGGGGCTTCACCTTGATCGGTCTACTGGGAGTCAACCCTGAGAGCTGGAGGCTCCGTCAACTGGAGCCGATACTGTCCGGCAGGCGCATCCCGCACCAGGCAATCTTTCCATGGCTTTTTGCAACAGAGGTTCGGGACGGGACGGTTGAATGCTCGTACGACTCGCTCAGGATGGCTGGGGATGAGCTCTTCTACGACCTGATATACGTGATCTCATTGGGCTTCGACCAGTTGCCCGAGGCGCTCTACAAACTCGAGTTCCTAAGGCAGCTCCGCTCACGGGGCACGAGGATCGTGAACTCGATCGAGACGATAGAGACCTGCAGAAACAAGGTGAGCATGACGCTGAGGATGGTCTCAAGAGGAGTGAGGATGCCCACGACTCTGATCACCGAGAGCGTTCATCTTGCCGTTGATTTCATCAGGTCCAACAGGCCCTGCGTTCTGAAGCCGATAACGGGGCTGCAAGGCAGGGGAATCATAATGATCCCAGAGGAGATGAGGGAGGGGGACATCGTTGACTACGTCTCATGGTTCCAGGCTAAGTACGGTAAGGACGTCATCTACGTTCAGAGGTTCATCGAACATCCACAGTACGACATCAGGGCGCTCGTGATAGGTGGCGAGGTCGTTTCGAAGATGAGGAGGTTCAATCCCCAAGGCTGGAGGACCAACATATCTGCCGGGGCGCAGCCCCTCCCTTCCCAAGACGATGTGGATGAGATCGCATTGCAGGCCGCCGAGGCCGTTGGCGGCGAGATCGTTGGGGTGGACATTCTGCCCTCCGTAGAGGGAGACTACTACGTGCTGGAAGTCAACGCCTTCCCAGGCTGGCAGGGACTGCAAGAGGTGACGGATCGCAGCATAGCCGAGGCGGCCGTGGATTATCTGTGTTCGCTGCTTTGATGAAGAGCTCGGCAGCCCGATCTAGCCGAAGTCCTCCTCGCCCCTCGGAACGATCTCGATTTCATCCTCGTAGGACTTGACAAGCCCGATGACCTCGACCTCCGTGCCAACCGTCGCGTTGGCGCCCGGGTCGAAAGTGAGATAGACCCTGACCTTCTTGCTTTGGCCCTTGATCCAGACCGAGCAGGACTTCGAATATCGCTTGATTGAGGAGATCCTTCCCCTCACCCTGACGAGCGAGTAAAGATCATCCATGGAAAGCTGGTCCAGCTCCTTGTCCAAGATCCGTCCCGGTTCAACGCTCACGTCCGAAAGGTCTCGGGGCACTACCTGAAGCTTCTCTCTGTAGACGCCCACCCTCCCTGACACGGTCAGTACGTCGCCGAGCTGCACATTTAGCTCCGGTCCAACGCCGAAGATCGGAACCTCGACATCGGTTGCATTGTGGAGCGTGAGGAATGCGTTGTTGCCGGAGACGAACTTGTTCACGACCGTCCCCTTGATCCTCACGTTCTTTCCGATGAGATCGTTGCCCAGCCTTTCCAGGGGCAGTATGTTCGCTTTGTTCAGTTCTACCTCCAACACGTTCATCCCATCACCGTTTTTCACCACGATGGCATCGACTATGTCGCCCTCGGCCATCACGTCCGGGAAGGCAAGCTTCACGGCCAGCCTGTCCGTGCCGTCGTCGATCTCCCAACCCGACTCCGTCGCTTTGAGGCTGCCTCGAATCAGCATCACCCCGATCTTTGAGGAAAGATCGCGGATCGCGACTCTCTCGGCGCCGTCTTCGACAAGGCTCAGGATCTCTGATGCCGCAAGATACGGGCCTTGCGCGCCCGTCTTCATGATCCCTGAGAGCGTCACCTTACATCCGCTTGAGACCAGTCGCCGCACCTTCGTCGAGACGTAGACCTGTGCATTGCCGTCGGTGAGGTAGAAGCCCTGTCCCTTGTCCGAATCCTTGACGGCGAAGGCAATGCCCTCCAGCTTGATCGTGTCGCCGATCATCTTCACCGCCTCCGCGACGGGAACGGGCGGCGTAATCGCGAGCTTGACGTCCTTCTCGCTCCGTGGCACCACTTGCAGGGAATCCAGGTATTCTTCGACGGTCCCTACGACCTGCAGCGCATCGCCGAGCGTCAGCCTGGGCACCTTCGCAGCGAGATCCCTGAAGAGGGGGATCTCACACACGCCTGACTCATCCTTGATCTTGACGAACATATGGCCTGCCTCGTGCGTCCGCAGATCAACTATCGTTCCCGTCACCCGCACGATCCGGCCCATGTATCGGTCGAGAAGGTTTATGCTGATTCCTTTAGGCTCGACCATGCAAGAGAAGGCGTACATCAGGACGAGGCCTAGAACGGCACATGCGATGCTGGTCCTGATGAGGCCGGGGCGGCCCATACGAGCTTTCCGGGCCCGAAAATATCGATCAAGATGATCGCGCCTCCGGTGAAAAAGTGGATAATATGCCCCCAGGCAGATCGTTCGGCGAGGATGGCGCCCATATGCCGGTCGCGCTTTTCGCCGAACCACAGGCGTGATCGTCCCTGGGCTTGCTGCGCGTTCCAGCTCAAATGTATGCCGATAGATTTTCGAGTCCGTGCTTTTGCAGGGTTTCCTCCGTCACGGTTCCGTTCCGGTCAAATCCCATCTTCTCGTAGAAGAGCAGTTTGGTTTCGGCCAAGAGCTCCTTCGTGGTGGTATTTCTGAACGCCCTTTCCGGTAGGGAATCGTCGGCGGAGGAGAACCCGTTCTTGCAGTCAATCATTCTCGCGATCACGTAGGTCTGCATGGCGCTCCGTTCGATCTCCTCCCGGGTCGCCTCGACCCCGATCAGGTTCTTCACCAACCTTGGAAGCTCGGGGATGATGACCTTGCGGGTGAAGTAGCATGCACCGCTCATCTGGCAGATCATGCTCGGAGGTATCGCCTTGACGATCTCATCCGACCACCATCGGGGGTTTGAGACTCCACTCGGGTTGGCCAGGCCTATGGTGTAGGTGCCGAGCGAGGTGTGGCAGGCGCCTCTCAACGCAAAGGCGTAGCCGAGGTTGCTCCAGAACGGATATGCAGCGCCCTCGAGTCCCTTGACATGCATCGCGATGTCCGCGTCGCCCATGATCTCGCTCGCCTTCTTCACCCCCTCCGCCAGTATTCCTCCCTCATCCCTTTTCTCGGCAATCTTCTGGATCAGATCCAGGAGAGCTTGCCCGTCGCCGAAGGTGGGCCCCTTGCCTAGCCGCTTGTTATGCTCGAAGAACCAGGCGATCACGCCGCCCGTGGACATTGCGTCGATCCCCTGCATGTCGCACATCTCTATGGCTTGAGACACCGTGTAGATGTCGTATATGCCGCAGTTGGGGCCGAGCAGGTCTATGTTCTCGTAATCGATCTTCCACAGGCTTCTGCCGGAGGGATCCTTGGGTATCTTCCAGCACATTATCGGGCAGGCGCACCCTTTCTGCGAAACGGACCAGCCCTGGGACTTCAGGTATTCGGGATCCAGCTTGTAGGCGTCCTTCGGGTCAAGGTTGCCGAAGTTCTCTGCGGGCAGCGCCTTAAGCGGCACGAGATAGGACCAGTTCCCTCCCCATGTCCCGTGCTGCTTGTATTTCTCGGTGCCGGATCCCGATGCGAGTTCGAGGTTGATGCTTCTCATCCACTTCTCCACTTCGGGGGTCCAGTTCCTGGGGGAGGGCGTCCTGTCCTTTCCTCCGTTGAACCCAACGGCTTTCACGTTCATTCCCGCCAGGGCAAGGCCAGGCCCACCTCGGGCGGCAGCCCTGACGTGGTCGTGGGGCATGTAGCTCACGTGGGCGCTCGCGAATCTCACGCCCCTGAAGCCGGCCGGCCCCACGACGACGCTGCCCCTGTATCCGAGCTTGAAGCACATGTCCACGGTTTCCTTCGTCGTGACCCACGGGTCCATGTCTATCAGGCAGACCTCCCTTTCATCGGACGATGCGTCAAGCATCACCCCAACGGGCCTGTTGGCCTTGCCCACGAGGATGACGGCGTCGACGCCGCAGGACTTGATGTGCGGCCCGCAGAGGCCCCCTGCTGCCGCGTAGGCTATGCCGTAACTCCCGTTCTTTTCCTTGACCGGGGAGTGGAAGGTCACGTAGGTCCTGGTGCATCCGTTCGGCACGCCGTGTCTCGGAAGGCCGGTGAGGAAGCCGGTGTTGATCACGAACTTCGCAGAGGGATCCCTGCACGGCTTCGCTGACAGGAACTCGTCGAAGGCAAAGCCTATTCCCCCGATCATCCTTCTCAGGCTGACTCTATCTCTCTGCCGGTCTTCCTCCATCCAGTTGATGAACTCGTAGGTCTCCTTCCGAAGGTCATACCTCAAGAGTTCGCCGCTTATGGTCATGGCATCTCATCCTCCGCCGATGGGCGAAAGGAGCTCGAGTACGTCCTCGCCCTGCAACCTGGCGGCTCGTGCCTCGTCCTTGGACAGAACCCTGCCATTGAGGACGACCGTGAGCGACTCGACCGCATCCTGGTCGTACAGATACTCGCGCATTCTCGGTCCGAAGCGACGGGACAGCTCCTCTTCCGCCTCGGAAACGGTCGACGAATCCAGGCGAAGCTCCTTCGTTCCCGCGATCGACCTTAGGATGCCATAGAGTATCACTCTCAAGGACATGCCGCCCGAAGCCGCTCTTGGCATTCGTCGTGCCGGCTCCTTCTAAATATGTTCCAGTCCCGGACCTTGGTGCGCCATACACTGGCCAGTCAACGCGGGTCCGGCAAAGCTCCTCCGAACTCAAAACGTGCAGCATGTGGGAAGGAAACACATAAGGAAGCTCTTTGCAGCTAAGGGCCGGCATGAGGAAGACTTTGGTCATCGGACCGTTGCTCGTCGTGGCTTTGATCTTGGGGTGCATATCCAGCAAGCCAAAGGCAATGGAGGTCGAACTGGGGCTGATACGGTTCAAGCTGGATGCCGAGACGCTGGACCAGGACCGCAACGTCAGGATGACCGTGAACATCTCGGCAAAGAACTCGGGCGACCCCGGCAACGTTACATTGGTCGTCAAGATGCTGGATGATGAAGGAAATACGCTGGCGACGAAGCAGGAGACTTTTCACTTGGACTCGGGAGAGGAAAGGATCGTCACGGTCGTCATTGAGAAGACCCTGCCGATCGATTTCGACTGGGAGGTTGTCCATCCTGCCATCTCCAAACCGACGACCGAACCTGACTGAGGGTCCTGCCTCTGGGCGGGCGGTCTAGAGTCCCCGGCGCGTACGACGCATATCGGCAGCCGGATTGGTTAGCCTGATGAAGAAGAGGATCAAGGCCAAAACGCCGACGATGATCAGCGGAAGGATGCTGTCCGACCAGATCCAACCGAGCGCATATTGTTCGAAACTCAAGGGGAACAGGAGGGGCTGCCCGCCGCCGTAGGGATGGAGCGTGTAATCCCAGCCGATGTGTATGGCCACGCCCAAGGCTGTGTAGGCAAACACCGATCTTGACTCAGATCTTTCGAAGAAAGACGAAAAGAGCCCTGCCACCAAGATGGCACCGGCGGGCGTCCCTAGGGGCAAGGCCAGCGGGATCAGGTCGACGTCGGCGTATGTCTTCAGGACGTATGATATCTTGATGAGGTCAGGAAGGACACTGCCCACAGCCGCCACACCGACATACCGCCTAGCTCCGCGGATCCCCAACAGGGCTGCGGCCTCGCATGCGACCCAGGCTGAGAGGACGTACGTTAGCCAGTCAGGCATGTCTCCTCCTCCATTCCAAGCGCTGCAGTCGCCAATCCCTGAAGAAGAGCCAAATAACGACGAAAAGTCCCGCGACGGAAAGCGCATACAGCCTTGGGATGTTCTTGTAGACGTGAAGCCGGGTCACACGAAGGTAGCCCTCCGTCATGTGAAGCACTCCGTATACGATGACGTGGTCGCCTTCCCTGAGCTTGAACGGCCTGTCGTAGAAGGCTTGGATCCTGTCCCCCATGACGACGAGCGTGAAGGTCGTTGCCGCGGACACGCTGACGTTGCGAGCCGTGCCCTCTGACCTGAAGGACACGTTCTCAAACCTTTCTGGTTCCTCTTTTATCTCGGGAATGGAGGAATGCATCCTGCCATACTCGCGATCGGAGTAGAGGCAGAGACCGAGTATCGAGGTTAACAGGATGGCCTTCAGCGCGAAGGATCGCACCGGTGGCAGCATCCCGGGATTCCTGAAAAGTGCATCCTAACGTCCATCTCAGTGGGGGCTCAGCAGCGGCTTGGAGCCGAGGACCTAGATGGTCGATGTCACGTCCTGGACCACCAACGGGTCCGGCGAGCCGCGCGTCGTCCGAGAAACGTGATCCCGTAGGAGCCCGTCCATCCGCTCGACGACCTCGGGCTCCGCGTCCGACAGGTTCACCGTCTCCACCGGGTCGCTTTCAAGGTTGTACAGACACATTGGCGCCATGGAATTGTAGTGTGCCTCCATCCTCATGTACTTCCACGGCCACGCTAGCACAGCCCTTTGCTTCTGGTACGTATTCTCGCTGAAGTAGAGCTCGCTCCTGCCCTCCATTCTGCCTCCGCAAAGCCCAGCCGAGAAGCTCCGTCCATCGAGATCGATTCGTTTCGCTATCCCGGCGAGGTCGAGCAGCGTTGGCAGAATGTCCACCAGCTGGAACGCCTGTCTTGACCTTGCCGCCTCCGCGATCCCTGGGCCTGCTAGGATCAACGGTATTCTCAGGCAGTCCTCGTTCAGCCCTATGTGGCAAAAGCACCACAGCCGGCCCAGGGCGGCCCTCGGCATTGCCATGATGTCACCGTGATCCGAAGTCAGGACGACTATCGTCTCGTCGATGAGGCGGAGTTTCTCCAGTCTTAAGAGGAGAGCGCCTATGCACTCGTCGACGTATGCTGTCTCGGCGTGGTACGAGGCCACCACGTATGCCGGATCGGTTATCGGCTTGCCGAAGACCCGCCTCTGTCTTTCCCTGACCTCGGGCGGCATATAGTCGAGGCGGGGATCGCACGGGTCATCGCCGTCGTAGAAGCGGTAGAACCGGCTGGGCGCCTTGTTGTACGGTGCGTGGGTGTCCCAGTAGTGAACGAAGAGGAAGAAAGGTTGGGAGGGCCTTGAGGAAAGCCATCGGCAGGCCATCTTCGATACGTCGGCGCCGGGCCTGTAATGTCCCTGCCCCGGGGGATAGCCGTATGTGGAGAAGCCCCTCCTGAACCATGGATAGAACGGGTGCCTAGGCCTCCACCCATCGTAGAGATTGTCGACGGCCGCCGTGTTGAAGCCCGCGCTAGCGAAGTGCTGTGCCATCATGGGCAGCTCATCGGGCGGGGACACCCTGGTCCAGTGGCTGACAACGCCGGTTGATTCCGGATACATCCCCGAGAGGAGGGACGTGAACCCCGGGTGGGTGCAGTTGCCGACCGAGTAGAAGTTCTCGAACAGAAAGCCACGCCGAGCCAGGCGGTCGATGTTGGGGCTGGTAGGTTTCGGGTTCCCGTAACATGATAGTGCATCTGCCCTTAGGGTATCCACCGCAATCAGCACGATGTTGACCATGGCATCTTCCCTTCCCGTCCCTGCCTCCGCGGACTGATGCGTTTTGTCGGCGTTGCCCGGGCGATATCAACCGCTCGCGCGGGGAGCCCCCCAGATATCTCTTCCTCGCGTTTGCGAAGTGCGAGGCCGAGCAGGAAGATCAGGGCCAAGGCCATGGCTTCCCGTCCTTCGGAGAGTTGCTCCATCAAGCCCAGCGGGTAGTTGGTGAACTGGATGGCTGGCCCATACCGTCCCTTGGAGAACTCCTCCTTCGCCCTTTGCAGGAAGATCTCATGCCTGCTCGTGTCGATGCCCGCATCCTTGGCTCTCCTGACGACTTCGTCTGCGAGTCGGATGAGTGCTTCAGCGGATACCTTCTCGACATCGGCGGAGAGGGCGTCGATCTCTTTACGCAGATCGTCCAGTGCGGTCTTCGTCTCAGCGAGAAAGACTCTCTCCCTCAGCGTCGAAAGCCTTGGCCAGATCGCGGACAGTTCTCCGCCGGCCTCCAGTGCCCTCCGGGCTAGAGCCTCTATTCCCTGCAACCTCTTGAGATCATCCAGCCCACGGCCGAGCACATCGATCCGCGCGTTCACGGCATTGAGGCCGGCCATCGTGTCAGCCAGAGCAAGCTCGGGTTTGAGCTTTGCAAACCGCGTCCAGAGCGCAGAGACGTTCATCCCCGCCGCCTCAGCTTCGGCGATGCGCGCCTCAAGTGCTTGGAGCTTCTCAGCCGTCTTCTTTGCGCCAACGAGGATATCATAGACTTCCCAGATCATTGCGATGGGTACGGAGCAATTCGCCAAAGACGCCTCGTTCAGATAGCTGGATGCTTCTTTCAACATCGATCTTGCCCGCTCCATCTGGGTGCCGAGTGATTCGTATTCCTCGAGCCTTGACTGGGCCTGTCGAAGGAGTGCTTCGATCTGGCTCAGGCTGAGGACCCTCAGCTGGCTAGTGTCAATACCCATCGACCCGAGCCTCTTGGACAGCAACGCTACCTCGGCGGCGGCAAGCACTACGTATCCCGCGGGATGGAGGCCAAACCTTTCGTGCTCTATGCCCAGAGCAGTCCTTTGCCGTTCGTATATGTAGGGATCATAGGTCGATAGGCGTATCCAGGCGCGAGAGAAGATCGTGTAGTCCTCCTCGCCCGACCCGTCGACCCTCATTGCCAGTGGGTGCGTCTTGTTCAGGATGTTCGGCACCTGCCAGATCCTCTTTGCGTAGGTGTTGCAGATGCGGCGGATGTGGACGTCGTCCACTAGCCCCATTTGGTTTGCGACTAGCAGGAACTCAAGGTCAATCGCTCCATGGCTGATGTCCTCTGCTGGCGCGCTCCCGATCTTGTAGTCCCAGACGTAGAGATCATCCACAGGGTCGTACCTCATGCTGCCTATGAGGTAGCTGGCCATCTGGGCTGGGCGCTCGAGGAACGACCGGTTCCCCGTGAGCTGGGCAAGGATCAATTCGACCTCGCCTAGGGCCGCGAATCCGTTGACGTATGGGCCGAGGTCTTTGGTAGGCTCATCCCAGTAGTACCCCTGCCCGGGTCCCACCTCGGTCCATGATGCCCAGTGGCGTGTGACGACCTTCTCCGTCAACTGGACATACGCATCTGCCTTTGAGGCTAGGTCCTGGTCGGACGACAGGACAGGATCCGACCTGATCGTCTTGGCCACCTCTATTATGGCAAGGCTGATCACCCCGTCCCAGACCGTCCATTCTGCGAACCCGTAGTGCGAGCCGCCAAAGGTCTCGTTGTAGGCTCCCCATGAGGGCTCGTCATCCCCGTTCACATCCGAGTACTCGACGAAGTAGTCCGTGATGTTGATCGCTCTGTCCAACCAAGCCCTCTCGTTTGTGACCGCATACATGGCGAGGCAAGCCCGGGCTAGGTAGTGCATCCCCCAGGCCATGAGGGATGGGTGATACGGCGTTTCGGCTAGGATGCTGTCGTAGAGTTGCTGTGTTTCGAGGGTCAACCGTGAGACCAGCGTGATGACGTCCTCGCGGCCGAGAAGGGGGCTACCCTTGCAGGCGACCGGCATGGTCCAAGCTAGCAGCCAGATGGCGATCACACCGAGAGGCCTCACTCTCCCTCGGCCCATGGAACTGGTACGAGATGCCGCGAAGTTCATAAGGTTTCCCTTCCTGCCTCCTCCGGCCAAGCAGGCCTAGCAGATTCTGGGTGCCGGATCCCCTATGGGGGGCTCCATCAGTCTCCTTCCCCCCACCCGGGTGTGCAGCACCACCTCGCCTGGATGCTCTTTAACGACCGTCCCGATCACCACCGCCTCCCGTCCACGCCGCGTCGCTCTCACGCTTGACAGCACGTCCTCCGCATCCCGGCTTCTCACCCCCATGACTACCTTGCCCTCGTTGGTGACGGCGTACGGGTCGACGCCTAGCATCTCCGCGGCGGATGCCACGTCCGGCTTGACCGGTATCTGCTCCTCGACGATCTCGATCCCCACCCCAGACTTCGTTGCGAGCTCGTTCAGCGTGTTGGCAAGGCCGCCCCTTGTGGGGTCCTTCATTGCCGTGACGCGGCCAACCGACATCGCTGCGCTGACGACCTCCCACACCGGTCCGACGTCCGACTTGGTCTTCAGCTCGAAGTCAAGTCCCTCCCTGACCGAGAGGACGGCCATGCCATGATCGCCCACCGATCCCGATAGGATGATCTTGTCCCCGGGACGCAGGCCGCTGTCGCGGACGATCTTCCCCCTAGGGGTCACGCCGATCCCCGAGGTGGTGATTATGATTCCGTCCAGATCGCCCTTCTCCACAACCTTGGTGTCGCCGGTTATGAGGTCGGCTCCCACCTCTTCTAGGACCTCGTTCATGGAGGAGATGATCGCCGAGAGGTCAGCTCGCTTGAAACCTTCCTCGATCACCAGGGAGGAGCTGATTGCAAGAGGCCTGACCCCCATGACCGCAATATCGTTTATCGTGCCCGCGGCAGCGAGCGTGCCTATGTTGCCTCCAGGAAAGAAGGGTGGCTTCACGGTGTGCGCGTCTGTGGTCAGCACTATCTCGAGGTCCCCGGAGACGATCGATCCGGAGTCGTCAAGGTCCCTGAGCGTCACGCCGCCCCTTCCCCATCTGGTGACGTTCTTGAGCACGACGTCGGATATCAGCTTCATCATCGCCGATCCGCCGGACCCCTGTTCTATGGTCACCGTGTCCCTTTTTGGCTGTCTCGTCTTCAAGAATCCTGACCCCCATGCAAGAACCATGTGCGGCAGGTCCCCTCGCTGGACACCATGCAAGGCCCGACCGGGGAGTCCGGGGTGCATCGCGAGCCGAAAAGGGGGCATTGTGTCGGCGACAGCGATCCAAGGAGGACGTCCGAGCACTTGCACCCCGTGGGCATCCTGTCGTCCCTGCGCACCCGTATGCGATACTTCTTGAGGGCGTCTAGGTCGGAGAACTCCTCCCTCAAGCGGAGTCCGGATGATGGAAGAGTTCCTATTCCGCGCCAGTCCATATCGCAGGTCTCGAAGACCTCATCGATGAGACGCCTGGCCCGCGGGTTGCCCTCGGGTTTCACCGATCGCGAGTACTCGTTGAAAACCCGCGCGCCTCGCTTGTGCTGCTTGACAAGCTCAACCAGGCTGAGGACTATGTCCAGCGGCTCGAAGCCGGAGATCACAACGGGCACGCCGAACTCCTTGGCCAGAACGTCGTAGGGGTGTGTCCCGATTATGGTTGACACGTGGCCGGGACAGATCACGCCGTCCATCTCCACCTTCCCTGAATCCAGCAGCGCGACGAGGGCGGGGGGTATGAGTCGATGGGACACGATGAAGGCGAAATCCTTGGGCACCCCCGAGCGTATCACAGAGGCGGTTATGGGGGCCGTGGTCTCAAAGCCTATGGAGAAGAATACGGAGGGCCCGGCCACCGGGTTGGCCATGCCGATGGCGTCGGCCATGCTGTAGACCACCTTCACCCTGGCCCCTTCCCCTCTCGCGTCGCGCAGCGATATGCTGCTTCCGGGAACGCCGAACATGTCGCCGTAGGTGAATAGGGTCGCGTGCTTTCGGGCTATCTGGATTGCCGAGTCGATCTCGGCGGGGCAAGTGACGCACACCGGACAGCCTGGGCCGGCAACGACCCTGATCTGCGGGGGCAGGAGCGATCTGATGCCGTACCGGGTCACGACGTTTTCGTGGGTTCCGCACACGTGCATGAACCTCAGTTCCTCTTTCGGTGCGATCCTGCGCAGCAGCGCCGCTGCTCGTTCAACGAGTTCTCTGCTCTGGAAAGGCGACAGGTCCAGGGAAATCCTCTCCTCAGTCCGTAGCCGCCTCAAGCTGCCTCAAGAGGTCCAGCGTCGATTTGGCTTCCTCCTCGCTCAGGATCTGGATCGCAAAGCCGGCGTGCACGATGACGTAGTCCCCGACCTTGCACTTCTCAAGGAGGGAGAGATCGACCGTGCGGCGGACTCCCCCGAAGTCAACGATGCCGCTCTTGCCGCGAATCTCCTCCAGCCTCCCGGGTATCGCCAGACACAACTGCAAGGACCTGGACCTCCTCCGAGACGCACAAATTAAATCTTTGTTTAGCCATCGGACTTCTCCTAGGGTCTGGAAGCGTCGCGTCGGATAGCTCCTAGATAGATTTTTGATCTTGCTGACGCCCATCCCGGCGAATGCAGCTGAGGATCTTGGTCCAGGGCAGGGTCCAGGGGGTGGGCTTCCGACCCTCGGTCTACCGCCTTGCAAAGCGGCTTGGGCTCTCCGGGTACGTCCGAAATGTGGGAAACGGGAGCGTCGAGATCCTCCTGGACGGAGGCAAGGGCGCGGTGGAGCGCTTCCTCAGCGATCTTCGCGGATCTCTTCCGCCCCTTGCCGAGATTCTCTCGCTGAGTACCGAGGAGGTCAGCCTGCCCCCGCAAGAGGGCTTCAAGATACAGGAGAGCGTGAGCGACGCCGAGCCATCGTCCAACTCCTTCATACCCCAGGACGTGGCGACGTGCGAAGGGTGTCTGGCCGAGATGTGGGATCCTAGGGACAGGCGGTATCGGTACCCGTTCATAACTTGCACGGACTGCGGACCCAGGTTCACCATATCTCGGGGGCCCCCCTTTGACAGGGAGAACACTTCGATGAAACCCTTCAAGATGTGCCCCCAGTGTCGCAGCGAGTACACCAACCCCGGGGACAGGAGATACCATGCTCAGACCATCGCCTGTCCCATCTGTGGTCCCAAGGTCTGGCTGGCCGACTCCAACGGTAGGAAGGTGAGGTGCAAAGATCCGATAGCGAGGGCGGCGCACCTGTTGGACGATGGCATGGTGGTTGCCGTCAAGGGGGTGGGGGGCACCCACCTCGCATGCAGCGTGACCGACGACAAGGCGATCCGAAGGCTGAGGGCGATCCTCAAGAGGCCCTACCAACCCTTCGCGCTGATGGCAAGATCCGTCGAGCAGGTCAGGCGATTTGCATGCGTCGGGGCCGAGGAGGAGAAGGCGCTCACGGACTGGAAGCGGCCGATCGTAGTCCTGAAAAAGTTGGACCCCTTTCCTCTCTCCGATCTGCTCTCGCCCGACCTAGGCAACATCGGGGTCATGCTGCCCTACAGTCCTTTGCACCACCTGCTGTTGAGCGAGACGGAGCAGCCGGCGCTGGTGATGACATCGGCCAACGTTCACGACGAGCCTATGGCGCTTGAGGCGGAGAAGCTGAAGGAGAGGCTCAAGCATATAGACTACCTCCTTTGGCACGACAGGGAGATAGTCAACAGGTGTGACGACAGCGTGGTCAGGTTCCATGGGAAACGTCCGGTCATGATCAGGCGGTCCCGCGGGTATGCTCCCTACCCTCTGAAGCTGGAATGGGAGGGCAAGGAGGCCGTGCTGGGCGTGGGGCCTGAGCTCTCCTCGACCGCATGCATAGCAAAGGACGGGTTGGCATTCCTGACCCAGCATATCGGCAACACCTCTAACTTCGACACATTCAATTACCTGAAAGAAGCCATCGCGTGCCTGATGAAGGACACCAACACGCTGAGCCTAGACGCTGTGGCGCATGATCTGCATCCGTCGTTCCTCTCAACCAGGCTTGCACATTCCCTTGCCGAGAAATGGGGCTGTCCGAGCTTCGCGGTGCAACACCACTACGCACATCTTCACAGCGTCATCGCCGAGAACGGGATCGATCCAGGCCAAACCGTGATCGGCATCATCTGCGACGGAGTTGGGTACGGCAACGAGAAGGAGGCCTGGGGCGGCGAGATCCTGGCCGTTGGCGAGAGAAATGTCCGAATGGGTTCCCTCCAGCCGCAACCCCTGATAGGCGGCGACCTTGCGGCGATCTACCCCGTCCGCATGGTGATAGGGATTCTTGCACCCGTTTACGAGGAGGAAAGGCTCAGGAGGATCGTGCGCAGGTTCTGCTACGACGGCCTCAGGAAGGGTGAAAAAGAGCTTGACCTCATCATCCGCCAGCTTGATACGGGTTTCAACGTATCTTGGACGACGAGCACGGGGAGGGTGCTCGACGCCATCTCGATCCTTCTTGGCATAAGCTACGAACGCACGTATGAGGGAGAGGGCGCGATGAGGCTGGAGGGTTTCGCCTCCCGAGGCGACCCAGATGTTGTGGATCTACCGGTCGAGGTCTATAGGAAGGAGGGTAGATACATCCTGGACACAACGAAGCTCTTGATGGGCGTTGTGGAGGCCTTGGAGAAACGGCGCTCCAAGGAAGATATTGCGGCCGGGTCCCAGGCCGCCATAGCGAGGGGCATCGCGGAGATGGCAAACCTCTGCATCCAGGACCTCGGTCCGGACGCCGTGGCATGCTCGGGGGGCGTCATGTACAACGAGCATATCGTCTCGGTCATGGAGAAGAACCTGGACCGAAAGCTCCTCAGGCACGTTTTCCTGCCCCCCGGCGATGGTTGCATAAGCCTGGGTCAGGTCGCCGCAGCGAGAAGGGAGATGGGACATTAGCCCAACGTTGGGGCACGGCCTAGCGGGCAAATCGGCCCTCAACGTATCTACCTTTGATTGGCAGGGCCGTTCCGCACTTTCGGCAGCGAAAACCCGGATCCAGATGAAATGAGGTGACCCTGTATCCCTGCCTTGCGATCGCGAGGGATCCACATTCGGGGCAGTGTGTGTTTTCGAACCGGTGCCCCGGGACGTTGCCCACGTAGGCAAACTTGACGCCCTTCTCCGTTGCGGTCCTGACCGCATCCTCTAGCCGCCTAACCGGGGTAGGGGGCATTGAATAGTGGTGGGCCGGGTAGTATCTCGTGAAGTGGAGCGGCGCATCCTGGCCCAAGCATCGCAGATGTTGGTCCACGACCCATTCGACGGAGGACTGGTCGTCATTGACCCCGGGGATCACAAGATTCACGATCTCAACATGGATTCCGAGCCTTCTTGCGGCACGGGCGTTCCTCAGCACGTGGTCGACATCGACGCCACCGCAGTACTTCCTGTACACCTCGGGCGGCCCCTTGAGGTCGATCTTCAGTCCGTCAAGGCCTGACTCCGCAAGGAGGGCCAAGGCCTGCTGGGTCATGTAACCGTTGGAGACGTAGCATGCATACAGGCCCCTGCAGCGGGCCAGCGCGAAAAGGTCGAGGGCGAACTCGGTCCCGAGGGTAGGCTCTTGGAATGAAGCGCACAGCCCTTGGTCGCCGTTGCGTTCCGCGATGGCCAATATCTCCTGCGGGCTACGTGAAGGATCGGATTCGCCCGGAGGCGTCCTGGACAGGTGATGGTTCTGGCACCACGGACAGTCGAAGTTGCAGGACCACGTGGAGAAGGTCAGGGCCGTGGATCCCGGCCAGTAGTGGAAGAAGGGCTTGATCTCGATTGGCCGGCTTTCCAAGGCGCTCAGATCCCCGTAGACGAGCGTGTAGAGCGTTCCTCCGAGGTTCTGCCTCGTCCTGCAGTAGCCCTTCTCGCCATCGGCAATGACGCACCTTCTGCAACAGAGGTCGCACCTCACCCTCCCTCCGCGTAGGCGCGAGTAGAGCTTCGCCTCTCTTCTGGCCGAAGGTGCAAATGGTTCGTTCCTGGCCCTGCCCATAGACCGATCATCTCGGGGGCGCTACCGGATGGTCGAGAGGAATCACGAGGCGTTCCTGTCCCCGTGCGTCCTGCCCTCGGCGGAGATCCAGGTCGGACCCTTGATGTCAGGATGGTAGGGCTCGGGGTACTCGGGCGGCTGCTCCGGGTAAGGGCTGGGGATCCGGGGGCGCCTCTCCCTTGTCGGAATCTCAAGGGGCCTTCCACACCGGGAGCACTGGGCCAACCCGTCGAGCCTTATCCTGAAGAGGTCGTTGCCGCAGCCTGGGCACTTGATCCACTGCAGGTTCATTCCCCCACATACGTTGGCGTCCGAGTTGATAAAGACTGTTGTTGGGCATAGCATGCCTCGGGCTCCATGGCAGGAGGTTCGCTGGCGGAGTCTTGCTGGTCATCTGGTGACCGTTGAGAATCCTCGGCCCAGTCGCCGTCCTTCCATTGCATTCATTCCGACGTCCGCCGAAAGTGTATGGAAACGGCTTGGGCACGAGCGCGCGATCCGAGAGTAGGGATGTGGACACAAATGGCGGTCTTATCACTTCCACCGGATCCGGGCTTTTCATCGATTGTCCGATGGGAGGGGCCCCACACGGCGGCCCCTTTTGTGGTTCCCCCGCCTCTTGCCATACGAGACGTTCAACATATATGCACAAGATTTAAGGTGATCCGCTGAGGACCGGCAGCGGGGAAGGCAGATGCCGATCGTTAGTCTCAACATTCCCGATGCTTTGATGAAGGAGCTGGACCTCATGATGGGCATCGTGGGGTACTCCTCAAGGAGCGAGGCGATTAGGGACGCAATCAGGAGCCACATATCGGAGCAGCGGATGTACGGCAAGGTGAAGGAGGACGTCTTCAACGCATTCATGTTCCTTTACAGGGAGGGTGAAAGCGAGAGGGGTCGCATAGACAGGGTGAGGTCGCAGTTTTCCAGGCTCATCGAGGCAGAGGCATCGTTCAAGATCGGCGGAGGCCGCAACATCACCGTTTTCCTGGCAAAGGGCAAGAGTGATGAAATCAGGATCATGACCTCAAGGATCAGGGGTATCAGGGGAATCGAGCAGACCCGGTACATCATGACGGAGCAGTAGTGCTTGTCGGAGGAAGAATACGGGCTCATCGTTCGCAGGAGGCTTCGACATACTGGTGTGGGCTACCTCTTCCAGTGGAACCTGAGGCATCACAGGGCTTTCAACCAGAAGCACAGCAAGGATCTGTGGCATGCCCTCTCGACGGTTGCACAGGGACGAATCCCCCTGAACGTTTTCGAGGACGAGAAGTACGAACGCGCGTCCCAACTCAGGTTGCCGGCGAGGCCTTCGGATGCGTGGTTCGTGTCCCATCTGGAGGAGCGGGGACTTCTGGACACTAGGGCATCCGAGGGCGAATACGAGTCCATATGCGGCTCGATCGCCCGGATGAGGAAGGTTCGTGACAGACACTTCCAGGTTCAAGACTACCTGCTGAAGAACGACCCCGGCATGGTGGCCATGGAGGTGCCCGTGTGGTCGGGTTTTCTGAGGCTAACGGGCCACATCGATCTGATGCGGATCTGCCCCGACTGCATCGAGGTGATAGACTACAAGCCTGAGGGCAGGTTTCTGTACTCCATGCCTCAGGTGGCCGTCTACTGCTATCTGTTGGAGTCCTGCTACCCCACCTTGAGGATTGAATATCTGCGGTGCGTCTCCTTCAATGAGAAGGGGGCATGGACCTATTCCCCGGCCGTCCTCAAAGATCTCGCTGCACGTTTGGAGGATGGAACCGTGATCGGGCAGATCATCCGAAGGTACGAGATGCTCCGTGGTCGATAGGGATGGCAACGGCGAGGTCCAAGATCTGGATCGAGAGGGACGGACGCCCCCTGATCGGGAAGGGAAGGGCGAAGCTGTTGGAGGAGATCGAGAGGACCGGCTCGATCAGACACGCTGCTTCCAACCTTGGCCTTTCCTACAGGCATGCTTGGGGGATCGTTTCGAAGATCGGGGAAGCCGCGGGAAGGCCGGTCGTCATCTCAACCCGCGGAGGCGCGAAGGGGGGCTGCTCAAGGCTCAGCGATGAGGGCAGACGGCTTCTTGAGATGTACCGATGGGCCGAGGCGGCCGGACCGAAACTGGCACCAGGATCGCTTGAGAAGATCGAATGCAAGGTGACGAAGGTGGATCGCTCGAGGAAGCTCGTCAGGTTGCATTCGGTGAGCGGAAAGGATGATCTGGTCATAACCATCACGGGTGGGAAGTTGTGGCGGGGGCTTTCCCCAGGCGATGAGATAAGCTTGACGCTGGGCTGACCGACTGTTGGGTAAACCGACATATGTTACACTTTGTGTGGGGTGGGTTTGCTGGTGTTTTTGTTGGAGAAGTGGGAGACGGCTGAGAAGAGGCTCAGGATCCTGAGAGAGTTGATTGTTGCAGTACGCAGGCAGGGGAGGATTTATCAGAACGGACGACTACGCGGAGAGGGGTGCCCTCGTGTCCAGCACTCGGATGCTGGTCCTGTTCGTAGCTGGTTTGCTCTTGGCGGGCTTGGCAGTGCAGGTCTGCTTGGCGGACAGGGGAATGCTGCCCCTTGCCGACGTTTCCGTCTTCGGTCCAGGCCAGAAGGCAATCGTTGCTTGGAACGGCCTAGAGGAGATCCTGATACTCTCCACGGACGTGTATGCCGACGCAGCAACGACGGTCTTGGAGGTCTTGCCTCTTCCTTCTGAGCCCGACGTCATCGAAAAGACCGATCTTGCTCCATTCGTGGCTATCAACAGTCTGATGCGCGATCACAGCCCGTTAGGGGAGTTTAGGGGCGGCGGGAAGCAGACCGGGGTGGAGATCGTCTTCCACGACAAGATCGGCTCACACGACATCACCGTCATAAGGGTTGACGATTCCCGGCAGTTCGAGGATTGGGCAAACGATTTCCTAGAGGAGCGGGGGATGGGAAAGAGGGTTTCCTCGCAGAAGCTAGCCAGCTTGGTGGACTCCTACATCCGCGACAGGTTTCCCTATTTCGTTCTGGACTTGGTGGAGCTGTCGCCTGAGCCAAGAAGCATCGAGCCGATTCTCTACAAGTTCAAGTCCAGCTCGTTGTACTTTCCGCTGCGGATCTCGACGCTCGCCTCAGGCAGCACGGAGATCGCCATCTTCGCGATAAGCAGCGGGCCGGTCTACGAAGAGGAGATACCGCCTGCGCTTAATCTCGCAAGGTTTGCGGGTGCCCTCGGCGGGCCCGTTCGATTCAAGGTCCCAAAAACTGATCTTGAGTCCATCCACCCGATGATATCGAGCCTCTTCTCCGGCGATGCATGGCTTTCTGCGATCAAGTTCTCGGGCGAGCTGAAGGACCTGGACGCCGATCTCTCGGTTTCACAGGTTCAGACGCCGCTGGCAGACAGGTTGATCTCCAGTGCGGTCTTCTGGCTCATCGCGGGGGTCGTGGCGGGCGTGCTACTGGGCCTCATCCTCGGGCACATGAGCTTGGGGGTGCTCAAGATAGGCGTGCGACGACTGGTGGCCGCGCTGGATCTGATCGGCTGTCTATTGCTCATGCTGCTATCTTCGGTCTTGGGGTACGGCTGGGCGGCCTACTTCTTCTGGGTCCTAGTTGCGCTTGGGATAGCCAGCCTGTTCTTGGCAGCAAGGACGGCGGGTAGGGGCAGGCTCGTCTTGTTCATTGCTCTTCCTTTTGCTGCGCTGCTCCTCGTTTATTGCCTGATCTTGTCCGGAAAAATGGAGATCGGGGCCGCGTTGGTGGTTTTCCTGGGACTCCTCTTCGCTGCAGCACTCCCGCCGCGCCGCGAAAGGAGGCTTAGCGAGCCACTCAGGCGGACCTCAAGGTGGTTCGTTCCGAGCAGGAAGAGAGGGCCCATCTGAGGGCCGTTCTGCGGCGTGGCTCGCCGTCACGAAGATCCTATGCCACAAGCCGGTCCCTTGTGCATGCCGCGGGGCAGAAGGTCAGGGCTCCCTTCGATGCATGAACGATGTGGTTCTGCGGCGCATGTCGCCGGTGCGCAAACCGGCCCGTTTCGGATTGCTCGGATGTGCCGATCGCCGTTTAGCTCCTGCGAGCCTGTCGTGACGCCACGGGTCGGTTCATGGCCATCGGTCTAGCTAGACACAGACGCGTGCGAACTTCGGAGAATCCGACCGATATTGTGGCCAAGGATCTTTGCCTTGGATTTCTCGGGTATATCGGCCATGAGCACTTGGAGCAGGGAGCTGCGGTAGTAGTGGAGGGGCGCATTGCTGCCGTAGACCAGATTGTCATCACCACACCTGTCGACGATCTTCTCGATGAACCCGATGGGAAACGACCAGTCGCATGAAGCCCGGACCCGCTCCATTCCCCTTGAGAGGAGTTCATCGATCTCATTTGACTTAGCGTTGTTCACGACGACGTCAAGGCCGGGCACCTTCGAAAGGACATGGGCGAGATCCATGACGCGTGAGGGCCGCAGCCTGAGCAGGGGATGGCTGAGCCTCTCATCCCTCATCCTCAAGGATACGAAGACCGTCGTCCCACAGGACTCGCATTGCCTGAGGAAACGCTGGCACCTCTTGCTGAGAACGGTGTATCCATGGTAGGAAGGCACAAGCCTAACCACTGCTGGCGGGAGGCTTCCCGAGACGGGGGATTGGGGGTTTTCGATTGGCACTCCTAGGAGTTTGCCTCTGAATTCTTCCAACTCCTTCATCATCCGTTGGTTTGCGGCCAAGTAGTCCTTGTGGAAGATCGCATCAAACGCCGACACAAGGCACAGGTCCACGCCGTTTTCCTGCGCAAGCTTGACCAGGCTTTCCGCTGTGCCGAGGCCCACATTGCGCGTTGGCCAGTGGCCAAGATAGCAGTTCGAATCGATGATCCTATGCCGTGCGTGCAGATCCGGCATCTCGAGGACTCCACCATTCGAGGTGAGTGTAAGGTTGCTGCGGAAAGGAAAGAAAAGACTTTCCAAGCGCCACTTAACGCGTTCTCGCGGCCGACGTTTCACAGATCGTCCACGGCGGTGGTTGGCAAGCCGGACATCTTCGGAGTTGGTACACGAGCGGTTCGTCACGATATGCGCGGTCGATCGGTCAGGGACAAACACCGTACAGGTTAAGAGGGTGTGCGCAAGCGTTTATACGGTTGATCGGGACGGATTGCCAGGTGAGATCGAATGCCGGCCATGAAACCGGAACTGGTGGCGGACTACGCATGTTTGACTGGAGAGGGGCCGCTATGGCATCCGATGGAGCAGCGGCTATACTGGGTCGACATACCGACCGGCCGGATGTTTCGCTACGCACCGGACACCGGCCGCCATGAGCAGTTCTACAAGGGACGGATCGTCGGCGGCTTCACGATCCAGTGGGACGGGTCGCTATTGCTGTTTATGGACAAGGGGACCGTGATGATCTGGAAAGATGGTGAGCTGACCACGGTTCTCGAGGAAATCCCCGCCGAAAGGGGATCTCGCTTCAACGATGTGATAGCGGATCCTGCGGGCCGGGTCTTCTGCGGCACCATGTCGAGCAAGGACCATCCTGGGAGCCTGTACAGGCTTGACCCTGACGGCAAACTGAGCAAGATCTTGGAAGGCGTTGGATGTTCGAACGGGATGGGCTTCACGCTGGACCGCCGTCATATGTACCACACCGACTCGAGCAATCGGGAGATCCGCATCTACGACTACGATCCAAGGACGGGCCTGATCTGGAACGGTCGCTCATTCGTCAAGCTGCCCGAGGGGGGCGGCACTCCCGATGGGATGACGGTGGATTCCGAGGGCTACGTGTGGTCCGCGATATGGGACGGGGGCTGCTTGGTGCGCTTCACCCCGGACGGCAGGGAGGACATGCGCATAGATTTCCCTGCGCGCAAGGTCTCAAGCGTGATTTTTGGCGGCAAGGACTACAAGGATATGTACGTCACGACCGCCGGTGGGGACAGGAAGGATGTTGAGGGAACTGGGGCCGGTGGTCTTTTCCACCTGAGGCCCGGCATGAGGGGCCTTCCGGAGTTCTTTTCAAGGATCCGTTCGCCCTCGGCTCCCACATGAGCGGCGATAAGAGGCGTTCGTTGGGTTGCGTGCCTTCTTCCACCACCTGCGAACCGGTTCTTGCCAGAGGGCTTCCCGACCGTGAAGGTCTTTCTCATGGTGGCTAGGCGCCCGCAGCGGTCGCAAGATGGCAAGCTTGCGAAGAGCCGTTGGCGTGGGGCATCGCAGGTATGGGCGGTACCTGAGAGATGGAGCTCTCCGCCTTCACTCCAAGTCGGTGTGCCGCTCTTCGAGCCCTCTCTCGGCAAGCCCTTTTCGCGAGATTAGTTCGGCCACGGCCCCATCAAGAAAGGCCATGGCACCGATCTCGAACAGGGTGCCCATGGGAGTGAGCGGGGCATACCCGCCCCTGGCTTCCCTCTCCAGATGGTCAGATGGTTCGGATTCCCCCTTCCTCGTCCGTCCCGGAATCGTGACGATCTGGTCGGCAAGGCTACCGAGGGGAGAATCCGGGAAGCTGGTCACTGCCACGACGGAGGCCTTCTTCGATTTGGCTATGCTGGCGATGGTTAGGGGAACCGTGGTTTGTCCCGATCCTGATACCGCGATTATGAGGTCTTCCGGGCTGACAGGAGGAGTTATCGTCTCCCCCACCACGTAGACTTGGTATCCGAGGTGCATTAAGCGCATGGCAAATGCCCTCCCAACGAGCCCCGACCGGCCAGACCCACATATGAATATCCTGGAAGCCGAGTTGATCCTATCCAGCAAACTGTTCACCTCGTCCTGCGAAATATGATACGAGGAATCCTGGATATGTTTGGAGAGGATTCTCATGGCCTTCCTCACGTTCATGATTTCGAGCTCCCTCATGATGGCCTGCTTGATCCGGCGGGTATCACCCTCCACATCCTTACTGTTTGTGATGGCGCGACCCACGATGACTATGGACGCGCCGCGATCAACGGCCCTGCCGACGGTGTCGCTGTCGAGGCCGCCAGCCGCCGCAACTGGTATCTTCACCGTTTTCACTACGTCTTCGAGGTCTAGCATCTGGTTGGGCGAAGACCCAACTTCGTCGATCCCCGTGTGGACGCAGATGTAGTTGACCCCGAGCGACTCCAGTTCCCTGGCCCGTCGCGGTTTGTTGTCAACACCAATGAGATCGGCCATGACCTCCACGCCTTGCTCCCTAGCAGCCCTCACCACCTCGGTCACGGTAGCCGCGGTCGAGGCGCCGAGGACGGTCACGATGTCCGCGCCGGACTCCGCGGCCATCTTGGTCTCGAGGTAGCCCGCGTCCATGATCTTCATGTCGGCGACGATCCTGGCGCTGTCGGAGATCTCCGATGCCAGCCGCTTGAGGGCCGGCATCCCGTGTGACTTGATAAGCGGGGTGCCCGCCTCTATCAGGTCCGCCCCGGCCTTGACCGTCAACTTAGCCATCTCCAAGGCTTTGTCTAGGTCCAGAAGATCGAGCGCCACCTGCAGAAAAGCCATGGGTTGTTAGCCCCCTCGGGAATGCAACGTGTGGCATGAATATGTAACGGTGTGGGGTGTGGGTGTGGGGTTTCGTGCCTTGACCGGTTTTTGGAAAGGCAGGCCTTTTTTTCCTCGCACCTCTGCTGTTGGGGTGCAAGACGAAAGCCGGAGGCTCCTCGGCGAGATGGGCCTACGATGAGATGGACGGAAGCAATAGTTTTAGGGCGAGGAAGTCACCCCTCTCGCGGTATGAGGTGTGATCTGCTATCGTCTCTGCTTGTCCTCTTGGTCCTCCCGGTTGTCGAGGCCCGCGACATAAGGGCCGATCCCGTGACCGGAAGGATCAGGGTCCTCTACGCAGGGGATGCCATAGGGGTTCCCAATCCATTTCCCATGCTCAAGTCGGACCCTCTCCTGGACTGCTCCGCCGTCTACGCATGTACGGTTCACCAGGGCATAGACATCATAAAGAAGAGCATGAGAAGCTACATGCCCAGGACCTATTCCAAGTTTCTTGAGAACGATGTCATCGTGCTCAGCGACGCAAACAGGGAAGCATTTCGCGACGAGCACTTCCTTTGGATGTCCAGAGGGGTTGTGGAAGAGGGGTTAGGCCTGGTCATGATCGGGGGCGCGGAGAGCTTCGCTGGCGGCGGAGGGTCCTACCCTTCCTGGGAGCCCACGAGCGTCGCCGATGTCCTGCCCTGCGACATGATCGCCTACCCGGCATCGCGACCGAGCGGCAGGATCAAGATACTCGACTGGGAGGACGAGTTCATCAGAAGCCTGCCCTTCGATACCCTCGAGAGCTACGGCTTCTTCTACAAGAGCTGTAACATCAAGCCTAGGATGTCTGCTAAGCTCTTGGCGGTGCTTGAGCAGGGCGCATTCGGCGAGGGGCCGTTTCTGATGTGGTGGGATATCGGCAAGGGGAGAACGTTGGGGCAGTCCGCCGACTGGACGCCAGAGGGCGGGAGCATCTTCATGCGATGGAAGTACTACGGAGACTACGCGATAAACATGATGCTCTTCCTAGCGGGCCGCAGTCTGCCCGACGACCTCGACAGCGTCTACATTGTCAGGCGACGGATAAGGGAATCGGAGCTGGCGCTGACCACATTCTACAACATGATCGACTTCGTCGAGAGGATGGGGGGAAGCAGCGTTGGGCTGACAAAGTTGGCCGGGGAAATCCAGCTGAAGAAGAAGAGGGCGGCCGATCTCTACGTTGAGTGCCAAATGGAGCAGGCTCTGGAGGCCTATGCGGAGGTGCTGGACTTCTGTGAGGCCGCAATGGCCCAGGCAATCAAGGCTAGAAACGCCGCCACGTTCTGGATGTTCGTCGTTGAATGGTGCGCGGTTACCGGAACATTCATCCTGTGTGGATCGGTCCTTTGGTTGGTCATGGTCAGGCGCCGGCTGTACAAGGAGGTCAGGCTTACCAAGCTCATACAGAGCGGTTGATCCCCTCTGACGCGGCGCACCATCCTGGGCCCGACCGCTCATGAGAGCTATGCTCTACGCTTGGCCGACGCCTGCCCCGACGACCGCGCAAGCCCGATCTCCTCGTCTTGCCTCATTTTTTGGGCGGCGTCAACGTGGTCTCGTCTGACGGGATCATTCAAGGCTCCCGGGGCATCAGCCGGAAGGTTGCGATGACCGGGCGGTCAGGAGGACCCGAGGCTCAGGGGGAGCTTGCCGTGATCGTGAAGGGTCGTCGTGAGTGTTTCCAGCGCCTTCCTGTAGTGGCTGGGCTCGATGTCCTCAGTTATGCTGATTATGTACCCAGCCCCCTCGCCCATCTCGCGAAGGAGACCAAGCGTGTAGCGCCGTATCTCATCCGCTGAAAGAAGGAAGACCGTCTCCGGGAAGTTCAACCAGAGAGCCTTGGGTTTCCAAGCCTCCCTCGCCTCTGATATCGGGAGGTTTCCGGTGGGCGGAGGCGTGAAGGCCTCTATGGCGTCGAGCTCGGTTGCCCCGATCAGCTCCTTGAGCGATCTGAGCCTCCCGTCCATGTGCGAAATCGTCTTCTTTCCGGCCCTCTTCAGGATCCTCGCGTACTTGTTGTAGTAGGGCAGGCAGTACCGCTCGAAAAGGCGTGCTGGCACGATGACCTCGTCTATGTTATCTCCTATCCTGACTATCTCGGCTGGCGACTCCGCAATTATTCTGTACAGCTCCAAGTACTTCTTGTCCAATATGTCCATGGTCCTCTCGATCGCTTTCGGGTCGCGCTTGTATGAAAAGGCGAAGTTCCTGAATCCCATGAAGTCTATCATCATCCGCATGAGAGGCGTGTAGGGGCCGCCGGCCGTGACCACGCCGTCGCCCTCCAGCTCGGCCTGGAGATGAAGGTAGTCGTCGTACTGTGGCTCAAAGACGGTGTCCTGGATGACGAATTCCATTATCTCTAGGTCATCGATCGTGGCGACGGGGTGCCTGACAATCCAGCTTCCGCCGGTGAGTTGGAACTTGAGATTGATCCGCCTTTTCGAGTGCAGTTTCCCCACGGGCGTGATGATCTCCGTGTCGGTGTAGTCCCCCACCGTCCTGGTCTCGGTCCTCACGTTGGGCGTATGGGATCTGTAGACCGTGCAACGGACATCGATTCCCAGCCCCATGTTCCTCATCCTGCGTTCGAAGCTGCCCCTCGGAAGGTGGTTTGAGTAGATCAGGAGGGGCAGCCTATCGGGCATCTCACCCTCGAGCACAGCGTGAACTCTTTCCCTTACGTCCATCTGATGCCTCCGGTGTTCAGGTAAGTGGGTCTGTCGGCATGGTGGGCCGGCTCCCGCGCTTTCTGCGAGTTAAAATGGCTTCCATGTTTCCGGCGAGTATCTTGAGTTTCTCGGATTCGGCCACCTCGGCCGAAAGGATCTTGCCGAGGTTGGGCAAATAGGCGGATCCAGGGGCGTCCGAGCCATAGACCACCCGGTCGGCACCCAAGAGGGCTACGGCCTTCTCGATCATGCCTGCCTCGTTTATGCTTCCGCTGGTGTCCACGAGGATGTTGTCGGCCCTCTTCACCTCAAGGATTCCGGTCTCCCAGTCCCCGCCCATGTGGGCCATTATGAAGGGGACATCTGGAAAGCGCAAGGCTAGGTCCGTGACCTGCCGCGGCAGGGTCTGGTAGCCCTTGGATAACTTGGTGCCCCTTCGCCAGGAGTGCACAAGCATCACTAGGCCGGCCTCAGCGGCCACCTGGGCGATCGGACGCACAACGGGGTCGTTTGCAGGGCACGAGATCCACAGCTTAATGCCTATCATGGCGGGGTGATCAAGATACGCGTTGATCTGCCTGAGCGCTTCCTGCTTCTCGCGCGGATCGACGTAGACATACCCAAGCATCTCGGGGTGGCTGTCCGCCGCTCTGAAGACCATAGCGTTGCCAGCCTCGGGGTTGCCTGAGCACGTCCAGTCCCAGTCCGCTAGGCACGAGACGCATATCCGGTCGATGCCCAATCTCCTCGCCTCTGCGACGACGATGGGGATGTCTCGGTCGGACCAGACGTGCACATGGGCGTCGATTATCCTCGCATCCCGTCCCCCAAGGTAGGGTTGGATCCAGCTGGCAACCGTACTATCCTCTCCATTTCGAGATGATCGTCTTGAGCCTGGAGCGGGCCCTCGAGAGGATCCGTTCCGGTCCCTTGGTGCCGTCGATCTCCAGCATCAGGGACCCCCGATACGAGATCCGCCTTAGGCTGGTAAGAACCTGTTGCCAGTTGATCTCGCCATCCCCTGGAGGTAGATGATCGTCGCTCGCGCCGAGGTTGTCGGAGATGTGCGTCCTGAGTACCGAGGTCCCGCAGATCTCCATCTCTTCGGCAAGCCCGCCCATGAGGTTGGCGTGGCTGGTATCGACGCAGATGCCAGGTGCATGACCCTCGATCGATCTGACAAGATGCAACGTCTTGGGCAACGTGTCGCAGAAGGCAAGTTGGCCGACGCTGTGGAGGTTCTCCACGCACACCCGAATCCCTAGGTCATCGGCCGCCGAACAGATCTGTTCAAGGCTTGCGGCCGCCATCTCGTATCTCTTGGGTTCCTCGCCGACCTCCCGGGCGTGTCCGGGATGAATCACCACCTCTTCAACGGGGATCTTCGATGCTGCCCTGATGCGACGAATCGTCATCCTCACGGCTTCCGTCCTGACCTTGGGATCGGGGTTGGAGATGTCGAGCGTCCTACCGAAGGGCATGTGCAGAGATTCGGCTCGTATGCGGAACGCGGATAGGTGATCTCGCAATCGGTTCACGTCGTCCGAATCGTCCAGGTCAAAATGCGCGGCATGATCAGCCCACACCTCTATGGATCTGAAACCGATTCGCTCGATTGGCTCGAGGCAATCGGCTATGGGCCGGGCGACGAACGTCCAGGTCGATGCGCCGATCTTGCCGAACATGTCGATCAGCTTTGCCACCGTGGTTGATTTCTCTTTCGGATGCTCATGCAGCGAACTGCTGACCTGCGGCCATCTTCTCGAAAGTCATGGTCATCGCGTGAGCTTGCGGTTCAAGGAGCGTTCCGGGGAGGCACTCCTTTGGCCGGGGAGGATACAAGTTATAGTTTTAAGCTTTGTTGCTTCGGGGGAAGAGGCGAGGGGCACAAGATGGCCGTCATCTACTACGATAAGGATGCGGATCTCTCCCACCTCGGAGGGAAGACCGTGGGAATCGTTGGCGGGGCCGGCATACAGGGCAGCGCCCATTCCATGAACCTGAGGGATAGCGGCGTGAAGGTGATCGTCAGCGAGCTGCCGGGGAGCGAGGCCTGGAGAAGGGCAGAGAACCTTGGATGGAACGTCATGACCACGCCCCGGCTGGCCGAGGCGTCCGACGTGATCGCGATCCTGACCCAAGACGATATCCAACCGAAGGTCTACAGGGACCAGATAGTCGAGCATCTTTCGGCGGGCAAAGCCCTGGTTTTTGCCCACGGCTTCAACATCCACTACCACCAGATCATACCTCCTGAGGACGTTGACGTGTTCATGGTCGCGCCCAAGGGGCCCGGAAGCCTCGTGCGAAGGATGTTCGAGCAGGGCAAGGGGGTGCCTGCCCTGGTGGCCGTGCACCAGAACCCAAGCGGGAAAGCCCTGGATCTGGCTTTGGCCTATGCCAAGGGCTTGGGTTGTACGAGGGCCGGAGTCTTGGAGACCACCTTCGCTGAGGAAACAGAGACCGATCTATTCGGTGAGCAGACCGTGCTCTGCGGAGGCGTCTCGGAGTTGATCAAGGCGGGGTTCGACGTCTTGGTGGAGGCCGGTTACCAGCCGGAGTGCGCCTACCTGGAGGTCTGTCACGAACTGAAGCTGATCGTGGACATGATCCATGCTGAGGGCATAACCGGGATGCGCAGAAGGGTCTCCGACACCGCCGAATACGGCGATCTCACCAGGGGTAAGCGGGTCATAAACGGAAGGGTCAGGGACGAGATGCGCAAGATCCTGGACGAGATCCGGTCGGGCGAGTTCGCCACCGAGTGGATTCTTGAGAATCAGGCGGGAAGACCCAGGTTCAAGGCGTTGGAGAGGGCCGGCGCGCAGCACCCGATCGAGGAGGTCGGCGCTCGGATCAGGGCGATGATGCCCTGGCTGAGGGAGTAAGGGACAGAGCGGAGATCCACCCGGGCATGGGCTGCAGTCTGCTATGCGGCCAGGGATCGTGGCTACTTGAAGGGGCAAACCCAAGCTGCTGCGTCATATCTGGCTGTGTTTTGGATCGGGTCCCGGAAGATTTATGAGTTCTACGGCAGGCTGTGGCCGGTGCGATTGCAGCGCAGGCTTGTCGTCCTTCTTTCGATCCTGTCCTTCGTGGAAGCGATGGGCATCGCATCCGGCGACCATCCGAAGCCGGCCAAGGTCATCGTCGCGGGCCACGTTGGCTCTGTGCCTATCGTCTCAGCTTGGCTCGTTGCAGACCCCCTAACCGATCCAACCGTGATACCGGCGAGGGCGCACGCGGGGTGGACGTACGAGGAGCTATACAGGTATGTCAGGCTGTACTTCCCACGGTCTTACGCCAAGCTTCTGGAGTACGAGTACATGATGCTGCTAAACATGGAGATCATCGTCCTGACGCCCGAGCAGCAGAAGATGCTGCACGACTCGATCTATCTTGATGGGCTCGGGGGCATGCAGACTAGGAGCGTCATGAGCGTCTCGCTCGCTCTGTCAACAGCCTGGGCCGAGTCGATCCTGTCGGAGGCCTTTCCGAATGATGCGGACGCGGTGGTTAGGGTAGACTACTCCTGGTCCGGCCCCATGCGGGTCGTCATAAACACCCATCCGCAGGTCGAGCCGATCCTAAAGCCCTACATAGGGCTTTCCGGCGTCGAGGCTTCCTTCGTCGGCTACGGGACGAACCTCGCAATCCCGAAACCAGGCGCCATCGTCACCTCCTACTCGGTCGGCCCGTACCGCTATGGGTACTCGGGGATATATCCCGACCCGCGATTCGAGAGCCCTGGATGGATCCCTCATACTATGTATTGGACGTACGGCAAGGGCGTGACGTGGACCCACCAGGACATGATCGGGGGTTACTGGGACACTGCGTACAACCCCTTTGCACCGGACATGTTGGTGGCGGAACTGCTCTTCAGTACGGGCAGGAAGCTTCCAGAGGATGTCGTTCTCGTGCACTGGCTCCGGCGGAAGTTCGCGGACTTTGGTTCGGCCCAGGTCTATGTGATATCCTTAGCCGAGTTCATAGAGCGGTTCGGGGCAAACGCAGCGCCAGTCATGCAGGATCTGAAAGGGGTATCGGAGATCGTCGATGAGGCAAGGGGCTTGTATTTGGCCCTGGAATACCAAGCCTCGTCGGAGAAGATGGGCGAGGCTTTGGAGCGGATCGGCCGGCTGGGCGAAATCGCAGTGAGACTGAAGGAACGTGCCCTTTTCTGGATATACCTTGTCGAGTGGCTCGTCGTCAGCGGCGCGTTCATGCTCGCCGGCGTTGCCCTGTGGACGCTAATGGTGAGGAGAAGGCTCTATCGGGAGGTTTCCGTCACGCGGATGTCGGGCGCTTGATGGCCGGGGATAGGTCTCATGCCATCTGCGGATTCAGATCCCCAGCTCATCCGACCTTGAAGGCGGGTGTCGAGGTCGACTGCGAGAAGGGGTGGAGGGCATTTAGCAGGCTCGGCATCCGTCGCTGTCCGCATCAACGCCCCTTCCGGTTCAACCCCCTTCGGGAATCTCGGTGGACTTGGGCCCGCGTGCCATGGCCACGGTCCCGGTTCTGGCCATCTCTCGTATTCCATGGGGCCGGAGGAGGTTGATGAGCGCGTTGACCTTCTCCTCGTCCCCGGTGATCTCAAGGGTCAGCGTGCTGGTATTGACATCCACTATCCTGGCTCTGAAGATCTCCGCATAATTCATCAATAGGAGCTTGCTCTGTTCGTTCTTGGCGTTGACCTTAACTAGGCAGAGCTCCCTCACGACGCTGTTGTCCCTGTCTAGGTCGGAGACCTTGATCACGTCGACCTGCTTGTTGAGCTGCTTCTCCACTTGTTCCAAGATCCTGTCATCGCCTCGCACGACTATCGTCATCCGGGAGATGCTCTCGTTCTCGGTGGTCCCAACGGCTATGGACTCGATGTTGAAACCCCTCCTGCTGAACAGCCCGGCGATCCTGTGAAGCACCCCTGGCTTGTTCTCGACCAAAGCTGCGATGATGCGGGTTCGTTCCAATTCAATCACCCCTGAATCGGTAGGGCTCGGGCCGGCATCTGCTCGAGAGGATCATGCTCGTTATGGACCCCCCGGCCCTGACCATGGGAAGCATCTTCTCATCCTTGTCTATCTTCACGTCAACGACCGTGACGATGTCGCTGGAGAGCGCCTCCTTGAGGGCTGGGCCGAGCTCTCCCGGCGAGTCGACCTTCACCCCCTTGGCGCCGTACGCCTCGGCGAGCTTGACGAAGTCCGGCACCTCCGGCACGGCCCTCCCCTTCCCCACGCCTGCGTGGTCAAGGAGTGTCGCGGACGTCCTCTTGTTGTAGAAAAGGTCCTGCCATTGGTAGACCATGCCTAGCGTCCTGTTGTCCATGATGCAGACGGCCACGGGTATGTCCTCGATGATGCATGTGGCCAGGTCCTGCAGGACCATCTGGAAGCTGCCATCCCCTGCAACGTCTATGACCTTGCATTCGGGCCTGGCGACCTTCGCCCCGATCGATGCGGGAAAGCCGAAACCCATGGTCCCGAGGCCGCCGGATGATATCCACTGGCCGGGACGGTCGATTCTCAGGTAGTGGGCGCTCCACATCTGGCACTGGCCAACCTCGGTGACCACGATCGTGTCCTGGTCTATCAGCCTGTTCAGCTCCTTCATTACGCGCTGGGGCTTGATGGGCTTCTCATCGTAGGCGTAGTCTTGGCAGCAGGTGCATTCCTTGATGAACTCCTTGACCTTCTCTGCGTACGCAGCCTTTTTGGCGGGCTTTAGCTTGGCTATTTCCAAGTTGAGCTTGGATAGCACCTGTTTGGCATCGCCGACGATGGGGATCTCCGGCCTCACGTTCTTGCCGATCTCTGCAGCGTCGATGTCGATGTGTATGATCTTCGCGTTCGCGCAGAAGGTCGACGTGTCGCCGGTCACGCGGTCGGCAAACCTCATCCCGACGGCGACCACGACGTCCGCGTCGCTTAGTATGTCGTTGGCAATCTTCCTGCCGTGCATTCCGAACATGCCGAGCGAGAGCGGATGCGAGTCAGGGAAAGATCCCTTTCCCATCAGAGTGACTCCAACCGGAATCATCAGCGATTCGGCGAGCTTGACCAGCTCTCTTGACGCGTTAGAGGCTATGACCCCGCCTCCCGAGATTATGACCGGTCGCTCGGCATTTGCAAGCATCTGGGCCGCCTTCTTGATCTGGCCCGGGTGTCCCTGCGGGCTGGAGAGTCGCTTGAGCATCCTCACCGCAGGGGGGTACTCGAACTCTATCTTCTGCTGCTGCGTGTCCTTTGGTAGGTCGATGTGAACGGGCCCCTTGCGGCCGCTCGTGGCAATGATGAAGGCCTTTCTCACGACCTGGGGTATCTCGGACCCGGACTTGACCATGACGTTGTACTTGGTTATGGGCATGAAGATGCCGATGGTGTCGGCCTCCTGGAACGAGTCGTTGCCGACCAACCTAGTGGGGACCTGGCCCGTCACCGCGATGACCGGGATGGAGTCGTAGAAGGCGTTGGCGATCCCGGTCGTGAGGTTGGTTGCGCCCGGCCCCGATGTTGTGAAGCAGACTCCGACCTCCCCGCTCGCCCTAGCATAGCCGTCCGCGGCATGGGCTGCCACCTGCTCGTGCCTTACGAGTATGTGCCTGATCTTGGAGTCATAGAGCTTGTCGTAGACGTCGAGGATGGCGCCGCCCGGCAAGCCGAATATGTGTTTGACTTTCTCTGCCTCCAAGGCCCTGATGAGGGCCTCAGCTCCGCTGATGGTCTCAGCCACTTGGCTTTCCTCCTTCCTTCCCTCTCTTGGCGAACAGCCTATTGACCGCTTCAATCATGGCCTCAACGCTCGCCATGACTATGTCGGTGCTAACGCCCCGGGCCGTCGCAAGGTTGCCCAGATCGTCAATCACCTTGACTGTGACCTCCGCAACCGCATCGCTACCTCCGGTGATGGCTTCGAGCCGGTACTCTTTCAATTCGACCTTGCCAAAATCCCTGATGACATCTTTTATCGTCTTTATCGCAGCGTCCACAGGGCCGTCCCCTATGCTGGCACCTTCAACTCGCTTCCCGTCCACGATGAGCGCCAGCGATGCAGTAGGTATGGTCCTGTCGCCGGTTACCACCGTCAGGTTCACCAGCTCCAGCGTTCGCTTGCCCTCTGGGACTTTGCCTATGACGGCCTCCGCTATGGCCATGAGGTCGGCGTCGGTGATCCCCTTGCCCATGTCGCCTATCTTCTTGACCCGCTGGGCGATCTCGGATACCTGCGCCTCCGTGGCCTTGATGCCCATCTCGCCGAGCTTGGCCGATATGGCATGCGCTCCCGTGTGTTTGCCTAGGACGATCCGCCGGGTGCTCCCGACCATCTCGGGCATCAGCGGCTCATAGGTCGCTGCGGACTCGAGCACCCCGTGGACGTGTATGCCGGACTCGTGCGCGAAGGCATTCTCGCCCACGATTGCCTTGTTGGGCTGCACGGGAATGCCCGTCAGGCGCGAGACGAGCTGGGACGTCGGACAGATCTTCTGGGTCACGATGCTGGTCTTGATGCCATAGAAGGAGTGCAGGGACATCACCACCTCCTCCAGGGAGGCGTTTCCCGCCCTCTCCCCCAGACCGTTGACGGTGACGTGAACCTGTGTCGCGCCGTTCTCCACGGATGCCAGCGAGTTCGCCTCGGCCATCCCGAAATCATTGTGGCAGTGCACAGAGACGGGAACTTTCACGGCCTCGCATACCCTGCCAACCAGATACCCCATAGCCCTCGGTATCATGGCGCCCACCGTGTCCGGGACGTTTATCCTGTCAGCGCCTGCGTCCTGGGCAGCTGAGTAGACCCTGAGCAGGTACCCAAGCTCGGTCCTCGTCGCATCCTCGGCAGAGAACTCAACGACGACCCCGTGTTCCTTGGCGTATGTTATGGTCTCGACAGCCTTCTGCAGGGCTTCATCCCTCGTCATCTTCAACTTGTGTTTCAGGTGTATGTCCGAGGTCGCGATGAACGTGTGGATGCAGCTGACCCCGGAGCTCAACGCTAGGTCGATGTCCTTCTGGTTGGACCGTGCCAGGGCGCAGATCTCGCTCTTCAGCCCAAGGCCGGCTATTTCGGATATGGCTTTCAGTTCTCCCTCCGATGTTGCTGGGAATCCGGCCTCTATGGTGTCCACGCCCAGTTCATTTAACGCGCAAGCGATCCGTATCTTCTCGTCAACGGTCAGGGAGACGCCCGGCGTCTGCTCGCCGTCCCTGAGCGTCGTGTCAAAAATCGCTACTCGCTCGGGCAGCCTTGCCCTTTCGAGGGCGATGTCGTTGTAGTCAGAGACGTAGAACTCCGTCCCTTCCCATGTCCATCCGTCCGTCCATCGGGCAGCCTGCTTCGACCCCGCCGAACATCCGCGGGTGGGCCCGTCGCGGGACGTGGGCTTGTCGAGCCTTACCTCGTCCCCGTTGCCCCTCAAGCGCCGCATGTCTTTCCTACCACTGCTCCGTTCCCGGCCTGGTGGGGTTCGGAAAGCAAATGTGGTTGCCGCCTTCCTCCGAAGGGGGCCCCACATCCACCGACCCTGAGGGACGGAGAGTCAACGTTCGGGACCCGGGCCCAACGTCCCGCGGCCGAACCGCCCCGCGGCATTCAGCCCCGCGTATAGACGATTTCGGGTGACAGGAGACGCCTAGCCTCCCGCCTAGTCCGCCGGGTTGGCCGCAAGCTGCCTTCCTGTGCATCGGCCACGGATCCTGCTGAACAGGCCTTGGCCGAGAAGCCTTGCTCTGGGTGCAAGCTATTAAGTCTTACTTGCGCGCTGGGCGTTGCCGTCGAGCCGGCTAGGCGAGCACCTCAAGTCTGGACTCGCGGGTCAGCTTCTTACAGGATGCCAGGATGTGCACCACGGTGGTGCGCGTCAAGTTGCTGACACGGAACTTGAGGAGGAGGGCACCGACGTCAGGGGGGATGCGGAGCTGATGGCCGCTGACGACCTCCGATGCCTGAATCCTGCGCCCGTCGACCTCAAAGGGATATTGCTTGCTGCCGAAAAGCTCGACCTCAAGAGGGGGCCCTGAGAGCGAGCCGTTGTGAAAGGTCACGGTCGCGCCGAACGACGCCAGGACGACCAAGAAGGCTGGCTCTCCCTGTCTGACCGACTCGTTTAGCACGCGAAGATCAAAGTATGAGTTCTGCAGAGCCGTCCTTCCGATGGCGGGGGTAAGGTAAGCTTCGATGGCCGCCGCGAAGACTAGCATGACGCAGACGAGGGAGAAAAGGCCCCAAGACCTTCTAGATTTCAAGCTCCTGCCTGCGTATGTGAGGAAGGCTTCGAGGTCGCCCTTCCTAAGAAAGGAGTCCAGCTTCACTGCGGTGGCGTAGCCAATGGTTGCGGCGAGGATCACGGCCGGCAACTCAACCGAACCGTGTGGAAGCACGTAGGCCAAGTACACGTAGAGTTCCTTCCACGACAGCCCATTGCTCACCGAGAAGAGCCCGAAGACGCCACCGTTGACGAAGACGACGGCCAAGGGAAGGAGGAATGCCAGCACCGCTGGCTCCTTGTACTTCTCATCCCCCTCCCCTATCAGCCTCCAGAGGAGGTTGGTGATGCGCCCCTCCCTTGTGTAGGTTTCCTGGCCCGGCTTCACCGTGTATCGGATCAAGATGGCCCCGCCGAAGGCCGCGATGAACGACACGATCAGATTGTTCCCAAGCAGGTAGAGGGCCGTTACTTCCTCAGTTCCAACTATCCCTGACAGGGGCTTCTGTATGATCTCAAGGGGCTTCGTGATCCTGAAATAAAGGGCGTGCTCGAGCGCGGTCAGAATCGGCGGGGCAAGGATCGAGAGCGCGAGCCCGAGCGCAACTCCCAGCACCACCGCCGTCAGGAATACTTTGGTTGGCCTAAGATACCTCGCCCACGCTAGCCCCAAATCCACCAACTTCACCAAGCGCGGCCGCTTGCGGCTAGGTCAGGGCTGGAAGCCCCTTGCGCTGAAGCTCCCTCCCCAGCGTCTTTCGGAATTCTAAGGAGGCCTTCTCGAATCCTGCAGGAACCCTTATCTCCTGAAGCTTTGCGTCGATCTTCGACTTATCCTTGGCGATCGTCCTGGCTAGTTTGAGCACCTCCGCGGCCACAAAGGTGCGCCCCTTGGCAAGGTCGTCGTCCACCGCCTTGAGGTAGTACTCCAACGCCTTCTCCGGGTCGCCCAGCTTCTGGTAGCATTGTGCCGCGTTCCTGTACCCGTACGCCGGCTCATTGGAGAACTCCGCATGCTTCAGGTAAGCTTCCGCTGCCTTGTCCAGCTTGCCAGCCTTCACATATGTGGCGCCGGCTCGGTAGTAACCGTCCGAGTAGGCGACGTTGGCCCTGCTCGTCTCGGCCTCAGCGTGCTTGAGAAAGAACTCGGCTGACTTCTCGTAGTCCTTGAGCCTGAGGTAGTTCTCGGCCACCTTGCCGTAGTCCCTTGCGACCCTGATGAGGTGCTTCTTCCTCTCGCTTATCGCTGTGGATTTCAGGTGATTCTCGATCGCCTTCTGGTAGTCCTTGGCCCTCTCGTAACAGTCGGCCGCAGCGGCATACATGTCGGATGCAAGGGTGGTGTGCCTGTCTGCCTCGGCCTTCTCCCCAGCCTTTCGGTAGTTGTCTGCCGCCCTCGCATAGTTCTGTTCAGATCCCTCCTTCTCGTACTCCGCGGCGACCCTGAACCCATCGCCCGCGATGGCGTACTCCGGAACCCTCTCCGCTGCCTTGGCATAGTTCAAGGACTGTTGCACGAACGCCTTCATGTCCCCTATCTCACGATACAGGGCGGCGGCCCTTCTGTATCCGTACATGGCGTCGTCCGGTTTGAGCTCCTCATGTTCCTTGGCGAACTCCACCCATTTCGGGGCAGCCTCCGCGGGAGGAAGTCCGATGGTCTTCTTCTCGAACTGCTCCAAAGTGGGCTTCCCTGAGAGCCTGCTCTTAAGGCCGGCGAGAAATCCCATCTTCACACCTCCTCCCATACCTCCTCCGACAGGAAGGCAGGAAGTCCCTTGGCGATCTTGGCGTCCTGGATGAGCTGCTGCTTGGATCGGGCCACATCGCCGTATATCTTCCGGGTTTCCGGGATGACCTCCTCCGGGCCGAACACGTATGCCAGGCTGTCGACGATGGCCTTGGTTAGGGTGTTAAACCCGCCCTTGAGGACCTCGATGTCTGCCGAGATCTCTTTTGCCACGATCCTCCCCCCATTGACTTCGACGGCCTCCAGGAACCTGTGCTCCTTCTGTGCTCTCTGAACCGCGGGTTTCACGATGAGGTCCACGGCAGGTGCCCCCACAATTCCTGCATACCGGCCCAACGACCCGTTCAGGATCGAAGAATAAAACTCCACGATCTCATCGGTGACTGCCAAATCGCAACCCTCCCGCTCGGGTTCCAGCCAAGCCCACCCTCGGAGACGCCGCTGCCAGCCGGGATCGCGATGGACTCGGGCCCGAACCTGAACGCGTTCGCCTGCAGTCGGGCCTTTGCACTCATAAATGTATTTTTTGCTCCCTGCGACGGGATCCGGGCCGGCCGGCTTGTGGGTTAGAGTTTTCAATACCGGCGCTCGTTTCCTCTCGGCAGGACTATGCCGGCCGTTAACTGGCTGGGACTCTACTACGAGGCAATCCAAAACTTCCGCAGAAGGTTGCCCCGTTCCGCGGGGGTGGCCGTCGCTTTCAACACGAACATCGACGGGATAATTAACCTGAACGATGAGCGGCTTCGCGCTCTTCTCGTCTCCCATCCGGAGCTTGCGGATCAGGCCTTTCTTCGCAGGGACTCGCCTCCGGGCCGCATAGACAATCCTGCAGATTTCTTGGCCGGGCTGATGCACTTCATCGGCCGGGGGGCTGGAGGGGAGTATATGATCTACGATCAGGCGGCCTACGAGTGGATCGTCACCAACCTCCCCATCGACGCCTATCGGATGGGGGGGAACGCCGGCATAATGGCGAACGCCCTCTCGGCCCTGGGAGCGAGGTTCGTCATCCCCCATGCCGTCCAGCTTCCGGAGAGGCAGGCAAGGCTTTTCCTGGATAGGGGGAACATCCTCCTGCCCGTGATGAGGGGAGGGAAGGTCACCTTCCGCCGCCCCAGCGAGGCCTCGCGGGAGGATCGAGAGCTAGTTCATCTGATCGTTGAGTTCAGGCAGGGGACTGGTTTTGAGTGGCGGGGACATAGGTTCGTCTCTCCGAGGAACAACCGTTTCATCGCGAATGCGGACGACTACAACGGCAAGATAGTCATCGACCCGGCCTTCGTGAAAGGGGTGGACGAGAGAATCAGCGACATCGACAAGCTCATCCTCACCGGACTCCACATGCTCAAGCGGTCGTATCCGGACGGCACAACCTACCTTGACAGGCTGGAAGAGGCCCTCGGTTTGGTCAGACGGTGGCGGGGAAAGAACCCGGCGATCAGGGTCCACTTCGAGCTGGCGGATGTGCAGGATGCGGTCATCCGCAGGGACATAATCAGCAGGGCGTGCGATGTCTCCGATAGCATCGGCATGAACGAGGATGAGCTGCAAGCGGTTCTCGCAAACCACGGTGCGAGGCCGGAGGATCCCGTGAGGATGGTCGATGGGATGTTCAGGTTCGCCTCATCCCAGGGCGTGAAAAAGGTGTTGGTCCACAGCAAGGACTTCGTGGTGTCTGTCCTGAAGGACAGCTACGGGGTGGCGCCTGAGGTCGTTCGGGATTCCCAGATGCTGGGGATTCTATCGGCACAGAACAGGGCTTACAGTGGGGAGTTCGGGGGCATGGAGGATCTGGAAAGACTGATCTCGGCCGATCGGCTCGAGCCGTCCCCAGCCGGCCTCGGATTCTACGAGCGCTTCGGAGCCCTTGGCGAGGAGACGAGCGAGGGCATCTGGCTTGCGAAGTTCGACGGCAGTGAGGCATGGGTCGTTCTCACGCCGTGTCTCCTTTCCAGGGTCACGCTCAACACGGTTGGCCTGGGTGACTGCCTGACCGCCGGTTGCGTTCTTGGCGAGATAGCTTAGCGGGAAGGGAGCCTGACGTACATCGCAATCGGCGGCATCGACGGGTCGGGGAAGACAACCCTACAAAGGATGCTTGTGGAGCACCTTGCTCGCCAGGGGACGGATGTCGTTGGATTCGCCGAGCCATACCACGATTTCGTGAAGAAACTTCTCGCAAAGAGCGAGGATCCATGGACGGACGTCCTGCTATTCGCCCTGGACAGGTGGCTGCTCAAACCGAAGATCGTGGAGTGGTTGTCTCAGGGCAGGACGCTCGTATCGAGCAGGTCGATATACTGTTCCCTTGCCTATCAAGGCGCACAGGGAGTGAAGTGGCAGGATATCCTCAGGGCGAACAGATGGCAGCACCTCCGCCTTCCCGACATCGTGCTGATCCTCGACGTCCAGCCCAGCGTTGCCTTCTCAAGGTGCTCGAGAACCGACAAGTTTGAGAGGGAGGCTTTCCTGGGACTCGTGAGGGACCAGTACTTGAGAATCTTCAGGAGTGCCAACCGCTTTCCCACGAAGATGAAAGTACTGGATGCCAGCCGACCCATCAAGGACGTCTTCGAGCAGGCGCTAGACGCAATCCGCCCCTCCGGATAACCGGAGCATCCCTCGCACAGCCCTGACCCCAAGGACGATCGCAGGAGCTTGGTGCGCGATCGTGGTTGCGTCGCCGCGGAAGCTTCGAAGACGGGACTAGATGAACGTTAGGCAAACAGCCTGGTGCGACAAGAGAGCTAATAACCCGTAACAAGCTTCAAGGCTGCCGTGGGCTTTCGGAAGGGAGCGCCCAAAACGGGGACGGATGAGTGGAAGATAACCATAAGCGACATCAGGGACCACGAGAATTCACTGGTGCCCCACTCCGCACTGAGGTCCATAGTCGGCCGAATCACCCGTGAAATGGAGCGGGTCGGGCTGAAGGCTGTAGTCAAGGCGGACGATGGCTAGCCACGTGCATGAGGGCGGTCCGCGATCCCGCGACGAATCACTTGCGGCATCGATCGGCGGAAATACTTATTGACTCGTCTTTCGTGGTCAGGCGACGTGAGCGCCGTCGACTCCCTAGGAATTGCGGTCATGGATTACCATAGGGGCAATCGGGGGAATCCGTGCATGATCGAAAGGGACGATGGCGTACTGATGGAGGAGCCGATCGACCTCTATTTTGAAACGGAGCAGGACTGGAGGTACGAGGAGACGCAGGCTCTCTCCTTCGTGGATTCCACGGTACTGGATATCGGGTGCGGGGCCGGGCGCCACCTGCTCGGTTTGCAGCGGAGGGCCTTCGCGGTCGGGCTCGACAACTCTAGGACCGTTTTGCGCGTGTGCAGGGAGAGGGGAGGGAAGCTGCTTGTGCTTGGGTGCGCGCGCAGGCTTCCGTTCAAGGCGCGGATCTTCGATGCCGTTCTCCTGATGAACAACGGGTTGGGCATCTCGGGGGATGTCAAGAACACGGGTGAGATGCTGCGGGACGTGAGGAGGGTCCTTCTCCCACAGGGACATCTCATAGCCCACACCTCCAATCCCAACGAGCCGGGCACGGCCGTCGACGAGGACTATCGCTTGAGGAATCTCGCGTCCCATCGTCCGCCCGGCCTGGTGAAGCTCCGCGTCAGGTACAAGAGCTTCATCGGGCCATGGTTTGACCTAATGCTCCTTGCTCCGGAAGAGGTGGAGGCTTTGCTGAAGCAGGCGGGGCTCAAGTTAACGAAGACGATTCCCTGGGAGTCTTCTGCCATCTACCTAGCGGCCCCAGCGTAGGGCGCGGTCCGTCCTGCTGATTCCAAAAACGCGGGGAAGATTCCGGAACAAAGGATCTACATGAGCTTTTTATGAAGTGGGCCCCGCCCAGATCAGACCCTTGAGGGGCAGCGTGGTCCGATGGATAGAAGGCTTCTGGGGACCCTCATCATTGCGGCGATCGTCTCCAGCGCCCTCTTCAACATCCTCTTTGGCGAGAGGGTGGAAAGGACCATCGAAATCCTGAAGAATGACTGGGATGTCCCGTCAGCCCGCGGCCGATTACAGCTTCCCCCTGCGGAGGGAAGGTCGCCTTATACCCTGAGCATCATGGTGAGGCGGCCGGTCACCGACCTCGTCCTGAGGTTCTGCGTGCTGCGGAACCGGACATTCGCCGTGAACTATACGGATTGGCAAAGCCTCACGGTGGTGGAGAAGGCCCTGCGCGTGAAACAGGTGCGTGAGCTTGACGAGAAGGTGAGGGCCCTTTCCGAGGTGGTGGATCTTGAGGTCGTGCGGAAGGAACTCGAGGTTGGGTCGGAGGGCGAAACGTTCAAGCTGCTCCTGATGGACTACTCTAGCTGCCTTGAGGGCCTCGCCCCTCCCGGGGCTGGGTCAGATCTGCCCTTGGTCTTCGCGTTCTTCTTCGACGGCTCGGGGAACATTACGCAGTTCTATTCGGGGTTCGCGGAGTTCTTCTTGGCTTGGAAGAACTCAATACAGGACGTCGTCATCCAGCTCAACGACAATGCAACGAAGTATTCATCGACTCCGCTCAGGCAGTCTGGCGTCTTGCCGCTCGACGACCTTCCGGCCCTGGGAACCGTCAGATTCCGAGACCTGCACAAGGACGATCGAATATTCTTCTCGATGGCCGTGAATGGCGCGAGGGTCGAGGGATCTCAGGCGATCATGCAGGTCGTGCAGGTCCGCCTAGATGGCGAATACACCGACCCGCTCATAAACATCCTTCGGAGATGACTCCGAAAGTACCCGGGGGGCTCTTGAGGATAAATTAAAAACCCGCCAAGGGAACCTATTCTTATCAACCAGGTGAGCGGGATCTTCTGTGGACCCGAAGGGCGTGGAGGAGCCTGTGGGGAGACCGAAGGACCCCAAGCGGCATCCAAGGGCTCAGAGGATCCGAGAGCTTGAGGAGCAGGTCCAGGGGCTCCAGCAGAAACTGGACGAGCAGACGAAGCTGGCCGCGGGGTACCTCGAAAGGCTCCTTAGGCTGCAGGCTGAGTTCGATAACTTCAGGAAGAGGATGGAGAAGGAGAAGGAGCAGTTCGTCAAGTTTGCGTCCGAGAACATCGTCAAGTCCCTGGTCGACGTCCTTGAGAACCTTGAGCGAGCGGTACAGGCGGGTGAGGCGCTCGGCAGAGGGGACTCGGATCCTTTGATGAAGGGAGTCAAGATGACCTTGGAACAGCTGGACGGGATACTCAGAAGAGAGGGGCTCACGCCGGTGGAGTCGGTGGGGAAGCCATTCGACTCGCGGTATCACGAAGCAGTGTGCCGAGTTGCAAGCGAAGAACACCCGGAGAACGTCATCGTCCAGGAATACTCGAGGGGCTATCTCCTCAACTCCAAGACCATACGGCCCGCGAAGGTCGCCGTCTCATCAGGAAAGGCAAGCAGCTGAATGGAGGTCTCGACTTGGTTAAGATCGTTGGCATAGATCTTGGGACGAGCAACTCTCAATGCGCGGTTGTCGAAGGCGGCCGGCCCGTGATAGTTCCAAGCGCCGAGGGGCCCACCTATGCCGGCAAGATGTTTCCCTCCGTAGTCTGCTTCATGGAGGACGGCACCGTCTTGGTGGGCGAGCCGGCAAGGAGACAGGCCGCCCTGAAGCCGGATCGAACGATCATCGGGATAAAGCGCAAGATGGGGACGGACTACACCGTCACGATAGACGGCAAGTCATACACCCCTCAGGAGATCTCGGCCAGAATCCTCAGGAAGATCAAGGACGACGCTTCAGCGTTCTTGGGCGAGGAGGTCAAGAAGGCGGTGATAACCGTCCCCGCCTACTTCAACGACAATCAGAGACAGGCCACCAAAGACGCAGGAACGATCGCCGGCCTCGAGGTCGTGAGGATAATAAACGAGCCCACGGCGGCCGCGCTGGCCTACGGGCTTGATAAAGGAGGCAACATGAGGGTTGCCATACTGGACTTCGGCGGAGGCACGTTCGATGTTACCATCATGGAGATCGGAGATGGCGTGTTCGAAGTGCTTTCGACCAGCGGCGATACGCAACTTGGCGGAACAGACATGGACCAGAAGATCATCGATTGGATGGTTCAGCAGTTCAAGGCCCAGACGGGGATCGATCTGAGGTCGGATCACACCGCGATGCAGAGGGTCAGGGAGGCTGCGGAGAGGGCAAAGATTGAGCTCTCCAGCACCATCACGACACAGATCAGCCTTCCCTTCATAGCGAGTGACTCCAAGGGGCCAAAGAACCTGGAGCTGACGCTTACGCGGGCGAAGCTGGAGGAGCTCGTGGATCCGATCCTGCGACAGCTCGAACAGCCGATAAGGACGGCGTTGTCCGATGCCAAGCTTCAGCCAAGTGACATCTCCAAGATAATCCTGGTTGGCGGTCCGACAAGGATGCCTTGCGTGAGGGAGAAGTTCAAATCGATCCTCGGCAGGGAGCCTGAGAGGGGGATAGATCCGATGGAGTGCGTGGCGATGGGGGCCGCAATCCAAGGCGCGGTTCTCGCCGGTGAGATAAAGGACATACTTCTGCTCGACGTGACGCCCCTGACGCTGGGGATAGAGACGTTGGGCGGCGTGTTCACGAAGCTCATCGACAGGAACACGACGATTCCGACGAGGAAGAGCCAGATATTCACGACCGCCTCCGATTTCCAGACGAGCGTCGAGATCCATGTCCTCCAAGGTGAGAGGGCAATGGCGGCGGACAATATCTCCCTCGGGAGGTTCACCCTGGTTGGGATTCCGCCGGCCCCGAGGGGAGTTCCCCAGATCGAAGTCACTTTCGACATAGACGCGAACGGGATTCTGAACGTGAGCGCCAAGGATCTCGCCACGGGCAAGGAGCAGAAGATGACCATAACGGCCTCGACCAAGCTCAGCAAGGAAGAGATCGACCGTATGATGAAGGAGTCGGAGAAGCACGCCGAGGAGGACAGGAAGCGGCGGGAGATGGCCGAGCTGAAGAACAGAGCAGACACGATGATCTACACCGCAGAAAAGACGCTAAAGGAGATGGGTGACAAGCTCACCGCGGACCAGAAATCGGCCATAGAAACCGAGGTGAAGTCGCTTCGGGAGGCGGTCGGACGCGAAGACGCCTCAAGGATCAACGAGGCGATCGAGAAGCTGACGAAGGTTATGTACGAAGCCACCACCAAGATCTACCAGCAGGCGGGGCCCAGGCCCGATGAGAAGGGCGGATCCGAGAACAAGGGCGGGTCCGAGGGCGCGAAGAAGGGGTCGAAGGAGAAGGTGGTGGATGCAGACTACAAGGTCGTCGATGAGGAGGACAAGAAGTAGGGGAACCCTGTCGGTGGTACCTATTGGCCCAGAAACGGGACTATTACGAGGTGTTGGGGGTCTCGAGGAACGCGACCCTCGACGAGATCAAGGCTGCGTATAGGAGACTGGCCAAGAAGTACCACCCCGACCTCAATAAGGACGACCCGAAGGGTGCCGAGGAGAAGTTCAAGGAGCTTTCCGAGGCCTACGAGGTCCTTGCGGATCCGGAGAAGAGGGCGGCGTACGATCAGTTCGGCTTCGCGGGCGTGCAGGGCAATTTCAGCCCCGGCGGCTTCACGTGGAGGGACTTCACCCACTTCGGCGACATCGATGACATTTTTGGAGGCGGCATCTTCGAGGAATTCTTCGGTCGAGGCGGGGGATCCCTTTTCGACTTCTTCTTCGACCGTCGTGAACCCCGCGGCCGTGAGCGCGGTGCCGATCTGCGGTACGACCTCGAGGTGAGTTTCGAGGAGGCAGCTTTCGGGGCAAAGAAGGAGATCGAGTTCGATCATGAGGAGGACTGCCCGGCCTGCGGGGGCACCGGGGCTGAGGGCGGTACGGCTCTCAGGACCTGCCCGGATTGCGGGGGACGGGGGCAGATCAGGGACGTTCAGACCCGCGGCTTCAGCCAGTTCGTCCGCATCCAGCCTTGTGTAAGGTGTAGGGGAAGCGGCAGGACCGTTGAGAGGCCGTGCCAGCAGTGTCGCGGGAAGGGCATCGTTCGAAGATCCAGGAGGATATCGGTGAACGTTCCGGCCGGCATCGATGACGGATCGCGGCTGCGGATATCCGGCCAAGGCGAGAAGGGCAGGATGGGAGGCTCGCCGGGCGACCTCTACGTGGTTGTGCACGTCAGGCCGCATCCGGTCTTCCAGAGGGACGGCCCGGAGATCTACATGAAGGTCCCGGTCAGCTACGCGCTGCTGGTTCTGGGCGGGGAACTTGAGGTCCCGACTCTGAAGGGAACCGCTGTGATCAAGATTCCTCCCGGGACTGAGAGCGGAACCATCTTCAGGCTGAAGGGCAAAGGCCTGCCTGACCTTGAGAGGGGTGGAGTGGGGGACCAGCACGTCAAGGTCGAGGTGAGCATTCCCAAGAACGTCTCCGGACGGGAGAGGGAGCTTATCGAAGAGCTCAAATCTCTTCAGGCGGAAGGAACGCCCAGAAAGGGACAGAAACGAAGCTTCTTTGACAGGTGGAACCACGCCCGGCAATAGGCGCCCTCCTTGCCTAAAAGATAGGCACGACTGGCACGGGCGATCTCGAGCTGCGGACGAAGGCCGCCGGACTTCCAACCGACGGATCAGGTTCGGAGGTTCGGAGGGCAAAGTTAAGAGCCCGGACGGCGATGATTTTGTGACCGGGGATAGATGGGCCGGGGTCGACCTTGGAGGAAATAGCATCCGTCCTTGAGAAGTTCAAGCTCGGGATCGAAACCGGCGACCAGAACGCTGCGAATGAGCTGATATCCAAGGGCCCCTTCTCGTCGGTCATACTCGCGTTCTACCAGGTGCTGCAGAAGGCATACTCGGGCCGTTCCTTTCCCATGGAGGTCCACAGGATAAAGGTCCTCAAAGACGGAAGGGCCAAGGCGGTGACCTATCTCACGGAGGACCGCGAAAGGTTCATCTTCACGCTCGTCCGCAGCAAGGGTCAATGGAGGATCTCCCACCTGGAGACGATCTTCATACCGCTCCACTCCGTTCCCAGCATGCCATACGGCCAGATACTCAAGCTGGATGAGGGACAGAGATGCTGGATATGCTCGGAGCTAGAGGTCCGCATGATTTCTAAGATCTACAAGGAGCTCAAAAGGATCGGAGGGAAGGAGTACGCTCAGCGGTTCTTTCTGGACGGCGCCGCGTTCAAGGTCGCGATGGACGCATGGATGCCTCTCATCGAGGGCCCGCCGCAGTTCGCGCTCTACACTGCAGTTATGGAGGCGAACCTCAGGGGGTCGAAGTGCACGGTGTTGCAGGCCGACGACAGACGCGCTGAATTGGTGATGCATCCCCTCGCGCACTTGGATGTGATCCACAAGGCCATCTTCCGGGACAAGATAGACCCCGAGGAGTACAAGGAACTCTACTCGTTGGTCATGAGGGACAGGGCCAAGCACTGCGGCCTTGACATCAACATAACCTTCCAGGACATCAATTGCACGATCGTGGTTTCTGCGCAGCCCGGCGTTGTATCCCAAGTCAAGGCAGGCATCTCCTCTGGCCCCGAGCATCAGTCCTCGCACGTTGCCCGGTCCTAAGACGGATAGAGGCTGCGGCCAACAATGAGCCGGCAGGCGACCAAAGCTTTTTTCACCGGCGAGCCTTGCACAGGTCCGCGCGTTGTGATCCGTGGACGGAGGTGTAGGCAATGACAGGACCGCTAGACAGCCTGCAAGAGGCACTGCGACGGCAGCTTCTTCCCCGGCGCGACCCGGAGGATCCCAAGAGCTGTGAGCTCCACCGCTTCATTCTCTCGAAGGTGAGCCGATTCAGATGTCCTGAGGAAAAGCGGCAGTGGGCCCGGCTGGCGTCGCATACCCGAAGGACGGCCATTCGAGAGATTTACCTGAGGGGCCATCCGAAGCGGCTTTTGGATGAGAAGCCGAGAGTCCGGTGGCGGGGAGTCATCAAGACAGGGAAAGGATACCGGATACGGAAGCTCATGTACGAGGGCTTCCCAGGCATGTGGATTCCCGCGCTGCTTTACGAGCCCGATGGCATCAAGGGCCGGGTGCCAGCGGTGCTCAATCCAAATGGCCATCACATCGGCGGCAAGGCCATGCCGTACAAGCAGGCCCGGTGCATCAACCTAGCAAAGAGGGGAATGTTGGCCCTGAGCACCGAGTTCATCGGAATGGGCGAGCTGTCGATGAACATCAACCACGGGCGGATAGCCCACCTTGATCTGTGCGGCAAGGCAGGGGTCGCGGTCTTCTACCTGGCCATGAAGCGGGGGTTGGATGTCCTACTCTCGCATCCAAACTGCGATCCAAGGAGGGTCGCCATGACCGGGCTCTCAGGCGGGGGTTGGCAGACGGCCGTCCTCAGCGCTCTGGACGAAAGGGTGAGGGTGGTTGTGCCCGTCGCTGGCCATTCACCGATCTGGCAACGCCCATCGTGCACCGCCGACATCGGAGATCTGGAGCAGGCCCCGGTCGACCTTTGCACGGTCGCGGACTACGACCTCCTGACGGCTCTTTTCGCCCCGCGGCCGGCCCTCCTCATCTACAACGAGAAGGATGATTGCTGTTTCCGTCCGGAGCGGACCAAGGTCAGCATTTACGAGCCGGTCAAGCCCCTCTACGACCTTCTGGGGGTTCCGGACAACATCGAGTTCTACGTGAACGTGGACCCGGGCACCCACAACTACGAGGCGGACAACCGGGCCCAGCTCTACCGTTTTCTGAACCGACACTTCGGGCTGCAGAGCCCCGAGCGTGATCTACCCTATGAGGATGAGCTGTTGAGCGAATCGCAGCTGCGGGTCGGATTGCCGGAGGACAACGCGACCCTCATCTCCCTAGCAAAAGAGGCCGCGATGGGGCTGCCGCGTCTGAGCGTTCCGAGAGGTCTTGGGCCCAAGCGAGAAGCGTGGTTGCAGCGGTCCCGAGCTAGACTTGAGAAAGTCATCCGTCTCCACCGCTACTCGGTCAGGGACGAGGTCGTTCAACGGGATGAGCAGTCCGCCCACCACCTTCTGCACATGGACGACGAGTGGACATTGCCCGTGACCGTCCTCTTGGCAAAGGGTGAGACGAAAACCGAGGCCCGGGCGGGGCAGGTGGGTCTGGAATGCCAAGCCCCGGGGCACGTGCAGGTCCTACTTTCCGATGCGGGACGCGGTGGCCTCGTTCAACTCTGTGCGTCGCATATCGCGCAGGGAAGGACGGTTGTTGCGGCAGACGTTTTCGGGACGGGGGAGTGCCGATATCCTGCGCAGTACCAGATGCTCTTGGGGACCGTGGGCGAGAGGCCTCTCGGGGTCCTGACGGGCCAGATCCTTGCCCTGCTGGAGTGGGCTGCATCGAGCGCCAGGGACGGAAGGGTCGGCCTGGGCAGCGCAGGGCCGATCGTCTCCTTTGCATCGCTTTGCGCTGCTGCCCTTAATCCCGGGATTCTCAGCAACCTTTACCTCGACGGGCTCTACGATTCGCTCAAACGGCTCATCGAGCTTCCCGTCGAATACGAAAGCGCGGTGCCACTGTTCTGCTTCGGGCTGCTCAGGGAGTTCGACGTGCCGGAGCTTCTTGCGATGACGGAGGATCTCCCTATCGAACGCCCCGGCCACGGACCAGCAAAGCCGATCTTGGGAGGTTGCTAGGGGTACACTTCAACCCGCGTTTTTGGCCTCCAGATGGACCGAAGGAGCCAACGACCGCACTGGGCGTCGGGACGAGAACAGCTGCTGACCGGTCTGAAAGTTCCGATCGCTCCCAGGGCAGATCTAGCGTTCCTTAGGATCGTCAAGTCATCGGCGTTTTGGTCTCATGGGTTTCGCCCGACAGTCACATCGGCGTACACATGCCTGGCCAGTTGCCACCCCGCTGCAGGCATCGGCGCAGGCCGGGAGATCGGACGAGCAGGATGCGGGAGACTATCTTGAGGACATGTCTGGGGCTTGCCCGCTGTGGCTCTTTGGGGAGTGAAAGGCCTCTAAGCCTCCTAGAAGGGCTCGCCGGCTTGCATTCCGCACCCCTCCCTGAGCGCATCGGCCACTTCTTCGATGCTCGCCCATTCTCCCATCCGGAGCACACCGTGCCGTCTGCACAGATCGAGGAATCGAGCCAGATGGGGACGGAGCTCTCGGGCAAGGGTCGGATCCAAGATGAAGGGCGTCTTGTCTCGGGTCTTCTTGCGGCTTCTGATCTTCTGGAACGCGGGAGCCGCAAGCGGTTCGACGATGAGCGCATGGCAGGCGATGGAGGCTTTCTCGACCCGTTTGCGGATCTCATCGGACTCGGCCGCTGCCATGGCTCTGGCGAAGATCTCCAGGCCCTCCCGCCCCAGCTCGGCGCTCAGGCCGTGCTCGGCCGCTGAGCCAAAACAGTTACGATGCTGGCCCCATCTCTCCGCGGCGTCGTGGACCATGTCTATGTACTGCTTGATGAACCGGGCCGCCCTGCCGTAGTGGAGCCTCAGGAACTCGTCCATCAGCGCCTTATCATCCTTGCTCGGATCCCATATCATGTTGCTGATGATGTAGTTTCGCAGACCGCCGAGCTCGGCGCCGGCCGCGGGTCCCTGCATGAAGAGCCCCTTGACACCCCTTGCGTGGAAGAACCTGACGTTGCGGCCCAGGGCCCGGAGATTGGGGCACGGGATGAGGTAGTTATGGAAGTTCGTCACGTAGGTCCAAACGTAGAGGTTTTGGCATATCCTCGACCAGCCTTTCAGATCCTCGCAGAAAGCCTGGTTCTTTGGGCAGTTGGGGTCATCGATGGGATGCGTCTGGCAACACTCGATGCTGCAGAGCTGGATCTGCACATTTGGCCTAGGCCTGATCGTGGCCGGAGGCTTCCTAGTGTAGTCGTATGCAAGGGTGCCGACCATAACGCCAGGATACTTCTTGGCGACCGCATCCGCCACGGCGTTCACCAGCGTGAGGAGCGAACCCATGGGGGAGCCCTCCTGCTCATCCACTGCCCGGCACCGTTCGCACTCGCACCTTCGGCTGTTGTCATTCTGGGATACCGAGACGTTGGCAACTCCCGGGTTTGAGGCTAGATCCTGCAGCACCGCATCCGTGACGATTCGCACCACGTCCGGGTTTGTCGTGCAGAGTTGGACGCCGGGGTCGTACTGATCGTTCCAGATATCCTTAGGCCGTTTGCCATCGGTCTCGTTGTAGTACTCCGGATGCTCGGCCCCGTACTTGGCCCAGGGCATTAAGCTGCCGAACGTGTGGCTCACGAGGTTTATGGGCGTCCTCCCTCCCAGATGATCCTCGCTCTGAACCGTGTTGGTGCGCATCCTCGTCGCAAAGGCATGGTCCTCTGCGATCTCGCCGAAGTAGCTCCACCTGAAGCGGAAGGGGGGACGGTAAGTCTTGTCCATCAGTGGCAAGCAGTCCTCGTCGCCAAGGCAGGGCACGTGGGTGTGATCCGGCGTTAGGAAGCGGACCCCGACCACATCTTCCAGAAAGGTGTAGACGCCGTAGAGGGTGCCGCGAGGCCGCCCGCCGGCTATAGCAATGCCGTCTCTGCTGACTACGACGCGTAGATCCTCTGGGCCAAATCCCTCGGTATTGACGGCCAGTCCATCCGCCCGGGCGGCTGCGCCCGGCCCGATGAATATGCGAGGGTCCCCATGGTCGGCGTCGTTGACGATCGCCATCTGCTCTGCCCCGGCTCGTTCAAGGAAAGCACGTAGTTCCGAAGCTGCGTGCGCTTCACTTGGCAAGGCATCCCTAGCGACTAGGATGTTCCAGCGCTTCACCGTTTCCCAAGATGGGCCAAGTCGGCCGCCCACTGAAGCCATCCCGCTCTCCTCCGAAACATCTGCCGGGCAGTCAGGCGGAGGCTTAATAGTGCTGCGGCGTGGATGACTGGGCAGCTGGTGAAGGCCGCTGGATCTCGGCGCATGGCCGAGTTCGTGAAGTCCCCAGGTTCCGGCGCTCTGCAGAACGCATTCCCCCAGCCACGCGCTACGACGATGTCCTGGTTGACATGGCCTGTCTGTAAAGACTTCTGCGGATCATCGTCGAGTAGAGAACGTAACCCGAAAGGAAGAAGGTAGCCGCGACCGCCGACCATTCGGTCACGTAGATCCAGATGAACGCTGCGTTCTTGGCTCTGAGCGCCTGGTCGGAAAGCCCACTCGTCCGCGCAAGCATTTCCGAAAGGCTCATCCGGCAGCCACCGTAGTCCTGATCTACGTACAGCTTCTCGGCCTTCGCCTTCTCGGCGGTCAACTCGTCAAGTGATCGTTGGACTGCCGTGACCCTTCCGCCAAGCCTGTCCACGAAGTCCAGGACCGACCGGACCAGCTCCTCGGCGAGCTGGATCTTCTGGAACTGGATCCTGATCTCGTGGACGACGGCAGGATCGGGTATCTCAAGCCCAGCCGAGTAGTAGATCATGTCAGCCGAAAAGTCCAAGAAGTATTCCCACTTGACGAACTCGCTCCCCCAAGGGCTGCCCCAGGTCGACATGAAGGCTAGGGATGACCCCCCTCCGACCTCCTGATAGGCAAGCAGGGGCCTGTCCTCAGGGTCTGATGTCGCCAGCATCCTGGCGCCCGGCTTCATGCCGACCGTATTGATCGAGAAGAAGAACGGCCCCCTGCTCCAGTCAAAGGCCGAGAGGAGCGGGTCCTCAGGCACCGCCGGGGACAGCCTGAAGGCGAAGTTGCGATTTGCCACCCCGTTCACGACGATGCTGTCCACTGGAAGCATCCGGCCGACTTGCGTCCCTGCCCAGTCCGGATAGCCGTAACCCGCGTACCCGCCGAAGGAACACAGCCCGCCAACCATGATCAGTCCCAGGCCTTCTTCATCGGTTGCCCGTGCTATCCATTGTAGCCAGTCCTGGGTGAAGTAATCGGCCGCGGTGTTGCTCAGCATCGTGACATCGGTGTGCTGCACCAGATCGCTCAGCGTCCTCGGCATGTAAAGCCGCATGTACCGCCGGATTCCCGCCAGGTCCACTGCAAGCTCCTGTATGGAGGATGGAATGAGGTGAAGCGATATTAGGGGGTCCTGCCTCAGTCCCCATGTGGGCGTCTGCACCGCCAGACAGTCGCCGATGTATTTGACCCGGATCTTCCAGTTCTCGGGGTCTCTCCTAGCCTGACGGGCCGTGCATGTGGCGGCCAGGATGAGCACAAGGAATCCGGATCCAAGGAGGTGCCGAAGGCGACGCTTCGGGAGTTCCATACGTGATGAATGCGTCGGTCTTTCCGTTCCCGTAGCCAATTCACGGCAAGCAGTCCAGTTTCGGCTTAAATCTCTCAACCTTTGCCGAGCTAATGGGTCGTCGCTCTATGTGTGCCTCCTCCGTCAGAGAGGACCGTGGGGGTCCACGGTTCGGCTCGCCTTGGCATTAGACTTGGCCGCATCGAGGTCCTCATCGCCAGTCCCGGGTGCTTTCTCCTGACCCTCCCGAGGGCATTCGGGTCGCTACGTCGTTTTGGTTCGTTGCGTGATCATCGTCTTGGCCTCTGGGCCGAGACGTGCTGTCCGTCCAAAGGGTCTTCCGACCCTTTTCCGTGGTGGGTCGTCCTATGGGCCGACCATCACGGCGAACCAGCCGTTCATGCATCGAGAAGCGGAACCGGCTGTTGACCGACGATTCTAGGCCTTGGGCTGGCTTTTCCGCGGCGTCAGCTTCTTGTGGCACAGCCACCAATCGAAGCACTCGAACTCTCCGGCCTTGGCCTTCTTTAGCCGCTCCTTCGCGGTAGCTATGTCCCGGGCAGGGGGGATGATGACGTGGTCGCCGACGATCTCGTTGTTGGGCCAATTTGCGGGCATGGCCACGTTATTCCTGTCGGAGATCTGTATGGCCTCGACTACCCGCAGGATCTCGTCCATGTTTCTGCCGAGTTCCTGGGGGTAGTACAGGATGGTCCTGATGATCGCTTTGTCGTCCACGACGAACACGGCCCTAACCGTGTTCGTTCCTTTCCCGGGGTGTATGAGCCCTAGGATCTGCGCCACCTTGCCCGTGTCAGCGATTATTGGGAACTCTATCTCGACCCCGAGTTTCTCCTTGATCCATTCCTCCCACTTGATGTGGGCAAAGACCTGGTCGACGCTCAGGCCCACAAGCTCGCAGTTCAAGGCCCTGAACTTGTCGTACCTCTTCTGGAACGCAACGAACTCAGTGGTGCAGACCGGCGTGAAGTCGGCCGGATGGCTGAACAGCACAAACCACTTGCCGGAGAAGGCGTCGGGCAGATCCATGGGTCCATGGGTCGTCACTACGCTCATCTTCGGGAACTGGTCCCCGAGCATGGGCATTCCTCTTTTCTCCTCCATGGGATATCGCCTTGGAAGCTCGGTTCGCGATCGTGGCATCGGCTATTAAATCCCCCGGTATCCTCAGCCGAGTGGCGGGGATGTAGCATCCTCAGATCCCGGGGAGAGTTTCGGTCTCCTCTACCGGGACCGTCAAACCTGCTGCCGTTCCTCGAATCTGTCCATTGCGGACCTCACGCCAGGCGGATGGACCAGAAAACAAAATGGCAGCTGAGTGACCGATTCATTGCGCATCCATTAGGCAGGCCGCCACTGGACAGCAATCAAGGCGTAGATCTGTATCTTGGGGATCTTGAGCCGGACATAGATCTCGCCGTTCTGTTTCTCCGTGATTGCCTCCAGTTCCCTCTCCCCTGGCGTATCGGGCGAAAGGAGGGTTGCCTTCTTGGGCGTTTTGCCTCCCGTCGCGACCCTGACTTCCATGTCATCCACAGGGGTCAGTTTCCCGCCGCCGATCCCGTAGTTCACCATGTGGACCACCAGCCTCCCATCCCGAAGGCGCATCAGGCTGTACTCTACCGTGCTTGGTCCCTCAAGGTCCCCGTCCAAGAGACTGCTGTTGGGTCCGCGGACAGCCGAGGGGATTCCGTCCACCAACTCGAGGAATGTGGTCGATGGGTCCAAGCTCGGGTCGATCTGGAAGTAGGGCATCTCGTTGCATGGGATGTAGAGGGCCCTGCCCTTGTGGTACTCAACCTCCCTCTTTGTCTCAGGCCACTCGGTACCAAGCATCTCGCCGAATCCTGGTTTCTCTCTCCTCATGCCTAGCTCTTTGAGGTGGGCGGTCCTGCCGATGATGACCAGCCGGCCACCGCCTCTGACGAATCCCGTCACATCGCTGATCTCCCGGTCCGTCATGAGTGGTACGTAGGGCAGGATGAGAACGGAATAATCGGTGAGCGCTTTGCGTTTGAGGTCCCTGTCCAGGATGATCCTGTGAAGGATGTGATGATCGCTCAAGATCCGCGAGACGGTCAGGGCCAGCGTGTATCTGTCGGCGTAGGCCTGACGCATCGAGCACAGGACCGCTACGCGGCCGACGGGCCTTGAGCCGACAAGGAGATCCTGATGTTGCCTGAGGAAGGTGAAGTAATCCGACAGGAATTGGTCTGCACCGTATTCCACGGCCAAGGTGACGCCGTTCGCCGTAGCCTCTGCGACCATGGCCCTGTACACGAGGGGCAGGTCGGAGCAATCTATGCTCCCTCGGTTGTTGATGATGACGACCGGTTTGTCCCCGGCGACGCTTCTGAGGTACTTGAACAGTGGGCTGTTGCTCTGTTTCTTGCCGTGGAGGAGGCGGGGAAACGTCTGATGGATCATCTCGGAGCGGAGGTAGTCAGTGGCCTCGATCGTCGCCTCCGGGTTGATGCCGAGCCTTTGAAACTGGAAGTAGATGTTGCCGTTGCCCGCGTAGTTGTTGGTGGCAACCTCGAAGCCCTCCTTCAGACGGTGGGCGCAGTCTCTAAGTTCGGAGAGGAAATCGGCGACCGTCCTTGCTTGGAAGTCGTTCCAGACGAACTTGAGTGGGCCGTTTGCACTGAGCTGCTTGGCAAGGCCCATCGAGTCCGTGGGGTTGACCTGATCCAAGCTCCCAAGTCCAAGCACGTCCTTGAGCTGAGCAACCGTGAAGTTTTCCTTGAGGAACGCCCTGAATCGTTCAAGCGTGTGGCGATCGAAGCTGACCGTGCCGAGGGGATTCGCGGCAGGGGCGTGGCCCACGTAGACCTCGTCCACCTCGATGCCGTCGATATCGAGCTCCTTGATCAGGAAGCGAAGCACCGCCTTGTCGTATTCGCGCCACTCGGGGCTGTAGGGCGAGACCGCCATGTGGGGCATGAGGACATCGCCGTATTGATAGTGCATGAAGAAGGGTTTGCCATCGGGGCCGATCTGGACCCACCCCATGGGGTCCGATGGCTTGGGACCCAGGCCGAGCACCTCCTTGTACTCGTCCCAGTGTTTGTCGTAGAAGTTGAGGAAGAAGTCCCTCTGCCTTGGGTCTCCCCAGAAGTAGGTGCCTGCCAGGTAGCCCCAGACGCGGATGCCGTTGCGGTGAAGAGTATCGACAAACGCCTTCGCCGTCGCGATGTCGGACCTGAACTCCTCAACCGAGCTTCTGACTCTCTCGTTCCTGTACCCAAACACCTGGGGGCCTAGCCCGCTTTCCACCAGTATGGATGACCAGAGGTGGGTGATGGATAGCGCCTTCCATTCCTTCAGGCGTGGCAAGCGCAACCACGGGCCGGTTCCGTCGGACAGGGTGAACAGCTTGCCAAATGCGAGGTTCTCATCCTTATGACTTGGCAAGCCACAAGTGGGACTTGACACGCAAGGTGCGAGAAAGGGCTCACGTCAAATATGCATCGTGAGCTGGTTCCCAGCCTCTGGACATTGCCGGTCATGACCCTCGTGCAAGCCCGCTTCATTGATAGAGTGCAAGACGCCTCGGGACCGTCGACCGTCAGCACCGGCCGGGATGAAGATATGTCAGGGAGGCTTGCCTGCGAGAAGAAACGATCAAGCCGGTTTGTGGTCGCCTCATGGGCACTCCAGCCTTGGGAGAAGAAATTTAGGGTCCAGGAGCTGACCGCCCGCAGAGGGCAGTGGGAAGTGGACTTGAAGAGAGCTGGATATGCGAGGCCAACGCGACAACAGGCAATCTGGCAGGACATGGAGATGGCCGGCTTCGTCCATTTCGGCATGAATACCTTCACGGATAAGGAATGGGGGGACGGCACGGAGGACCCGGCAATCTTTGACCCTGCGGAGCTGAACGCCGACCAGTGGGTGGAGGCATGCAAAGCGGCGGGAATGGGGATGCTCGTGCTCACGGCCAAGCACCATGATGGCTTCTGCCTCTGGCCGAGCAGGTACACGGAGCATTCCGTCAAGAGCAGCCGATGGAAGGGGGGCAAAGGGGATGTGGTGAGGGAGGTTTCCGAGGCCTGCCGAAGAGGAGGGCTGAGGTTTGGCATCTACCTATCCCCCTGGGATCGACACGAAAGGACATACGGCACCCGGCACTACAACAGATACTTCCTGCGACAGCTCCGGGAACTCCTCACGGGATACGGAACCATATCCGAGGTCTGGTTTGACGGCGCCTGTGGCGAAGGCCCGAACGGAAAGAAGCAGCAATACGACTGGGCCGCATACTACGAGCTGGTCAGGAGACTCCAGCCCGAAGCTCTGATCGCAATATGCGGCCCGGACATCAGGTGGGTCGGGAACGAGAGCGGGATAGCTCGGGAAGATGAGGCCAGCACACAGGAAGTCCCCGCTGGGGACGACTCACCGGTGAGGAGGTACCAGATCCTCTGGCAGCGCGGCAGGTCGGTCTGGTGGCCCGCCGAATGCGATGTCTCCATCAGGCCGGGGTGGTTCTATCACGAGAGCCAGGACGGCAAGGTCAAGACCCTCAAGGAACTGATTGAGATATATTGCGCCTCAGTGGGGCGAAACTCCAATCTCCTGCTCAACATCCCTCCCGATACGCGCGGGCTTTTCCATGAGACTGATGTCCTTCGTCTAAGGCAGTTGGGAAGGGAGATACGCAAGCTGCTTGGGCATAGCATTGCCCAGACAAGCGGTGAAGGAGGGAAGGTGGATCTCCAACTCCCCAGGTCATCGCCCATCGATCACATTGTGATCCAGGAGGACATCTCCAAGGGCGAACGGATCAGCGATTTCGTCGTCCAGGGCCTGGCAGGCGGATGGAGGGATCTGGCCCAGGGATCCGTCGTGGGGCACAAGAGGATCCTGGCGATCGAGGAGACGGAAGTGGAGGCCGTGCGGCTGATCATCAGAGGGGCTGTCGGCAAGCCCCGCATCAAGCTGCTGGCGGTCCATTCGTTTGAGGAGCCTGTCAAGGAAAGGACATAGGCCAAGATGGGCGATCGACCGGAAGCGGCGATTGATTGAAGGATGTCTTGGGCGTTGAGAGACCCCGGCCGCTTGGATACCCGGGGGAAGACGGGGCTGACTTTCCGTCCATCTGATGAGAGGACGGGCATCGGAGAGGGATCTGCTAGAAACGTCGGTGGACGGGACTGAACCCCGCACATCGGCGGGCATTCATAACCTTTATACCTTCAAGCTGGCTGGCGATTCCGTGGCCAAGGCTGCGTTTCTTGCGCTGGCGGTGCTGGTGGCGCTGACCTCATGCCACGGCGAGATGGAGATCAATGGGATTCCCCTGATGGTTCTGTGTCAGGAGGCCGCAATCAACTCTTGGGAGGTCTGGTCGAAACGACTCTTGGACGACCCCTACAACCCGGGGTCCTTTGCCTGGGGTCTCTCCTATGCCCAGAGGGCATTCGTGGCCCTGTATGGCCTGACGGGGGATAGGGTTTGGCTCGAAAGGGCGGTCTCCTGGGCCGATCACCTTCTCAACTACTCGGACGTCAACGGCGACGGCGAGCCAGCCTGGGGAAACTACAACGAAACCTGGGGGACCAGCGATTATGACTTCGTCGAGTTCACGGTCCATGACGGCGTGATCTCGGTCCCGCTTCTCGAGCTCGTCCAACTGATCTACGGGCGACCCGAGCTCGCCTCAAATGCAACCTTGAAAGAAAGAGCGGATTCATACCTCGGCTTGGTCAAGAGGGTTGTCGACAGGCACCATGCCTACTGGACCGACGTGACGGAGGACTCCGGCTACTACTGGAATGACCCGACAAGCGACGAGCTGGTGATCGTCAATCGCTTCGCTGCGCTGGGGAATGCAGAGCTCATCCTCCACGACATCCTGCATGATCCCGCTTATCTGGACAAGCCGAAGAGGATGGCGCGGCTGATCAAGAACAATCTGAGATATGACCAAGCGCTTGACTGCTACACCTGGCCATATGAGATCGGGAAAGCTGGAGCTGAGGATATCTCCCACGGATCCATCGATCTCGAGTTCATGATAAGGGCCTTTCAACATTCACTTGTCTTCGACGAGACGGACATGCGACGTCTGGTCAATACCTACCAGAGGAGGATCTGGCAGGGGACCAACATGTTCAGGACCGGCATAGCCCTGGCGATGCGTGTGGACGGAACGGTGGACCCGAATAACGACTACACCCGTCTGGCGAGCACCTGGCCCTACCTTAGCCTTTTCGAGCCCCGGATCCTTGAGCAGCACCGCACGGCCCTGGAGGTTTTCTTCCGAAAGTACGTGCCCCTGGATCGGGTGATGGCCGCAACCCTGTCCCTCATGGTTCGTCTGGAGATCCTGCTTCGGGATTCCGGGGTCGACGTGGACTCCCTGACGGCCTTCCTCCCACAGGAGGTTGTCGTCGAGATCGATAAGCTCAATGCAACCGTCGCCTCCGCAGAGCAGGTCGGGGGCCGCGTGGGTGATCTGAGGTCCTTGACGGATTCTCTCTACGCGACCTACCTCGCGGAGATGGGTGCGAACGTCTCGCGTCTGCTGGAGACGATCTGGACCGCCACCCGCAATGCGCAAAAGGCGAGGGCCGAGGCCTACCTGATGGCAGCCGAAGCGGCCATATCGGATGCGAAGAGGGCGGGCATAGACACAAGCCGCCACGAGATGTTCCTCGAAAGGGCAAGGCTGTCCATGGATCAGGGTCTGTACGATTCCGTCGTCAGCATGTGCGCCTATCCCATCTCCCTGAGGGAGCAGCTGGATGAGGGCGTGGCACTCTGGCTCTTCGGCCTGGCTTGTTTCGCCCTAGGGCGGTGCTTCGCCTCGCGTGCTCCTCTCCCTCTCGGATTGCCTTTCCGACGATGCTTCGGCCTATTCGGATGACCTCGCGTACCAGCAGGTCGAAGTCCTCCCTCCGGCTGCGATGATTTGTTATTGCCACCCGCAGGCAGTACTTGCCCCGGATCCTTGCGTAGGACGGAACCGCGATGCCTCGTTCCGAGATTTCACGGAATATGGCGCGGTTCACCGCGTCGAGGTCAACGCCGGCTGGCGCCTCCTTGAACCTGAAGCATACGATGTTCAGCGGGACCGGGGCTAGACGCTCCAACTCCTTTGAGCCGTCCACCAGCCGTGCGAGGTAGCGCGCCTGCTCGACGTTCTGCTTGATGAGGCGACCGTATTTCCTGACTCCATGCTCCCGGATGGACATCCACGCCTTCAGCGCTCTGAAGCCTCGGGTGAGCTGGAGACCGTACTCGTGAAACCACGGGGCCCCGCCCGCCAATCCTCCTTCCTCGTGGGCTAGGTATCCCTCGACGATCGAAAAGGCTTGCCTGTGGTAGGCCTCGTTCCTCACAAGGACGCATCCGATCTCGATGGGCATGTACATCCACTTGTGGAAATCGAAGGCCAGCGAGTCGGCCCTCTCGATCCCTGAGACGAGGTGGCGGAGTTCGGCGGATAGGGCAGCTAGCGCTCCGAACGCGCCGTCCACGTGGAACCAGAGATCCTCTCGCTCGCAGAAGTCCGCCAGCCGATCGAGGTCGTCGATCGCCCCCGTGTTGATCGTCCCCGCGTTCCCGACGACGCATCCCGGGTGATACCCCCTCTTTCGGTCCCTCGAGACAGCCCTCCTGAGCGATGCGATATGGATGCGGAACTCCTCGTCCACCGGGATCTTGCGTAGCGATTTCGAGCCCAGTCCCAGCAGCTCGACGGCTTTCTGGACAGAGGCGTGCGCCTCCGTCGACGAGTAGAATACGATCTTCTTGTTTCCCCCTTGAAGCCCTTCCCTGCGCACATCGAAACCTGCCACGGCGTTCCGCGCGACAGCCAGCCCGATCAGGTTGGCCATGGAGCAGCCGCTGACGAGGATGCCGCTGGCCTCACGGGGGTAGCCCAGCATTTCCTTGCACCACTGGAGTACCTGAGCCTCAACGTAGTTTGCGACATGGTCGGCACCGGCAAGGTTCGAATTCATGCCGGCCGCCAGCATCTCGGCGAGCATCCCGAGCGGGGTGCCGGTTCCGCACACCCATCCCCAGAAGCGCGGATGGATGTTGCCCAGCGGGTAGGGAAGTATGTCCTTGGTGAAGTCCTCGTAGATCCTTTCGGGGGCTTCCGGATCGAGGGGCAGGGGCCGACGCAGTCTCTCCTTAACCTCCTCCGGCACGGGTCTCCAGACGGGCCGCTCGCGCACGGACATCAGGTATTCCATCATGTCATCCACCATCCTGTGCCCCAGCCTTCGCATCGCTGCCCAGTCAGCTGGGTCAAGTGACTCCTCGGTGCCGGGATGTGGGTTAGAATCGGATTGCGATATGGTCGTAGAGGCGGTCATGGAGGGGCCGGATGCTCGGCGGCCAAAATATCTATCCAAGCAGGATTTGAGCCGATCACCGGCTGCGTGTGTCGCCGCAGCCTTCGCTGCCACCGGCTCCTTCAGGGGTTCGTCTGCGCAGAAGTCAACTCGCTCCAGGGCCGAAGCCGAGCCCTGCATGGGCCATTCGTTTGGGGATCGCCTCGCCGTGCAGGGGCGGCATCAAGGACCCTTGATGTGGTCGACGGACAGCCTGCGGAACGTGATTGCTAGCGGCCGGACGCGCGGGCAGGTCAACCTCGTCAGCCGCCTCGGAGCTCTCCTCAGCTCTGCTTTCGCCTCACCGAGCTTTGGCTCGAGCCTCCTCCCCAGCAAACGGCATTCGAGAAGACATAATGGTGTTTTCAGGAAGCCGGATGCATTCATTTATTAGGCCTCTCTGGCGATGCCTGCCCGGGGGAGCGCCTTGGCGCATGCTATGCGTCAGTGTTCCCCCCTAAGGAGCGAACGAAATTGAGTTATGGAAGGCGAAGCTTCAGCGGTTTTGGCGCTGGCCCCAGAGAGATGCACAAGGCTGTGTGCTCTGACTGTGGGAACGAGTGCGAGGTCCCGTTCAAGCCCACCGAGGGGCGACCCGTATACTGCCAAGACTGCTACAGGAAGCACAGGCCAGCTAGAAGAGGTTTCTAGAGCCTAGAGCAATCGGAAGAGATAGGGATAGAACAGAACGTGGAACAGGGTTTCACGGGCGTTTGCTTTCATCCCTTTTCTTAGGGCGTGAGGGTTCGTTCGAGATACATCCCGTTCTTGTGAGAAGTCCAAGACCTCTCATGTCCTGTGCCATCCCGAAGCAATTGATGAAGGGCCCATGTTCCGGGTTCCACCGAGTGGCCTGGGAATGGGCCGACTTTTTTTGATCGGTGGCGGGAGGAATCAGGTCACCACATCGAGGTCCAGATACTCGGCGATGTCCTTGTACCTGTTGCGCACGGTCACCTCGGTGACGCCGGTGATCGCTGAGATCTCCTTCTGCGTGCGCGGAGCCTCCTCAAGCACGCAGGCAGTGTAGATGGCCGCCGCTGCGATGCCAGCCGGACCCTTGCCGGACCCCATTCCCTCCTCTATTACCTCCTTCAAGATCGCAACTGCCTTGGTCCCCACCCTTCCCGGAAGGCCCAGGAGGCTTGTGAAGCGCGGGATATAGTCCATCGCGTTCACGGGCGGAAGATGGATGCCCATGTCCCTGGCCATCAGTCGATAGCTTCTGCCGATCTCCTTCTTGTCGTACTTCGTGACCTCGGCAATCTCCTCAAGGGTTCTGGGTATGCCGAACTGCCTGCAGGAAATGTACAGAGACGAGGCTGTGGAGCATTCTATCGATCGTCCCCGCGTCAACCCATTCTCGACGGTCCTCCTGTAGAGCAGCGAGGCGGCCTCACGAACGTTGCGCGGAAGCCGTAGCTGGTCCGCAACCCTGTCCAACTCGGAAAGAGCCCAGGACAGATTCCTCTCAACCGATCCGGATACCCTGGCCCGCCTGTCCCATTTCCTCAGCCTGTACATCTGGGCTCTGGTCGCCGGTTTCAGCGGCGACCCACCTGCGTCGTAGTCGCGGGGATCTATCATGGCAGAGAGCCCCCCGTCGTGAATGGTGTACGTCATCGGGGGCCCAGTGTGTTCGCGGGCCATCCTTTCGTCGCTGTCAAATCCTCTCCAATCCGGCCCTTGGTCGGCTATCCTGTCCTCGAGGACAAGCCCGCAGTCAGAACAGACGACCTCCGCTCGGCTGTGGTCGTAGGCATGCCTGAGCGAGCCACACTCGGGGCATTCAAGCGGTGCGTCCATCTCATTGACTAGGGGTTCCTGAGGTCGATGCTTCGAGTTCAGCAAATCCAAACTATCATCCCTCTCATGATGCCGCGAGCTCTGCCCTTCTGGTGTTCGGGCGCGGCGCAGCCAAAGCACCGGGCTTGGGAAGAACAGACGTTCTTGGCCGGACTCTTTCCTCTGGAACCCTCAGCCTCAACGGAGACAACGCATTCCCAGGTCGGCGGGGACCCAGATTCCGTCGACTTAGTCGGTTCCTTGCCTTTGACGGCAGTTCGTTGGGGGACGTACCTTAAATAGCTACCCTCAGCTTGATTCCGGGGGGTCGTGGCGGGAAGGCCTTGCTTGGCCGCTCTGATGTCGCTTTTCCGCTGATGCTCCGCGGCGCTTTGTGGCCTCTCGAGAGACCGCTTGGATGCGGGGACTAGGGTCGCCCATCGACGCAGCTCGTGAACGTCGTCGCCCCAAGAACCCAAGGGAACAACATACTTCAGGGATGCCCGGACATCAACGTGGCTCAACTGGTTCGCGGGGGCACGAAGATGCGAAGATATCTCATCGGCGCGTTCGTCATCGCCTTGCTGATGTCTCCTGGAAGCTGCAGTTCCATCGAGCTCAAGCTCCGAAGGGAGTTCGGCACGAGTATGGGTGGTAAGATCAAGGGCAGCTACTCGGCGAGGGTCAAGGCAGAAGGGGCAACGAGAGTGGAGTTCTACCTTGACGGTCATCTTCAACTTGCCCTCACGGGCCCGCCCTTCAGGTGGGCGTTCAGGACGACGGACTACCCGGACGGGCCACACCTCATAGAGGCGGTGGCGTACTTCTCGGACCGAACCGAGAGGGCCTCGATCTCAGTCCACTTCGTGAGCAGCTTTGGTGCTGCCGGGACCGCCTTGTGGATTCTTCTGATAGGCTCGATCTTGGGGAGCATCCTCCTGACCCTCTACCTTGCACAGCGCGAACGTTCCAGGCCTCAGGGCAAGACGCGGTGCCCGAGATGTGGAACCGTTTTCGACAGGCAATGGAGCCCCGTGCACCTCGGCGATGCTTACAGGAACACCTGCCCCACGTGCGCCTACAGGTTCTGGGCCAAGCCCTTGGACGGGCAGAGCTAGGAGCCGATCCCCGCTCGTCGAGGTTCCTTCCCAAGTGGCGTCAACGTCGGCAGTGGACGGCCGGCATGCCCAGATGACAATTATCAAGCGCACGTCCCGTCAAGGCTAGATACCCCTCTGCGGACGTACTGGCGGGGGTTGGTCACTGTATGGCCTGTTCGGATGGAGATCGCATGAAGCCGAGGGCGACCGCGCTCGTGCCAGCCACATGCACCCAGGGCGAAGCCGCGATGCTCAAGGTAAGACACCTCTGGACCGCGGCGCTCGACACTTTCATCGAGAGCGCAGCCACCGTCGCCGATGTAGATGCAGACGGTTTGGACGAAGCTGTTGTCGCGGGGCAAACCTCGATCATAGTCTTGGACGGGGCCGGAAGGGTGAAGTGGCGCTGGGAGGCGCAGGGCCGCTTTTGCACATACCCGGCCGTCTTAAGACTCGAGGGCAGACCCGGGCTGATCTACGCGGCCGATCTCGCTGCGAATCTGTACTGCTTGGACGGAGAGGGCAGGGAGGTTTGGCGGGCCAAGCTGAGCTCCTCCACGAGCTGGTCGGCCGCGGTGATCTGCGACTTGGAAGGGGATGGAAAGCAGGAGGTCCTTCAGACGGACGCAAACGGCACAGTCTGGGTGTTCGACGCTTCGACCGGCGCCGTGAGATGGAAGGCGAGCGTTGAGGGTGCACCGGTGAGCCCTGCCGTCTCGGATCTGAACGGCGACGGACGGTTGGAGATCGTCATCGCCACCGGAAGCGGCAACATCTATGCGGTCACAGGGGAGGGGTCGATTCTGTGGAGCAGGAAGATCGGAGGCCCGAGCCAGTCCTGGCAAACCGGCGCCCCGGTCGTCTTCTCGTCCAGCGAAGGTCATCCGCGCGTCGCAGTGGGCACGCCAGGGGGGCAGGTATTCTGCCTTGACGCCCGCGGAGATGTGCTGTGGCAGCGCAGCGTCAATGGGCCGGTGCCTTCGTCCATCTCGGTCGCAGACTTTGATGGGGACGGCTGGGCCGACATCTTCCTCGTCACGGAACGAGGCGTGGTCTACCGGTTCACGGAGGACGGAACCCAACTCTGGTGCTTGGACGTGAAGGGCCGGACGCTCGCTCCGGGTGCGATACTCGACATCGATGCCGACGGGCAGAGGGAATTCGTGCTGTGCACTCAGAACGGGAGGTTGCTCGTTCTCGGACAGAGGGGTGAAGTGCTGTTCGACCAGCAGTTTGGGCATCGCACGATCAACTCCACCCCAGCGTTCGGCAGAATGAACGCCGGTTCGACGGGGTTGGAGATGGTGATCACTGGGGGCGAGGCCGGGAAGGTCCTGTGCTTCTCGACCGATGCACGCCCCGATGCCAGGGGCTGGCTTTCGTACAGGCGCGACTCTGCGATGTCGGGCGCGGCGATCAGGGAGGAACGTGCATCGGTGGCTCTGATGTGGCCTGAGAACCTGTGCCCCGGCGAGATGCTCTCTGGCCAGGGCGCAAGATTCGCGGTCAGACACCCCACATGCGATGGTCGTCCCCTGAAGGCAACCGTGGCTTGTCTGAAGCCGGATGGATCGGCCCAGTCCGTCACCGTCGGAATCTGCGAGGATCACGCCAAGGTGGTCCTGCCTCTTGAGGCAACCCAGCCCGGGATATACTCCTTCACCTGGTGTCTGGTCGATCCGAACGGGACCTCCATTGCATCTGGTTCGCGTGAACTCTTCATCCAGCCCTTCTCCAACGACCGCTCGGTCGTTTCCCGGGCCGTCGCAAAGCTGCGTATAACCGCCGACAGGGTTGACGCAACGCTGCCCCTCTCGGCTTCCGCCCTCAGACGGGAGGCCTGCTTCCTTGAGGATCGCGCTCGTGCCCTGGCTCAGCCTCAGGAGGCGTCCCTGTCGGGGAGGGGCGCTGAGGCGGAGAGGACCCAAGTTCTGGAGCGCACGTCAGCTCTCTCGGCATCAGCCCTCCGGGCGATGCGGATCGCCGATCTGGTCTGCGAGGCCGCGTCCCTTGGGCCGGGGACGAGCGTGATCGTCTCGGAGCCCGACAATCCGTGGGAGAACCTCGGGGTGGCCGACGAGGTGCCACGGAGTGCAGTCCAGCCCTTGTCCATCGGCCGCCGCGCCGTCCCCGGCGAACACGAGCCGGTGGTCTTGAACCTTTTCAACATCACTGACCGCACGCTGAGGGCCCGCGTCCATGCCGAGGTCGATTCCGGCGGACCGTCGGTTACCATCCACAACGTCGTGGGCGTGCCGACCCCCATGGGCGAGATCGCGTACGACGCGCTCCCCGAACTCGACCAGTCATCCACCGTCTTGATTCCCTCATTGTCGAACGCTCAGGTGTGGCTGGACCTGAATCTTGCCTCCGTCAGCCCGGGCAAGCACGAGGTCAGGGTGCGGATTCAGGCCCTCGACGGTGCCGGCGTCCTCGAGGGGCCTAGGGACAGACGCGCGGTGCCCGCCCCGGAGACGCATGTAAGGATCTCCCTTGAGGTGATACCGTTCGAGATGGCGCCGCCTGGAGCCTTTCGGCTGTGCACGTGGGCGTATGTTGAGAGTTCGCAGTTCAGGGACTATGCCGATTCGACATACCGGCTGTTGCTCGATCACGGGAACAACGTGTATACTGTGGGCGGCCTCCCTTCCGCCAAGTACGGCGCGGATGGGAGGCTCTGCGGCCCGCTTGACTACTCTGGCCTGGATTCGCGGATAGCTCGTCTCAGGGGGAAGGATGTGGTCGTGCTTCTCCAAGGATATCCGAGCTTGGAGGCGGCGGAAGGGGCCTGTGGGTTCGGAAGCCCCGCCTACAAGAAGGCGTTGAAGGGGTACCTAAGCGACCTCGTCGCCCACATGCAGTCGCTGGGGTTTGATCGCCAGCACTACGCGCTCTACCCCGTCGACGAGCCAGGCGGCATCGGGTGGCCGGCTGTTCGCAGGCTCGTCGAGTTCGGGAAGATGGTCAAGGAAGCCGACCCGCTGGTCAGGATCTATGTGAACGGCGGCGGCGATGTCGCGATGTTCGAGGCTCTCGCTCCTGTGACCGACATCTGGTGCCCAGGACTCAACCAGATTGCTCAGGAGCCCGAGAAGACTGCGGTCATGGCTGGCCCAGGAAAGGAGATATGGTCCTACAACTGCTCCTATTCCAACTGCACCTCCGCCGGCCGCACGCTCAAGGGCGGCGACCTCGTAGCCGAGTATCGCGCCGCGGGCATCTTCGCGTTCCGCTACGGCGTAAACGGCATCGGCTTCTGGACTTCCATAATGGGAACCGAGGACCCCTGGACCCGCACCGAGGGATACGACTACATGATCCTTTATCCTGGCCGCACCGCTCCGGTCACCAGCCGCCGTTGGGAAGCTGTGAGGGAAGGGATAGAGGACTACCGCATACTGGCCGCCCTGCGTGCATGCCTGGAGGCGTCCGGGAAGACGGACGTGGACGAGGACGTGAAGGGCCGGATCAGACACCTGATTGAGGTCAGTGTGCCCAAGTTCATCGATCAGGTCATGAACTTCCTGCAGATCCCCCAGAACTTGGGCGAGACGTTAAACGAGGTGCGTAAAGAGATGATGGATTGCGTCGCGGCCGTATCCGGCTCATGAGGCCGGCTCTCATGGATGACCGGATGTGAATGGCCTTGCGTGCGGCATGCGGGGAGGCGGGCTCCCTCTTCATCGGTAGATGCCGAAACGGTTCCGCATGCACGCTATCTCCCGTACATTCTCGACTTTGCAATCGTCGAGTATGTCCCCCGCTGGACAAAGGGAAAATCCTCCCCCAGGCATCCCGATCTTTAGGATCCTTTTCACTTCCGTTCGAACATCCTCTAGGGAGCCGCGAG
>Ga0209102_1000051_pt1 | contig 77579 bp, 61 predicted proteins | sample ConPoolayeHmetaG_FD_185483 | JGI IMG/M metagenome (GOLD analysis project Ga0209102, IMG submission 185483) | Hot spring microbial mat communities from California, USA to study Microbial Dark Matter (Phase II) - Cone Pool mat layer H metaG... ... | reverse complement strand
TGGCTCCTTTTGGACAGTCTCTTGAATCCGACCCAGGATAGATTTGGGAAAATATTGTCCATAAACATACATGAATCCCTTATAACATCTTTCCCCCTCGGTGTTAAGTGTGTGCCAAGGTCAGCCCAAGCATGGGGAGAGTCGATAAGAGTCGGAACGAATCGGTACGATTGTCGTTCCGACACTGTCATACTGACACCCGACCACGGGGGGAGGGTGAGGGGCATAAGTGTAAATAATTAATTGCTCCGAGTAATAAGTCCCCCGTTTTACAGTTGATAAGTCCGCACTTTCCCTCTCCCACATGATACTGGGTCTTAATGAAATAACCAGTTCCTCATATTAATGAGCCTTTCCCCTCTCGCTTCTCTCCTGCTGGCGAGAAATATTAAAGCTGATCGACGGCCAGGTTTAAAAATTTCTTGACTTAGCTGTTAAAATTTACTAAATAAATTGTAATTTTTGCAGAAATTCGTTGGCAAATTTAAACGAAGAAAGGAGAAGGGGCCATGTATGGGTATATGGGGAAGATACTCCGGGTGAATCTGACCAACAGGGAAGTCAAAATAGAACCTTTGAAACCTAAGTTAGCCCGTGATTATATCGGGGGAACAGGCTTGGGAGACCGACTTATTTATGAGGAAGTTCCCCCCCAAACTGATCCCTTAAGTCCTGAAAATAAGATAGTTTTTGCTACTGGCCCGGTAACGGCGACTAATTATCCTTCGGGCGCCCGCTATCAGATTTGTTTCAAATCTCCTTTAACGGGAATTCTGTGCGATTCTAGTTCGGGCGGTTACTGGGGAGCGGATTTGAAGCGAGCGGGTTATGATGCCTTGATTATTGAGGGGGCTTCTCCTGAACCAGTATATCTCTGGATTCATAATGGAAAAGTAGAATTTCGGGGGGCAAGTCATCTTTGGGGCCAAGATGCCTTGAAGGTCCAAGAGCTTATTCAGCGCGAGATTGGAGATGAAAGGATTCGGGTAGCTTGTATTGGACCTGCGGGGGAGAAGCAGGTGATTTTATCTTGTATCATCAATGACGAAGGAAGAGCGCCAGGAAGGGGAGGGAGCGGAGCCATTTTAGGAGCCAAAAAACTGAAAGCTATAGCGGTGCGGGGTAATGGTACTTTTCCTTTGTATGATCCAGAGGCTTATAATAACCTTTGTAAAAAAATCGCCAAAGATAATGCTACTTCCCCGGCCATAGCGGCGATGCGCGAATATGGTACAGCTCAAGTTTTAGATAATCTGTGGTCTATGGGGGATATCCCGATTAAGAATTGGCAAATCGGCTTATGGGAAGAGGGCTGCAAAAATTTGGGTGGCAAAAAGATGAAAGAGACCATCTTAGTGCCGCATACAGCCTGTTATCGTTGCACGATCGGCTGCTCCCGGTGGGTGAAGATCGAAGAAGGGCCCTATAAAATGGATGGACCAGGGCCAGAGTATGAAACCTTAGCTGCCTTAGGCACGATGTGCCTGATCGATAATTTAAATGCCGTTTCTTTTGCTAATGACCTGTGCAACCGTTACGGAATTGATACCATTTCCACAGGAGTGGCCATTGCTTTTGCTATGGAGGCTTATGAAAAAGGCTTAATCAGCAAAGAAGATACCGGGGGAATTGAGTTGAAATGGGGTGATGAGAAAGCGATGATAGCCATGGTACACCAAATTGGGAAGAAGGAAAAATTAGGGACCCTCTTAGGACAAGGGGTGAAACGGGCGGCGGAGAAATTAGGTGGAGATGCCTGGAAATTTGCCGTCCACGTCAAGGGCATGGAAAGTCCCATGCATGATCCGCGAACCTTCTTCAGCATGGGTTTAACTTATGCTGTGGGCCCGCGCGGCGCATGCCACTTGCACGGCCATTCTCCTCTTTGGGAGAACGTCCAAGACCCGGTACCCGAGTGGGGTCTTAAAGGAATTTATCCTCTCTTCGTAAGCGAAGGGAAAGGGAAATTAGTTAAACTTTCGCAAGATTTTACAGCCGTGGTGAATTCCATGGTTTCTTGTTACTTCATGACTTTTATTCTCAAACCATCAGATTTAGCAGCTGTCCTTACGGCCGCCACCGGCACAAAATATACAGCCAAGAGTCTACTGAAAGTTGGCGAACGGATCATGGCCCTCCATCGGGCTTATAACAACCTTTGCGGTATTACCCGTAAGGATGATGTTTTGGCTCCGCGGCAATTAGAACCCACGAAAGAAGGGGGCAACGCGGGCAAAGTTCCCAATATGGAGGTCATGCTCAAAGAGTTTTATAAAGAAAGTGGTTGGACGCCCAGCGGCAAGCCTTCCCGGAAGACATTGGAGTCTCTCGGACTAAAAGATGTGGCGCGGGATCTTTATGGTCCCAAAAGAAAATAAGGCGCAAGGATGCTTGGGGAAATAATAAAATCCTGCCGGGATAAAAAGCCGTTAATCTTGGCGCCATGAAAGAAAATTTAGCAGATAAAAGAAAATTTAATTTTTACCCGGCAGGAAAATTACCTATCCCGGACTTAGCCATACTCCTGGCGCACTATACCCATCATGACCCTAACCTAATTGTCAGCCCTGGAATAGGTAAAGACGCTACAGTTATTTCTTTCGGGGATAAATACTTAGTAGCCAAGACCGATCCGATCACGTTTGCTACAGACCAGATCGGCTGGTATGCGGTGCATATCAACGCCAACGATATTGCCGTAATGGGGGGAACTCCGCGGTGGTTCTTAGCGACCTTGCTTTTGCCAGAGGGGAAGACCACTCAGCAAATTGTGGAAGGAATTCTATCTCAGATTGATAAATCCTGCCGTGAAATAGGAGTTGTTCTTTGCGGGGGGCATACAGAAATTACTTATGGCTTGGATAGGCCGCTGGTTATTGGGCATATGTTAGGGGAGATAGACAAAGAGAAATTGGTCATTCCCGAGAATATCCGTTTGGGAGATAAAATTATTTTGACCAAAGGAATCGCTATTGAAGGGACAGCCTTGATTGCCAGAGAAAAAAAAGAATTAGCCGAGGTATTGGGAGAGGAATTTATAAAGCGCTGCCAGCAACTATTAATCTCTCCGGGGATAAGCATTCTGCGGGAAGCACGCTTAGCTCAGGAAGTGGCCTCTATACATGCTATGCATGACCCTACGGAAGGCGGCTTGGCCACCGGCATCCAAGAATTAGCTATAGCTGCTCAAGCGGGAATGATTATTGAAATGGAGAAAATGCTTATTTTGCCGGAGACAATAACTTTATGCCGAACTCTTAAACTTGACCCTTTAGGTTTGCTTGCTTCTGGGGCTTTGCTAATCGTGGCGGCCAGCGCCGAGGCGCCCAAAGTAGTTTATACTCTTAGAAAAGCAGGCATACCTGCCGAAATAATTGGCACAATTACTGAAAAAGAGAGGGGAGTCAAACTAAACAGGGAAGGGAAATTAGTCGATTTACCCGTTTTCTCCCGGGATGAAGTGGCCAAGTTATTCTCAGGAGAGGTGGCATGAGCACTGTATTCACCCGTTATAAAAATAAAAAATTTATGAAAGAGCGGATAGAATTAGATGGCCATGCCTATGAAAATTGCACTTTTGTGGAATGTCTAATAGTCTTGGAAAAAGGCGAGACCGAAATCAAAAATTGTGTTTTTGAAAGATCGCGCTTGATGTTGAGAGGTCAGGCTTTACAGATTGCTGAGATCTTGCAAAATTTTATCGGCGATAAACCGTTAAAAGTTTTGGACTTCGCCGAACCAGGAATATTTAAAAAAGAAATTTCAGCCACAGAGAGCAAAGAGAAAACAGAGGAGAAATAAACTATGAAAAGATAAAGATTTTTTAATTCTGATTTTGGTTTTTACCCAATTTATATGTTTTTAAAATCTCGGTGGTCCCTGGGAGCTCTGGGCAAAGAATTATATTCAATGATAATCAAAACATTTTGTGCACGGATGGACCATGGCGGATGTGGACTACTCGTCCATGTCCAGGAAGGGAAGATAGTCAAAATCGAGGGCGATCCGGAATGCCCTTTAAACCGCGGCGCAATCTGTGCCAAAGGAAGGGCGCAGATAGAGAGGCTGTATCACCCTGATCGCTTACGTTATCCTTGGCGAAGAATAGGGGCCAGAGGAGAGGGGCGATGGCAAAGAATATCTTGGGCAGAAGCTCTGACTACCATTGCGGAAAAAATTAAAGAAAAGATAGACCAAGGCGAAGAGCGGAGCATAGTTTTCGCTCAAGGGACACCCAAAGGGCTGGAGCTTTACCTGCTCATTCGTCTGGCTAATGTCTTGAAAATTCCCCACCTGATCACGCCAGGTTCCATTTGTCATATGCCCCGGGAGACAGCGGCTTTATATACTTGCGGATTTTTCCCTGTACCAGATTTTGATCATCCGCCAAATTTAGTGTTGGTATGGGGAAGTAATTTATACCAGACGAATGAAGAAGGTATAATGGGCGCCCAACTAAGAAGGGTTAGGGACAAGGGAGCCAAATTAATAGTAATTGATCCGCGCCAGACGCCCCTGGCTGCTCAAGCAGATCTCTGGCTGAGAGTCAAACCTGGTACAGATTTAGCTTTAGCCTTAGGAATCTTAAAAATAATAATCGAGGAAGATCTGGTTGACCGGGAATTTGTGGAAAAATGGACCATTGGTTACCAGGAGCTTAAGGAAAATTTAAAAAATTATTCCTTAGCTGAAATTTCTAAGATTACCTGGATTTCCGAAAAAGAAATTAAGGAAGCCGCCCGCCTCTATGGTTTAACGAAGCCGGCCTGTATCCAATGGGGTAACGCTCTGGAGCATACCGTAAATAGCGTCCAAAGTTCGCGGGCTTTAGTAATATTGGTAGCATTGACGGGCAATTTAGACCGTCCAGGCGGGAATGTTCATCGTCCTGGACCATCGGTATTGCGTCCAGGAGAGTTGGTGCTCAGCAGTAAATTCCGCGAGAAGAGAGAAAGACTTTTAGCTCCTGGGATGCGTTTAGCTGCGCAAATGGGTTTTACCCCCAGCCAACTCATCATTAAGGCTATTCTCGATGAGCAGCCCTATCCGATAAAAGTTATGTATGTGCAAGGGGGAAACCCCCTCCTCAGCTATGCCCGGGCGCAAGAAACTTACCGGGCCTTGAAAAAGCTGGAATTTTTGGCGGTGGCTGAGATCTTCTTAACGCCTACAGCTCAATTAGCAGACATTGTTTTGCCGGCCGCTACAAATTTTGAGTTTGATGATCTCGGGCATTATGGACTTCCCCACGGCTTTATTTTGGCCCGCCCCAAGTTAGTTGAGCCTTTGGAAGAATGCTGGCCTGATTCTATGATCATAAATGAATTGGCGAAGAGATTGGGGCAAGAGAATTTTTTTTGGCCTAATTTGCGGGCTTGCTTGGATGATATCTTAAAGCCGGCGGGATTAAATTATGAAGAGTTAAAAAAAATTGGTTTCTACAAAGGGGAGTGGGTATACAGAAAATATGAAGAGAAGGGCTTCCCGACACTTTCTGGAAAAGTAGAAATCTATTCCGCAAAATTCGCCGAATGGGGCTATGATCCCTTGCCCACTTATCGAGAACCGCAATCAACTCCTCCGGACTCAAAATATCCTTTAATTCTAACGTCGGCCAAGGATGCACATTATTTTCATTCAGCTTACCGCAATATTTCTTCTTTGCGGCGGCTTTCCCCAGACCCTCGGGTATTTATCCATCCCCAGACCGCCCAGGAATTAGGGATTCATGAAGGAGAATGGGTGGTTATAGAAACTCGCCAAGGCACTATTAGACAAAAGGCCGCTTTCGATGAACATCTTCACCCGCAAGTAGTTGTGGGCGCTTATGGCTGGTGGTTCCCTGAACGGCCGGACTTAGAGCTCTCCGGGTGGAAAGAAGCTAATATAAATATCTTAACGGACAATAACCCTCCTTATGAGCCAACCATTGGTTCTACTAATTTGCGGGCCATCCCTTGTGGAGTTTATAAAGAAAATTAATAGAGCAAATTATATAAATTATGAAAGCAAAAGAAGAGCATAAGGACTGGATTAAATTTTTAGGAACAGCGGGAGCTCGTTTTGTGGTCGCCAAGCAATTGCGCTCTTCGGGAGGTATTTGGCTTTCTTTAAAAGGGGTTAATCTTTATCTGGACCCTGGTCCAGGAGCATTGGTACGTTGCCTGGCCAGCAAACCGAAGCTTGATCCAATGAAATTAGATGGGATTATTCTTTCCCATAAACATTTAGATCATGCCGGCGATATTAATGCCTTAATTGAGGCGATGACTGATGGAGGATACCGACGGCGAGGGATTTTGTTTGCCCCCCGGGATGCTTTGGAGGAAGACCCCGTGGTATTGCCATATGTACGCAGCTATTTAGATAAGATTGAAGTTTTGCAAGAGAATAGGGAATATGTAATAAAAGATTTGAGGTTTGCCACTGCCCAGAGGCATATTCATTCAGTGGAGACTTATGGCTTCAATTTTTACTTAGAAAAGCTAACGCTCTCTTTCATTACCGACACTAAATTTTATCCGCAATTAATTGCGCAATATCCTGGTGAGGTCTTAGTTATCAACGTAGTTTTGCTTACGGAGCCGGAACATCCCATCGAACATCTTTCTTTGGGGGATGCGCAGCATATTTTACAGAATGGGCGAGCCCGCCTAGTCATTTTAACTCACTTCGGCATGCGCATGCTCCAAGCTCGCCCTTGGGAAATAGCGGAGAAATTGAGTCAAGAGACCGGAAGGAAAGTAATTGCCGCTCGCGATGGCATGACCCTCCCCTTGGATGAATTGCTCACTAATTAAGAAAATCTCCCTTAGGTTCAGGCCAGCCTTTAAGGTGCTTTCACCGGGTTCCGCAGAGTTCCTATGCCGTCAATGACCACTTCCACAATGTCTCCTGGTTGCATAGGGCCTACGCCACTGGGCGTGCCCGTGCTAATAATGTCCCCTGGAAGAAGAGTCATACATTGGGATAGATAATGAATTAAAAAAGGTACGGGAAAAACAAATTCTCCTGTCCAACCTTCTTGCACCTTTTTCCCATTCAAATAGGTGCGGACCGTTAGGTTAGCCGGGTCAAGATCCGTAGCCACGCAAGGACCGAAAGAACCAAAAGTGTCAAACCCTTTCGAACGAGTAAGTTGGCCCTGGACACGGGTTAAATTTCTTTCGGTAACATCATTGAAGCAAGAATAGCCCAAAACATAATGTAAAGCCTCTTCTTGAGGTATATCTTTCCCCCTTTTTTTAATTACTACAGCCATTTCCCCTTCATAATCAACTCTTTGGGCTACGCGGGGGTAGATAATGGCGTCATCGGGTCCAATCAAAGCGGTCAGAGGTTTCAGAAAATGGCTGGGAAATTCCGGGATTTTATCCCCAAGTTCTTCTATATGGGAGCGAAAATTTAGACCTACACAGATGATTTTAGTGGGCTCGGTAGGAGATAAAAGGCGAACTGCCTTAATATCATGGGTGATGGAGGAGATTTGCCAATTCTCATAAATAGACCCGCTAATTTCTCGGATTATCTCTCCTTCCCATATGCCATAAGCTATATGGTTATCTTTTTGAAAACGGACGATTTTCATCATTCCTCCTTTTATTGAGTTGAAAAATATAAATTCTTTTAGCATAAAGAAGAAAAGAAAAGCAAATCTATTTTCTTCATGTAAGTATTGCATCACCCCTCTCCCCCCTCTTAATTTAAGAGGAGGAGAGGGCAGTTAGACCCTTACGTTACGACTTATATTTAGCAAGCGCCAAGACCTTAGCCTACGGATTAAATTCGGCAAGGGTCAAGCCCTTGACCTACAACAATACTTCGTTGGGTAAGGTGTTATTTAATAAAGAACGGCGGGGACATACTTGTCTACAGCAGATAAACTCAAACAATAGCTTCCTTCTTTTAAAATAAATGTCTATCTCCCCGCCTGTACCTATGAAAGAATATGGGCCTCATTTTAATGAGCCTCTCTCTTCCGCCTGAATTAAGCTAGAATTTATTAATGGGAGCATAAAATAAACGCCATCTTAATGCGTGGTTCGGCAAGCCCCAAGGGCTTGACCTACGAGAAATTAAAAAAATCTCAAACGTAGGGCAAGGGCTTGTCCCTTGCCGCATGTGGTTTTATTTCTTATGTGTAATTACGACAAAATTTCATTTGGTAAACTCGATAAAGCCAGACCACAGAGTAAGATAAGATTGATAACTGTAAATATTTAATTGCTCCGATTAATAAAAACTGATCGACGGCCAGCAAATTTAGTTGTTGACTTTTTTTAATCCAAAATTTATTAATTATGGTATCCAGAGGCCGGTAAAATTTTACAATCAAAAATGCCAAAAAGGAGAACGCAATGAATGGCCAAGAACGAACCGTCGGGGCAAGATTAATCAGAGGGCTTATCGTAATTGCTGTTGGGTTGATCATTTGGTTTATGCCTATTCCGGCTGGCGTAAAAAAAGAAGCTTGGCAACTTTTGGCCATTTTTGTGGCCACCATCTTCGGGCTCATTCTCACCCCTTTGCCCATGGGGGCAGTAGTCATTATTGGGGTCATGATGACTTCCCTAACTGGAACTCTCAAAATTGCTCAATCTCTCTCTGGCTTTGCTAACAGTACCGTATGGTTAATTGTGGCTGCTTTCTTGGTGGCCCGCGGGTTCATCAAAACAGGTTTGGGCAGAAGGATTGCTTACCTTTTTATCCGGGCTTTTGGAAGAAGAACTTTGGGCTTGGCTTACTCGATCGTGGCCAGTGAACTTGTGCTCTCGCCGGCCACTCCTTCGAATACAGCCCGGGCCGGAGGAGTAATCTTCCCTATCGTTCGGTCTTTGGCTAATACCTTTGGTTCTGAGCCAGGGGAAACAGCTCGTAAGATCGGGGCCTTCTTGATGAAAATGGAATTTCAGGCCACGGTCATTACCTCGGCCATGTTCATGACTTCTATGGCGCCTAACCCTTTAATCGCCGAATTCGCTAAAAAAACGGCTAATATTTCTATATCTTGGGGAATGTGGGCTTTGGCCGCCATAGTTCCTGGTATTCTTTCCTTGATCATTGTTCCTTTTCTAATCTATAAAATATTCCCTCCAGAGATCAAGGCTACCCCGCAGGCTGCGGAAATGGCTCATCGAGAGCTGGAGAAAATGGGGCCAATGACCCGGAATGAGAAATTAATGCTCTTTGTTTTCTTGCTGATTTTAGTTCTATGGGTAACTGGGGAATGGAGTAAACTTGATGCTACGGTGGTGGCCTTTGTAGGCGTCTCGATCATGCTCCTGACCGGAGTCATTAAATGGGATGATGTCTTGGCCGAAAAAGGGGCCTGGGATGCCCTTATCTGGTTCGGCGGATTAGTGATGATGGCCGGTCAGTTAAATACGCTCGGTTTCATGAAATGGTTCGCTACTTCTGTAGGCGGCGGCCTGGCCGGGTGGACTTGGCTTTCGGCCCTGATTGTGCTTATGTTAGTTTATTTTTACAGCCATTATGGGTTTGCCAGTACTACCGCTCATATTACGGCCATGTATGTGCCGTTTTTAACAGTGGCCATAGCCGCAAAAGTTCCTCCTTATTTAGCAGTATTGACTTTAGCTTTTTTCTCAGCTTTAAATGCGGGCATTACTCATTACGGCACTGGTCCGGCGCCCATATACTTTAATGCTGGATATTTAGACCAGAAAACCTGGTGGAAATTGGGCTTGATAGTCTCTTTTGTTAATATCGCCATTTGGATGGGAGTAGGGTTTCCCTGGTGGAAGTTACTCGGATTGTGGTAATCGTTTAGGTAGTAAGTAATAATTGTTGATAAGGAAGTCTACTTAACCATCTTTTCTTCGCGGCTATCGAGAATTTCGCGCACTTTCATTTCTAAAGTGCCAAGGGTAAAAGGTTTCTGCAAAAACATAGTGGGTGGTTCCAGAGTGCCGAGGTGGACAATAGAGTTATCCGGATAGCCGGACATAAAGAGAACTTTTAGCTTAGGGAATCGGCGCGATAGAATCTGAGAAAGTTCCCTTCCGTTCATGCCGGGCATGATCACATCAGTGAGCAACAAGTGAATAGGCCCTTGGTAATTCTGGCAGATATTTATAGCCTCCTGACCATCAGGGGCCTCCAGGACTTTATAACCATTACTCTCCAAAGTTTGGCGCAGCATGGAGCGCACGGCGGCCTCATCTTCCACCAATAAGATCGTTTCTGAACCCCTGATCGGCAAGGGGGGTTGGGCAGGTTTAGGTTTATATTTCTTGGGCATGGCCGAGGTATCTTTGGGCAAGTAAATGGTGAAGGTGCTTCCTTGGCCTAATTCGCTGGCGGCCCAGATGTTACCCCCGCTCTGTTTAATGATACCGTAAACAGTTGACAGACCTAAGCCCGTGCCCTTTCCTTTCTCTTTGGTCGTAAAGAAAGGTTCGAATATCCGGTTCAAGGTTTCTTTGTCCATACCGCAACCGGTATCTCTCACCGTCATCCTTACATAAGCGCCGGGCTTCATCGATACATGTTGCCGGGCAAATTCCTCGTTAAGGTTTACATTAGCCGTTTCAATCATTAGCTGGCCGCCGCGCGGCATAGCGTCGCGGGCGTTTAGAGCTAAGTTCATGATTACTTGTTCCATCTGCCCGGGATCGACTTTTACGGGCCAGAGTTTAGGCTCCAAAACCGTAGCTAATTGAATATCCTCGCCGATTATGCGCTGTAAAATTTTGGTCATATTAGTGACAATATCGTTTAAATTAACTACTTGAGGTTGCAGAACCTGTTTGCGCGCAAAAGCCAGAAGCTGGCGCGTAAGAGAAGTGGCTCGCTCGGCAGCTTTTTGAATTTCTATAACCTCTTCGCGGCGTTTATCTTCCGGCTCCAAATGGCGCAGGAGAATCTCGGTGCACCCTTTAATGGTCATCAAGAGATTGCTGAAGTCATGAGCTACCCCACCAGCCAAATTGCCAATAGCTTCTACTTTCTGCCATTGCCTTAATTGTTCCTCACTTTTGCGCAAAGCCTCTTCGGAGCGGCGCCGTTCGGTGATATCTTCCACGGTAGAACGGATACCGCTGATTTTTCCATCTTGGTCTTTAATTACCCGGTCTTTCACCAAGACAGTCAGAGTAGAACCGTCGCGGCGGCGATAAGTCCTTTCAAACGTCTCATGAAAAGAGACATCACCAGCCAGCTTGGCCAGAGTAATTTTGCGGGTCATCTCTTCTTCCACTACAAATTTCCAAATAGGCTGACCAAAGACTTCCGCAAAAGAATAACCTAACATATTGAGCTCGGTCCGATTCATACTGATAATTTTCCCCTGCTCGTTAAGTTCGTGATAGCCAATAGGAGCTTCGTCATAAATTTCTTGCAGTTTTTTTTCTTTTTCCTGGAGGGCTGCTTCTAAGGCCCGCACCTGTTCTTGGAGCTGAGCTATTTCTGCTGTGGCCCCTTCTTTTTTAGTGGAGAGAGTTGACTTGGATAGCTTAGCCATGCGATCCTGTTCTTTAAATTTAAGAGTCCTTTTTTAACAGGGGATGGAGAAAGTATAACCCAATTTTTAAAGGTAAGCAAATTTATTCCCTTTATTTTAGTAAGCCTTCGCTGAAATGGGACAGATTTCTTGGCGAGCCCATTGTATTCACCCCTCTCTTCGCGGAGACTGCGTCATAATTAATAAATAGCTAACTTTTGGTGAAGGTGCCAGAGGCAGGCCAGAGGCAGGCCTTCATTCAGAATCATGAGGCAGTGGCTTTTCCATTGGGGCGGGCGGATTTAGAAGCTTAATCGTCTTGCTAAATTTATTAATGGGAACATAAAATAAACGACATCTTCATGCGTGGTTCGGCAAGCCCCAAGGGCTTGCCCTACGAGAAATTAAAAATACCTCAAATGTAGGGCAAGGGCTTGTCCCTTGCCGCATTGGGTTTCATTTCTTATGGGCAACTACGATACAATTTCATTGGGGCAAGCCCACAAAGCCAGACCACGGAGTAAGATAAGAGTGATAACTGTAAATTTAATTGCTCCGATTAATAGTTATCCGCCCTTGGCGGAAAATCGTTGGTCGATTTTGAACCTCTTCTTCTCCCGCCGATGCTTCTTCATTCATGCCTGCCTCCGGCCTGCCTCTGGCCTGCCTCTGGCCCGCCTCTGGACATTTCTCGCCATGGCGACACAGTCTCGCTGGCTCGCCATTACCAAAGTCCGCGCCGCTTGTTTTTTTTACAGAATAGATAAAGTAAGAGAGCTTGGTAAAATAGAGAGACCTTTAAGAGTCTCAGCGAACGTTATCCAGACTCTTTGCTTTGGAAAGCTTCTTCAGCCTCGCAATAAAGAGCAGAAGCCTCGCCTTCATATTTGGGGGAAAAATGGAAAATAATGAGTTTTTTTGCTTTGGCCCGTCGGGCCAAGTTTCCGGCTTGCCAAGCCGTAAGATGACCGCGGGCCGCAGCCCGCTGAGCATCTTTCTCAAGAAAAGCTGCTTCGCAGAAAAATAAATCAGCCCCTTCGGCCAGTTCCAGAATTTTCTGGATATTTTCTTCATGGTAGAGACAGTCAGAGACATAAACTATCTTTTGGCCAGGCGTGATAGTTAAAGCTTTTTGCAAATAACCCAGGGAAAAGGCTTGTACCTTATTCCCTTTCGGATCAATGGGCACGGGCAGAAGAAAATCTTCTCTTTCCCCCCTCCAGATGGCCGTCTTCAATTCTTTCAGCCAAGGCCCCACAGGGAGGCCCAAGCGCGCTAAAATTTCTTTATGCACATTGATATGAAAACGTTCTTGTAAAGCAAAAGCTAAACAGGGGATGAAATGATCAAGATGAGCAATGCGGATTTGGATTTGCGGATCTTCGGCTATTACCCCAAGGAAAGGCTCTTCTTTTTCTTTACCTGGGTTGAAACGATCATGACAGGCGAAAGATTGATAGCGAATGCGAGAGGTATGAATTTCCCCCGCTATTATTGTAAAGGGATAATCAGCCGTCAAATTCCAAGTGTAACCAGAGAGTTTGCCATGTACTTGAGAGATAAAGCCCGCTGGGCCATATACATGCAGAGTTTTTTCTCTGTTGAGCAGCAAGCGTAAGAGAGTGTCAAAGCCGATAAAATGATCGATATGCGTGTGGGAAACAAAGACATGGGATATTTTAAGGAGCTTGCCGGGGCGCACGGTACGCAAATCTCCCAAATCAAACAAAAGAGCTCTTTTTTCCCAGAGCACCTCCACGAGCAACGCGGGATCTCCAAAAGGAGGATTAACTAATTGGGGTAAAAGTAAAGGCTTCAATTTTTATATAATTTTAAAGTTCAAAGATTTGGCCTAATTTTAAAAAATCATATGCCAGAGGTAAATAAGCGTCAATGATTAATTTCTCTGCCCGATGATTACTTTTAAAATTCCAGTTTAATTCAGGCCTTAATTTCGCTTTTCTCCTTCACGCCTGTTTACTGCTGGCGAGAAATATTAAAAATGTTAGACGTTCAGTTAATTTCTTTATTTCTTAGTCATAAAAAAACTTTAGAAAAAAAATAAATTATGTTAAGAAAAATCTATGACTCTCTTTGCGTTTCGATTTCATTACGGATGGGTTGTGCTTTTGACCGGATTTTTGGGTGTTATGGGGGCCTTAGGCTTTGGACGCTTTGCTTATACTCCAATCCTTCCATCCATGAAAGAAGCCTTGTCTTTGACTTATGCGCAGATGGGGTGGATTGGTACCGGCAATTTTGTAGGTTATCTAACTTTTTCTTTGATTGGCGGTTATTTAGCCACCCGGCTGGGGCCAAGGCGAGTAATAAGTGTTTCCCTTGTTTCAGTCGGTTTGAGCTTGATTTTTACGGGCTGGGCCAATTCTTTCGCGATGGCCCTGGTGATGCGTACTTTAACCGGCATAGGGAGCGCGGGTTCTAATGTGCCCATTATGGCTTTGGCCTCAGCTTGGTTTGCCTCTCACCGCCGAGGTTTGGCCACGGGTGTTTTAGTTAGTGGGTCAAGTATTGCTCTACTCATTTTGGGGCCCCTGATTCCGTATATATTAAAAATTTTTCCTGATGGAGGATGGCGAGTAAGTTGGTATTTGTTAGGAACCATAACCTTGGGTATAGCTCTTTTAAATTACTTCTTTTTACGCAATCGGCCTGAGGAAAAGGGACTATATCCCATAGGAGGAACGAAGGCGCAATTATGGCCTGGCAAATTCTCCTGGAAAGGAGTTTATACTTCTCTTCACCTTTGGCATTTGGCAGGAATTTTCTTCACTTTTGGCTTCTCTTATATTATTTTTATGCAATTTTTTTCGGCTTATTTAATCAATGAAGCCGGGCTTAGTCCTAAAAGAGCAGGAAATTTATTAATGCTTTTAGGAATCTTAAGCATCTTTTGTGGTCCCTTTTGGGGGGCGGTGTCAGATTTCATCGGCCGCAAATATGGCTTAGCCATGGTGCTTCTCGCCCAGGGAATCTGTTATTTAGTATTCGGCTTAATTAAATCAGATTTTGGCTATCTGCTATCAACCATTCTCTTCGGATTAACTGCTTGGTCAGTTCCTTCAATTATTTCTGCTGCGGTGGGAGATGTCCTTGGACCTACCTTAGCTCCGGCAGGGCTAGGATTTACTATATTAATCTTCGGCATTGGGCAAGCCCTAGCTCCGCCCATAGCCGGTAAAATTGCCGACTTTTACGGATCTTTTACTCCAGCTTTTGTCCTGGCGGCCTTTTTGGCTTTCAGCGGTATGGCTGGGGCCTTACTCTTGCGAACGCCCGCGGCCAAATTTTAATTATTCCAGTGTTTTGATGTTTGATATAATTTTTTAAATATAGCCAATCTGCTCGGTTTAGTGCCTTGGGAGTGAATTGAGCGAGGTTCAAGAATTCAATGGAAAAGAGGAAAAAGAGACATATCTTATGCTGCGGGCCTTTCCATCCGGAACTAGAAGAAGAGTTCATCCGTTGGGTTAGAGAAAAGAAAGCTTTGGATCCACTGGCGCCAATTATGGTGTTGGTTGGTTCTAACCTCTTGCGCGTTTATCTCCAGCGTCTTTTGTTATTTAAAGGTTTGCCCCATGCCAATTTGCGCTTCCTTACTTTTATTGATTTAGCTCGACTAATAGCGCTTCTCCCGTTGATGGAACAAGGACGGGTCCCTCTTCCTTTAGGGGGCGAATTGGTGATTGTGGACCAACTGGCCTCTCGATTAAATGAAGAAAGCTACTTTTATCCCCTCAAAGAGAGAAGGGGTTTCCGCCGAGCGCTACTGGCTACTTTTTTAGACCTTTGGGAAAGTGGTTTCGCAGCCCTCCCTCTTAAAGAAAGAAAAAAATTGGCCGAGCTCGATGCTCTTTATCAAACCTTTCGCGCCCAAATTACTAAAAAATTTTTTTCTGATGGGGAGCTGATAAGTCAAGCCAGCAGATACGTAGCTTCCCTTCCAGAAAAATGGGGAGTTGCCGAACTTTTTGTTTATGGCTTCTATGATTTTACGGAAAATCAAAGAAGACTTTTGGAAGCTTGCGCCCAGCATTTGCAAATTAATGCTTTTATGCCTTGGCGGAAGAACCCCGGGTTTGATTACGCTTGGCCTACTTACAAGTGGTTTAAAGGACTCGGCTGCCAAGAAAGGATTTTGGAAAAGCCTTTAGCTAAGCCTGCACCTTCCTTGCAAGTACTCCAAAGGGATCTCTTCGCCCCCACTTGGTCTGAAGGGGAAGCAGTGGCTGACGAGAAGGTGAAGATCATCGCTGCCGCCAATGAAGTGCAGGAGGTAAAAGAAATAGCCCGGGAGATCATCAACTTAGCTCAGGAAGATATTCCTTTCCATGAGATGGCTATTTTACTGCGTAAGGCTGAGATTTATATAAACATTATCAAGGAAACTTTTCAAAATTTAGGCATCCCTATCTTTTGCGCCGGCGGCCTTCCTCTGCGGCAAACTCCTGAGGCCAAGAGTGTGCTTCTTCTATTAGATTTGATTAATAGCAATTGGCCACGAGCTCAGGTCATGGAATTCTTGACTTTCGCTCCCCTGGCTTGGTCAAATTTCTTAGAAGAAAAACCTGTTCCAGCTTGTTGGGACCTCATTTCTCGCCAAGCAGGAATCATAGCGGGCAGAAAAGACTGGGAAGAGAAACTTACTCTCTACATCTCGCACCCTCCAGAAGTTGGACCAGAGGATGAACCAGGGGATGAACCAGGGGATGAAAATGGAGGACAAAAGAGATCATATCCCCGGGAAGCGACCCAACTTAAATCTTTTTTGCAAGTTTTCTTTTCAGATTTAGATAGCTTTCCTGCCCAAGGAACTTGGTCTGTTTTGGCCACCAGATTGATAGAATTGATAGAGAAATATCTGATCCTTAGAGAAACCAAACAAGAGATCATCCAAATTCTCCAGAAACTCAAGGATTTGGATGATCTCCAAACCGAGGTAGATCTGCGGCAATTCAAAGAGATTTTGACCGAGGTATTTAAAGAAGGAAGTTTAAGGCATGGAGCATTTCAAGAAGGAAGCGTTTGTGTCGCCGAAATTATGCCGGCCCGGGGGTTATCTTTTCGGGTGGTATTTATTCCCGGTTTAGTAGAACGGGTATTCCCGGCAGCCCCCCGCCAGGATCCTTTGCTCTTAGATCGGGAAAGGCAAAAAATTAATCAAATGGGCCAATTAAAAGGCAGCCTACCCTTAAAAGCAAGCCGCTGGCAAGAAGAGAAGACCCTTTTTTCTCTGGCTGTGTCTGCGGCCCGCGAAAGGCTTGTTCTTTCTTATCCGCGCCTCGATCCAGCTTCTGGAAAAGAACGTATACCTTCCTTTTTTTTGCTGCACGTGGGAGAAGCGCTTACTAAAGAGATAATTAATTATCGTAAATTAGAAACTTTACCTTTTTATCGCCATCTATCTCTTTCCCGGTTAGCGCCGGCTGAACCCGCGCAAGCTATTGATGAACAAGAGTTCGATTTAGCCCAGATAGGTAAAGCCCTGCAAAACCAAAATAGTCGCCCCCTTGCTTATTTATTTCCTCTGTTTCCTAATTTAGCCCGAGCCAAGAAACTTGCCCAATTAAGGTGGGGCATGAGGGTTTTTACAGAATATGATGGCTGTTTATCATCGGAAAGAGCCCGAAGATATTTACAGGAGAAGCACCTTCTGGCCGGGAGAATTCTATCTCCCACCAAGCTGGAAATGTATGCGCTTTGCCCTTTCCGTTATTTTTTAGCAGAGGTTCTTAGACTGGAATCCTATCCAGCACCCGAAGAAATTCTTCGTCTATCTCCTTTAGCTAAAGGAAAAGTGATGCACGAAATTCTTTATCGCTTTTATCAACGCCTCCTCCCTGAACTTAATAAGCCCTTAGCCAAAGAGAAACTTGCCCAGTACCTGGAGTTGCTTAACCAGGAAGCAAAAGAAGTGTTTGCTCAAGCCGAGAAAGAAGGCGCTACAGGTCTGCCCCTACTCTGGGAAATCGATCAGCAAGATATGCTTCAAGATCTGCGGGGCTTTCTGGTCCAAGAATTAAGCCAGGAAGAAGATTTGGTGCCTCAAGCGTTGGAGCTAAAGTTTGGTTTTGCCGGGGCGCAGCCGCCGGCCAAGATGGAATTACCTGCAGGAAAGATCGTTTATTTTCGGGGGCGAATTGATCGCGTAGATTTTTCTAAAGGCCGAGAAAAAGTAAGAATTATAGATTATAAGACTGGAAAACTATATGGCCAGGAAGATGGATTTTCCGGAGGCTGTGCTTTACAGTTACCTCTTTATCTATGGGCTGCTCGGCAAATTTGGCCAAATATCGACCTTTCCCAAAGTTGGGCCGCATATTATTGCCTCAGGCGGCGGGAAGAATATAAACGCCTAACCTTTCAAGGCCAAAATTGGGGAGAGAAAGAGAAGATACTCAAGCAAATTGTGCAAACCATAGAGGAAGGGATAATTCAGGGTCTCTTTTTCCCGGCGCCGGCCAGGAAAGAGGCTTGCCCATATTGCGATTTTGAGCGAGTTTGTGAACAAGGCCGAGATATAATTTGGGCACGCAAAAAGGGAGACGCGCGGGCAGTGGCTTTTTTGAGCATGCGGGAGATAGCCTGAATGGAAGAGAAAATTCCTTTGGCCGATCAAATTTATCGCCACGAAGCCAGGCAAAATCTGGTGGAGTCGTTTTGCTTAGAAGCGGCCGCCGGAACAGGGAAAACGACTTTACTGGTAGAGAGAATCCTGGCTTTAATTCAGCAGAAAAAAGCTAAATTGGAAGAGATTGTCGCTATTACTTTTACCGAAAAAGCAGCCGGCGAGCTGAAGATGCGCCTCCGGGAAGGATTGGAGAAAGCTCTCGGGGAAGCTGCCGCCGAAGAAAAGCATATTTTCGGGTCAGCGCTCCATGATTTAGAAAAAGCCAACATTTCCACCATCCATTCCTTTTGTGCCACTCTACTCCGGGAACGGCCAGTGGAAGCAGGTGTTGATCCCAATTTCCAGCCTCTCGATGAAATAGGTATGGATTTGCTTTTCCAAGAAGTTTGGGAAAATTGGCTGCGTCAGGAAATGGAGCAGAAAGCCCCTCCTTTAAAGCGAGCCCTTATCTTGGGGCTTGAGCTAAAAGAGATTACGCAGTTAGTTAGGCAAATCTATGAAAACCGCGATCTTCTCCCGGAAGGTTGCTATCCCCGACCAGAGTATGCGCTCACGGATTTTCTGCCAGATTTGGAAAAGGGGATTAGCCAGGCCAAAGCCCTGGCCGAGGCCCATTGTCGTAAAGAAGAAGACCTGGGATTTCAGAATATTCAAAACCTCTGGAAAAAAATCCCAGACCTTTCCGTCCTCCCCACAGATTTAAAAGAGGCTTATATATTGCAGGAATTAGAGATAAAAGTTCAGGGGAATAAACAAAATTGGCAACCTCCCGAGATTTGCACGCAACAAAAAGAGATTTTGGATAGTTTAGCAAAGCGTTTAAAAAAGCTAAAAGAAAACATCCGCGCTCATGCTCTGGCTGAATTAATCGATTGGGTTAAGGGATTTTTGCGGACTATCCAAGAGGAAAAAGAGAAACAAGGAGTGCTGGATTTCCAAGATTTATTAATTTTAGCCCGGAATCTTTTACGTCATAATAAGGAAGTACGCCGTTACTTCCAGGATCGGTTTCTGTTCATCTTGGTAGATGAATTCCAGGATACTGATCCCCTGCAAGTGGAAGTGGTTTTCTTCCTGGCGGAAAAAGGGGCCAAAGCAGAAAGATGGACCGAAGTAGAGATTGCTCCCGGAAAACTTTTCTTGGTGGGCGATCCCAAGCAGTCCATCTATCGCTTTCGCCGCGCCGATATAGAGGTTTATGATCAGGCGGCTAAAAATTTGCAAAAAAAAGGCCAAGCTTTAAAGGTCAATCAAAATTTCCGCACAGTGCCCTCCATTATCTCTTGGACTAATCGCCTCTTCGAGAACCTTATCCAGCCCGGGCCAGAAGGCTCTTATCAGCCTCCTTATATTCCTATGGTCCCTTACCCGGGAAGGAAAGAAGTAATCAAAGATCAACCCGGGGTGATCTTGCTTTACCCGCCGGCAGACTTTAATCTCGAAGAAGCTCATCTTTCTGAGATAAGGGAAAAAGAAGCTTTGGCCATTTCTTGGCTAATAAAGAAAATGGTAGCCGAAGATAACCCCAAACCGTGGCTGGTTTATGATAAAGAAAAAGAAGGAATCCGCAGAGTAAATTATAAGGACATCGCTCTGCTCTTCCCCGCTTACTCCGGAATAGAAATTTATGAAGAAGCTTTAAAATCTTTAGCCATTCCTTACCGTCTGGAGGGAGGGAAGGAATTTTTCTTGCGCCAAGAAGTGCGCAGTCTGTGCTGCTGTTTAAAGGCCGTGGATGATCCGGCGGATGAAATATCCCTTTTTGCCGCCTTACGTTCTCCTTTCTTTGGTTTTTCCGATGAAACCCTATTTCTCTTTCTTTCTTCTGGAAATCAATTAAATTATTTAAGAACCCCCCAGGATAAAAATAGTCCGCTGGCGGACGCTTTTAAACTCCTTCGGAATCTCCATGAAGAGCGCAATGCCCATGCGATTTCTTGGGTAGTGGAAAAGTTGCTTTCCGCAACTAAAGCCTGGGAATTTTCCCTGCTCCGTCCTGGTGGCGAGCAGACAGCGGCTAACTTACGCAAAATTCTGGAACAAGCCCGAATTTTTGATGGAGAAGAGAAGGCTAATTTTCGCCGCTTTATCCAATGGTTGGAGTCAAAAGAAGAAGGGGTGCGGGAAGAAGAATCGCCCTGGGCCGAAGAAAGGGATGAGCAGGTGAGGCTTCTGACTATCCACCGCTCTAAAGGTTTGGAATTTCCCATAGTCATCCTGGCCAATTTAGCTTCGGGAAGAAGGCATAATCAGGCATTTATTCCGGAGAGAGCCACGGGGTCTTTTCAATTAGCCAGTGGATCTTTTAAAACCATAGGTTATGAGGATGCTTTACAGAAAGAAAGATTAAGAATGGAAGCAGAAGACCGTCGGCTGCTCTATGTAGCTGTAACCAGGGCGCGGGATCATTTAGTTGTCCCTCTTTTTTCTGGAAAAAAGCATAAGGGCTTTTTATCTCTGCTGCAGGACATGTTGCCTTCTCTATCCGAGATACATTCATCTTCAATAATAGGAGAACAGCTAATTTGGCAAATGAATGATGTGGATCAGAGACTTATAGAAAGTACACCTTGGCGGCTGCCTATGGAAGAAACCGCCTCCAGAGAGGCGGAAGAGATCCTGCACCAACGCCAAAAATGGCAAGAGAAGATAAAATCGGCCATAGCCAAAGCAGCCCGAGGGCCAACCATGATTGCTCCTTCGGCTGCCGCATCCCTTGGTAGAACCTCTCCAGAGGGATTTTTGGCCCAGATGGGCGAAGATGAGGAAAAAGGGGCCACTTTTGGTTTGGCTTTTCATGAAGTAATGGAGAATGTGGATTGGCCAGAGGGCCGGAATTTGCGGGAATTATGCCTCCTCAAGGCTAAAGAATATGGGATAACCGACCGAGTTGAAGAACTTGTTTCTCTAAGCGCCAAATGCTTGGCTCATCCTTTGGGAGAACGGATTCGTCGGGCCCAGCGCATTTTCCGCGAAGTTCCCTTTGCCGTAATCCTGGACGAAAAAATTGTGGAAGGAAAAATTGATTTATTGCTGGCGGAAAATAATGATTGGGTAATCATAGATTTCAAGACGGATAAGATTGAGAAAGAAGCTTTGGCCTCCCGGGTCACTTTATACCGAGAACAAGGGGTTTATTACGCCCGGGCCATGCAACAGATCACCGGCCAAAAAGTAAAGGAGGTAATCTTCTTCTTCGTCCGTTTGGGCGAGTTAGCCACGCTAACAGACTGGGCTTAGAATCATAATTGCTTGACCGCTATTTTTCTGCTAAATTGGGAAGAATAAATTAAGCTGTATTATAAGGAAAAAAAATAAAATCGATTTCGCCGTGGTTAGCCAATGGAGACTGGAATTTTAATTTTTTTAATGGTCTTGACTCTGCTGGTGCTGGCCTTATTTTGGTATAGCTTTAGACAATGGCGGCAGATGCGGGCAGCTCAAGAAAAAGATCCCCTTTATCTTCTTCTGCAACAACAGATTGATAACTTACGCGACCAAGTGGGCAGAAGCCTGGAAGGGAATGTGCAAATTATCCATCAGCAGCTCGCTACTTTAGCCCAACAAGTAATTAATCATTTAAATAGCGTAACTTCCCAAGTGCACGAGCAATTGGGGACAGGTATGGGGCTGGTGCAAAAGGCCAGTCAGCATTTTAGCGAAAGAGTCCAGGAAGTGCAGACGCGTTTGGCTCAATTGGATGAGGCGAATAAGCGTATCTTGGAAGTAGGGCGGTCCATAGCCAGCCTCCAGGAAATTTTGCGGGCGCCTAAAATTCGCGGGGGCTTCGGCGAATTTCTCCTGGGCGACCTCTTGGGACAAATAATGCCCGCTGAATATTTTACCCTCCAATATTCTTTTCGCAGCGGGGAAAGAGTAGATGCGGTAATTCGCCTAAGCCAGGGACTCGTTCCGGTAGACGCCAAATTCCCTTTAGAAAATTTTCAGAAAGCCCTTTCTGCTTCTGAAGAAGGAATAAGAAAAAATTTTCTGAAACTATTTGCGGCGGATGTAAAAAAACACATCGATGCTCTGGCCAAGAAATATATTTTGCCCCAAGAAGGGACCTGCGATTTTGCGCTAATGTATATTCCGGCGGAAAATGTTTATTATGAAGCCTTCATCAAAGACGAAGCTCTGGGTGAAGGAAAAAGTCTGCGGGAGTATGCCTTTGAGAAGCATGTTATCCCTGTTTCACCCAACAGTTTCTATGCTTATCTACATACGATTCTCTTGGGGTTAAGGGGCTTGAAGGTCGAAGAGAGGGCGCGGGAGATAATGAAGCAGTTAAGCGGACTCAATAACCAATTGGCTAAGTTCCAAGAAGAATTTCGCAAATTGGGAAAACATATTGAACAGGCTCAAGGAAGTTTTGAAACAGCCCAGAAACATTTGGACAAATTTAGCGATAAATTAATAAGCATGGAAGCTCCTGCCCTCCCCTCTATCTCCACAGCTTCCGAAAAAGATTCATAAATTTATTATTTTTCTCTGCGTTCTCTGTACCCTCGGCGATGAAAAAACCTTATTAATCTTTTTGCTTCCCTTTAGTGGCGTACCATTCCAGTTGCCGGAAAATGCCCCGCAAAATAGCTACATCTCGATCGGTGAGTTTGGCCCGGCCAAAAATCCTGCGCAAAGTATGCATAATCCTTTTGGGATTTTTGGGATCCAGAAAACCTATTTTTAAAAGGAGTTCTTCCAGGTGGGCATACATCTTTTCCAGTTTCTGAAATTCAGCTGGTGGGGAAGCTAAAAGATGCGCTGGCATATTTTCTAACCCTTGTTGATCCAGACTGGCCAGATAGATTTCATAACATAAGATCATTACTGCTTGAGCTAAGTTCAAGGAACGGAGTTGGCTATGGGTGGGAATAGAAACCAAAGCATGACAGGGGGCAAGCTCTTCGTTAGTTAGTCCGCGATCTTCAGGCCCAAAAAGGATGGCCACAGGGATAGAACGAGCGTGATTCAATATTTCGGGACAGATTTCGCGGGGAGTAATAAAAGGGCCTCGATTTCGTCCTGCCCGGGCTGAGGTTCCGGCAATCCAGCGGAATCCTTCCAGAGCTTTGTCCAAAGATGGATAAATTTCAGCGTGCTCCAAAATATCTTTAGCGGCCAAGGCCATCATGCGGGCATCAGGAGAGAGAGGGTCTTCGGCAGGAGAGACCAGGATTAAACGAGAAAGGCCCATATTTTTCATAGCCCGACAAACTGCCCCAATATTCCCGGCATAAAGGGGCTTGACCAAAACGATGGCAATATTTTTTAATGGGTTTTCCTCCATGGTCAAAGTAGTGAGGACAAACTTGGGCTTTCCTTAAATTTTTAAAATTATGCTATCAGATAAGGCGAGTTAAATTCAACTAAGAGCTTTCCGTACTTCCTAAAAAGGGAATGTCAAGCAGCTAAAGTTATGGCAATTTGCTTCTTTATCATAGTGAGGGAAGGGAAATAAAAAAGTAACAGAGGGTCAGCATAAAGGCCTATTGACTTTTATTCTAAATTTTTATAATCTTTCCGTGAAATTTTTGGCTTATTTTGAAAACAAAAATTTACAGGAGAATACTCTATGATTATTGGGGTTCCCAGAGAAATAAAAAATAATGAGAACCGGGTGGCCCTTACACCTGCCGGTGCCGAGACATTGCGGCAGGCAGGGCATCAAGTTTTAATTGAGAAAAATGCCGGGGCCGGAAGTTTTTTTGTGGACGAAAGTTATCAAAAAGCAGGGGCAGAGATTTTAAAAGATAAAAGACAACTTTTTGAGCGGGCTGAGATGATCATGAAGGTTAAGGAGCCTCTTCCTGAAGAATATGACCTTTTCCGTAAAAACCAAATTCTATTTGCCTATTTGCATTTAGCTCCCGAACCGGAACTCACCAGAGTCCTTATCGAAAAGAAAGTAATAGCTATTGCTTACGAAACAATTGAAGGACCAAACCAGACATTACCGCTCCTCTCGCCAATGAGCGAAGTGGCCGGGCGTATGGCCGTACAGGTAGGGGCTCAGCTTTTAGAAAAACATTGCGGCGGCAAAGGGATTCTGTTGGGTGGGGTTCCTGGAGTGGAGCCTGCTCAGGTGGTAATTATTGGGGGAGGAATTGTAGGAACTAATGCCGCCAAAATTGCTTTAGGAATGGGTGCCCGGGTCACAATAATCGATATCTCCATCGATCGTCTGCGTTTTTTAGACGACTTATTTTCTGGAAGGGTGGCCACGGCCTTATCGAATAGCTATAATATTGCCGCCTGGGTAAGGAGAGCTGATTTGCTAATTGGGGCAGTTTTAATCCCAGGAGCTAAAGCGCCCAAATTAGTTACGGAAGAAATGGTGAAGACAATGGAACCAGGATCAGTGATTGTTGATGTGGCTATTGATCAGGGAGGTTGTGTGGAAACAATTGACCGCGTTACTACGCACAGCAATCCTATTTATATTAAGCACGGGATTGTCCATTATGCTGTAGCCAATATGCCAGGAGCCGTAGCCCGAACTTCTACCATTGCTTTAACCAATGCCACTATTGAGTATGCTTTACAGTTGGCTAATAAGGGATTTCGACAGGCAATCTTAAAGAATAAGGGCTTAGCAAAAGGAGTCAATATCTTCGATGGAAAAGTAACCTATCGCGCTATAGCCGAAGCCCTAAACTTGCCATATACTCCCTTGGAAGAAGCTATGCGTTAAGAAGCCAAATCGATATTTTTGTCAAAGGAGGTTGTTGACCGTGGAAGACTATGTAAAAGAATATATGGAGCGGACACCAGGTTCAGCTAAGCTTTATGCCCGGGCCAAAGAGGTCATGCCTGGCGGGGTTTCCCATAACATGCGTTACTTTTACCCATATCCTTTATACATAAAAAAAGCTGCAGGTTCCCGAATCTGGGATGTTGACGGTAATGAATATATCGACTTGTGGATGGGGCATTACGCTCATATTTTAGGTCACCAGCCTGAGCCAATTGTCAAAGTAATGCAGGAAAAAATTTGGGAAGGTGTCCATTGGGGAATTGTGCATGAATATCAAGTATTCTTTGCTGAAGATATTTGCCGCATTGTGCCTTGTGCCCAAAGAGTACGTTTTGGGGTTTCAGGTACAGAAGCGACTATGTACGCGGTAAGATTAGCCCGAGCATACACCGGCAGGAAGACCATCCTCAAAGTAAGAGGTGGATGGCATGGAGCAGGAACAGACTTATGTCTGTCCATCCATGTTCCTATGGATGTTCCAGAAAGTGCAGGGCTATTGCCAGGGGTAACAGAATATACGCGGACTATTTCTTTCAATGACCTTGATGGTACCATCGAGGTCATTCGACGTCATTCTGCTGACTTGGCTGGAGTTATCATAGAGGCTGTGGGCCAGCTTTTTATTCCTCCACTTGCGGGATATTTACAGGCAGTTCAAGAAGAGACTAAGAAAGCGGGGGGTATTTTTATTTTGGATGAGATCATAACAGGCTGCCGATTGTCCCTTCAAGGTGCCCAAGGTAAATATGGATTACATCCAGACCTAACGACGATGGGCAAAGTAATCGGGGGCGGTTGGAATTTAGGTCTGGTAGCAGGACGCAAAGATATAATGGATTTAGCTAATCCGACCTCGGGCTTACCTAAGGGGAAAGGGGTACTGATGGGTGGGGGAACATTCTCCTGTATGCTCCCGTCCATGATTGCTGGGAGAACTATGCTTAAATATCTGGAAGAAAATGCCAATGAAATTTATCCTGCATTAGAAGGAAAAGGACAAAAGATACGGCAAGGGATTGAAGATGCTTTTCGTTCCCAAGGTATTTTGGCCAAGTGCTTTGGAGTAGGCTCATTATTTAGCACCTGTTTTCCACCTTCATCGGACGTGCCGTTAAGAAACGTGGAAGATGTAGAGTTGAATACTGATATCACCCGTCGGGATAAGGAGTTTAGGCTGCGTATGCTCAATAAAGGGGTATATACAATATATGGCGGTGGCGCTATTTCTATGGCGCATACTGAAGAAGATATTCAAAAGATAATAGAAGCCGCTGGGGAAGTAGCTTATGAGATGTCCAAGAGCAAATCAAATCCATGAATTACAATATATTATTTTGTGGTTAATAAGATGGAGGGAGGTGATGGATCAATCTGCAGGCCAGAATGTCCCAATAGGAAATAAGTAAAGCGGTATAAAAAAATAAAATAAAGGAGGGATGAAGATGAAAAGAAATCTATTATTTAAAGGAATATTAATTTTGATAAGTTTTTTTCTGGTAATGCCAACTTTATGTTTTGCTCAAGCTAAGAAAGAACCCAAAGTATACAAATGGCGGATGAATCAGGGCCATCCGGCAGATAGTCCATTCGGCCGGGCTGCCGAGGCTTTTGCAGATGAAGTAAGGAAGAAGACAAATGGACGGATAGACATAAAAGTTTATCATGCGGGCGCACTCGGTGATTGGGTTTTGAGCAATGAGCTAGTGATGAGGGGAGATGTGGAAATGGATTTAAATCCTATAGCACCTACTTATGATCCCAGGTTGAACATCGCTTACTACACTCCTTATCTTTTCAAGAACATTAAAGAAGCAAAAGCAGGATATGCTAAAGGCGGATGGATCAACGTAATGGTTGATAATTTGCTGGCAGGAGTAAATATTAAAGGTCTTTCGGTCTTTCCAGTGGGCATGGCTGGGTGTACATTGAGAAAAGTTCCCCCCAGCCCGGGGGATCCCGATGTGCCTAAAGGAATGAAAATTAGGGTAATGCCTCTGAAAGTTTGTGAATTGACTTATAAGCGCTTAGGTTATATCCCGGTGGCCATCCCCTATGCCGAAGCTTATACGGCTATTGAAACTGGAATAGCGGACGGGCAGATGGGTGGGCCTCCGTTCCAGGGTCATGAATTTCGGGATATCCAAGGCGTCTGGATCCAGTATAATGATTATGTAGAAACCCATTGGTTTAAGATGAATCGCAAGTTATTTAATGCCTTAAGCAAAGAGGATCAGAAAGTTTTAATTGAGGCTGCTGAGAAACAGGCTGCTGCTTATTGGCTGAAAGTGGAAGCTGATGACGAACTTTACCGCAAGAAAATGGCCGAACGTGGCCTAAAGATAATTATGCTAACTGATGAAGAGCTGGAGAAATGTGCCAGAGCCATTCGAACCGATGTCTGGCCGGAACTCGATAAAATTGTTGGTAAAGCCGTTATGGACATATGTAGAAAGCATGTAGGCATGCCGGTAAAATAATAGATTTCACTGAAAACATTAGAGAGCTGGGAATTTTTGAAAAGAGTCGATAAATCTAAGCTTTTTATAAAATAACTGCGCAGGCCAGGGTAGATTTTATGATAAGCATGCCAACTACTTCCCGGACGAGGAGAATTGTTTTATTAATATGGAACTGGCTGGTCATTAGCCAAAAGGTTATCCTTGTTTTAACTTCGTCTTTTATTGTCCTTCTCGTTTTTAGTGGGGTATTGATGCGCTACATATTTCATTACCCAGGCATGGAGGTGGAGGAGATGGCTACCCTGGCCGCTTTCTGGCTATACTTTACAGGTGCAATTTATGGTAGTTATGAACGTACCCATATCAAAGCCGAATTGCTGCACCTCATAATTAAGAATCCCCAAAGATACGAAATTGTTAGGTTTGTAGCCAGTCTAATAACCATGATCCTTGTCCTGATTATGTGTTACTGGGCTTATCATTTCTTTATGTGGGGACTTGAAAAAAAGGGGAGGTCGCCAGTCTTACAAATGCCTTTAGTCTTTGCCCAAAGCAGTATTTTCTTTGGGGCGATTTTTATGTCTTTTTATTTTTTCGTCGAACTGCTGGATAATTTTCGGAAAATGTTTAGAAGCAACATCTCCATAAATTCTCAAAGTTGAGGTTCCCAAATGGATATAGTACTCGATCTACTTATATTAATAGGCCTCCTGGCCATTGGTGTACCTGTTCCATTTTGTTTCATGGCGGCAGTTATATTTTTGATAGTGTTACACGGCTATAACTTTGAGTTTCTCCTGCCCGTTGCCTTTTATAGTTTGAATTCTCTAACCCTTTTGGCGGTGCCGTTCTTTATTATGGCAGGAGGGCTCATGGGTGGGTCAGGCATTGCGGAGAGGCTCGCTAACATTGCTACTTCTTTAGTCGGCAGGGCTAAAGGCGGCTTGGGCGGAGCTTCAGTAGTTGCCTGTGCCATCTTTGGGGCAGTCGCGGGCACTTGCTCTGCTGCGGTAGCAGCCATAGGTAGCATGATGATTCCGCGGATGGAAGCGGAAGGATATCCCAAAGGACATGCCACAGCGTTGGTAACCTGTGCTTCCGTACTGGGACAATTAATCCCTCCCAGTGTGCCTATGATCCTTTTTGCCTGGGTAACGCGGCTTTCTGTCGCTGCTTGTTTTTTGTCTACGGTTGGTCCTGGCATTTTGCAAATAATAGTTTTTATTTTTCTCAATTGGTGGATGTGCAGGCGAATTCCCACCATAAAAGTTTATCCTCCATTGAGTCTTAAGGAACAGGCCAGGGAAGTGGGGCGGGCCACCCAAAAAGGTTTCTTCGCCTTGCTAGCGCCTTTCATTATCTTGGGTGGTATTTATGGCGGGTTGACCACTCCGACGGAGGCGGCGACCATAGCAGTACTTTACATAATTTTGGCAGGCTTTTTCATCTACCGAAAGCTAACCATCAAAGAGTTAGGTCAAACTCTTTATAGTACAGCTACCACTACTGGTGTAGTTATATTAATGGTTTTCTTCGTGCAGATTTTAAGTAGGATCTATACTATGGAAAATGTGCCGCAAAGATTAATCGAGCTGTTGACTGGGTTCTCAGAAAATAAATATGTAATCTTAGGAATGATAAATATATTCTTGATTATTCTGGGGATGCTCGCAGATGATTTTAGCGGAACCCTTTTAGCAGCCCCCCTCTTATTCCCCATAATAAAGCATATAGGGGTTAATCCTTACCACTTTGCCGCCATAATGGGTACTAATTTGGGTTTGGGCAATATGACCCCACCCTGTGCCCCTATCTTATATTTGGGGGGACGGGTGGGTAATTGCAGCTTTGACAAATTAATAAAACCAGCATCGATGCTGATGATTTTTGGCAATTTGCCTGTGGTGATAATTACTACCTATTGGCCTGATTTGTCGCTATTCTTGCCTAGATTGATTATAGGTATCAAATAATTAAGTTTAGGTTATAATTGGAGAATAAAGGGAGTTGGCCGAAGGGTTTTACATTCCTAATCCAGGCCGTCTGAGAATAACCATATTATCCTTTTTATTCCCTAAAAATTTTTATTAGAGATTAGTTTGATAAACTTCTTAAAATGAAGGGAGTTTTAGAAAAAGATCATTCTATTTGCAAAAAGGGAGAAGTTTAACATGCGACCAACCTTCGTCGAAGTTGATCTGGCGGCTATCCGCTATAACGTGCACCAGACACGTAAGCTCCTTTCTCCAGCCACCTTTATAATGGCCGTGGTCAAAGCTAATGCTTATGGCCATGGGGCCCTTAAAGTAAGTAAAGCAGCTTTAGCAGCAGGAGCTCATTTTTTAGGAGTGGCCTTGCCTGAAGAAGGGGCAGAGTTAAAAGAAGCAGGCTTTAATGTGCCTATTTTCGTCTTAGGTTTAACTCTCGCCGAGCAGGTAAAAATTTTAATGGAATACAACTTGATTGCTACCATTAGTGATCTGGAAAGCGCTCGTCTGTTGGCTGAAGAGGCCAGGAAAACCCGATCTCCAGTGCAAATTATGATTAAGATTGATACGGGAATGGGGCGTATTGGAATACGTCCTGAGGAGGCAACTAATTTTATTGAAAAGATCACCAGCTTTTCGGAATTAAAACTCCAGGGAATTTTCACCCATTTGGCCAAGGCGGAAGATGAAGACCAAACATTTACTCGGCAACAAGTGCAAAAGTTAGCCGAGGTGGCTGAAAGAATCAAAAAAATGGGCTTTCCTATCCCATTAATTTCGGCGGCCAATAGCGCGGGTATAATAACTTTAGCAGCAGGGCATTTTAATTTAGTGCGTCCAGGGATTATGCTTTATGGATTGCCGCCAGCATCTAATTTTAAGATGCCCTTTTCTCTTATCCCGGCCATGCAATTTAAAACCAAGGTGGTTTTTATCAAGGAAGTGCCAGCCGGCACCCCTATTGGCTATGGCTGTACATATATTACTCCCCAAAAAACCTTTGTCGCTACCTTGCCTGTAGGCTACGCTGATGGTTACAATCGGCAACTTTCCAACAAAGCTTCTGTTTTAATTAAGGGGCAGAGAAGAAAAGTAATCGGCAGAGTATGTATGGACCAAATAATGGTTGACTTAGGACCAAGGAATGAGGTCCAAGTCGGGGAGGAAGTCGTTCTTTTTGGGTGCCAAGGGGAAGAGGAAATTACCGTAACTGAGCTAGCCGACCTGGCCGGCACAATCAATTATGAATTAGTATGTGCTATTAGCTCGCGAGTTCCGCGCGTTTATTTGCATGAGTAGCTTTTGATTTTGTCCTCTGCCCCTGGGATTCATTAATATTTAATTTTCTAAAGCAAGGCCTGAACGGCATTTAAGATTCTGGCGTATTCAGGTTCCTGCGTTATTTCCGGAACAAGTTCCACATAGCGGACGATGTCTTGATCATCAACGATAAAGACGGCGCGGGCTAAGAGCAGGAGTTCTTTAATCAGCACGCCATAGGCCAAGCCGAAGGAACGTTCTCGATAATCAGAGAAAGTTTTTACTTTTTCTACGCCGGCGGCGGCACACCATCTTGCTTGGGCGAAGGGCAAATCCATACTGATCGTCAGGACAATCACTTTATCGGGAAGTTTTCCCGCCTCCTCATTAAAACGTCTGGTTTCCATACTACAAACTGGTGTATCGAGCGATGGCACAGAGGTTATTATTTTTACCTTGCCCTGGAAGGCGGCCAAAGAGACAGGCTGCATTGAATTATCTAATACTTTAAAGTCAGGGGCTTTATCGCCAACTTTTACTTCTTCTCCTAAAAGGGTTAGCGGATTCCCTTTGGAGGTAATTAGTCCTGTTCTTTCTTTCTCCGCCGGCTTTATTTTAGCCATATACTCCTTGGCTTTGGCTTCCAGTTCGGAAATCTTTTTTTCAGCACTTTTTTTGTAAGATTCAAATTCAGCTATTTTCCCAGTCAAGGCTTTCGCTTTCGCGGCAGCTTCCTCTTTTAATTTTTTTATTTCGCCTTCGGTTTTCTTTTGGAGTTCCTGGAAGGCTTTTCTTTTTTCATCAATTTCTTGCTTTAATTCTTTGGCTTTCGCTTCGGCTTTTTCTTTAAAGGCAGCCAATTCTTCTTGCGCTTTTTGGATAAGGTTTTTCTTGGTCTCGGCCAGCATTTTTTCTCTTTGGGTCAATTCTTCTTTTAGCTTTTTAATCAGGGTGTCCTTTTGGAGGATTTTCTCTTTGGTTTTTGCTTCCATCTTTTTAATTAGGTCAGTTTTGGCGCTAAGAGCTTTGGTGATCACTTTCTTGGCTTCTCGTTTGATTTTCTTTTTAATCTTTTCCCCTTTTCCGGCAGCCATTTTTTAAGCCCTCCTTTCTTTGTTTAGTGGTTTGAATCTTGCTTACTCTTCAGGCCGTGCCACCAAATAAAAAGTGCCATAAATCTAAATCATTTTCAACTAATTTTTTGCCAAGCAAAGAAGGCTATACCATATAGGCCGGCGGCTAAAAACAAAACTATTGGAAACCCCCAAGCTAAGGCAATGATTATGGGCAAGATAGCTCCCAATACGGAGGCACAGCCATTGGCACACCAGCCTAAAGGGATTAAATCTGGCTCCTTTTCTCCTAAAAGGCGCATTCCGGAAGGAAAGGGGATGCCCATAAAAAAAGCTAAGACACCCGTGGTCAAGGCCGTAAAAATTTGCCGGCCTAAGAGAGGAAGACTTTGCCAAAAGGTTAATATGTTGGTTAAGAAAAGAGCATAAAAAACCAATAAAAATATAATTAGAGGGAAAATTAATCTAACTAATCCCAGGGGATTTAAAAAAACCTTTTGGGAAAACCGACTGCCTAAGCCGGCGAAGATAAGCATGGAGAAGATAACTAAAGATACGGAATAAACTGGGTGTCCCAAGAAAAGAATAAATCTTTGCATGAGGGAAATTTCTACAAACATAAATCCCAAACCCAAGGAGATAAAATATAGTAAACAGGAAAATTTATATTTGCGCAGGGGGAAAATCTGCTGCTTAGCAAATCGGTAGATCAAGGGTAAGATTAAAAAAAATACAGTAAGGATCAAAGAGATAATAAGCACCAAAGGGACGATATAGCCGCCTTCGATAAAGATTGGCCACTTTTCACCAGTTAGTTGATAAAGTTGGCGCAAATGGGACCACCGAAAATAATGGTGGAAAAAAGGTTTTTCATCACTTACTGGGCGGACATCGAAGAGGTAAGACCTATAGAAGGTTTCATCCCCAGCTAAAACTTTCTGGACTCCTTGAAAATATATGGGGTTGGGAAAGCGATTATAAATATTAGCTTTCCCTACTGTTATTCCGGGATAATAAACTAAATCAAAGCGCAATTTTTCGCAGAACAGCTCCAGGGCTTGAATTTCTTTGATCTGTATAGGATTTTTCTTAATGAGCAAATTAAAAGTCCCCCAGGTGCGGAAAATGAGCATGTGTTGCTGAGGATCTTTCCCCATTTTTTTTAAAGCTTCTTTGATCATGGCTACCAGACGTAATTCGGCGCGCGGAGGTGGATTTAAATAAAGGCTGAAGGCCAAGGCGCCGTTAGGGGAGAGCACTTTTAAATAATCACCCAGCGCTTCGGTCGTTAGCCGATAGTCTTCATGGAGACTGGAAATTCCTGAGGCAGAAGCTGGCCAGCTTTCCGCCAAAGAAAGGACTACTAAATCGAATGGTCCGGGATTTCGACGCACATAATTTCTAAGGTCATCTATGGCTACGTTTACGCGCGGATGATCGTAGATCCCGCCAGAAAAGGCGCGGTACTTTCCTTTTAACAGGGAAACTAATAAAGGGTTTATCTCCACAGCCGTAACCTTTTGGGCGTCGAAATAAAGGGCCGTTAAAACTTCCAGACCACCCATGGGTTCTAAGATTAAAACACGTTCTGGTTTGAGGAGAAGATAAGGAAAGGAAGCAGGGAGGAATTCGATGAAAGCCATTTCCCTTCGGATAGCTTCCTTATTAGGCATTTTGGTAATAGCACTTAACCTCTCCGCATCGATGGCCAAGCCAATTTGCGGAGGAAGAGAATCTAAGAAAAGAAGGCTCAAACCTGGAGCAGTGCGTACTGCTGGACTTTCCAGGATATCGATGCGTCCCAAAACATTCCAATGAGTCTCTAAAAGGTGAGCACCTGGATGAAGGAGGGCGGCTTTTAGGGGTTTATAGAGGGAGAGGCGTAAATCCAGGAAAGAAGGTGGCTGAAGAAGAAACGCCAGAAGAATAAATCCCCATCCCCATTTTATAAAGCGCATATGGGGCTTTTCTTTTACCAGCCGGGTTAATAATAAGGAGGCCAGAAATCCGCTAAAAGCTGAAAATACAAGAGCTCCCGGACCTCCGCAAAAGTCAAAAAGAACCAGGGCTGAAAGACATCCTAAACTGGCTCCTCCCAGATCGGCGAAGTATATCTTGCCGGAGAGATGGCTTCTTATGGTAAAAGCAGCAGCGATTGTTAAACCTGAGAAGAAAAAAGGAGTTGTCCAAAAGATATAGTAGAGAAATATATAAAAGATTTGCCTATAATCTAAATAAACGCGGGCTAAATCAAAGGGCAGCAGGTTACTTAATATATAAGCCAGGAGCGTGCTCAAAGAAAAAAGCCAGGAAGACCAAACCAGTTTATTTTCCGGATGCTGTCTTAAAAATTTAGGAAAGGAAAAAAGAAAGGAGCCACTCGCTCCATAGCCTAAGAGGGCCATGCTTACTACTAAAAAAGCAAAATGGTGGCCTTGGGCGACAGCAAATAGGCGCGTTAAAGAAATTTCTAAAAGGAGCGTGGAGAAGGATATTAGAGCTAGGCCTAAGAAAAAAGAGCCCAGATACAAATTTATCACCTCGCGCTTAATTACTGCCTGCATTATAATATAATAGAAAGCCCAAACAAATTAAACAGGGCCAAAAATGAAAAAATATGAAACTTTCGACCACACAGCTGACCTGGGCATAAAAGTCTTTGGCCGGACATACGCGGAGCTTTTCGCCAATGCGGCTTACGCCCTTTTTGACCTACTTACAGAATTGTCCGAGGTAAAAGAAGAAGTTTCTTTTTCTGTGGAAGTGACGGCTGCTGATCGAGAAGATCTATTAGTTCGTTTTTTAAGTGAGTTGCTTTATCTATTCGCGACCAAAAATTATTTAGGTAAGAAGGTTGCTTTTTTAAGCCTGGCGGAGAAATATCTGCAAGCAGAAACTTGGGGAGAGATTTTCGATCCAGCTCGCCATGAAATTAAAACGGAGATCAAAGCCATTACTTACCACCAATTAGAAATTAAGGAGAATAATGGTCTGCTGGAAGCCCGCTTAGTTTTGGATATTTAAAAGGAGGTCTTATGCCGGAAAAGAAAAAAATAGAATTAAAAAAAGTTGATGATTACCGCTGGCTCATTCCCCGGGAGGGTAAAATGTTGGTGGATGGTTTAATCTATGCAGACGAAACTCTGCTCCAGGATATTCAACTCGATGAAAGCCCGCAACAGGTAGCTAACGTTGCTCATCTCCCGGGCATCCAAAAATATTCTCAGGCCATGCCGGATATTCACTGGGGATATGGCTTTCCCATTGGGGGGGTAGCTGCTTTTGACTGGCAGGAAGGAATTATTTCCCCGGGAGGAGTGGGCTATGATATTAACTGTGGCACCCGCTTGATCGCCAGCAATCTGTCCCGGGACGAAATCGCTGACAAAATTAAAGACTTGCTGCAGGCTCTTTACGAGAATATTCCTTCGGGAGTGGGATCTAAAGGGGCTTTGCGTTTATCTGCCCAGGAATTGCGGCAAGTATTAAGAGAGGGTTCCGCCTGGGCAGTCCGGCAAGGCTATGGTTGGCCAGAAGACTTGGACCGCACGGAGGATAGAGGAACTATGTCTGGAGCAGATCCAGATGTGGTTAGCGAGCGGGCTATGGAACGAGGGCGGCCGCAGTTGGGTACTTTAGGTTCGGGTAACCACTTTTTAGAAGTGGGCTATGTAGAGGAAATATACGATGAGAAAGTAGCCCAAGCTTTCGGTCTTTGGAAAGATCAAATTACCGTCCTTATCCACTCGGGGTCACGTGGATTTGGCTATCAAGTTTGCGATGATTTTTTAAAGAAAATGGGCGAACGGGTGCGCCAACTTGGCCTGGATCTTCCTGATCGGCAGTTAGCCTGCGATTTTATTTCGGCCCAGATCGGACAAGATTATTTTGCGGGTATGGCTTGCGCCGCTAATTACGCTTGGGCCAATCGGCAAATGCTCATGCACTGGACGAGGGAAGTTTTTGAGAAAGTGATGCATAGGAGTACCCGCGATTTAGGAATGCATTTAGTTTATGATGTTTGTCACAACATAGCTAAGCGGGAAATTCATCTTATTGATGGCCGGCCAAAAGAAGTCTGTGTGCATCGCAAAGGAGCTACCCGAGCCTTTCCGCCTGGACACCCGGCAGTTCCGGAAATTTACCGCGAGGTTGGTCAGCCCGTACTCATTCCCGGGGATATGGGTCGGTATTCTTACGTTTTAGTGGGTACCAAACAGGCTATGGAAGAGACTTTTGGGAGCACTTGCCATGGAGCTGGAAGAGTACAAAGCAGAACTCAAGCCAAAAAAGCCAGTAAAGGGAGGCCTTTACACCGGGAGTTAGAAGACCGGGGAATTTATGTTATGGCCGCCAGCCGGGCCACTTTAGTGGAAGAGGCTCCTGAAGCTTATAAGGATGTTAGCCAAGTAGTAGAAGTGGTCCACCAAGCGGGCATTTCTAAGAAGGTGGCCCGCCTGCGCCCTTGGGGAGTGGTAAAGGGCTAAGCAAAAATTCTAACTTACTGGTGCCGTACCTTCTTTAAAGCATTCGAAAATTACCCTTCCGGACTTAGGAGGGTTGGCTGAAGTAACTGGTTCGCCAGTAGCCGCATCTATTTTGACGAAAATAATTCCTTCCGGAACAGAGAAATTCTCTTCGGGAATGCCGGCTACAGCCTCCTTCATAAATTCGAGCCAAATGGGCAAAGCAGCCACAGCTCCAGTTTCATGCGGTCCCAATGGTTTCTCGATATCATAACCAACCCAGGCGCCAGCTACAATATTTTGGGGGATATAGCCGATAAACCAAGCATCCCTGGTATCATTAGTCGTTCCTGTCTTGCCCGCGGCCGGGCGGCCGAGTGCTTTTGCTTTTTGGCCTGTCCCTTCCTGAATTACACTCTGCATTAAGCTGGTCATGATATAGGCCGTCTGGGGACTAATTACTTCTATAGCGGAAGGTTCAATCTCCTCCAGGATGTTACCATCTTTATCAACAATCCGGGTAATCAATATCGGTTCAGCGCGGAAACCTTGGGCCGCAAAGACGCCAAATGCGCTGGTCAGTTCCAAAAGAGTGACATTTGCCGCTCCTAAGGCCAAAGAAAGATGCGGTTCGAGTTTAGACTTTATGCCTAAGTTTTGAGCATATTGGATAATATAATCAACGCCTATGGTCTGGGCAATTTTTACGGTAACTACATTGCGGGAAAAAGTTAGCGCTTTCCGCAAAGTAATAGGCCCCCAAAACTCCCGGTCAAAATTTTGCGGCTCCCAAGGTTCTTTACCCGGTACGTCCACATATTTAAAAGGCTCGTCCACGATGATGGTGGCGGGAGTAAACCCTTTATCAAGGGCGGCAGCATAAACGATGGGTTTAAAAGCTGAACCAGCCTGGCGGCGGGCCTGGGTGGCGCGGTTAAATTGGCTGGCCGTAAAATCGCGACCGCCCACCAGAGCCAGAATATAGCCCGTTTGGGGATCAAGAGCGACAAAAGCTCCTTGTACTTGACCCTTCCCTTTGCCTTTTCCCGCCCGGGCTTCGTACTCCTCTAAACCTTTGAGGAGAGCCTTTTGCGCGGCCCGTTGCAGGCGGGTATTGAGGGTGGTATAAATTTTTAATCCCCCCTTGTATAACATTTCTTTGCCGTATTTTTCCTCCACATAACCACGGACTTGTTCCAGGACATACGGCGCTTCCAGGTATCCTTTAGGCCCTTTGGGTCGGAGGCGGATTTCTTCAGACTCAGCTTTTTTCGCCTGTTCCGGTGTGATCATCTTGCGCTCCACCATGCGATGTAAAACATATAACTGTCTTTCCCGAGCCTTCTTAGGGTTCCGGAGAGGAGAGAAAGAATTAGGGGCCGGAGGGAGTCCGGCCAATAAAGCACATTCGGCCAAAGTCAGATGCTGCACAGATTTTCCAAAATAAGTTTTGGCCGCTGCCCCCACGCCATAAGCGCCTTCGCCTAAATAAATTTGGTTTAAATAAAGAAAAAGAATTTCATTTTTAGTGAGGTAATGTTCAATTCTCTGAGCTAAGATGGCTTCTTTCAATTTGCGGGTGAAGCTTTTTTCTGGGGTAAGAAAAAAAGACTTAGCAATTTGTTGAGTTATAGTGCTTCCGCCCTGGACGACGTCCAAAGCTTCGATGTTCCGGAAGGCTGCGCCCAATATGCGCCAGTAGTCTATCCCCTTATGCTCAAAGAAACGGGCATCTTCCGCAGCCACAAAAGCTTTAATAAGCATCTTGGGCATTTGGGCCAGAGGCACAATCGTCCGGTTTTCGATAAAAAATTCTCCGATAAGTATTTCATCATCTGCATATACTTCGGAAACAACATAAGGGCGGTAATCTTTCAAAGTAGTTAGCCGGGGTAGATCGAAGACTAAAGCAAAATAAAAAGCAGTGGCGCCGGCAGCCAAAACGACTACCCCCAGGACCAAAAACAAAATTATGATCCGCCATTTGCTCTTCTTTTTCTTAATTCTTTTTCCTAATGAACCGCTCATATTGGAAACTTATCGAAATATTAAGGCTGTCGCTTGAACACACCTAACCCGTTAGGAACAGGCCAACTTCCGGGCAGATCTATTAATAAAGATTTATATTCCACGTACATTTGGGCCGAACCACCCCCGTCTAAGCAAAGAGCATCCCGGCAAGCCAGCCCCCCTTCGGCCTCGGTGAGCCAAAAAACATGGGCCAAATCTTGGGCAAATACCTGCGTATCTTCTGAGTTAGCCAAAATAATTTGGTTTTTATAAGTAATCCCTATTGCTGACCTCTTAGCTAATTGTTTTTTCAAATGTAATTCACGCCCGCCTACCACTAATCGGGGGCCCACTTGTATTGCTTGACTAATTCCTTGACTATATTGGAATTCTTGGGTATGGATAATGCGCGGCAGCTGGTCTTTGATCATAAAAATACCCCAGTCTGTCTTGCGCAGCGGATTGGTCTCGTGGCCATCAACAATTAAAAGTCCTAAAGGGCGATAATCCGGCTGAAAAAAACCACCATTAATGGCTGCTAAGGCCTGGGCTTTTTTAGCTAAGGTTTTAATTTCCATCCGGTCGACTCCCCAGGCCCGGCAGTCCATTACCCGCAAAGAGAATTTATCTAAATCAATCCGCAAAATCCGTAATTTAAAAGGGGCTTGGTAAGGCGGGCCGTTAAATTGCATAGCCTTCACAGCAAAGCCATCATCAATTAGATGCCAATCATTGGCGGCGCTTAGCGCCTGCCCGCCTAAAGTTAAAGACGAAGACAGAAGAAAAAATAAAAATCTCGTTTTAAAATACCTAAGCTTCATTTGTTTTTGATTTTATTATAAAATATAATTTAAATTTAACTCTATGTCTATAAAGAATTTGCGGGGTAAACTTTATCTCGTTTCTACCCCTATTGGTAATCTGGAAGACATTACCCTGAGGGCGTTGCGGATCCTTAAAGAAGTTGATCTTATTGCCGCCGAGGACACGCGCCACACCCGGAAGCTCCTCTCTCATTATGACATTCACAAACCCCTGATCAGCTATCATGAGCATAATCAGCGAGAAAAAGAAGAATTCCTCCTGGAAGAAATAAAAAAGGGGAAGAACTTAGCCTTGGTCACGGACGCCGGGACTCCGGGGATCTCTGATCCTGGGGTAAATTTGGTAAAAAGATTTCTTCAGGAATCCATTCCCGTAATTCCTATCCCGGGCCCTTCGGCCCTTATTGCTGCTTTGAGCATATCAGGCTTGCCTACGGAAAGTTTTATTTTCTATGGTTTCCTTCCCCATAAACACTCCGCACGGCAAAGAATGTTCTCTTCCTTAAAAGATCGGCCAGAAACTTTAGTATTTTTTGAATCCCCCCAGCGCCTTAAAGCATGTCTCCAAGATGCCCTGAAGACTTTTGGTGATCGGCAAGCAGTCGTGGCCCGAGAGATAACCAAAATTTTTGAAGAAGTTTATCGGGGAAAATTAGCAAAGATAATCAAAGAGATAGAGGGAAAAGAAATAAAAGGGGAAATTACTTTAGTGATAGCTGGCTCGCCGGCCGCTAAGGAAGTAGACGAAGCTTTCCTGTCTCAGCTCATCAAAGAATATTTAAATAACGGCCAGCTTTCCTTAAAAGAAATGGTCACCCTCCTTTCGGCAGAGTGGAAAGTTTCTAAGCGGGAGTTGTATAAAAAGATATTAGAGGTAAAAAAAGAGAACCAATAAATTATGATTCTGCCCCATTTTATGCGTAATCTTTGCCCCAGCCTAAGCCCCAAATTAGTTTAGCAATCCTTTTTAAGGGCCAAATGCAAAAGTTATAAAGGGATAAGGATAAATAATCAGGAAGCAGGCCGGAGGCGGGCCAGAGTCAGGCCGGAGGCAGGCCAGAGGCAGGCATGAATGAAGAAGCATCGGCGGGAGAAGAAGTTGTTTAAAAAATTGACCAACGATTTTCCGCAAAGGGCGGGCGGATCGTTAAACTAAGCAAGATGATTAAGCTTATAAATCCGCCCGTACTTATGGAAGAGCCACTGCCTCATGATTCTGAATGAATGCCTGCCTCTGGCCTGCCTCCGGCCTTTTCTCCCCATGGCGATAGAGTCTCAGGATTGGAGGAAGGCTTAGGGTGAGGGTTAAAAACGGCAGCTGTCATTTATTTAAAGTTTTGATTAATAAGTGCTTAAAATTTTTTGAGCAGTTGAGATATCGCGCTCAATTTGTTTTTTTAATTCTTCCGGGCCGGGAAAAGTGACTTCATCACGCAGCCTTTTTACAAACTCCACCCGCAAATTTTTCCCGTATATATCCTGATGGAAGTTTATGATATGAACTTCCATGGAAAATTCCTGATCATGAAAAGTGGGATTCCAGCCTAAATTGGCCACACTGGCATATTTTTGCCCTTCATAAATGGACCAGGTGGCATATATTCCCGGCTTGGGCAGGAGAGAATTATCTGGTTTGATATTCGCGGTGGGGAATCCTAATTTCTTGGCCCCGCGGCCATGTCCCGGGATTACTTGGCCCTGAAGCAGGTAAAACCGTCCCAGCATGCTGGCGGCCTCTTCCATTTTTCCCTGTTGAATAAATTCCCGAATGCGCGTACTGGATACTATTTCTCCCCCCACCCGCACCGGGCCAACTACTTCTACTTGGAATCCTAATTTCCCGCCCATTTCTTTTAACAAAGCGATATTTCCGCGGCGATCTTGGCCAAAAGTGTAGTCGTGACCAACAAAAAGGTATTGGATTCTGATTTCCTCATAAAGAATTTTTTTGACAAAATCTTCTGGGGTTAGCTTAGCAAATTCTTTAGAAAAGGGAGCACAAATAACCACCTCAATACCTTGTTCGGCCATTAATCTAAATTTTTCCGCCTTAGGCGTAATTAATAAAAGTGGCCGTTTCGGCTCTAAAATTGTGAGCGGGTGGGGGTCAAAAGTATAAACGATAGTTTCTCCTCCAATTTGCTTGGCTTTTTCCATTACTTGGCGGAAGATGTATTGGTGACCTAAATGGACACCATCAAAGTTACCTATAGTTAAAACAGGCTTTTTAAATGGGCGCGAAAAATTCTTTTCTTTATTAATGATTTCCATTTTTACTCTTTGGCTAAATTAGGATCGATCTTTTTTATTTCCTTTGTAATACTCCTGGAGCCCTTTCCTATTGGCTATACATCATAACCTGCTTTGCGATAATTTTCCATGGCCCTTTCTTTGAGATGGGCTTTTTCAGGTTTTTCACTCTCTTTATCCGCTAACTCCGCAGCATGACTATACATTCCTTGCCTTTCGTATTCAGCCACTTTTCGTTCAATCTCGTCTTTTCCTTTAGCCGATCCAGGAAGAATCACGCGGGGCAAGGAAATCCTTCTTTTTATCTCTTGGCCGCATACGGGGCAGGAATGTAAAGGTTCCTCCGCAATACTCTGGATTACTTCGAATGGCCTGGAGCATTGGGGACAATTTCTTCCTGAAGTAGTGGCTTCATACTCATAAATAGGCATAAAAGCAGCATCCCTCCTTTCTCCCGAAAAATCTTTTATAAAGCATGGGGCGAGGAAACTTGCGTCTGCATCAGAGGAGATGACGCTTCTTTAGAAAGGTGAGAACTCGGCCAGGGAGGTAAAGAAAGCATGGTTTCTATTTTGGCAATTAAGGGAAAATAGGTTTGGGGATCTAAAGCGGAGATACAAAGGCCTTGATAAGTGTTGGCTAAGTTGGCGGCCATTTCAGGATTTACCTGGTCAATTTTATTAAAAACTCTGATTAAAGGAATACGAGTTATCTCCAGTTCTTCTAAGATGCGCTCGACTGCTTCCATCTGTTCTACAAAGCGGGGATGACTAAGGTCGATCACATGCAGAATCAAATCAGCATCTTTAGTCTCTTCCAAGGTAGCGCGGAAAGCATCGAGTAAATCCTGGGGAAGATCGCGCAGGAAACCCACCGTGTCGGTAACAATTACGTTTCTTTCATAAGGGAAACGCAAGCGGCGGCTGGAGGGGTCCAGAGTAGCAAAAAGCTTATCAGCCACGTGCACATTACTTTTGGTCAAGCCATTCAATAAGGTGGATTTGCCGGCATTGGTGTAGCCGACGATGGCCACGATGGGAATTCTATTTTTTTGCCGGAGCTGCCGCCGCAGCAAACGCTGGCGGTTCAAAGCTTCTAATTCGCGGTTTAATTGATGAATCCGGTCCCGTACCCGCCGCCGGTCGATTTCCAGTTTAGTTTCCCCCGGTCCTCGTCCTCCGATACCGCCGGTTAAACGAGAAAAACCGCTGTCGCGGGAAGTCAGCCGGGGAAGGAGATATTTTAATTGGGCCAGTTCGACCTTCAATTTTCCTTCCCGCGTATGGGCGCGTTGGGCAAAAATATCCAAAATCAACTGGGTACGGTCGATAATTCTTAGATCAGTAAGATCAGCTATGGCCCGCATCTGACTGGGATTCAGCTCTTGGTCAAAGATCAGTAAATCTGCACCTTGTTGAAAGGCCCGCATAGCAAGATCCCGAAGCTTTTCTCGGCCCATCAAGTACCGGGGATGAAACTGGTGGCGCCGCTGACAAATTTTTTCCAAAACGACAATCCCGGCCGAATCAGCCAAGGCCGAAAGTTCGTTTAAAGAATCTTCGATAAGGGCTCGGGGGGCAGGAGAAGCATGAATTAAGATGGCCCGATCCCTGTGGTCACCAGCTTCGCGGCTTACTTGCGTGCGCGCTAATTCATCTTCTAAAGCTTGGATCATTTGCCGACAGTTCAGATTCAAATTAGTCACGGGTAGCGGGTCCCAGCAGCGCCAATTTTCCCCTCGAGCATTTTGCGGCAGCAAATGAGCTAAGTAAATCGATCCGGGAATTCCTCTTTCTTGCACTTCCAGAGCAGCCATGAGGTCCAAGCGCAGAAGCGCTAAATCGGTAAGGTCATCTTGCGTAAGCGTTTCTCCTTTTAAATGGGTATGGATGCAGCGTAAGCCGCGCAAGCGGGGTCCGCTTCCGGAACGGTAGGCAGAAAGGTCGGGAATCCAGATGCCAAAAGGCCCGCCTACGATCACGAAGCGGACATTACCCCCTCTGTCTAATAAAAGCCCCATCTGCCTTTGGGTGTCCCAAGATAACTCACAGAGAGCTCGGGCCAATTCCACAGAAATTACGCGATCCGGCGGTACTTTCCGGCGGTATAGGGCCAGGATTTTCTTGCTTTGGGAAGGTTTCAACCCCAGAACATTTCCAAAAATTTTTTGGATCTTTAGCAACCTCCTTTAAGAATTTTTTTTCTTAAAAAGAGCTTCTAATTCCGCGCGCGCTTTTTCTTCCCGAAGAGGTTTGGTTGCCAGTTCCTTAGTCTCCTTAAAAGAAAAGAATTCACAGAAATTCTTCTTTTCTCGATCACTCACCCATTCTGCGGCCGGCTCCCGACATTTATTAGCCGCATATTCATCATAAAATGTACAATTTAAACAGCAGTGCAAATCGCTTAGGCAGTAAGGACAAGTATCTTGGCGACCTACCTTCTCGGTGTCAGGAATTGGTTTCAGACAGTGATAGCAAACCTTCATAAATATATTATACAGCTAAAATTATAAACAGTTAAGCAGGTTTCCAAGTTGTCCCTGTGGGACCGTCTTCTAAAATAATTCCCCACTGGGCCGCTTGAGCTCGCAGCTGATCAGCGAGCGCCCAATTGCGGGATTGCCGAGCCGCATCTCTTTGGGCAATCAAAGAAGAAATTTCTTCTTCTTGCAACCCGTGGGATTCCAAAAATCTCTTTTTTTGCCGAGCAAAATAAACGGCCGGATCCATTTGCCAAAGGCCTAAAATGCGGCCGACTTCCAAAATAGTTCTTCTCCCCATCTGGAAAATACTTAAGGCAGCAGCATCTGTAAGCAAATTTTTTTGGGTTAAGCCCCGGTTCAGCGAACGAATAAGTTCATGCAGGTAGCCTAAAGCAAGGGCAGTATTGAAATCATCGGCCATAGCCGCTAAAAATTTTTCTTTGGTCTGGGTTATTTTTTCATGCAGTTCCCGCAGAGGAAGGGATAAAGAAGATACAGGTGGAAGGGGATAAGCATCTTGCCCGCCCGTAATTTTTTCTATTTCATGGAGCGTGACGTAAAAGCGATCCAGACTCAAACGAGCTTCGGTCATGCTTGCTAATGAAAAATCCACAGGACTCCGATAGTGGGTAGATAGAAGGAATAAGCGCACGACCTCTCCTTCATACGTCTGTAATAAATCGCGAATGGGAAGAATGTTACCCAAAGATTTGGACATCTTTTCTTTATCGATATTTACGAAACCATTATGCAGCCAATAACGTACAAAGGGTTTGCCCGTCGCCGCTTCCGATTGGGCAATTTCATTTTCGTGATGAGGGAAGATCAGATCTTGGCCGCCACCATGAATATCAAAAGTTTCCCCTAAGTAACATTGACTCATGGCCGAACATTCTATATGCCAACCAGGACGTCCTTTTCCCCAAGGGCTGTCCCAGCTCGGCTCTCCAGGCTTACTGGCCTTCCAAAGGGCAAAGTCCAGGGGGTTATTTTTTCTTTCGTCAACTTCCACCCGGGCCCCGGCCCGCATTTCTTCCAGACTGCGGCCTGATAATTTGCCATAGCCCCCAAATTTCTCTACGGCGAAATAGACATCGCCATTCACTTGGTAAGCAAATCCTTTGGCCATTAGTTTTGTTATTAGTTCAATGATTTGCGGAATATGCGCAGTTGCTCGGGGTTCATAAGTGGGTCGTTCCATGCCCAGGTTTTGCATGTCTTCGGCATACTCTTTGATATAGCGCTCGGCAATTTCCTGGCAAGACACACCCTCTTGATTAGCACGTTTGATTATCTTATCATCCACATCGGTATAGTTGCGGATATAAGTAACCTCATAACCTAAATAGCGGAAGAAGCGATAAATTATGTCAAAAACCAAAGCCGCCCGGGCATGGCCGATATGGGCCCGGTCATAAGCGGTTATCCCGCAAACATACATGGAGACTTTCCCTTTTTCTAAGGGAATGAATTCTTCTTTCTTTTTAGTCAAAGAGTTATATACCTGCACCAGCATGAGGTGAATTCCTGCCTTTCTCCGTAGAATATTTTAAAAAGGCACTCTATTTTCCAGAGACTTGCCCAAGGTAACTTCATCAATGTATTGGAGATCTCCCCCCATGGGCACACCGCGCGCAATGCGCGTGATCTTTATGGATAAAGGTTTGATTAACTGGGCTAAATATTGAGCGGTCGCCTCTCCTTCTGCCGAGGGGTTGGTAGCCAAGATAACTTCGGTAATTTTTTCTTGGTGCAAGCGGGTGAGCAGTTCTTGGATCTTTAGGTCTTGGGGGCCGATGCCGTCTAAAGGAGAAAGCACTCCGTGGAGCACATGGTAAAGTCCATGGAAACTGCGGCTTTTTTCTAAAGCCATTAAATCCTCGGGCGAACTCACTACGCAGATGATTTTGTTATCCCTTCGGGGATCAGCGCAGATGGCGCAAGGGTCTTGTTCGGTGAGATTAAAACACCGGGAGCATAAACGGATCTTTTCCTTTACTTCGCGCAAAGCGCGGGCCAAGTTTTCTACATCTGCGGGCGCAGAACGGATGATGTACATGGCTAATCTGGAAGCGGTCTTTTCGCCCACTCCGGGGAGTTTAGTAAGTTCTTTAATTAAGCGTAAAATGGGTTGGGGCAGAGCCATAGTCTTTTCTACATTAGGCCGGGAATATACAGACCGCCCGTCAGCTTTTTCATCTCCTCCGCCACCATTTCTTGCGCTTTTTTTAAAGCAGCGTTAACTGCGGCGATGATTAGGTCTTGGAGCATCTCCACATCCTCAGGATTAACTACTTCTTTTTCTACTTTGAGAGCAACTATTTCCTGCTTGCCGTTGGCCACGGCCGTGACCATTCCCCCGCCGGCCGAGGCTTCCGCCGTGCGATTGGCCATTTCTTCTTGAACCTTGAGCATTTTGGCCTGCAACTGTTGAGCTTGCCTGATGATATTGCCAAATCCTTTACTCATTTTTTTCTCCTCATAAATTTTTTATTTCCACCACGCGCCCGCCGAAAATATTAAGCGCTTCTTTAACAAGGGGGTGATTCAAGACTTCTTCTTGAGCATTTTTTTTTGAATTTTGCGGATTATTCTCCGGGAGGGAGTTGCCCGGCATATGGTTGGAAATACCCGCTATCTTAATGCGCATTTGTTGTTGGAAAAATTCCTTGGCCAGATTAATTAAGACCGCCCGTGTTTCGGTTTCCTGCATCCGTTCCAGATAAAAAGATTTTTCGGGATAACCAATCTCCAAAAGGTCTCCCTGTAAGGATAAAGGAGAACCATGTTCCAGCAAGGAAGCCAAGGGTGGTTTTTTCTTTTTCACGAACTGGACAAAGCTTTTCCATTTTTCTTCTGCTACCCCGAATTTTTCTACGGCCTTTTCCGCTATTCTTTCTTTCTTAACTGGGAGGGGGTTTGTCGCTAAAGGGGTATCATCCTTATTGGATAAGGTAGGAGTTTCCGCGGTTAAAAGGCCGGGGGCTTGTTCAGTCCCGCTAATTATTGGGGCAGGGGAGGGAGCAAAAGAAGGTACGAGCTGCAGATGCAGCCGTTCTTCAAGCTGCTGGAGCCTTTCCAAAACTTCGGGCACAGAAAGAATTGGCCGGCGGGTAGCCAAGCGCAATAAGGTCATTTCCATAATCAGGCGGGGAAAAGTTGAACGAGCGATTTCGTCATAAGCCGAGGTGAGGGAGCGGAAGATGCTCTGGATTTCAGCTAGGGTAAACTTATCGGCTTGTTGGGCTAACGCTTGCATTTCTTCCTCGGGCAGATCGATTAAATCAAGCCGGGTTAATTCGGGGAGAGGTATAGTTTTTAATACTAAAAGATCCCTGGTTAAACGGATTAATTCGGCACAGAATTCTTTGAGATCATAACCAAATTGGCTCACCTCGGCCACAATTTGGAGAAGGGTAGCTTTATCTCTCTCGCCCAAGGCCAGCAAAGTACTTAAGAGCAATTTCTGATCGATCAAACCCAGCACTTCTAAAACTTGTTCATCTGCGATAGTATTTCCAGCGAAAGAGAGGACTTGGTCAAAGAGACTTTGGGCATCTCGAAGTGAGCCTTCCGCTTTCCGGGCTAAAAGATAGAGGCTGCGGTCACTGATCTCTATTTTTTCTTCTTCCTTAATTTTTTTTAATTGCTCCACAATCAAGTTAGAAGGGATACGCTTGAAATTATACCTTTGACACCTGGAAAGAATGGTCAAGGGAATTTTGTGTGGTTCTGTGGTGGCCAGGATAAAGATGACGTGGGGCGGAGGTTCTTCTAAAGTCTTCAAGAGAGCATTGAAGGCCTGGTCCGTGAGCATATGGACTTCATCGATAATGTATATTTTATATTTATTCTTGGCCGGTAGATAGCGGGCGTTTTCTCTGAGTTCGCGGATCTCATCGATGCCTCTATTAGAAGCCCCATCAATTTCTAAAACATCTACGGAAATCCCTTCGCGAATTTCGGTACAAAATGGGCAGCGGTCGCAGGGATTAGCTGTTGGTCCCTCTAGGCAATTGAGGGCTTTGGCCAGAATGCGGGCTACCGAAGTCTTGCCTACGCCACGTGGTCCGGCAAAGAGATAAGCATGGGCCACTCTTTGGGTAAGTAGAGCATTCTGTAAAGCTTGTGTAATAGGCTTTTGCCCAATTACTTCGGTAAAATTCTGAGGACGCCATTTGCGGGCTAAAACAATATAGGACATGCTTCCTTTTTAAAATTGTATTCTTTAATTCTTAGAAAACCCAAATTTATTTTTTGGTGATAGCCAGGCTCCCCCGCGGCACACGAAGTTAGTTACGGCCGCTGCTTCCTTCCGGACCTGACGGGGTTGGTAACTCTTCGTTGCGCGGGACCCGGCTATCACAATTTATTAAGGGCGCGGATTAACGCAGCTAATCGCCGGTAATAATTAAAAATCCCCCATTTTTTCTTTTTTATATCCTGAAAATCTGCGTTCATCTGCATCTCTATTGTTTTTCTGGCGGAGAGAGAGGGATTCGAACCCTCGGTCCCGCTTTTGGCGGAACACACGATTTCCAGTCGTGCCCCTTCGGCCATCTCGGGCATCTCTCCATTAACTATTAGCTTGGCGCATAGCGCAAAGTGCTTGCCCCTTATTCTGGCGGAGAGGGTGGGATTCGAACCCACGTGAGAGCTTTTGGCCCCCAAGTCGATTTCGAGTCGACCCCGTTACGACCACTTCGGTACCTCTCCTTATTTCAATTATATAACCGATGCTCTCGTTCTTAAAAGAGATTTATCTTCTTAGACGCGCAAAAAAAAGACGCAAAATTTCCGCACATTCCTTTTGCAAAACCCCCGATATAATTTCTACCTGATGGTTTAAACGATGATTGCCGAGCAACTGGAAAAGAGAGACAACAGCTCCTGCTTTTGGATCAGGAGCCCCAAATACTAAACGGCTAATCCGTGCTTGCCAAATTGCTCCGGCACACATAGCACATGGCTCAAGAGTTACATATAATGTGCATCCTAAAAGGCGGTAATTTTTTAATTTGTGGGCCGCCTCCCGCAAAACTAATATTTCGGCGTGGGCTGTAGGGTCAGCCAGACCAATCGGCCGATTGTGATCTTGGGCAATAATTTCCCCTTCCCGAACTAAAATTGCGCCAACCGGAATTTCGCCACTTTCTCCGCCTTTTTGAGCTTCCTGGAGGGCTAAGGTCATGTAATATTCATGTCCCTGGTTAGGAGAGTTGAAATTGCTAATGAACCTTCCTCTCTTTCCTCCAGTTGATACAGGCCGTGGTTTTTTTTCTCCAAAAGATTATTAAGAAAAATTGGCCTGGGAGCTTAAAAAATTTAATATCTTTTATATCATTTTCCCTCATTTTGTCAAGAATAAAGGCCCTGGACCGTCGATAAATTCTGAAAGGGAATTGAACCGGGATTTAATAAATTTAGGCGTGGCTTAGGCGAAAGCAAGCGAGGCTAATTGAAATTTTCCATATATTGCCCAATTGCCTCATTAGTTAGGTCACGGGTAATAGCAATTAGCCCTACCCTCCAAATATGGGAGAGAGTAAAACTGACCCGCGAAAGAAGGAGCACTAAGAACTATTTAGGAGTTAGCACCCTAATAGATAGTTCAGCCAATTGGCGGCTATCTACTGGCGATGGGGCCTCCGTCATCAAGTCAGTAGCCTTTTGGGTTTTGGGAAAAGCAATGACATCCCTAATCGAATCGGCGCCGGCTAAAATCATTACTAACCTATCAAAGCCAAAAGCAATTCCTCCATGAGGCGGAGCTCCATACTCCAGGGCTTCCAAAAGGAAACCAAATTTCCTCTGGGCCTCTTCCTTGCTGATTCCTAACTTTTCAAAGAGAAGAGATTGAATTTCCCGCTGGTAGATCCTTAAGCTACCGCCTCCTACCTCTGACCCGTTAAGAACCAAATCATAAGCTTTGGCCCTAACTTTTTCAGGAGCCTCGTGGAGAAGGGGCAGGTCTTCTTCCAAAGGTGAGGTAAAAGGATGATGTTTGGCAGTAAATCTTCCTTCCACTTCATCGTATTCCAACAGGGGAAAATCAGTAATCCAAACAAAGGCAAATTTATTCTCCGGGATCAGGTTTAATTGTTTGGCTAATTTTAGGCGGAGACGGGCCAATACTTCATTGACGATTTTGGTGGAGGCAGAGATAAAGAGCAGAACTTCCCCTGGTTCTGGATGAAATGTTTCTTTTAAGGAGGCTTGCTCTCCTTCTCTTAAAAATTTGGCTAAAGGTCCGCTCACTGCTGGCCATCCCTCTTCGCCCACGCGCAGCCAAATTAACCCCTGGGCGCCTGCTTCCCTTACAAATTCGTTCAATTCGTCAAGATCCTTCCGGGAAAGGCTTTTAGGGACTTTGAGGCCTTTAATTATTCCGCCGCGTTTTAAGGTTTCGGCGAAGATGCTAAATTCGGTAGAATTAAATATAGGAGTTACCTCCCGCAATTCTAAACCGAACCTGAGGTCGGGATTATCCACCCCATAGAGATGTATAGATTGCTCATAGGTTAAACGGGGAAAAGGAGTTGGGATAGAAATTCCCAGCGTTTCTTGAAAGAGAGATTGCATCATCCCTTCCATTAGAGCATAAATATCTTCCCGATCGATGAAAGACATCTCGATATCAATCTGCGTAAATTCTGGCTGGCGGTCTGCTCTTAGGTCTTCGTCACGAAAACACCTGACAATCTGAAAATAACGATCGAACCCGGAAATCATCAAAATTTGTTTGAATAGTTGAGGTGATTGGGGTAAGGCATAAAATTGTCCAGGATTTACCCGGCTGGGTACCAGATAATCCCGAGCACCTTCCGGAGTTGATTTGGTGAGGAAAGGAGTTTCAATTTCTAAGAAGCCATGACTTTGCAAATAGCGGCGAATAGCCCGAGCTGCTCGGTCGCGTAAAATAATGTTTTTCTGCATTTTCGGGCGACGCAAATCGAGATAACGGTATTTGAGACGGATGTTTTCAGCAACTTCCCGATCTTCGTCAATAGGAAAGGGGGGAGGATTTGATTCGTTAAGGATTTTTAATTCTTCAGCTTGAACTTCCAAATTTCCCGAGGGTAGCTGCGGATTTTCGGTTCCCGGTGGCCGAGGCACCACCCTACCGCGCACAGCAATCACATATTCACTGCGCAAAGAGGCTGATTTTTCATGAGCTGCCGCATTAATTTCTGGATTAAAGACAACCTGGACGATTCCTTCTCGATCGCGCAAATCAATGAAGACTAATCCGCCCAGGTCGCGGCGGCGATGTACCCATCCCATAAGGATAACTTCTTGGCCAATATGTTGGTTATTAACTTGTCCACAATAACAAGTACGTTTAAGATTCCCCATTGATTCCGCCAATTTTTTCTTCTCCCTTCGTCGCCAAAACTAAAAAGATTTTAACCGCACCCTGATTGGCAAATTATCACTTAGACACTAGTCCTCGGTGTGGGCAGATGGCTAATTTTCGTTTTTAATTTTTCGGCAAAAATTTCTATACATATCTCTTCTTGCTCTTTGGTATGCATATTACGGAGAATAACCATTCCTTTTTGCAATTCTTCGGCTCCTAAAATGCCCACGTAGGAACTTTGACATCGGTCAGCTTTGCGCATCTGGCTCTTCAGGCTTTTGCCAGTGTAGTCTAATTCGACCCATAGGCCAGCTTGGCGCAACTCTTGGGCTAAGGCAAATCCCCGCTGTTGAGCTTCTTGACCTATAAGGGCCAGAAAAATATCCGGTCGGCGGGCATAATTTTGGTCAGGGGAAAGTAACATGATCAGCCGTTCTACACCTATGGCAAAACCGATCCCGGGAACAGATGGCCCACCGATATCCTCGGCTAATTTATCATATCTTCCACCACCGCAAACGGCATTTTGCGCCCCCAAATTATGCGCTATGACCTCAAAAGCAGTTCGGGTGTAATAATCAAGTCCCCTGACCAACCGCGCATTTATAGCATAAGAAAGTTTTACCTCCGTAAGTAACCTTTCCACTTGAGCAAAATGAGTGCGGCATGGGTCACAAATAAAGTCTAAGACAACCGGTGCCGAAGCTAATCGACTTTGACAGGTTTCCTGCTTACAATCAAAAACGCGCAGCGGGTTCGTTTCCAATCTCCTTTGACAATCGGCACAGAGGGTGCCTCTTTTGCTGCGCAAAAAATTTTGGATTTCGACTTTATAGGACAGCCGGCAAGTGGGACAACCCAGAGAATTGATTTGCAGGCTCAAATCTTTTAAGCCCACGCTCTCCAAATAGCGCATAAGCATTACCAGAATTTCGGCATCCGCTGGGGCTTCCTCTACTCCCAATATTTCGGCATCAATCTGATGGAATTGCCGAAAGCGCCCCTTTTGCGGCCGCTCATACCGAAACATTGGCCCGATAAAATAGTATTTGCCTACGGGCTCTTTTAAATATAACCCATGCTCTAAGTAAGCGCGCATTATGGATGTAGTTGCTTCTGGTCTTAAAGTAATCGATTCGCCATCGCGGTCGGCAAAAGTATACATTTCTTTGCCCACAATATCAGTAGACTCACCTAAAGAACGGGCAAATAGTTCAGTCCTTTCTAAAACCGGAATACGCAATTCGTGAAAGCCAAAGCGACCGAAGATTTCTCGCGCCTTCATTTCTACGAATTGCCATTTTTCTACTTCTCCGGGAAGAATATCTTTGAACCCCCGGATTCCTTTCATTACCAAAGAGCTCTCCTTTATTAACTTCCTTATTATTATTTTGAATATAGCCGAGAAAAGCATGCCCGTCAAGGAATAGATAAGCTAGCTGCGCCTGAACCACATTAAGCTATTTATCAAAAAAGTGATTGCCGGCCAAAGCTTTGGTTTCGTTGACATATCTTCCTTTGGTGTTATAATCTAAACAAACTTCTTTTGGGGCATTTTTTACGGAATAATAATGAATCTCTTAATCCGGTTAACCAAAATACCGTTTATTAGCCACCTCTCCTTGCGCACGAAATTAGTAACCAGCTTTCTATTAGTGGTCATTGTAGGCGGAGTACTTTCTTCATTGATTGGGACTAAACTTGTGGGAGATACTATTGTTCTGCAAGCCCGCCATAAAGTTAAACATGACCTGCAAACAGCGTGGTTAGTCTATAATCAGACTTTAAGCCAGATTAAGGATGTAGTCCAGCTGACTGCTTCGGGACGGACTATTCCTGATTATTTGAGTGCGGGGCGGATAAAAAATTTGCATGAGTTCTTAGTTCAGCGGCGCCAAGAATATGGTTTAGATATCTTAACCCTTACAGATGCCCGCGGGCGGGTGATCATCCGCACTCGCCATCCTTTTTTAGTGGGAGATGATCAATCTACAGATCTTTTTGTGCAGAAAGCCATGAAAGGAGAAAGAGTAGCGGCGACAGTAATTGTCCCCTCAGAAGAGCTGCAAAAAGAAGGGAGTGATTTGGCCGAGAGGGCTTTTATCCTTTTTGTGGCCACACCGAAGGCCAAGAAAATTGGAGGGGATAGAGAAACCTCCGGCATGATGCTCAAAGCCGCCGCCCCAGTTTTTAATGAAGCCCAGCAATTATTAGGAGTTCTGTATGGGGGTATACTCCTTAATCGCCATTATGAGATCGTGGATAAAGTGCGCAACCTCTTGTACGGTGAGAGCCAATATGCTGGAAAGGAAATGGGGACGGCTACCATCTTCCAAGGAGGGGTACGGATCTCCACTAATGTGCGGGGAGAGAAAGGAGAAAGAGCCATTGGCACCCTAATCTCGGACGAGGTTTACGAGGCCGTCGTGGAGAAAGGAGAGCCTTGGCTGGATCGGGCTTTTGTCGTGAAAGATTGGTACCTGACAGCTTATGAGCCCATCCGAGACCTCGCCGGCCAGATAGTCGGTATTCTCTATGTGGGCATCTTAGAAACTCCCTATACTGATTTGCGCAACAAAGTCGTCTATAGCTTCTTCGGTATTGGTGTATTGGGAGTTTTTTTAGTTCTCATTCTTTCTTTCTTCATAACTACGGGCATTATTCGGCCCTTAAAGAATATGGTTTGGGCAACCACCAAGATGGCGGAAGGCGATTTTTCCATGGAGCTCCCGATAAATTCTCGAGATGAGATTGGACAATTAGCGGCTTCATTTAACCATATGCTTAGACGGGTCAAAGAAAGCTACCAAGCCTTAGAAGAATATGGACGCACCCTGGAACAGAAAGTGGAACAAAGGACGGAAGAACTAAAAAAAATTCAGGCCCAGTTGATGCAATCAGAAAAACTGGCCTCCTTAGGAAGATTAGCCTCCGGCGTGGCCCATGAGATTAATAGTCCTTTGACTGGTATTCTCACTTTTTCCCATTTACTCATGCGCAAACTTAAGGACCAACCAGAATTGCAAAAAGAGCTAGAGTTGATTGTCCGGGAAACAACGCGCGTTTCCACCATCGTGCGGGGCCTCTTAGATTTTGCCCGCGAAAGTAAACCGCAGAAAAGGCCATGTTATCTTAACGAGCTGATCACCCATACCCTTTCCTTGGTAGAGCGACAAGCTGCATTTCAAAATATTAAAATTATTAAAAACCTGGATCCCCAAATGCCTGTGCTTTTGGTGGATGCTAACCAGATTCAGCAAGTCTTCATGAATATCCTTTTGAATGCCGCCGATGCCATGCCCGGCGGGGGGAGTCTCCAGGTTACTTCCCTCTACCAACCGGGCGATGACTTTGTGCAAATTATCTTTACGGACACAGGCTGCGGAATTCCGGCCGAGAATTTAAATAAGATTTTTGATCCCTTTTTTACGACCAAAGCCGATAAAAAAGGAACGGGGCTGGGTTTGGCGGTAAGTTACGGAATTATCGAGCGTCATCGGGGGCATATTGAAGTGCAAAGTGCCGTAGGCCAGGGCACAACTTTTATCATCAAGCTTCCTGTGCAAGCTGGAGAAGAAGTTTCTCCGTGATAGTTAAAAATAATTTCAGGTGGAATAATGCCGGCCGCCAAAATATTAGTAGTAGACGATGAAGAAATAGTTTGCTTGAGTTGCCAAAGGGTACTTACGGAAGAGGGCTATGAAGTAATTACTACCCTTAGCGGTCAAGAGGCCCTGCAACTCCTGGCCAATGAACATTTTGATTTGGCTATTGTGGATCTGAAGATGCCCGGGTTGGATGGGATGGAACTTCTGCGCGCCATAAAGAGGGAGCATCTGCAAGTCCAAGTCATTATGATCACGGGTTTTTCCACCGTAGAATCGGCGGTGGAGGCCATGAAGGCGGGCGCCTTTGATTATCTACCCAAACCTTTTACTCCAGACCAGGTGACCTTGGTAGTTAAGAAGGCCTTAGATAGCCGGAGTATGATGTTGGAAAATATATATTTGCGGGAGCAACTGCAAGCGCGATATCGGTTTGAAAATATTGTGGGCATAAGTGAAAAAATGCAAGAGGTTTATCGTCTAATTTTGCGGGTGGCTCCCACAAACAGTACTGTTTTAATTACTGGCGAATCAGGCACGGGAAAAGAGCTAATTGCCCGGGCCATTCATTTTCATAGCCTAAGGAAAGATCGCCAGTTCATCCCGGTTGATTGTGGCGTCCTTTCGGAGAATCTTTTGGAGAGTGAACTCTTCGGGCATGTGAAAGGTTCTTTCACCGGTGCTATCGTAACTAAACCTGGGCTTTTTGAGGTAGCCGATGGGGGAACTCTCTTTTTAGATGAAATCGGCAATATCAGCCTGGCTATGCAAAGTAAACTCCTCAGATTTATCCAGGAAAGAGAATTTACCCCGGTGGGTGGAACAAAGATCAAAAAGGTAGATGTGCGTTTGATCGCGGCTACTAACAAAGATTTACAGGAAAAAATTAAGGAAGGTACTTTTCGAGAAGACCTTTTTTATCGGCTAAACATCGTTCCTATTCATCTACCCCCCTTACGCGAGAGGCCTGAAGACATTCCGCTCTTAGCTGAACATTTTCTCCTCAAATATTGTCGGGAAATGAGGAAGAATTTAAAAAAAATGTCCCCGGCTTTTTTAGATTTGCTAAAAAGTTATTCTTGGCCAGGAAATGTGCGGGAGTTAGAAAATATTATGGAGCGTATAGTGATCATGACCGATGAAGAGGAGATTCAACCCAAACATTTCCCTATCCCCCTTCAACCCAAAGAGGAAAGGATAGCTTTCCAAGTCCCGCGGACGAGCGAAGAGCTCAAAGAATTGAAAAAACATTTGCGGGACAAAGCTATAGAAGAAATAGAAAGATTATTTGTTTTACAGGCTTTATCCCGAAATGATTGGAATGTTACTAAATCGGCCAAAGAAGTAGGGATGCTGCGCCAAAATTTTCAAGCCCTCATGCGTAAATATAATATCCGCCCGAATGGAAAAGAAGATTGACCTCCCTGCATAAAAATTTTATGCACTGCATATTTTAAAACTCCTCGAAATTAAAAAAGAAAAAAATTTTTGCATATTTTTTAAAGGCACTAATTCCCCTTGGGGGAGATAAATATTGAGCCCTTTAATCAAAAATAATTAATGAAATCAATATATTATAATTTTAAAAGAATTAACCGAGAGATGGCACGGAAATTGTTTTAATAGCTATGGGAAGTGAAAAAAACGCAGAAGGTACCAGAGATGAAGAAAAGAAATCTTATAATTGCCAGCGCAGAAGAAGCCTTTAGTGAATATCTTTTTTTCCAACTTTGCAGTTATCCAGTAAAGATTTTTAGGAGCCATGTCTTAAGCGACCTGCTCTTCAGAGTAAGAGAGAAAGAAGCAGATATATTGATTATCGATAGCATCTTAGAAGGGATTCCCAACTATGAAATAATTCCCTTATTAAGGAAAAGTGATCCCCATTTACCTATAATTGCTCTAACAGCAGATTCTTCAATAGAAACTTCGCAAAAGCTTCGGCAAGAAGGAATATTCTTCTTGGCCATGAAGCCGGTGGATATAAAAGAAATCGGCATGGTTATGAATGATGTTTTAAGGATGTTAACCGAGAAAGAACAAAGGAGGAATGTGAAGATGGCTAAAGTAATTACTCTCCCCACCCAAGAAAAGGGTTTACTTCCAGAGGATGAAAAATTCAGGCGGGTACAGGAGATTTGTGCGCAGCATGAAGGGCGCCGCGGGGATTTATTAATCGTTCTGCAAAAAATACAAGGAATTTTTGGTTATGTGCCTGAGGCCACGTTTGAGACAGTCTCTTCGGCTTTAGGAGTTACGCGGAGTGAAATTTTTGGGGTTTTGACTTTTTATAACCGCTTTCATCTAACTCCGCGCGGAAAACATACCATAAGGGCCTGCCGAGGTACGGCTTGTCACTTCCGCGGAGCTCCATCTATTATTCAAGCCATTAAAGATCATCTGGGCTTAAAGCCGGGTAAAGATACTACGGATGATTTCCTGTTTAGCTTAGAAGAAGTGGCCTGTCTGGGAGCTTGCGGTATTGCGCCAGTTATGACCATCGATGAGGAAACTTACGGCAACCGAACTCCGGCCTTGGCCATTGAGGCCATAGCTAAATACGAGGAGATGGAAAAGAAGGCAGCCGAAGAGAAGAAAGCGGCTTAAAAAAGATTTAAGCTTGCCGGAAGAATTATTCCGGGAAAAGGAGGAAGCCATGATGAACGGAGAAAAAATGAGAACATATACTGCAGATTATTATCTAACGCATGGATCTACGATTCGCCTCATGGAAGCGAATACCTATAAAGAATTTATTTCCAGACAAAAACGAGAAGTAATGAAGAATTGCGGATTAATTAATCCTGAAGATTTAGATGCCTATGAGCAACATGAAGGATTTAAGGCTTTGGAAAAGGTCTTAACAAAAATGCCCCCAGAAAAAGTAGTAGCTGAAGTAAAGGAAGCTGGACTTAGGAATAGAGGATTCGGCGGGCAACTTACTGGAGAGGCGTGGGCGGCTTACCGACGAGTGCAGCATCTTCCCCATTATATAGTTTCCGCGAGGTTGGGTGGACCAGGAGAAGCATGGATAGAAAGAACCCTCTTAGAAAGTAATCCATTTGCGCTCATTGAAGGAATGGCCATTAGTGCTTATGCTCTGGGTGGAGTAAGCAAAGGGATAATTTATATTCCTTCCGCTTATAAACCGTTAGCCTTTCGGCGCTTGCATCGCGCCCTGGAAGCGGCCCGAGCCCGGCGATATTTGGGGCGGAACATTCTGGCCCAGCCTTTCAGCTTTGATATTGAGCTTAGAGAAGCGGTTAACGAAGATCATCTGCCTAAAGAAAATGATCCTTTTATCTGTGGGGAATGTGCGCGGGCCCTTTTTAATCCACAAGAAGAGCAATACGAAAAATTCCCCTATGTGGAAGAATGGCCCAAATTATTTTATATAAATAATGCCGAAACTTATATGAATATCCCTCTCATTATTAATAAGGGAGCTGATTGGTTCAAATCATTAAGCAAAGGGAAAGCAGCAGGAACGAAAATTTATGCCCTTACCGGAAAGACCGGTCATCCCTGTTTAGTCGAAGCGCCCTTAGGAAGCACCTTGGCGGATCTGATAAAAATGGCCGAGGGAGAAGACCAGGGGTTGTTAGAGAATTTAAAAGCTTTTCAGTTGGGAGGTGCCGCCGGTGGTATTTTCCCGGCAAGATTCCAGAATATTCCTTTGGATTTTGATTCTTTAAGTCACTTAGGGTGGCAAGTTGGATCTGGGTATATAGTGTTAATGGATGAAAGTGTGTGCCTAGTAGATATGACTCGTTATTCCCTTTCCCAATTGGCCGCGGAAGCATGCGAGCGGTGTCATCCATGTGCCAAGGCTATCCGTAGTGTCCTGGCCATCTTGAATCGTTTAATCAAAGGATTAGGAGAAACAGGGGATTTAGAGGCCTTAGAAATTTTTGCTAAACGCATCCAAAGTGAAGCTCGTTGTTCTTTTGGTAGATTAGTCATGACCCCCTTGCTCACCAGCCTCATGTATTTTCGCCATGAATACGAAAGTCATCTGCGCAAGTCCTGCCCCGCTCGTTTCTGTAAAGAGCTCGTTCCCGGAACAGAAAAGGTGATTAAATTAGCAGCCTGATTGAATTAAGAACGTTTAGCTCTATTCTAGGCCAGAAGGGAGAATAGAGCTAAACACCATTCCTTACCTAATCTGCCTACCTTCAAAGGAAAAGACTAACATCCCCTTTTCCTTTTCTTATAATTTTGGGTGTTTCCTCGGTTAAGTCGATGACACTGGAAGGCTCCGAGATCAGAATGCCGCCATCAATTACGGCGTCGAGCAATTTGCCCACTTTTTTTTCTATCTCGGCCGGGTCATAAAATATCTCTCCCGCGGAAGTAGTGGCACTGGTGCTGATTATGGGGTGGCCCAGTTCTCTAACTAAGGCTAAACATATGGGATTGTTGGGTACCCGTATCCCAGCTGTTTGGCGACGGGTGAGCATGATTTTAGGAACGAGTTTCGTTCCTTCAAGAATAAAGGTGTAGGGCCCAGGCAAGAGCCTTTTCATTGTTTTGTAGGCGTAATTGGAAACTTTAGCATACATACTTATGTCTTTTAGATCAGCGCAGATAAAGCTGAAGGGGCGATTTTTTTCGATTCCTTTAATTTGATAAATACGTTCAATACCTTTTTTGTTGTAAAGAGAACACCCAAACCCATAAATCGTATCTGTGGGATAAGCAATAACTCCTCCGTCTTCTAAGATTTCTACGACTCGGCGAATTAATCTGATTTGCGGATTCCGCGGATTTATTTTAAGCATCATGTTCCTCTTTCCTTTCTCTTTAAAATTTTTTGACCACCTGAAAATAGGAAGATTTATAACAGGCCGCATAATAAAATATAAGCTGTAGAGCTATCTTTTGGGATTGCCGCTGCAAAAAATAAAGATCTTCCTCCTTCATCTTTATGATTGCTCAAATATCTATTAAAAGTAAAAGGCCGATTTACGGAACGGGATTATAATTACCAGTTAATAGGCGGCCAATATTTTTCCATTTTACCAAAAAGCAATCAGATTAATCCAGATTCTTCTTGATCATAATTTAACCCTCATGTTAAATTAAATCTTATAAAAAATTTTTGAGAAATTATGGTGGTCCATGGGTAGAATAATTATTAAGCAAGAGCGCTGCAAATCTTGTGGGCTTTGCCTATTGGCTTGTCCCAAAAAATTAATTAAGCTAAGCGAAAAAATGAATGAGCAAGGAGTTTATCCGGTGGAATTTTCAGATAGTCGGAACGGGGAATGCACAGGTTGTGCTCTTTGCGCGGAAGTATGTCCGGATGTGGTTATTGAAGTTTGGAGGTAGCTTTAGGTGGAAAAGAGGCTTTTTATCAGAGGAAATGAAGCATTATGTCGCGGGGCGATCAAAGCAGGGTGCCGCTATTATTTCGGTTATCCGATTACCCCGCAAAATGATATCCCTGAATTTTTCTCCAAAAATTTGCCCAAAGTTGAAGGTTGTTTCATTCAGGCCGAGAGCGAAATATCCTCCATAAACATGCTTTTGGGAGCAGCGGCGGCGGGAGCCAGAGCCATGACTTCTTCCGCCAGCCCGGGAATTTCTTTAATGCAAGAAGGGATTTCCTATATGGCCGGGAGCGAGCTTCCGGGAGTGATCGTCAATATAATGCGCAGTGGTCCAGGATTGGGCGGAATTTCGGCCTCCCAGGGTGATTACTTTCAAGCCACGCGGGGAGGAGGCCATGGAGATTACCGGACGATAGTTTTGGCGCCTCATTCTGTGCAGGAAATGCATGATTTAGCAATTTTAGCCTTTGACTTAGCCGATAAATACCGAAATCCAGTAATAATTCTGGCCGATGCGGTTTTAGGCCAGATGCAAGAAAGCATGGTGGAACGCCCTCTCCTACCGATGTCTTTACCGACTAAAGATTGGATTTTAACCGGAGCTTCCGGAAGAAAACCGCGGTTGATTAAATCTCTTTATTTAAAAGAAGGAGAGATGGAGCGGCACAATTGGAAGCTCTTTGCTAAATACCAGCAGATGAAGAAAGAAGAAGTACGTTGGGAAACCCAACTGATTGAAGACGCTGAACTTATCATAGTGGCTTTTGGTACGGCAGCGCGGGTTTCTAAATCAGCCATCCGGATAGCCCGCACAGCCGGAATGAAGGTAGGACTTTTACGGCCAATCACGCTTTTCCCTTTTCCGGAAGAGGCCTTAGCCAAGATAGCGCAGGCAGGCAAGAAATTCTTGACGGTAGAAATGAACACCGGACAAATGGTCGAAGACGTTCGCCTGGCGGTGGGTAGGCCAGGAGAAGTTTTTTTCTACGGCCATCCTCCAGGTTCTCCGCCAGTTCCCGAAGAGATTTGGGAAGAAATAAAAAAAGTTTATTGAGGAGATTCTATGAAGCAAGTATTTCGTCGTCCGGCAAGCTTGTTAGATGTACCTTTTCATTTTTGTGCGGGATGCCACCACGGGCTTATTCACCGCTTAGTGGCCGAAGCTATAGATCATTTTGAGCTGCGGGAAAAGACCATCGGCGTTGCCGGCGTAGGTTGTGCGGTGTTTATCTATGAATATTTCGATATCGATGTCCTGGAAGCCCCGCATGGCCGAGCACCGGCTGTGGCCACTGGCTTGAAGAGGGTTCTTCCGGAGCGCATCATCTTTACTTATCAAGGCGACGGTGATTTGGCTTCCATTGGCATGTCGGAAATTATGCATACGGCTAATCGCGGAGAGAATATTACGGTGATATTTGTAAATAACACCGTTTACGGAATGACCGGCGGACAAATGGCGCCGACTACTCTGTTAGGACAGGAAACCACCACTTCTCCTTATGGGCGAGATTTACAACAGGCGGGCTACCCTTTCCGGATGGCCGAATTAATAGCCAGCTTAGGGGGAGCATCCTATTCCGCTCGGGTGGCGGTGCATAATGCGGCCCACGTGCTCAAAGCGAAAAAAATCGTTCGCCAGGCTTTTGAGATGCAGATCAAAGGAAAGGGCTTTTCCTTTGTGGAATTTCTTTCCGCCTGCCCTACGAACTGGGGAATGAAACCCCAACAAGCGTTAGCGCGTATTGAAAATGAGCTTATCCCTTTTTTCCCTTTAGGTATTTTCAAAGAATCGAGAGAATAAATCCTGTTCAGCTCAGGATGGGGAGTGACTTTTTATGTATCAAGAAATTATTATGGCTGGGGTAGGCGGCCAAGGAGTCATGGTCATTGGCAATCTATTGGCTCAGGCGGCCTTCCTCGAGAATTTCCAGGTAACTTACCTTCCTTTATATGGCGTGGAGAAAAGAGGAGGCCACGCGGAGTGCACAGTGGTGATTGCTGAGGAAGAGATTAGGTCGCCCATTGTGTGGGCGCCGCAGTCAGCAATTATAATGAGCAAGTCGGCGCTAATGAAGTACGAAAAGAGAATCAAGCCTGAAGGTCTGCTCATGCTCAATAGTTGTTTGATTGATCCCCAAGAAGTGGCTCGGGCCGATTTAGAAATTTTGGCCGTGCCCGCTTTAGAAATAGCCCAAAATCTTGGCCAGGAACGTTTGGCAAATATGATCCTCATCGGAGCTTTTGTGGAAAAGACTAAGGTAGTCAGTATGGAAAATCTGCTTTCCGCTTTACCTTTAATTTTTGAAGAACGTTATCGCAGCTTCCTTCCTTTAAATGAAACAGCTATCCGCCATGGGGCGGAGTTTGCTAAAAATTATTTAAGGCAATGAGGGCCTAGAAGATGATGGTCAAAAATGAAAAGGTGGCGGATCTGCGCGAGCATATTCGCAAATGTGCTCAGTCTCATTTAGCTCCTGATAAAAAAACCTGGCCGACCATTACTTTAGCTGATCGCGATCGGATAGCCGGACTTTTCGGTTTACCGAAGAGAGTGGTGGAAATTGCTGCCCTGGAAGCGGGGGTTGTTCCGCTGCGTTATCTTCGGAATATAGGTTCTTTGGGGGTTAAGGGGCAATTACGATTGCTGCAAGCCAAAGTCCTCATCTTGGGCACAGGAGGATTGGGAGGAACAGTGGCCCTGCTTCTGGCTCGTTTGGGCTTGGGCGCTTTGATCATCGCTGACGGAGATTTTTTTAGCGAGGACAATCTAAATCGCCAAGCCCTGGCCGCTGAAAACAATGTGGGAGAAAAGAAAGTGCAAGTCGCCCTAAAAGAATTGGCCAAGATCAATGGGGCCACTGAGGTAGTAGCTCATGCCGGGTTTGTGCGGGAAAAGGAATTAAATTCCTTGATCAAAGGAGTAGATGTGGCTATCGATGCTCTGGATAATTTGCCCAGCAGATTTCTTTTGGAAAAAGTCTGTCGTCAGGAAAAAGTTCCACTGGTCCACGGCGCTGTCGCCGGGTTCAGCGGCCAGATCATGGTTATCTATCCCGAAGATCTTGGTTTGCAGATCATTTACGGCGACCCCCAAAATGCCCCTGAGCAGGGTATTGAGGTAGAATTAGGAAACTTACCTGGTATCGTCTCAGCGGTAGCCTCCTTACAGGTCCAAGAAGCAGTAAAGATTATAACTGGCTTGGGTCAACCTTTGCGCAATCGCCTCTTTTTCTTAGATTCCTTTACCGCTACGGCGGAAGTGATTTCTTTAAGATAATCTCTTGGGCTAAAAGCTGAATTAGAAATAATCAGATGATTAGCCACCAAATATTTTACTTAATTGAGGAGGAAAAATGACGGCAAAGAAGTCTGGTCGCCCAGCCGTTCCTGCTGCGCCCGTTTGTCCTGAGCCCTTAACGCCCAAGAAGCCCCAATCAGAATTAGAAGAAGAAAAAGAAATCCAAGAGCGCCTGCAGAAAATTTTAAACAGCCCTAGTTATTGCCGGGCCGATTGTGATTTTGCCCTTTTGCAGAGGGAAGAACTCCGCGGAGCAAGGTTACAACTGGAGTTTTTAAAACCCGACCTTATTTTCGACGATAATGGTGTTTTAGCGACTATTGTTGTATTTGGGGGAACGCGTATTGTGGAAAAAGCTAAAGCTAAGCAAAAATTGGCCCAACTCCAGGAATTGATCAAGAAGCATCCCCGGGATAAATCTTTAAAACAGCAACTGGCTATAGCCAAGCGCATATTGGCCAAAAGCCATTATTATGATGTGGCCAGGGAATTTGGACGCCTGGTGGGGCAAGCAGGGGCTGGAATTTGTGATAACCGGTTGGTCATCATTACCGGCGGCGGGCCGGGCTTGATGGAAGCAGCCAACAGAGGGGCTTATGAAGTAGGAGCAAAATCCGCAGGCTTAAACATATTCCTGCCGCGGGAGCAAGTTCCTAATCCCTATATCACGCCAGAATTATGCTTCCAATTTAGGTATTTTGGATTGCGCAAAATGCACTTCATGATGCGGGCCAAAGCTTTTGTAGCTTTCCCTGGAGGTTATGGAACTCTGGATGAGCTTTTCGAAGCTTTATGCTTGATTCAAACTGGAAAAATTAAACCCCTCCCGGTTATCTTAGTGGGCAAGAGGTACTGGCGGCGGGTTTTTGATGCTGATTTTATGGTGGCCGAGGGGACGATCGATCCGCAAGACAGAAATCTTTTTCATTTTGCCGAAACGGCCGAAGAGGTTTGGAATTATATTCGCCAATGGTATGAACAAAGGGGGGCATCTTTATTTCCTTGAAAGTATTTGATTTGCATCTCCATACCAGTTTTTATTCGAGCTGTTCTTTAATAGATCCAGAGGAATTAGTAAGAAAAGCCGCTGAATTAAATTTAGATGGTTTAGCCCTTACCGAGCATGGTCTCCGTTGGCCGGACGATAAGTTTGATCGTTTACAGAGAGTTGCTGATCCTTTAGGATTAATATTGCTGCGCGGCCAAGAAATATCTACCTATTCATCGATAAATGGACCGGAGGGAGAATTTTTAGTTTTTGGTATAAAGCGGAGCATAACCGCCGACCTTTCCGCCCAAGAGTTAGTGAAGAGGGTCCATGGAGAAGGGGGTATCTTAATAGCCGCTCACCCATTTAAATTGTCTCGTTTAGGCAGAAAAAAGTACTATGGAGCTGGAGAACGTATTTATGAATTAGAGCTCGATGCCTTAGAACTCTATCACCCTGACCATGGTGAGGAGGCTTTGCTAAAAGTCCAGCAGGCGATGGCCAAACTTGGTCTCCCCGGGACGGGGAGTAGTGATGCCCACCAAATACATGAAGTAGGTCTCTGTGTGACCATCTTCGAAAAGCCTATCTTTAGTGAAGCAGACCTTGTCCGGGAAATTCGCGCTGGCCGCATCCAGGCCAAAGATAATCGGAAAGTGGGCTAATGAGCAAGCGTCCTTTGATTTTCTACGGATGGTTTATTGTGCTGATTATTGTGGTCAGCATGATGCTTATCTATGGCATTCGCCATTCCTTCTCGGTCTTCTTTTCGCGCATCTTGGCCGAATTTGGCTGGAGTCGGGGTGATACGGCCATGATGTTTTCTTTAAACGTATTTATCTATGGTATTTTTGCTCCCTTGGCTGGCTCCGTGGCCGAACATGGAAAACCCAAAATAATAATGCCTTTGGGGATCAGTATTCTTGGTCTGGCCACCGCGGGTTGTGCGTTAGCGCAAAAATTATGGCATTTTTATCTCCTCTTTGGATTTCTAATGCCCATAGGAAGTGCGTTAAGCGGTTGGCCCATTATGGCTCCTGCTTTGATAAATTGGTTTAGGCAAAGAAGAGGTTTAGTTTTAGGACTTGGACAGATGGGCGGGGGGCTAAGCTTTCTTTACAGCCTTTTGGTAGAAATCTTGATTTCATCCTTGGGCTGGCGCAATGCGTTTTTGATGTTGGCCTTGATTTTAGCAGTCTTTTTATTTCCTTTATATTTATTTTTTTTTCACTATCGCCCCGAAGAAAAAGGGTTGCCGGCTTATGGAGAGGAAATTTCTTTTCAGAAAGAATCTGCTGCGAAGGCCGGGATTGACCAAACCTATATTCCGCCGGAGAGCAGATTAATAGAAGTTTTAAGAAGCAGCCGCCTCTGGCTTTTGGTTTTATCTTACGCCCTTTTCTGGGGAATTGGTTGTTATCTGGTCCTGGCCCATCAGGTCCGCTTCATGCAGGACATCGGTTATAGCAGTTTTTTTAGCGCCTCTATCTTCGCTCTTCTGGGCAGCACTTTAGTAATTGGCCAACTTACCGGATTTTTATCCGATATTTTGGGCAGGGAAAAGGCCGTAGCCTTAGCTTCTTTATGCTCGATAGCGGGCCTCGGCGCTCTTATTTCTGTCCGGGATACCTCCCAGTCTTGGCTGCTTTATTTATTTGCAGTTTGTTTTGGGTATGGCATAGGTCTTTATTCGCCAACTCTTTTCGCCTCTACGGCCGATATATTTCCCGGAAGGCATTATGGAGTTGCTGCTGGACTTTTGCTGATGGGTATGGGCTTAGGTGGAATTATTGGTCCTTGGTTGGGTGGGTACCTTTTTGATTTGTTTGGCCATTATTTGATCTCCTTTCTCCTCTGCATGGCCTGCCTAGGAGGCGCCACCGTCTGTTTGTGGTTTGCGGCCCCGCGTTTGGGCCCCTTCCAAAAGGCTAGCCAATAATATTTTTAAATACTTGGGCATTTTTGCCGATATACATTTTAAATTGAGGGTCTTTGCTCATTTAATCCTTAATCAAGTTTCCTTCTATCTTGCGGGGAGATGTAAAAGGAGGGAGACATAAACAATTTAGGCATTTCGATATGCTATGCCTCAGAGGAGAAAGGAGTGGATATGAGAACTAATAAAGGTTTGGCCAACCAGGTGGAAAAATGGCTGGGGGTAATTCCCGGAATTGGTACTTATCGAAAGAGAGAAAATCTAAGAGAGACCGATCATAATTTACGTACATATATATTCGCCCAACTCCAGGAAATAAAAGCAGCTTTAGAAAAGGTTATTTTGGATTTATCTTGGCAAAAAAAACTGGATAGACTTCCGAAGATCAATGCGGCTGTTTCCCAATTACAAAAATTGGCTGATTTTATTAAGTTCGCTAATTATGGATATACGGGCATATTTGATTTGGAGAAAATTCGCCAGGACGAGCTCAAAAGAATTTATGAATTTGATCTTAGCCTGGTGGAAGATGTCAAGGGAATGCAGACGCTGATGGAGGAATTACAAAAGGATGATACGGGGGATAGATTATTAGAAAAGGTTAATGATCTGCTGAATTTTTTGGGGGCGTTGGATAAGAAAATTCGGCAGCGTAATTATTTATTAGGTCAATATGGTTAAAAATAATTTTAAGCGAAGAACTTCACATAATTTGTAGAGAAAGAAAAAGTAGCAAAAAAAGATAACTACGACTGATAATTTGTTATATTAGGTCACATACTGTGATCATAATACCAGGAGGTTCTCATGGGACAATTTTGGGAAGTCATAGAATGGTTTGATGAATCTGGCCGAGAGATGGTACACCGCATTCCTGAGTCTGGATCAGCGGAAATAAAATTCGGAGCCCAACTTATAGTCCGGGAAAATCAAGCCGCCGTTTTCTTCCGCGATGGCAAAGGGTACGATGTACTTGGGCCGGGGCGACATACACTTTCTACTCTAAATTTGCCCTTATTAACAAAAGTTCTCAGCCTACCTTTTGGTTTTAAAAGCCCTTTCCGCGTAGAAATTCTTTTTATCAATTTGAAAGTTTTCACCCATCTGAAATGGGGTACACAAGAACCCGTGGCCTTCAAAGATGAAGAATTAGGAGTAATTCGGCTGCGCGCCTTTGGCAATTATACTACCCGCATTGTGCAGCCGCTTCTTTTTGTAAATACCTTAGTAGGCACGCAAGGAATCTTTTCCACCGAAGATATTGCCAATTACCTGCGGGATGTGATTGTCTCCCGCTTGAATGATTTATTGGGGGAGGCTTTAAAAAGCATTTTTCATCTGCCGGCTCAATATACAGAAATAGGCATTGCCCTGAAAGCTATTGTGCAAGAAGACTTTCAAAAATATGGCCTGGAGCTGGTGGATTTATTTATTAATAATATAACTCCTCCAGATGATGTGCAGCGCATGATCGATGAGCGCAGTGGTTTGGAGGCGGTGGGAGATCTTGATGCCTTTTTGAAATATAAGGCAGCTAAGGCTATGGGCGATGCCGCTAAAGGAGAAGGCGGAGCAGCAGCTATGTCGGGAATGGGTTTGGGCATGGGTGCGGGAGTAGGTATGATTCTTCCCGGCATGCTCTTAAAAAACATGGAAGAAGGGAGTAAAACAACCCCCAGCCGCAAAAAGATCACTTGTCCCAAATGTTTTGCTAAGATTCCTTTAGAGGCGCGCTTTTGCCCCTCCTGCGGACATCAAATTTTGAAATTAAACAAGTGTCTGCAATGCGGGAAGGATCTCCCTTTGGAAGCTAACTTTTGTATGGTTTGTGGAGCAAAGGTAGAAAAGAAGGAACGTTTTTGCTCTAAGTGTGGGGCTAAGGCGTTAACCGAAGCTGTATATTGCAACCAATGTGGTGAAAAATTGTAAGCCCCAATCGCGGCCAATGAACATTTAAGCCTGAATGGCGATGATCAATTTGGAATCCTTTTCTGAATCTCCAGTCAAAATAAGAACTAACTGCCCGCAGTGCGGTGGCGAAATAAATTTTTTAGAGGATCGGCAAGTCGTCCAATGCCCTTATTGTAATTCTTCTCTTTTAATCGGGGGGAGAGATGGCCTAATGCGCTATTTCCTTCCCGCCCAAATTACCGCTCCCGAAGATATTCAAAGAGTTATAAGTGATTCAGGCCAAGGCCATCGATGTAATTTAGCGCCTTTAGAAGAAAATTTTCTTTTTTATGCCCCCTATTGGCGGATGCAGGCCAATGTTTACAGGTGGATTTTTGGCCAAAAGCCCATGAAAGGGGAATCTCCAGGCCCCGGATTTGCGCAGCCCATGGAGAAGATAAAGATTTTACTTACGCGCCTTATGGATCATACTATTCCCGGATATAGCGATGTTCATCTAGGTCTATTTAATTTAGGCGTGCGCCCGCAGGCCCTTCCCCTCCAGCCTCTAAATCAAGACCAGCTTAAGAAAGGAATAAGGTTGTTTCCTTTAGATATTCCTTTAGATAAAGTTAAAGCTGAAGCCGGTCGTTATGCTAATCTATTTTTTGAAGCGGAAGATATCCAAACCGATGTTTTGCTGCAACAGAGCATAGGAGAAAAATTTTCGATAATCTATTCCCCCTTTTGGTTTTGCCGGGGAAATAAAGAATCCCATAAGTTTTTTCTTATTGATGCCTTAGGAAAGAAAATAATTTCCATGAGCGATGATGGGCAGACGATTATCAATAAACTTAGGGAAAAAGAAAATCCTACTGCCTTAGGATTTAGTGAGCTTATTTTTCTGCCTCTACGTTGTCCCAATTGTGGCTGGCCCTTTCCTTTTAGACCATTTAGTCTTCTTCATTTTTGCGAAGTATGCCGACGCTTGTGGGCCGAAAAAAAAGGAGTGTGGAGGGAAGTGAGCTATCAAGTATTTCCACCATCATCAGAAAATTTTAGAAAAGAATTTTTCTGGGTGCCTTTTTGGCGCTGGCGCGTGCGGATTATGGTAGGTAAAGAATGCTTAGAAAATATGGCGGATTTTTACCGGTTCGCTCCTCCACCCCGGGCGTTTAATCAACAGCAGGAAAAGAAAAAACCTATATTTTTTTATATTCCGGCTATAAAATTTCGCGATCCTAAACAAATTTTGAGTATAGCGAGTCGGATGACCTACTTCCAGCCCCAAATCAATTCTATTTCCTTCCCCGATGGTTATCGCCCCACAACCATAGGGGGAAGCTTAATGGTGGAAGATGCTAAGGACTTGGGCATCGCCATTTTGGGTTATATGATTCCGGCAGCGAGTCGGCAGGCGAGGAATTGGCTGAAGAATTGCCAGCTGGAAATGACCGAGCCAGAGCTTTTCTATTTTCCTTTTCAGAAAACTGACCTCTTTTTAAAAGAATCGTCTTCGGGGTTGGCTTTCCAATACCGCTCTCTTCCTGAAGATTTACCGGTTTCCGCGCCTCTTTAGAAAAGGATGGAGTAGCCCTTCTTTTCTAAAAGGGGAATCGGGGAGATTATCTGACCTCTCCATCGCTTGGGCAGCTTTTTTAGCTGACCTTCGAACACATTTAAAATTCCATCCTAATTGAATGGGGAGGGAAAGAGGTTCCTCTTACCGCCGAGACTCACGTAGCGGTGAAAGTTAAGACTGTTAGACGGTGCGCTTTTTAGAAATTGACAATTTTCATTATTCCCTTATACTTAAATATGTAAAAATTGCGGGGAGTGAGGAAAAATGAAGAAAATTGTTTTAATAATAACGATCGGTATTTTGTTAATATATTCATTTTCTTTAAAAGCTTTAGAAGCCAAGGTAAAAACCCGTATTATTACTCCTGGGGATTTTTTCCCGGAGTTTTCTTTTCCTATGACTTTAAGTAAACAAGATGAAGATTATCTTGGGTTCCCGCAAAAGTTTTTGGGTTGGGGGAAAAAGGATACCTTCTCTTTGAAGGATATTAAAGGGGATTTGATTGTTCTGGAATATTTAAATAAATATTGTTTTTCGTGCCAATTACAAGCTCCGATAATGAATCAGGTATTTAACAAAGTAACGAGCGATATTCGCCTGAAAGATAAGGTAAAATTCCTTGGCGTGGGGGCAGGAAATAATCAGCGTGAGGTAGAATCTTTTCGGCAGGAAAAGAAAGTTGCTTTCCCGATCGTCCCCGACCCCAAATTTTTAGCTTATGAAGCTATAGGCGATCCAGGTGCTACTCCTTTTACTCTTTTCATTCGCAAAACGGAAGCTGGTTTGATCGTCGCCCAGGTTAAAGTTGGTTTGACCAAGGAGCCCGAAAAAATTTTGCATGAAATAGATCAGGCTTTGCAGACGGATTGGAATGTGCTGCTTAAACAAAAGAAGGATACGGGACTTGAGCAGGCCAAAGAGAAGAAGTTATTTTTGCCCTATACAGAAAGCGAGATCTTAAAAAAGGCCCAAGAAGCTATGCTCCATGCAGAATGGAAAGTGCTCAAGGTTACTAAAATAGACCTGGCCGATGGAGAAGGATTATTTTTGGGCGAGATTGAGCAAGGAAGAAAGAAATTTTACTTATTTGCCAAGTTAGTAAGCCGAGCCCCCACATGCGATATTTGCCATGCCACCCATTTTATCTTCACCTTCAATGAACAAGGGATGATCCTTAATTTTCTACCCCTGCAAGTAACTAAAAAGAATAATCTACCTTGGGATGAAAAAGAGATAGAACAAATGAAGAAAAGGTTAGTCGGAAGATCCATTCTGCAGCCCGTAGATTTTGATCCTCAGGTAGATACCGTTTCCTCAGCCACGATGACCGCAGCTCTAATTGTGGATAGCATAAATAAGGCAAAAAGTATTTATGAAGGGCTAAAAAATAAAGGCTATATCAAGTAAGGTAAATCAGTGGCCTCGACATGGCGAAAGAAATTAGATATAATTGATTTTACATAACGGCGGAAGTGGATAGGGCACTGGTGGCCCTCCTGGACTTCAAATCCAGTGCGGGGCGCTGAGCGGCGTCCCGGGTGGGTTCGATTCCCATGCACTTCCGCCAATATTTTTTTAATCTCCTTCTGAGCTTGAGGTTTTGAAACTTTAATATACAAATGGAAAGTTTTGACCCGCAGGATTAAAATCCCGATACTTCTTGTCTCTCTAATTTTTGTCGAATCTACTTGAAGCGCTGAACTATTTAAGGAAAGGAGAAGAGGTGAAGTCTGCTCTTGACTTTTTTAGTTTTATCAACTTTTAGCATGCTATTTTGCGCCTTAGGCGAACTGTTTAGTTCACTATCTGGTCACATGTTTGAATCAAATATGAGGAGATAGAACCTTTTCATTCTTGGCAAATTTGTTTCCATGAGTCTTAGTTAAATTCATTGATAAAATTGAGCCAAGAGCAGACTTGACTACTTTTCTGAAGACATGCCCATACCATAAACGTAGGGCAAAGGTTTATCCGTGCCTGTTGTGGCGAGCCATAAAGCCCCACCTTACCATTTAAATAGTTATTACTCGGAGCAATTAAATATTTACACTTATCCCCCTCACCTTCTCCCCGTGGTCGGGTGTCAGTATGACAGTGTCGGAACGACAATCGTACCGATTCGTTCCGACTCTTATCGACTCTCCCCATGCTTGAGGAGAGGGTTAGGGTGAGGGGCTAAGAACGGCAGATGTCATTTATTTAATGCTCCCATTAATAAAACCTGATCTGGCAAAAGAGGAGTGACGGCATAGTCAAGGTTGGCCTTGATTAAAATTGACTAAGGTCAATAAATACTTTATGATTATATTTTCATATATACATTAACGATCAGCTTTGGCTAAAGAGATGTTGATATAAATTTAAATTTTAATGGCATGGGAAAAGGGATAAAATATAATCAAGTAAGGAGGGTGTTATGCTCTTAAAAAGTTACCAAAAAAGAATTTTTCGTCCTGAGTGCAACCCGAGTTTTGAATCTTTACATTGTATTGCCCATTTAGACCAGGATATCAGTCCTGTTCTTCCCTATCTTAACGCAGTACTGGGAGGATATATTTACATTAAAGACCCGCCTTCGCTCACTCTGCGCGTACATGGCAAACTGATCGCTCTTTATAGTGATCGGATTGCTATCAATGCCCTTATAAATGCAGAGGAAGCAGACAAAATCTTAAGTTGGCTACAGAAAGAAATTAATGAAACCTGGGAGAAGCGCGATCAAATACAACCGAGTTATGAAAGCGCTCCTCAACCCCAGATCATGGAGATTCTAAAACATTTTAAAAATCTCCCGCGCTTAAAAAATTGCCAACGGGCTTGTGGACAAAGTAGCTGCAGCATATTAGCGGAATTGATTCTCGAAGGGGTTAAGGGCCCGGAGGATTGCCCGGTAATGCCTGAAGAATCGCGGAAAGAAATATGTGAATATCTTTCGGCTTTTACCCTTCCCGCCCAGGCTATTTAAAAAGACTTTTTAGTTTAAAATAAATTGTCAATGATCGGTTTAATCGGGCCACTTGTGATCGCTTTAAAGGAGCCACTTAAAAGTGGCCTAAAAGCATCTTTGGACAGCCTTTTCAATTAGCTTTTATCACCTCCTTTTTGGTTAATTTTTAGTTCATTTTTCTGGTTCAAAGAGCTTGTATTTTGGGCCTTTGAAACAGGTTGAGACTAGGAGAAGGGGTCAAGTCTGCTCTTGACTCTTTTTATTTTGTCAAATTTTAACAGGCTATTTTGCGCCTTAGGTGAACTGTTTAGTTCACTATCTGGTCACATGTTTGAATCAAATAAAGGGAAATAGAACTTTTTCATTCTTGGCAAATTTATTTTAATCCCAGGTGCATCCCTTGTTTTTCTAAAATTTTTTGCAGCTCAGAGACATCGAGTGTTCGAGGTGTCGCTTCTTGTTTTAAGGCCAGAGCCGCTGCGGCACCCGCGGCCTGTCCGGTTAATAAACATATGGGTATAAGACGCAGCAAACCCATCGCTTGTTCTGCAGCAGAGATGCATCTTCCAGCCACCAAGAGATTTTCGATATTTTGCGGAAGGAGACAACCATAGGGTAATCTCAATTCACTTAACTGCCAATCAGGTTTATTAAATGCTTTGACCACAGTATCTGCAAATTTTTTACTGGTAGCCTCCTCTAAAGTGGGTGAGGCAGTCCCGATAATATTTCTGGTTGCTCTTACACCTACCTGAGTTGAGGTTAACTCAATCCTGGACTTTTCAAATCCGGGAACTTTCCTTTTAAGGAAATTAGCCAATTTATAGACGTGTTCCCTGGTAATGATCTCGGCTTTGGTTAAATCCCAAGGGTCTAACCCGCTTAAACCCAGGAGATTTCCAGACCAAACATTAATCTCTCCCTCGCCAGGAAGGTCTTCGGCATAAACGCCCGGAGAACCGAATTCCGGCAGAATCCCTAAGGTAAAATCCAGCTCTCCTTTTTCTATCCCTTCTTTGACCACTTTTTTTATCCCGCTCCAATTTCCAAAACTCTCCATCACTTTACTGATATCAACCCCGACCATATTAAACATCATGGTCATGGGCTTCCTGGTTTCCCGGCAGGGTGCCCCAGCCAAAGCTGCAATATCCGCATCCCCGGTCGCGTCTACTACCAGACGAGCTAAAATAGCCTGCCTACCTGCCTTACTGTGGGTAACAACTCCTTTGATAACCTTTCCTTCTAAAAGCACATCCGTAATATAACTATGCAGAAGCAGGTTGACTTTCTGCTCTTGCAGCCATTTCATGAATTCATATTTGGCTATCTCGGGGTCGATGCCATGCATTTCTAAATAGGCCACCTCTGATCCTGATCTCCGGCAGGGCACATATGCTCCTTTCGCCTTTAACCGGAAAGCGAGTTCGATATTTATTCCATTATCTAAAGGGGGAACGGTGATCACGAGAGAGCCTGTGCATAAACCACCTAAGAAACCATATTTTTCCAAAAGCATTACTTGAACGCCGACTTTAGCCGCAGATATAGCCGCAGCAATCCCGGCCACGCCACCCCCGCAAACAAGCAAATCAACTTCAGCCACAACCGGTACTTTTCTTTCTGGCTCAATAATGTATTCCATCTCTTCCTCCTTATGGAAATGTTTTGCCTTAAGTTAAATATGATATTTCTCTTTATTTTATCTTCCGTCAAAGACAATAATTATGCGCAATGAGCAAATTTCCCTTCCATTTATTGTTGGAGTAATTAAATTTTTAAAATTATCTCCCTTAGGCCCCCTTGGTCTGCTCTGTCTGCTCTTATCGACTTTCCCCAATGAGACTGTGTCATAATTCGACATAAGAAATGAAATCAAATATAGCCATAGACAAACCCCTGCCCTATGGGCAGTTTATCAATTTATTAAGAATACAAAGCCACCTCAATTTGAGGACGCATTATTTGCTCATAATTATGCATGAATGATTGCTCCATGCTTGCCTCTGGCCCTTATGCTCAGTGTCGACACAGTCTTATAGCCTGAGAAGAAGGTTAAGGTGAAGTAGTTGCCAGGAGCTTTTTTAGGAGTCTTATTTTCTTAAAAAAAGGGAGCCTAAAGCTCCTATAAGGGATACGCAGGCGGCTAAAATAAAGGCCCAAGTAAATGTACCTGTCGTATCCTTGATCCATCCACCAACTAATGGGCCCAGAGCCTGGCCAATCCCGAAAAAGAGAGTGATAAAGCCCAGGCCAGCGGGTGCCAGATTTCTGCCTATCGCCTCACCAGAAGCGGCGGCCATGATGGTGGGGATGGAGAAAGCTGCTATACCGAAAATTCCTGCTGATAGGTAGTAACCTAAGTAGTCCTTCCAGAAAGCAAAAATGAGAAAAGAGAGCGTTAGCGTAAGATAAGCTATTAGGGATCCCATCCTTCGGCCAAGTACATCGGAAAGCCAGCCAAAGATGACGCCGCAGAAAATACTAAGTATACCGAGAAAAGCAAAGATTCTTCCCGCTGATACCGGCGGTAGCCCCATTTCTTTGGTGAGATAGGCCACAAAGAAGGTAAGGTAAATGACATAAGAAAAGCCAAACATAAAATAAACGCTGCCGAGTTTCCATAATTCTGATAAGACTACTACGCTTTTAAAGGCGGAGAAAAGAGTTACCTTTATTCCTTCTTTTTGATATTCCTCGCCTCCGTACATGAGTAATCCTTTTTCTCTGGGATTATCTCTTAAGAAGGCGTAGCAAACGAAAGCTAAGACAAATACGATAATGCCCAGAAAAAACCAAGCATATCGCCAACCATCTTGACCAAAAGCCGAGATTATAGGTGGAAGGATTATCCCGGATAAAAATAAGCCAGCCCCTATTCCTCCTGAAACTATACCCGTAGCCAGCCCTCTTTTTTTAGAGACAAACCAAGCAGCCGGTAGGGCCATTATGGGAACATAGCTGCCACCGTTTCCGGCTCCGGCGAGGAGTCGCATAAAAAAAGCAAATAAAAAAGAGTTAGCCAAGCCAGTAAGAAAAAGACTGACACCTATTACCAAAAGCGATAAAAAGACTACCTTCCTTATCCCAAAGCGGGTAGCTAAAAATCCTCCAATAATGGCTAAGGAAAGATAGCCGATAAAGTTTCCGGTAGCTATAGAGCCGAGCTGGGTATAACTAAGCAGCAAGCCATCTTTCATGGCCGGGAGGATAACAGAATAAGACAACCTACCGAACCCATGAGCCAAGATGGTAACTAAGGTTCCGGTTAAGGCTATTATCCAGGCGTAATGAAACATTTAATTTAAAGTGACTATATTTTCACTCACTCCAGTCTTTTGCGGAACCAGAGCGAGCTAAGTGTAAAAACTGTGCTGCCTAAAATGGCCAAGGCCAGCATTTGCGGCCAAAGGATATCGAAACCACTTCCTTTGAGGAATATGCCCCGAATAATAATTAAAAAATAGCGCAGCGGATTGGCATAGGTCAAGTATTGAACAACTTCCGGCATGTTGGAAATAGGAAAAACAAAACCCGAAAGCAAGATGGCGGGTACGAAGAAGAAAAACATGGTCATGAGTGCCTGTTGCTGGGTGCGGGAAATTGTAGAAATGAAGAGTCCGATGCCCAAGCTGCTTAGCAGATAGATGGTAGTTGCTCCTAAAAGCAAAAAGACCGATCCCCGAATAGGTACTTCAAACCAAAAGACACCTACAGCGGTGACCAAGAGAACGTCTATATAGCCGATCAAGGCAAAGGGAATAGTTTTCCCTAAGATAAGCTCCAAAGGACGGATTGGAGAAACAATCAGTTGTTCCATAGTACCCATTTCCCTTTCGCGCACTACAGACATACAAGTAAGGATAAGGGTGACTAACATGATTAAGAAAGCCATAATACCGGGTACATAAAAGTTGCGACTTTCCAAATTGGGATTGAAGAAGGCGCGAGATTGCACATCTATACCCCCGCGGACAAAAAAGGGCTTTTTAACTTCGGAAGGAATATCGGGGAATTTTTGAATCCTTTGGACTAAAATTTGGCGGGAATATTCAGCAACTATACGCTGAGCATAAGCCACGACTACCGAGGCTGTATTGGAGTCTGTTCCATCCACAATAATCTGAATAGTAGTTCCCTGGCGCTGGCGACTTTGCCGCGCAAAACCATGATTGATCTGTAAAGCAGCGCTTACCTCTCCGGTGTCGAGCCAACGTTTAATATCTGCAGGACGATTTGCCCAATGAGTCAGACGAAAATAACCGGAGGCAGCGAAGTTGACGATCATCTCCCGACTTTCCGGAGAGTTGTCCAAATCGTACACTGCTAAGGGAATATTGCGGATGTCCATATTAGCGGCATAACCAAAGACTAATAATTGGATAACCGGAGGCAAGAAAAGGATTAAACGCATCCGAGGATTACGGAAAGCTTGAATCAATTCTTTAAGCAGCATGACTTTCAACCTTGACCACATATAATCAGGCGATCTTCTTTTGGAATTTTTTGTAGGCCCAAAAACTCATGGCCGAGGCATAAATAAATAAGAAAAGGGCTTCCATCCCCAGGATTTCCATGCCGATTCCCTTGGCATATATACCTTTGAGGATGGCCACAAAATACCGCCCCGGTACCACATAAGTAATCCATTGAACAACCTGAGGCATGTTTGTTATAGGATAAATAAAGCCGGAAAGAATAAAAGTCGGCAAATAAGAGAGAATGATAGAAATTTGGCTGGCAAAGAGTTGATTCTTGGTGACTATGGAAACCAAGACGCCCTGGCAGATTGCTCCTAATAAAAAAAGACTGGCCAGAGAGAAGAGAAGGAGACCACTCCCCCGCAGGGGGACACCAAAAAGGAATTTGCCCATGGCTACCGAAAGAAAAACATCAACCAGGCCAACGACGAAATATGGAATCAACTTTCCCAAAATTAACTCTTCTTTCTGGAGGGG
>Ga0209102_1000050_pt1 | contig 78176 bp, 76 predicted proteins | sample ConPoolayeHmetaG_FD_185483 | JGI IMG/M metagenome (GOLD analysis project Ga0209102, IMG submission 185483) | Hot spring microbial mat communities from California, USA to study Microbial Dark Matter (Phase II) - Cone Pool mat layer H metaG... ... | reverse complement strand
AACAGCCTTTTTCGCTAAAACAGCAAACGCCGCAGTTAAAGTTGTTTTGCCTGTGCCACCCTTGCCACTTAAAACCGTTATTTGCTTCATTTGCCAACAAGCCTTCTTGAATCATTAAACAATATCTGGAACCTTTCGCTCCATTCTGGCATTTCTAGACTGAAGGGGATACCTTTCGAATAAAGTTCAGCAATCCTTCTGTTGTAGGAAATTTCAAGTAAAATGGGTATGTCCTTTTCTTTGCAGTACTCGTAAACTTTTCTGTCGCCTATGCCAGCACGGTTAACAACAACACCTAAAGAAATTTTCATATCTTCCAGAACCTGAACTGCTATTTTCAAATCGTGTAGCCCAAAAGGCGTAGGCTCCGTTACAAGAATGCAAAAGTCGCTATCCTTCACAGTTTCAATCACTGGACAGGAGGTCCCAGGCGGCGAATCAAGAATAACATTTCTGCTCTTGTCAATTTGTCTCTTAACTTCTTTAATAAGTGGAACAGCCATAGGCTCACCCACTTCAAGCTCGCCATAAACAACTCTTAGATCACCTGTATAAGCCAATTTCAATATTCCAATTTTATGTTTATCTTCAGCAATCGCCTTCTTAGGACAAACAACGGCGCATCCGCCACAGCTATGGCAAAGCTCTGGAAAAATCAAAACCTTTTCTTGACTAACGAAAATTGCGTTGTATTGGCAAAAGTTGCTGCATTTTCCACAATGGTCACATAATTCCTTGTTTATAAGTGGAATTGGAACATAAACGGGTTCTATTCGACTTATTTTAGGATGTAAAAGCAGATGGGCATTTGGCTCCTCCACATCGCAGTCTAAAAGCTGAACATTTCTTATGGAGAGTGCCATGTTTACGGCTACAGATGTTTTTCCTGTTCCCCCTTTACCACTGGCTATTGAAACTATCATATAAGTGGCCTGCTAAAGGCTTCTTAGCTTTCTAGAAACTGTAATTTACGTCCTTTTCTGTGATTCTATTATGTCTTTGTGATAATCACTGTATAAAGCTATAACAGGGTTATGGCCAAGCAACCTATCTTTAACTACAAGCGTTGTGACAGGCGCCTTAGAGTTCATAGTAAAAAGCATGTCATGTCCCAAACACAAACCCACAATGACATTAATGTCTGTTCCAGCGTTATTAAGAAGTTGAGCTTGAAGAACTGGATTGCAAGCTGACTCAAATTTTAAGGGATCGCCGATTTTGTATTCTTTTGCAACATCGAGTTTTGTCTTATCAGTGCCACCGCATTTACATCTAACTGATGCAACGGCAAAGCCTGACCTTTCAAGAATCGCTACAATTCTTGCTGCTTCGTCTTGCATTCCAGCGCAAAAAGCAACGCCCACTTTCTTGGCGTGAATCAGCTTGCCAAACTCTATCAGCTCCTTGATTCTAGGTCGCACAGCCATGCATACGCCTCTAACCGATTCGTATGCTTCCTTTTCGGTGATGGTAGCGGGAACATAAATTCTCTTCACGTCATCCTGTCCATACCTTTCAATCACTGACTTAATCATTTCTTCACTTGTTTTCATGGGACAGTATTCTGGGAGTATCGCTTTGTTGATTTCTTCTAATGGTATTTTGCTACAATAAGCTCCAGAACATTTTGCACATTGAGGAAAAATAGTCGATTTCATACACTCTCCATTATATTTCTGAACGACCCTTCATTTTCTCATACTCTGCTATTGCCTTTCGCAGCGTTGTTATAGCAAGCTTTGGACAATCAAATTTTGTATTTGGTAAACCCCCAAGTGCATTTAACACGTCATCCTCTGTTATCTTTTTTGCCTCAACAATAGTCTTACCCTTTACAAGTTCAATCATTGCAGATGCTGATGCTGCTGAGCCTGGACAACCTAAATAGTAAAACTTGCCGTCTCTTATTATGCCTGCCTTATCAATCTTCAAATATAGCTCTATAATATCTCCACATGGACCAAGATAAGTTGTTACTACAGCAGGATTCTTTAAAGTTCCCATGTTAACTTTTTTTATGTACAGCTCAATAGCTTTCTTAGAATACCCTGACTCTGCCAGTAATTTCAGTTGTTCTTCTGCTAGTTTCCTTGACGTTTTTTCACCTTCAAAACTGTGTGCTATCAGCTTTCAACCACATCCTAATGATGGCGCGCGTGATGGCATCCTTCTGTAAGCTCCTCGAGTATGTCTTGCTTATAGGCCTCAACAACTTCTTTGACCGTGTCCGCGTTAGCCTTTAGCACAGCTACTCTTTTCTCTTGGAAAATGCTTAGCGCTCGCGGTCCCATTCCATAAGTGATTACGGCGTGAGGCTTGAATTGCAGTATGTGATCTGGTGGGAGTCCAGTTCCGCCGAAATGTTCACTTTCGTTGGACACTGCTTGAACATTTGAAACACTGCCATCTTCGTTTAACTCGACGACAATGAAGTATGGTGCTCTCCCAAAATGTTCTGACAGCCTAGCGTTAAGCTCATTCCCATCTTCAGCTGGAATAACTACTCTCTCCTTCAACTTTTCACCTCCCTCTTTTCTAGATTCCTGTAATAATTTCTCAAGCTTTTTTCGCTTTAGCCCTTCAAGCTCTTCGTCATTTGCATTTTCTGTGCGCCCCACTGCCTTTGCCTTCCAACCGCGTCCTCTACCTGCCCCCATTCCGAAATGCCCTCTGACTGTTGGAGAACTTGTACCTTCTAGTTCTCCTCTCCTGTATTTTTCAACAGCCTGTCTAATGGTTCCAGAGGCGCCCACAACAACTTTTATGTCAGCTGCTGCTAATGCTTGAAAAGCGTTTGGACCAACGTTCCCAGTTATGAGCACTTTGACTCCCTTACTTGCCATAGTTTGGGCAGCTTGAATCCCAGCGCCACCCACCGCCCCAGAAGCCACGTTCGGAATTGCCTCAAATTGCAGTGTTTCGGAGTCCACTATCACAAAGTATGGGCATCTACCAAATCTTGAGTCTACCTGTGCGTCTAGACTGTTTGCCGTAGCCGATACACATATTTTCATTTCAATTAACTCCTCGATCACTCCTTACTCTTTCTTATCAGCCTTGGTAGAAGAGTAGGGTCTGGAATTGTGCGTTCTTTCCATTTTTTCTCCTCCAAAATTTTCATGACTTCATCTTTCATGGTAACAGGAACATCTGTGAAGGTTCGAACGAAAAGGTGAATGTCATCTGGCATTACGCCATAGAGACGTTTGTGCAGGTCAATGTAATGCGTCAACTTTATCGCTCTACCCTTTGAGGTGTCGTTGGGTCGCATGCAAAGTTTTGCAATCATAACCATGGCTTCTTCCTTGGTCTCAGCCGTAGTGAATAGATGTTCTGGTGTGGGACCAACGTAAACGCGATCCCCAGTGCGGGCATCATAGACGTACCAGTCTTCCTCACGATCAGCCCTTCCTAAAAGCATACGCCTATACTTGGATCCGTGAGGCCCAACAATCACAGGCACACCTAAACGCCAAAATCCGCTTGCAATGGAAGCTGCCTTCTGTGACATAGCCCCCCATGCAACCCCCACTGCCCCTACACGATTAAGAACGTAATCAGCTATCTCCTCATAATTAGCCCGCAATTTTCTTTTTGCAAATATGCTTGCAATTTTGATGGCAGCTCCAGCTATATGAGGATTCGAGACACACGAACCCACATTAACGACGCCGCCAGCATCAAAAGCACCTGAATATTTTTCATAAATAGTCTTTCCCTCTTCATTCTTTACCATAGCCATGGACATAGCTGCACACCCAGAAGCGACAACGATGAACCTACGTTTCGCAAATTCCTCAGCAATTTCCGCAACTTCTCTTCCACCCCGAGGATAGTTAGCACATCCCACTAAAGCAACTACTCCAGGAATTTCACCTAAAACTATGGGTCCACCAACATTCCTTATCTCCACATCTTGGATCGCACCTCGTCCAACCCGCATTTTAAACTTCTCATTCCGCAATTTTTCTTCTCCAGCTTTAACAATGAAGCTATGTAAAGGAAAATCGTTTGGACAAGCGGAATCGCAACGAGCGCAACCAATACAACTATCGAGGATTTCAGCCAACGGGTTAAGATCGCCCTTGGCCGCTGCTTTCATTGCCCCTGGTATAGGTTGATCGTCTGGACAAGCGCGTCTACACTCATTGCACTGTGTGCATTTTTGAGCTGCTGCGATTATTTCTTCTGTTTTTGGAATTACGTTAAATTTATTCCGTTTTGGAGCAACCGCTAACACAGTTTCAACAGCAACTTCTCCAACCTTGTCTGGATCCAAAATCAATACTCCAGGAACCTTGCCTTCAACCAAATCTGATATTATATTCTCTGAGGAACTTTCTGTCCTATTTTCAAGTCCCAAACAGTTTTTCTCGCTTGAGGCAATTACTGGCGTTTTAACTTTTTGAGCTTCAACCAACGTATCTGCCCGAATACACTGCTCATCAACCACAATTAGATCAGCTAACCCACTTCTGATGTAACGCAGTTGCCAAGATATGGGACCAACTATCTTCGCCATTGAGCTGTATCGGGTAATATCGTGGGCAGTACAGCATATTCCCACGACTTCTACTTTGCCGAACAATCCTTTCTCAGTTAGATAATCGATTATTCCGACAGAAGAAGGAACATTATGACCAATAACCAAAATAGTGGGTTTAGATATGTCTGCTATGCCAAAACCCAAATCTGTTAGCGGCGCTTCAGGATCAGCCTTCGGAAAACCGAGAACCGAAATTTGCGCTAAATCCGCAACTTCCATGCCTACTTGATCTACCATTCCAGCATGTAGAACTTTAGACTCAAAGTCGATGTTGCTCCCTTCTTGTCCAGTATGAGTTGCCGAAAGGAGATGAGTGACCTGTCCTTCGCAATACTCAAGAGCATCCTCCAAGTCTTTCAGCTTTTGAGGTCTGATGCCACAAACCAGTCGAGTGACTGGAGCCTCTACATCCACATTCAAACCTCCCACATTAATGGAGCTATTTCTACCATATTTTTCAATGAGGTGTTCCACCAAATGCCTTGCATGCGCAACATGAGTTGCGGCTCCAATACAGCAAGCAAGGAGGACTATACGTGACTGTTGAGCTGACATGTTCAATCCACAAGCTCCACGTTTGTCTCCTGTTAGGTCGCATTTGCCCATTGTGCAAAGACAGCAGACATCGCAGAAGGGCAAGTAAAAGGGCTTATACCTTCGAAGAAGTTTAAAATCCCAATCTCTAAGGCTTGTTATGGATGGAAAGGCTGTAGGACCAACGGTTTCTTCCCATGTCTCCTCAACTATCCTGCCAATAGACACATCAAGATTCTTTATGACACCAACATCCGTTTTTAACTCATCTATTTTTACATGTACACCTTTTTCGGGCAATCAAACTCACCTCACGAAATTTTTCAAATCCTCTCTCAGCTCAGGAATTTGGAAATAGGCGTTCTCCATGTTTCCTTCTTCATTTAAGAAAATTTCTATCTTGCCATGACATTCGAGCTGTGTGATGGGGTTTATTGTTATTGTTCTACTCATCTGCTGGTTCCCCGATCAGTTAAATTTGATTTAGTGGATACTTCAGAGTGCTCATTGCAGGTTAAAAATTGTTCAATTTTCCGGACAATTTCCATAAAAGACTTCGTTGCCGGAGAATCCACATGCTCAACAATAAAAGATCTGCCCTTGTCTGCATCTTCACAAATCTTTTGGTCTATGGGTATACTTCCCAAAAAGGGTATATCCAATTCTTCAGCTATCTTCTTTCCGCCACCGGATTGAAATATGTCAAATTTCGTTCCGCAGTTTGGACAGACAAATCCACTCATGTTTTCTATAATGCCGATAATGGGCATTTCAAGTTTCCTTGCAAACGTGACAGCCTTCTTAACGACAATCTGAGAAACCTCAGAAGGAATGGTGACAATGACTACGCCATCCATTTCGGGCAAGAGTTGAGCAACACTTAATGGCTCATCTCCAGTGCCTGGGGGCAAATCAATAAGCAGCAAATCCATTTCACCCCAAGCAATATCAGACAGAAATTGGCGTATCGCAGTCATCTTTAAAGGTCCACGCCAAATAACAGGCGCATTTTCATTAGGCAATAGGAAATCCATGGAAACAACCTTTATTCCCAACGGACCAAAAGCTGGAAAAACCCCAGCTGGCCCAACTTGAAGCCTCTGACCCGTTAACCCTAGCATTTTTGGCACGCTAGGTCCATGAATGTCCGCGTCTAAAATGCCCAAGTGATTAGCATGTCCATGCATGGCAAAAGCCATTGCAAGATTTACTGTAACTGTGCTTTTGCCTACACCGCCTTTGCCACTAATCACAGCGACTTTATGTTTAACTTTGCTCATTCTAACTCTGAGATTATCTTCTTGTTCCTGGATTTGTTTTCTCCTCTCATCGATTTCCGCGGTTCTACTAACCATTGTGAGTCCTCTATTGGTGTTGAAAATAGTTTGATACGTAAACCATATTAAATAGTTTATGTTTAAAAAATAAACTTAGTGACGGATATTTGGACGACATAGACAGGAAAATAATTTCAAAACTTCAGTTAGACGGAAGAGCAACATTGGAAGAGTTAGCTAAGAATATTGGGTTCACAAGTATGGGAGCTAAGAAAAGGTTACAAAAACTCTTAGAACAAAATTCAATCAAAGTTTCGGCTTTACTCAATCCTTTCTTGTTTAAACTTTTTCCAGCCATTGTACTACTCGAAATGGAAAACGCAGAGGCAATGCATAACCTTCTAAATAGATTTAAAGACTGCCCTAGAGTAATCCACATATTCAAAACCTTAGGAGGCTACAACCTTATAGGCTTAGTTATAGCTGAAAACCAAGACACTTTGGAAAGCATATCCGTAGAGAAATGCTCTTTAAGAAGCAGTGCTGGGATACGCAGATCAGAATTTTACCCCATAGGTGACATTTACTTCTCGCCTTATCTTCTAGTAAGAGAACACCTCGCTCATAAAGAAAGAACCGTAGCACCATGCAATGTGGACTGCATACCTTGCCACAGATATAAGGACAAAAAATGCGTTGGTTGTCCAGCAACAATTCATTACAGAGGAACCCTCTAGTTGGTAGCCTTGATAAGAGACATAGATAATAGAAAGCCCAATTCTACAGTTCTACTCAGAGAAGTTGAAAGAGCGGAGATAATAAGTTTAGTAGATAATTCAGTCGATTACTTATCTACAATTGATAAAGATGAAGTTAAACAAGTCAGAGAATGGGCAAAAGGACATCGTCAACTTCCAATGGCGGAACATGGATTTTCAATGCTTGTCCGCGTCTTTGACCATGGGAAATCGCATAGTATGCTTTTTGATACAGGCAATAGCCCAAAAGGAATAGTTAACAATGCTAAAAGAATGGGATTAAACCTTAGAGAAATAGAATGTATTGTTCTTTCTCACGGGCACTATGACCACTTTGGCGGGATGCTATCCACTTTAAAACTTGTTAATAAGGATAACTTGCCAATTATTATCCATGAAGATATGTTTAGTATAAGAGGTGTAGCCAACCCTGACGGAACAATAAGAAAATACCCCAAGTTTCCAACAGAAAATAGCATTAAACCGGCTAAATATGTTAAAACAAAGCATCCTTACATTATAGCCGAAAATGCCATACTTGTTACAGGCGAAATTCCCCGCAAAACATGCTTTGAAAAAGGATATCCACAACATCGAGTATTTATTGATGGCGAATGGCAACCAGACCCATGGATCTTGGATGATCGTGCAATAGTAATCAATGTAAAGCAGAAAGGTCTTGTGATACTTTCAGGCTGTGCACACGTTGGCATAATTAACACGATACTTTATGCAAGACAAGTCACTCGAGTTAATGATGTTTACGCTGTGATAGGTGGCTTCCACCTAGCAGGAAAAGAATACGAACAACGCATAAACCAAACAGTAAAAGAACTGAAAAAAATAAATCCCAAACTAATAGTGCCCTCACATTGCACTGGCTGGCGAGGAATCTGCACAGTAGCAAAAGCAATACCCCACGCATTTGTCTATAACAGTGTTGGAAATCTCTACAAGCTCTAATTTTTGAAATATCAAGCGAAAACACATTCAAAACCCATATACTTCAGGATTTAATAGTTAATTGACCAATTAAAGATACTAAATCTCAGCCATTTCTGAAACCTATAGCATTAAAAAGAATTGCATAGGAAACTTCACCAACAAAAGCACAATTGGATGCATAGAAGAAATCATAATTTTAAAATTCACACTTTATTCTCAATAAGTATGGATACCTCTTCACATCGATAAGTTTTGAGGATTCGCTACGTTTATTTATAGAGAATGAACATTAATAGGTTGAAGAAAGAGAGGACTACTGATGTCTAGAAGACCACCATCAAAAGACGAAGCCTTAGAAGCATTGGATTTCATAGTTAACGTGCTGAAAGAACACGAGAAAGACTTGGATCGATTGATAAATGAGTTAGGGACTATAACTGAGCGGCTAGGTGACACTGGCGAGTTAAGTGGTAAAATAGAGAAAGTGGAAGAAAGACTGACCACTTTACAAAATGAGATAACAAATTTAATCAGTTACTTGTCAGTTTCACATGAAGCACCAGCTACTCCAATGCTGCAAGCAACGGAACAAAAAACTAGCGTAGCACAAAATAGGGAGGCGCGTGGTCCTCCAGTAATTGTACGTTGTAAACAATGGGAAGATTTTCAAACGTTAGCCTACCAAGCCCAAACACTGTCTTTTCTTTATAAAGAAACAGAGAAGGCATTCCAAGTAGATGCACTGAAGGATAGTCAGATAATCACTTACAGTGGCGAATTGCCAAAGGAGATTTCGCTTCTAAAAACTTGGCTTTCAAAACAACTTGACATTCCTGAGAAAAAGGTTTTGGAAGGCATTTTGGCTATAGGTTAAGCTTTGCTTAATGTTTGTATGTTTGTGTTATTTAGCAAAGTTTTTATACAAGTATTGTATATTAAGTATTAAGATGCATTACAGCGTCTATGGAGGGCTAAGGTTGAAGGCTGAACCAATAGCAGCCCAGAATCGTTTTATTCCGTTTTCGAAGCCTTCTCCTTTCTCCTCGATGACGGATATGGCTGCGTGGTTTAGCCAAAAAACGATGAACGCCCTCCAATAAAAACATGCGAAAAAAAGGGAAACCAAATGAGCAGAAAAAGCGAAAACAGATTGAAGATTCAAGAGGAATTCGTAAAATTTGAAAAGGCAATGGAGGAACTTCATATTCTGCGTCAAGTAGCTCAGGATTTAAAAAGCTTCAGAGAAATGATGAAGTTTAAGAAGTACGATTAATTCTGCAGCAGTATAATCCTTAAATATTTTCAGAGGCTATTTTCATATTCGAAAACACTATGGAAACTTCTCAAAACATCCATTTCTTTAATACGTTAACACGTAAAAAGGAAAAATTCGTTCCTTTGGAGAAAGGCAAAGTTAGAATGTACACATGTGGCCCTACGGTTTATGATTTTGCGCATATCGGCAACTTTAGAGCTTTCATTTTTGAAGATTTACTAAGAAGATGGCTAGAATACCGCGGCTTCAAAGTTACACAGGTTATGAATTTAACAGATGTGGATGACAGAACAATTGCGGCTTCAAGGAAACTTGGAATACCATTAAAGAAGCATACTGAACAGTATATTAAAGCCTTTTTTGAAGACATAACGAGTTTGAATATTGAAAAAGCAGAGTACTATCCAAAGGCAACGGAGCACATTCCAGAAATGGTAGCGTTAATCAAGAAGCTAATGGAGAAAAGCTACGCTTATAGAGGTGAAGACGGTTCAATATATTATGACATTTCAAAATTCAGAAACTATGGTAAACTATCCAAATTCAAAGTTAAAGCACTCAAAGCAGGAGCAAGAGTGAAAGTTCAAGAGTACACTAAAGAAGAGGCAAGCGATTTTGCCCTTTGGAAAGCATGGGATGAAGAAGATGATGATGTTTTCTGGGAAACAGAGCTTGGGAAGGGGAGACCTGGATGGCATATTGAATGTTCAGCTATGTCAATGAAGTATTTGGGTGAAACTTTTGACATTCACTGCGGCGGTGTTGATAACATGTTTCCACATCATGAAAACGAGATTGCCCAAAGTGAAGCTGCCACTGACAAGAAATTTGTTCGTTACTGGCTTCATAATGAGCATCTTCTCGTTGAGGGAAAGCGTATGGGCAAGAGATTCGGCAACTATTACACTTTGCGAGATTTAATCAAGATGGGACATGACCCGAAAGCCGTTCGCTATTTGCTTTTGACAACTCACTATAGGCAGCAGCTTAACTTTACATTTGATGGTCTAGAAGCTGCAAAAAATGCCGTTGACCGATTAACAAACTTCATGTATAGATTGTTGGATGCTAATGGAAATGGTTGTGGAGAGAAAATCGAAAGTCTGATGAGACGTGTGCAAAGGGATTTTGGCAAAGCAATGGACGATGACTTAAACATAGGTGCAGCCGTAGCGGCACTTTTCGATTTTGTAAGAGAAGTGAATAATCTCTTGGATGGTAACATGCTAAGCAAGAAAGAAGCAAAAAAAGTTTACGAGTTAATGGTTGGCTTTGACAAAGTTTTAGGCGTTATTGGAGAAGTTAGAAAAGGGGAAAAACTGCCTAAAGAGGCAGAAGAGCTTATTAGTAAAAGAGAAGATGCAAGAAAAGCTAAGGATTGGGAAACTGCTGATAAAATCAGAAACCAACTTAAAGCTATGGGTATAATAATCGAAGATACACCTCAAGGCGTAAGATGGAGAATAGAAAAGCATTAAACTATCAACGTATTCCCTTGGTGTTCCAACTATTAGTCGCATATTTTTCTTCAAGTTTTTCAGCAAGCTCTAGTTCATATGGTGACAATTCGCTGCTAACAAGCTGAATGTTTAGGGCTTTTTGAAAACCATGGACCAGTGCTTGATGCACTTCGCTGTTTGGAATAGGCTTTCCAAGCTCATTCTGCAATGAGGTTATTTTATGTTTTGCCACATCTATAATTTCCATGCATGTGCTAGCCCATGGAACACGTAAAAAAGTGAACATTTTCTCCAGATCCACATCTAAAAGGATTGTGCCATGTTGTAAGACAATTTTGCCTTTATGGGATTGGGCACTTCCGGAGATTTTCTTTCCATTAACTGTCAGGTTTGGGCATGTTTTTGCATTACCTTCATTAAAATCTGTAATTAGACCAAGAATTTTGAAGGCTTCTGCAATTCCAGAATAGATTTTTGCATAAGCTCCAGTTATATCCTCCGCGTTTAAATCTTCTTTATGGGCAATTACGCTGTAAGTGATTTCACCTTGGGCATCATGATACACTGCTCCACCACCAGTTATCCGCCTTACGACATCAACGCTATATTTGCGGCAGTTATCTAATTGAACTTCATTTTCTAAATCTTGGAATTTCCCTATAGAGACTGCAGATGGCTTCCATCGGTAAAATCTTAAAGTGTCTGGCACAAGATTCTTTATTCTTGCAGTTTGTATAGCCTCATCTATAGCCATGTTTGTATAGGCGTTATGCGTTTCAAGTCTTAACAATCGCCAAATATTCATGAAGAATCAACCTTTGCTTTCATTGCCCTTTATTTATCCAAAGCGATTTTTGTCTTTTGCCTGATATAGATGTCTGATAGATTTTTAGGATGGTGCGTTATAGTAAAAGTAATTAATGCTTCTGCAATTAAGATGCCCGCATGGATTCAAGCAGAACAGTTTTGATCAGTGAAAAACTGTTACAGATGCTTTTAGAAAGTGCAAGGAGACTTTATCCAAAGGAGATGATTTTCCTCCTCAAAGGCGAAAGGAAGAAGAACATAGTTAAAGTTTCTGAAGTTATTGTTCCACCACTGGCTACTTATGGGGCGGGTTTTGCCAATGTTCCGCTTCACATGTTGCCTACAGATTTTTCTATAATTGGAACAGTACATTCGCATCCTTCCGGAAATTTAACCCCATCAACAACTGATTTAAACCACATGTTTGGAGTTATCCTCATGATTGCTGGCTTTCCATATGTCAACGCTGGCAACATTGCAGTGTACAATCGCAACGGAGAGAAGTTGACGTTAAAGATTGCTAATATATGAGGAATGCTTGAAATTTGATTACCTGTTAGCATGTTACAGTTTAAATATTAGTTTTGTGATTAAACGTAGCGAAAAGGAAAAAAGCATATGGGTTCAAAATCTCCAAGAGGCGAATTTGCCGCAAGAAAATTGTTAAAAAAGCGCAAAAAACTCCGATGGAGCAGCATGTACTATAAACGTCGAATGCTCATGCTAGACGTAAAAGCAGATCCGTTGGAAGGTGCACCCATGGCAAGAGGCATAGTCCTCGAAAAAGTAGGCGTCGAAAGCAAACAACCCAATAGTGCCATAAGAAAATGTGTTAGGACACAACTAATAAAAAACGGCAGAACCATAACTGCTTTTCTACCGGGAGATGGAGCTTTAAATGTCATTGACGAACACGATGAAGTTGTAGTTGAAGGTATAGGAGGCTCACGTGGAAGAAGCATGGGAGATATTCCAGGAGTACGCTGGAAAGTCATCACAGTTAATGGTGTGTCATTGAATGAACTTGTTTATGGAAGAAAGCAGAAACCTGCTCGGTGATTGTTGTGAGTCAAAAGCAAGAAGAGAAAGAGATTAGACTTTTCGAAAAATGGAGCTTCAAAGGAGTTCAAGTAAAGGATTTAGGATTACAAAGATATGTTTCATTAAGACCGATGACAGTGCCCCACAGCATGGGAAGACATGAGCACAAACGTTTTCGCAAGGCAAATGTCAACATTGTCGAAAGACTTATGAACAATCTTATGCGGCCTGGAAAAAATGCCGGCAAAAAAGCTCGGGCTATGAATATTGTGAAACATGCATTTGAGATAGTACATTTGCGCACAGGCAAGAACCCTATAGAAGTGCTTGTAAAGGCTGTGGAAAATTCTGCACCATGTGAAGACACGACAAGAATCAGTTACGGTGGTATAGTGTACCACTTGTCGGTGGATGTTGCCCCACAGAGAAGAGTTGACTTGGCTTTGAGGCACATTTGCGAAGCTGCAAGGCAAGCGTCAATAAATAATCCACGTTCGATTGAAGAGTGCTTGGCTGACGAGTTAATCTTAGCTGCAAATAATGACATGAAGAGTTATGCAGTTTCAAAACGTCACGAAATAGAAAGAGTAGCTCAAGCTTCAAGATAGTAGCAGCTTTATTTCACGTGAATTTCAACGACATCCCCGTCTTCTAGAACAAAGGTGGAACCAACCTTTTGCGGACTGAAAACGAGGCGCTTAGCCCAAATTTTCGCAAAGGAGAAATTTCTGCTGAGATCACTATGAATATTCTTAGCTAAATCGTAGATCGTGGCTCCTTTTTTAAGAATAAATGGTTTTTTTGAAAATTCCTTAGCACTCGGCTCTTTCGTGTAAACACGGATTATATCTAACGTTCGGAACAAAATTTCGCCTAACTTATCTAATCCAGCATGGTTTATGCAGGAAACTGGAAGAATAGGCAATGTATTGCCAACAAATATCTTTAACAATTCCAGCTTAGCCTCTGAATCTTTTGAATCCATTTTGTTTGCAACTATAATTGTAGGCTTGTACGTTGGACTTCCAAAAATAGCTTCTTCCACGTCGTCCAGTGAGGCTTCTCCAGAAATTTTGACCACAGCATCCGCGATGCGATAGCTCTTAAGAAGACCTTCAACATCCTTCATGGTGCAGTCCAAAAGACACCCAATTAGAATTATGCGTAATCCTGCACCCATGTATTTCTTTTCAATTTCAACCCGTGCTTTAGGCCTGCTTACAAGAATCCTAGCCTTATCCAATTCACTTAGAATGAGAGATAGCTGTTGAACTGGATCTTGGGACAAATCCACCATTAAAATTAAGCCGTCTGCGTTACGGGCTGAAGCCAAAGTCTGGAGACCCCAAGCTTTTCCATCAGCAGACCCCTCCATCAATGCTGGGACTTCAACAACTTGAAATTGAACATCCTCATAATTCATTATGCCTGGCACTGGTTCTCTTGTCGTGTAGGGACTTGCTGAAACCTCAACCTTAGCATTTGTAATAGCCGAAAGTAAACTGCTTTTTCCAACATTAGTCACTCCAATAACTCCTATTTGGGCTGCACCCTCCTTTTCAATTAAAAATTTCGGTCCACCTTTTCCAGTTTTTTTCCGCTTTTTTTCTTCAATCTCCCTTCGCAGAGTGGCCATTTGCTTCTTAATTTGACCACGAAGTTTTAGTGTGCCCTTATGTTTGGGAACCAAGCTTAGGAATTCTTCCATGCGTTGAAGCCTTTCTCTTGGATATTTTGTTGCTTCAACTTCAGCCCATTTCTTTTTAGCATCTGGTGGCAAGTTTGTTGGCATAATATTGACTCGTCCAATCAATAATTTCCAAAATTAGCTTTAATATTTCTTTCCAAACTCGCTAAACGTCCATAGTTAGGGTTATCATAAACTTTTAATAATTGAATGAACAGTTGTGTAAACGAACCCACTAAAAATTTAGAGAATAAAATTGAAAAATAGGAGGAAAAAGAATGAGCAAAAGTGAAAAGCCACACTTAAACTTGGTAATAATGGGACACGTAGATCATGGAAAATCAACAACCACAGGACACTTGCTATACTTAGCTGGCGCTGTTGATGAGAGAACAGTTAAGGCTTATGAAGAAGAAGCCAGAAAAATGGGCAAAGAAACTTTTAAATTTGCATGGGTCCTCGACAACCTCAAGGAAGAAAGGGAAAGAGGCTTAACAATAGATCTACGATTTCTAAAGTTTGAAACAAAAAAGTACTATTTCACAGTAATAGATGCGCCAGGACACAGAGACTTCGTTAAGAACATGATTACAGGAGCAAGCCAAGCTGATGGTGCAGTCCTCTTCGTTTCTGCCAAAAGAGGCGAATTTGAAGCAGGCATAGGACCAGGTGGTCAGACAAGAGAGCACGGCTTCTTAGCGTTCACTTTGGGCGTTCGCCAGCTTGTTGTAGCTGTTAACAAAATGGATGATGCATCAGTGAATTGGGGTCAAGATCGTTATAATGAGGTTAAGAATGAAGTTTCGCGGATGCTTAAGATGGTAGGTTACAAGGTGGAAAAAATTCCTTTTGTGCCTACTTCTGGATGGACAGGCGACAACCTTGTTAAGCAAAGTGATAAGATGCCATGGTATAAAGGACCAACACTTATTGATGCTTTGGACACATTTGAGCTTCCTCCAAAACCTTTAGACAAGCCATTGCGTCTTCCTGTTCAAGATGTTTACAGTATTACTGGCGTAGGCACTGTTCCTGTTGGAAGAGTTGAAACTGGAGTACTTAAAGAAAACGACGTAATAATATTCATGCCATCTAACAAGCAAGCTGAAGTTAAATCATTAGAAATGCATCACACCAGGATTCCAAGAGCTGAACCAGGAGACAACATAGGATTCAACGTGAGAGGAGTGTCAAAAACTGATATACGCCGAGGCGATGTTGCAGGACCAGTTAATAATCCACCTACTGTAGCGAAAGAATTCATTGGGCAGGTAATTGTGATTTATCACCCAACAGCAATAGCAGCAGGATACACGCCAGTTCTTCACTATCACACTGGGCAAATTGCATGCAGATTCACGGAGCTGATAAGGAAAATTGACCCACGTTCAGGACAAGCTGTAGAAGAGAAGCCGACTTTCCTTAAAACTGGAGATGCCGCCTTAGTGAGAATGGAGCCCCTGCATCCAATATCAATTGAGTCCTACACTGATTTTCCAGAGCTTGGAAGATTCGCCGTCAGAGACATGGGCACAACAGTAGCTGCTGGCGTTGTGAAGGAAATCACAAAGAAAGGACCATAAACTCCTTTTTTCTATCATTTTTTGTGTGTGTAGCAATCTAGTTTTTGTTTGGATTTAAAGACCATGATTTAACAAGATTGGCATTGGCTTTTTCCAATAGTAAGAGATTTCATGGTTAGTTGACACTATTTTAGCGTGCTCGCGCTCTTACTCTAGGCTCAAGTAAAGTCCAAAGCCACTCGACAAACTCTCCAAGATTCTTTGTTTGAATGTAAACTTCTCCAGGTCCTTCAACATTTGTTACTAAGCCTTCTCCGCCGAGGATTGTTTCTTTTAATCCACCAAACTTTGTAACTTTATAGTTGCATGTGTTGCTAAAGGCTACCAAGTGAAAATTATCAACAATCATTGATTGACCAGACTGTAAGACATGTTTATCTATTGCACCGAAAGTATTTATGAACAGTGTTCCATCTCCAGTAACCTTTATCATGAATAAGCCTTGACCAAATAAGCCTCTGGTGAAGCCTTCCCACTTGACATCCAAATTGACATTTTCTGTTGATGCTATATAGGCGGATTTCTGTATAACATAGCCTTGATTTGGTTTTATTTCCAATCTTTCGATGTCACCTACAGGTGCAGAAACGAATCCAACTTCCCCTGTGCCATTTCTTGAAGTATATTCATTCACCCAAAAGGATTGGCGTCCAAAAATTGCCAGACCTAAAGTGCCTAAGAGACTTGTTTCTCTTTTTCTTGTGTGGACCTCAATGTTTGGGTCCATATATGTCATTGCGCCTGATTCGGCAACTATTTTCTCGTTTGGCTCTAGGTTTACTACAAGCATTGAGTAGGATGGCTTATACTTTATTTCATACTTCATTTTTGGTTCCTCTCTCTGGATCTTATACGGTTGTCCTTTTTAGCTCTTATAAATGTTAAATGATAAATTTTCAAGCAAACGTTTGCAGATTTTTGTAGTCTATGAAGTTTTATCTGTAAGAAATAATTAGTCTCTCACAGTAATGGCATAGTGCAGGGTTGAGTTTGATGTCTGGAACTGAAACTTTACTTCCATATTTAAAGGAAAAGAAAGGTGAAGAGTGGGAACCAACAATTATTGTTGATGGCCGAGAAGCAAATACTGCCACAAAAATTGTTAAGGGTCTCATAGAACGTGGTGTAAACGTGAAAACTGCCACGTTAGAGAAAGGTGATTATGTCTTATCTGATGAATGTGCAGTGGAGAGAAAAACTGTTCACGATTTTGTTTACACGCTTACGCGGCGGTATCTTTTTGAGCAGTTGTTTTTATTGAAAGAAGTTTACCCGAAATCACTAATTCTCTTAGAAGGTTACCTGCCGATAATCTACAAATTCAGCAGAATCCAACCCGCATCTGTCTGGGGTGCAATGTTCAACCTGGCAAAAAATGGCATAGCCATAGTGAATACAACCTCTTATAAGGAAACAATAGATTTTCTTTATGTAGCTGCAAGACAAGAGCAAACTGTTGAGAAAAGAGCGCCAACAATTCATCCAGTTAAAACATGTGAAACATTATCAGATGCTCAAGTATATTTTGTTGCAAGTTTGCCGAACATTGGAAGAGAAAAAGCCATATCAATCCTTAAATCTTACAAGACCCCTTTGAACGCTCTAATAAACGTGGATGATTGGCCCAAAACTGTCTATGGGCTGGGACCAAAAATAAGCAACAAAGCAAAGGAAGTACTAAGCACCCCTTTCAAAGAGTGAAAAAATATGGATGTTGAGATTGCGCCTACAAGAAAAATCAAAATATTAGGTTTGGACAAGCGTTCAGTCAGTGACATTGCTTGGTGTGCAACAACCTATGGAGTGAATAGGCTTTATTGGGTAGATGGATATTTAATGTGTCTAGAAGTTTATGAAAAATCATTTGACCATGAAATAAAAGCCAAGGAGTTTCCAATAAGCCAAATTTGCTATGCCAAATTTACAAAGTATGAGAAAATCTACGAGATTGACAAAAGCCTCCAGATCCCAATAGTAAATGTTTCAGACATGCAAATATTTCAAAATATATTAAAGGCAATTTTGAACAGCGAGAAAGAAGGCTCTAAAACTTGACCTTAACTTTTCTTAACATACTCATAGCCAAGCTTAAACGCTTTAACATTCACGTCTAAATGCTTTTTCGGAACAAGCTCTCTTAAAGCATTCATAACACTACTATCTTTTATCGGAATTTTTCCAGTTGCAGCTAAAGCTCCAACAAGAACAATGTTTTCCGTCAAAATGCTTCCAGCTTTTTTAGCTAATTCTCCAGTCTCTATGAGAATAATGTTTTTTGTAAAGTGCCATATCTTTGCTCTTATCTCTTCCAAGTCTGGGTATTTCTTCATCTTAGCTGTAAACTCTGTTGGCTGAATTGGCTCACAACTCATTATGATAAGCGTTTTTTCAGAAGCAAATTTCAGATTTCGCAAAATTTCCAATGGTTCAAATCCCAAAATCACATCAGCTTGCCCCTCAAGAACCGTAGGCGCCAAAACTTTTTCACCTATTCGTACATGAGAAACCACAGCTCCGCCACGTTGAGCCATTCCATGAATTTCACTGACTCGAACATTCAGTCCTTCTTTAACAGCGGCTGTGCCCAAAATTTCCGCTGCTAAAAGTATGCCTTGACCACCAACACCAGCCAAAACAACATTAAATTCTCCCCCCATCTTTAACACTTTCCTTTTACTTTTCTCACTGCCTTATTGCATTATATGGGCAGAGTGATGCACATAGCCCACAAGCAGTGCATAAACTCTCGCTTATACGAACCTTTCCCTCTTCGACAACCAATGCGGGACAACCTAACAGCTTGATGCAAGCCATACAATTTGTGCATTTATCAGTAATTTTGTAAGTAATAATTTCTACGCCCTTGCGTCTCCATTCTCTGACAACCATCAAAGTGCAGGGTGAGCGAAAAACAATTACTGAAGGACCTTGAAAATGTAAGGCTTCTTTCAAAATTGCTTCTGCTTCCTTAATCTTGAATGGGTCAACCACCTTAACATATTTTATGCCACATCCTTCAGCGATTTTCTCTATAAGTATTCTCTCTGTAGGTTTTTGCATTCCAGTCATGCCTGTGCCTGGATGAGGTTGATGCCCAGTCATAGCAGTTGTAAGATTATCCAAAACAGCAATAACAACCTTATGATTATTATAAACTGCATTAATGAGCCCTGGAATTCCAGCATGAAAGAACGTTGAGTCTCCGATTACTGCAATGGTGCTTTCGCCTATAGTCTTGCTTATCCCTTCAGCAGTACCTATGCTTGCTCCCATACAAGTCAGAATATCGCCCACACTTAATGGTGGGGCACAGCCTAATGCATAACAGCCTATATCCGTTGAATAGACGGCCTTCTCACCAGCAACCTTTCTCAATACATAAAAAGATGCTCTATGCGGGCATCCAGCACACAATATTGGCGGTCTAGGAAGCAAGTCCTTAACAATTTCAGCATACTTCTCATCAATTTTCTCGAAGGCTATTGGCAATTTGTTTTCAGCAATCTTGGCCAAACCAGTAGCAACGATGCGTATAGAAAACTCGCCGTCTCTTGGAAAATATTGCTTGCCCATTTTTCCATAAATCTTAATTTTAGGTGCATAATCTTTTGCAATAGCCTTTATCTGCATTTCCAAGTAAGGCTCTAACTCTTCAACAATAATTACTCTTTTATGCTTACTCAAGAATTCTCCAATCATTTTTTCAGGAAGCGGATACGTCATGCCAAGCTTCAAAATGCTGACATCCAAGCCTATCAAATCTGCAGCTTCAATCGCATAATTGTATGCTGCACTTGAAGAAATTATGCCAAATTCTCTGCTCTTTCCTACACGCACGATTCTATTGTAAGGCGATGTTTCGCTGATTTTTTTCGCATCTTCCTGCTTTTTCAAAAGTACAGTGTGTTTTGGTCTGGAATATGTTGGAACCATTACGAGACGTTTTACATCCTTAATGAATTTGCCATTCAAGTTTGGTTTTGTAATTTTGCCATATTCTACTGGCCCTCGTGTGTGACTTACGCGGGTTGTGGTTCTTAAAAGCACTGGTAATTCCAGTTTTTCAGAAATTTCAACCGCAGAAATCGTCATATCTTTGGCTTCCTGAGCGTCAGAAGGCTCCAAGCAGGGTAAATTCGAAAGCAGAGCATAAAAGCGGTTATCCTGCTCATTCTGTGAACTGTAACATTCCGGGTCGTCAGTTGTGACTATGACAAAGCCGCTTCTAACACCAGCATAAGCCAAACTCATAACAATATCCGCAGCCACGTTCAATCCAACATGCTTCATCGCAGAAAGTGCCCGAACCCCACAGTTCGCAGCTCCAGCTGCCACTTCAACAGCAACAATTTCATTAGTTGAATACTCCATGTACAAGCCAGCTTTACCAGCAATCTCCGAGATTGAATCACCTACTTCAGAAGCCGGCGTTCCTGGATAAGTTGTAACTACACTTACACCAGCTTCCAGAACTCCTCTGGCTATGGCTTCATTACCTAGAAGAAGGGCTCGTTCTTTCGGGCTATCTTTTAAGATTGTATATGCGTCTGGCAATATTCTTCTCTCCAATCAAGAAGAGACTTTCATTCATTGCCTTTTACATATAACTTTTGGTTAAAAAACGAAGCAAAGTATTATTAAAATGTGCATCTGATAAAGACAGAATTTATGAGGATTATGTGATGAAAACATCAAAGAAATGTTGGTTATGCTGATATATTCTATATGAGTAGGGGGCTCGCTTGCGCACAATTTCAATGGAAAAAGAGATTGGCGACCATTAAAGGCGCCTTCCCAAATTCTTATTTACCTTTAAACATTGGTTTTCTTTTTTCCGTAAATGCTGCTACGCCTTCCTGCAAATCTTCTGTAGAGGCTACTACACCGAAACCTTCACGTTCTAAAGCCAATGCCGCATCCAAACCAATGTCAGCACCTTTATTGATCAATACTTTTGCAACTTTGATTGCTATTGGAGCCTTTTGGGCTAATTCTGTGGCAAATTGTCTTATAGTTTCTTTGAATTTTTCGGCAGTAACCACCATGTTTAATATTCCCAACTGTTCAGCAGTTTTCGCATCTATTAGTTTTCCGGTGAATACGAGTTCTTTGGCTTTTGTCTTGCCAGCTAGGCGTGTCAGCCTTTGGGTTCCGCCCCAACCCGGTATCAGACCTATGTTGATTTCTGTCTGTCCTAAGCGGGCGTTTTCAGATGCTATCCGTATGTCACATGCCATGGCTACTTCTAAGCCGCCACCTAGAGCGTAACCGTTTATGGCGGCTATCACTGGTTTTTCCAGGTTTTCTAATGTGTAACAGAGTTTTTCTCCCATGAGTGACAGCTCTCTAGCTTTTAGGGCGTTCATTCCTTTCATAGTTTTTATGTCTGCTCCTGCAGAGAAGGCTTTTTCGCCTGCACCAGTTAATATAACTACACGAATGTTTTCATCGTTCCTAATGTCTTCTAATGCTTGGAGTATTTCCTCCACGAGTTCTTTGCTGAAGGCATTTAATGCTTCTGGACGGTTAAGTGTGATTGTTGCTATTCCTTCATTTTTTTCATAAATTATGTATTTGAACTCCATTACTTGTTCCCTCTATTTTTGTGTCCAATCATAGAAACCTTTGCCCGTTTTTCTGCCGAGCAATTGTGCCTTAACCATTTGCTTCAGTCCTTGTGATGCATGGAATTTCGGATCCAATTCCTTTTCCAGGACTTCGGCTATTGCTAAAGTTGTATCTATGCCTACATAATCCAAAAGCATCAGTGGTCCCATTGGCCAGTTTAATCCAAGTTTGATTGCCTTGTCAATATCATCCCTATCAGCGATGCCTTCCCAGTACAATGCTGCTGCTTCGTTTAATGCTGGGATAAGAATACGATTTACGATGAAGCCTGGTGAATCCTTTTTCACGATGACTGTTTCTTTTTCCAGACGCTTTGCCACTTCCAGAATTGTTTGTATTGTCTCGTCTGATGTTTTTGCGCCTCTTATGACTTCGACAAGTTTCATGAGTTGTGGTGGGTTAAAGAAGTGCATTCCACAAACTTTTTCTGGACGTTTTGTTGCAGATGCAAGTTCAGTTATGCTTACGCTGGAAGTGTTAGAGGCTATTATTGCGTATACAGGTGCATAAGTGTCTACTTCACGAAACATAGCCTTTTTAAGCTCAATATTTTCTGGCACCGCCTCAATTATCAGGTCAGCGTTTGAAACTGCTTCTTTAAGGTCTATGGTTGGATGAATCCTTGCAAGGATTTCCTTCATCTGTGCCTCTGTTATTTGCCCTTTGCTTAGAAATTTTTGTAGGCTCGTGCGTATCATGTTCATGCCATTATCAATGAAACGTTGTTCAATGTCGCGCATGTTGACTTCGTACTCGCCGATTTGTGCGGCCACTTGTGTTATGCCGTGTCCCATTAAGCCTGCACCTAAAACTGCTATTTTTTTAACTTCCATAGCTATTTCACCTTTTAAGTAGAGAATTAATTGTTTATTATTCTGTTAAAAAAGGTTTTCAAATATTAGCTGAAAAGTGGATGGTTATTTGCCTCATTTTGTTTTTAACATTGCAAGTGCACTTAGAAGTATTAGGGCTACGCCTGCATAACGTATTGGTGAAATGTACTGTTGGAATATGAGTATTGCCCATATGTTATGAAGTGTCGGATCTAGTAATAGGATTGTACCTTCGGTTGTTGGTGTTACCTCGTTTGGTTTAATGTAGTTTAGGCAACCGTATGGCAAAGCAGTGCTGAGGAGTGCAAAAAATGTGAGTATGAGAAGTTGGTATGGATCTAGTGCTGAGAAACTTGTGAATGCTGGAGTTTTGACAAAGTTTTCCAAAATGAAACCTAAGATTAGAGCCCATAAAATTGCAAAAATAAATGTGTTGAATAATGCTTGCATTGGTGCGTATTGTGTTTTACCTACTCTTTTGAAGAACAAGTATAGTGAGTATAGAAAGCCTGCAATTAGGGCAAGTGAGATTCCACTAATGTTTAAGGTTGAGTATTGTTCCGTTGCGATGCCACTTACAAGGAAAACACCGATCATTCCAGAGGCTATTATTGCCGATTTTTTCTTAGTTATTTTCTCTCTCTTAGAAGCTACTGCAAGGATTGCTGTAAAAAAAGGTTGAGTGTAAATTAGGGCTGTCGAAACCGCGATTGGACAGCCGAGAATTATTGATGATAGAGCAGCCAGTAGGAATGCAGAAAAAACAAAGCCTGTAACAGCGAAGTACTTTAAGTCTTTTCGTTCGAGTTTAACTTTTCCTTTTATTAGAAGGAATGTTAGTGGAAGGGCTAAAACGATGCGAAAGAATACTTGTTGAAGACTTGAGACTCCAACATTTTTAAGCAATGTTGAAAAGATAAGTATGAAGCTGAAACCGAAACTGGCAAGCAATAATAAAGCGTGACTTCGTGAAAGACTCAGCTTCAGTATCCCATATCCCACCATGCATAAGTCTTTGCTAAGTGCTCATTTGTTTATTGTTCTGTTAAAAAGCCTTTTCAGAAAAAGCACAGTATATTGTATGGAGTAAGAAGTATATAGAATGTTTGTGTTAGTTCCCTTATGTAGATGAACTTTGAGTTCACTAATTTGTTAAAACAAAGCAAAGAACAGCAACTTATGCCTCTCTTGTGCAACCCCGTTCCATAATTAGCAAAAGTCATAAAAACAAATTATTTGCCCATTCTTATCTGACCTGTCATAATGCAGATATAACAATGAGCTTATTGCGGGAGATTTCCCAAAATCCATTCAATTTCATTGCATTAATCCCACAAAGTCCATACGACATATCTACAATTTACCTCGCGAATGAGCTTTTTCCAAAATGTCAAGCAGCTTCTCCTTTGTCTGTCTTTATCTTTTTCATCATTTTTCGATGACTGGGGAAAAACCCAGCCTCCAATCTAAGGGACTTTCTGACTACTTTCCGAATCCCAAACTCCAGCTCGGTAAGGGTTAGCACAGTAGGCACATATGGATGGTTGAACTTTGCGTTGGAATTGCGACACTAGATGAATTAAAGTTCGCAAGTCTGTTTAAAGAATTAAAAGAACGCGCTCTCACTAACACGGCTAGTTCAAGATGTGCGTTGTTTAATCTGCACACCTCAACGATTGCTCAAGTGCTACTCTAATCTCGTGCCACAATTTAAGCAGAACGAATATTCTAGACTCATTTCCTTTCCACAGTTAGGGCAGTTTGTCTTAAGAGGATTGCCACAAAGTTCGCAATACCTGGCTAAGGGCGAAATAATAGAGGCGTTACATTTTGGACAATCTCTCCTTTTTTCTTGTTTCTCGGTGGCTGCGCTGCTCGAGGTCGCGGGGATCAGAAGTAGTAAGCTTTCACCGCGGTGAAGGGAAAGTATCCTTTCTCTGAGGGTTGGATAAATGTGTTCAGTAATGCGGTAACCAACATATTCCTTGCTTGTTTTCCAGTCCTTCACTTTCATCTCTTCCAGAATGCTCTGCCTTAGAAGTATCTTCAGTAGTTTTCCTATTCTAGTGTCGTAGTAACGCGTTTTTGTGAACCATCCTTTCGGCAATTGAAACTTCTTTTCAAGCTGTGCACCAATTTGGGAACCATACATTGGTCTGTTTTCGTTTTCTATTAAAACGGAAAATATCGATAGGCTTGTGACTGGGCGATAACCGATGACTATCATATCAAGTATAGATTTCAGAGGTTCCTTTATTTTTCCGTCAATGTTTATAAAGTCCTTACTTAAGAAAGCATTATCGACATACCTCGGTGGCCCTTCTTCGTAGTATCTAGGCCAAATGAATGGTTTCAGAAAATGATAGAAACGTTCAGACACAATACCCTCTCATAGGTAATTACAGAATCTCGTAATATAAGTTTTTCCCTAGTAGATAACGTAAGAACGAGATTACGGAAAAAAAGCATTTTATATTTCCGAAGACGTGGCAATACTGAGGGAAAAAATGAAGAAAATATTCGTAACGATGACTATTTGTCTCTTCTGCTTCTCATTGATTGCAATTGTTGCACCATATTCAAAGGTCGAAGCGGCGTCAACACAAGCATACCTCTCTGATTTTCTTCGGCTTACCACGAATCCCGATTCAGACAGAGCACCTTCTTGGTCTCCAGACGGTTCCAATATAGTGTACCATGCCTTTGCTGGTACATGGTATAGACACATATGGGTCATGAATGCAGACGGAAGCGGCAAGAAACAGTTGACTTTTGGAAATGTGGTCGATGAAAGCCCTGACTATTCTCCAAACGGAGCGAAGATAGTGTTTATGAGATACGGTCTCCGAGGTGGCGTCTTCGACTTGATGACGATGAATCCAGATGGAACGAATATCCAGCAACTGACATCAAGTGGTTTAAGCCGACACAAACCCAAATGGTCTCATGATGGTCAAAGATTGGCTTTCCAATATGTTGATGATATTGGGTCGACAACCACGAACGAATTACATATAATGAACGCGGATGGCTCAAATGAGATAACATTGGCTTCGATCCCGCACGGCTTCACCACAGATGCCAGTTGGTCACCCGACGACACACAGATTGCTTATGCCAAAGACGACGGAATATGGGTAGTTAATACCTCGCCCCCGTACGAAAAAACACATCTGTTTACGACAAGTCTCCCAGTGACTCATCTCTGCTTCAGTCCGGAAGGTAAACATATTCTGTATACACGTCAAAGCGCAATTGGACAACCTCAAGAAGACTTCTACCTGATAACTTCCAGCGGCAACTTTGTAGCTCAGCTTACAAACGACAGCAAGATATGGCTCCCGTTTGACTGGTCACCAAACGGTGAAAACATTGCTTTTAGCTCAACAAGTTCAGGCAATGAGGATATCTGGCGTGCGCAAATCACCATAGCTGCAGGTGAGGTCCCGCTCTGGGGACAATGGTGGTTTTGGACCATAGTCGGTCTAGGAGCAATCACGATTGTCTTCGCATTAAATACATTCCGTCATATCAGAAAACCATCTACCCCAAAGCCAGCTATCGTCCCACAAAACAAGATACCATCAAAAACAAACAAGGTCTGTCCGAATTGCGGAGCCAACCTCCCAGCGGATTCAAAATTCTGTGGAAAATGCGGAACCTCTTTAGAATAATCCCCATCTTTTTTATGTCCCATCCCAGCATCCGTGGCAGAAGACTTCCCATCCTTCTGCTTGAGCATTCCGGAACTGTTTATTCTTAAATACGCCGGAAAAAATCGGAAATCGAAGTTCGTCTTTGAGAAGAAATTTCTCTCCAATTCCTCTAGTGCGCACTGTTAAGCCATGAACTGTGCCTAAAACTTTAACAATCTCGTATCGTGGCAAGTCTGGAGTGGTGACAACAATAACATCTCTTTCATTCATGTGTTAATCCAACGAGTTTAATAGTTGGCACTATTAATTAGGGTTACTATAAATTTGGCGGGAAAGGCTATTAATGGAAGACATAGCCAAAATTCGTGAACAGTTTCCAGTAACAAAAAGCAAGGTTTTTTTGAATCATGCAGCGCAATCTCCACTTCCGAAACCAGTTGCAGATGCCATTCGTAAATGCATTGACGACTTCTCGAACTTCGGAGAAACTTCGACAGAATGGCTTGACTGTGGAAAACCACTATTCGCAAAGTTAATAGGTGCAAAACCAGAAGAAATCGCACTTGTCGAAAATACTTCAGTAGGCTTAAACATAGCCGCAAATGCTCTACACTATAAAAAAGGCTCAAAAATTGTCACAACAGACTTGGAATATCCTTCAGTTGTTTATCCATGGCTCCGCAAAAGCCTCGGCGTAAAAGTTCACTACGTGAAAAATGTTGATGGAAAAATATCGCTAGAAGATATTAAGAAGGCTGTTGACGACAAAACAGTTGCCTTAGCAGTAAGCCACGTTGAATACGTTAACGGTTTCCGTCATGACTTGCGAGCTTTGAGCGAAATAGCCCACAAACATGGCGCCTGCTTAATCGTTGATGCAATACAATCAGCAGGCACAATGCCTATAGACGTTAAAAGAGATGACGTTGACTTTCTGGCAACGGCGTGTTACAAGTGGCTTCTAAGCCCACCTGGTGCAGGGTACCTCTACGTGAAAAAGGAATTAATAGAGAAAGTTGAACCCTCATTTGTCGGTTGGGCAAGCGTGAAGCCGCAAGTTTTTGAGACGGTAGACTTCTGGGACATTTGGAAACTAAATCTATCAGAAACTGCAAGCCGCTTCGAAGTGGGCTCACCAAGCATAGTAAGCTTCTTAGGTGCAAAAGAAGCAATAAGAATGTTGTTAAGTTTCGGCATAGAAAATGTTCAAAAAAGGATACTTGAACTAACAGAGTATTTGATAAAGGCAGTTGAAGCTTTTGGTTTAAAACTTCAAACACCAAAAGAAGCGCAATATCGCTCAGGCATAGTTAACTTCAGAATAGACAAGCCAAAAGAAAAAGCGGAAAATCTAAGACAAAAAGGCATAATTGTCTCTGCTAGGGCAAATGGCATAAGGGTTTCACCACACTTCTACAATACAGAAGAAGAAATTGACCAGCTAATAAGTGAAATAAAATGCTCCAAATAGTTCGAGTTGATGAAAACAATAAAGAGGGTATAATTGATTCACTTAAGGCAGACATTATCAAGCATGTTTTCGCTTTTTATGATATCCAATATGAGCCAGAAAAAACAATCATGCATACAGTTTTTAGAAATGGAAAATTAGAAGGATACATTCTTGCTTATACAGCCCTAGATTTTCCAAGCATAATCCTTGAATGCACTAAGGACGTAGCAGAAAAACTGATCGCATATACACCAGAAAACCAATTCATAATACACACTCCACCTAATCTTCTGCCAATAATAAAAAAGAAATTTCCAAATGCAAAACATTACATTGAAAACTGGATGCTTGTTAAGAAGGGATGGGCAAACTTTTTCAGAACAGAATTTGTTCGCAGATTATGCTCTGAAGAAGATGCTTCTAAACTGGCTATTTTATTATCGACATGGAAAGAACGCCCAAGAGGAACAGCAGATAGGTATAAGGAATTGATCAGAAAAATGCCAACTTACGGAGTGTTCATTAACAATGAATTAGTCGCTTATGCCAGCTCTTTCATTCAACTTCCAAAAGTTTGGATGATAGGCGGAGTATACACACACCCAAAGTATAGGGATAAAGGATATGCAACAATAGTAACATCAGCCATAACAGAAGAAGCATTAACTAAAGCGGAAGCCGCAGCATTATTCGTAAGGTCTGACAATTATCCAGCAATTAAAGTCTATGAAAAAATTGGTTATCAAAAAATAGGCGAAAAACTTTGGGTAGACGTGGGAACAGGACTTAAACCTTAAAGATTAATATTCGCTTACGAAGCTGACCGTAGGAATTTCTTGAACCTGCTTCCCCCTGCCTTTTTCTGATAAAATCTCCAATAATTCAACCTTACAAGCTCCAGCGATATCTGCCTTATTTTCACTGAAAACCTTTGCAGAATTACTACTCCCAGAATAAATTTTCACTCGCTTAATCGGCGTATTCAATGGCTTATGCATTTCCGCTTTCTCGCGCCTAATCTCCATTATGACAGACATCACCAAATCACCTTTCTTCTCAGCATCCTCATCAATCCTTTCAACATTAAGCTTCGGCCAAAGTGTCAGTTGCAAACTTTTCTTACCAATGTCATCAACATACATCGTCTGATAGATTTCCTCAGTAATATGCGGCATTACAGGAGCCAACAATTGAATTACGCGATATAAAACAGTGTACAGCGTGAACTGTGCCGCCCTTGTCTTCTCTTCGCCATAGACTTGAGGCTTATAAAGCCTATCCTTCACAGCTTCAATATATTGGTCACAGAAAATATGCCATGCAAAACCCCGAATCTCTTCTAAGGCAATGTTGAACTGACATTTTTCGAAGGCATCCGTGACTTTTTGTGTTAACTTTTCAGCTTTACTCAAAATCCACTTGTCAAGAAGTTGCAAATCATACTTACCACTAAGCTTGCAATCTTCAAGCTGGATACTAACAAATCTTGCAGCATTCCAAAGTTTAGTCAAAAAGCGCCTTCCATATTCTACATCAGGCCAACGAAAAGGAATATCTGAGCCTGTCGCTCCACCAGCAGCAGCCCATTGTCTAGCAGCATCAGTTCCATATTTGTCTACAACTTCTGGCACTGCGACATAATTCTTAAGTGATTTACTCATCTTTCTGCCATCAGAACCCAAAACCATGCCATTGATTAGACAGCTCTTGTAGGGTTTTTCATCAAACAGAGCTATGTGCCTAACCATAAGGTAATAAGCCCAAGTTCTTATGATATCAATGCCTGAAGGATGCAAATCTGCTGGAAACAACCTACGCCAATTAGCTGCATCTGGCCAACCAGCATGCACAGCACATGAAATAGAAGAATCCATCCAAGTGTCAAAAACGTCTCGTTCAGGAATGAATTCTTTGCTACCGCACTTTGGGCAGCTTGGTATTTTTGGTTTTTCAAGTTTGGGGTCTATTGGAACCCAGTTTTCTTCGGCTAATATTACTTCGCCACATTTTTTGCAATACCATATTGGTATAGGCGTGCCAAAAACACGTTGACGACTTATAACCCAATCCCAATCAAGCGAATGTGCCCAGTCTATTAGGCGATGCTTCATGTAGTCAGGATACCATGTCACCTCATTCGTTCTACTAACCACGTCATCAGTCAAAATACGCGTTTTCATAAACCATTGCTTACGTTCAAGAATCTCCACTGGCGCTTCACAACGGTCGCACACGCCTATCTCCTGTTGAATCTTCTCGGTTTTTTCCAACAACCCAGCTGCTTTAAGGTCTTTAACTATGGCATCTCTTGCTTCGCCGATTGCTAAACCAGCATATTTTCCACCATTTTCGTTTATTTTGCCATTCTCTGTCAAAATCATTATGGCTAGAAGCTTATGCTTTATCACAGTTTTCACATCTTCCTTATCGCCATAAGTGCATATCATAACTACGCCAGTGCCAAATGAAGGATCAACTTCTTCATCTGGAATTATACCGACTGTACGATTCACAATTGGAACCACTATTTTTCTGCCTATGAAATTTTTGAACCTTTCATCTGCGGGGTTTATTGCCACTGCGACGCATGCAGGTATAAATTCTGGACGTGTGGTAGCGATCAGCAAGTGTTCCCCACTGTTTTCCAATGGGAATCGGATATAATGAAGTGTGCCTTCGTGTTCTTCATAATCCACTTCAGCATCAGCAATTGCTGTCTCGCAACTTGGACACCAGTTCACTGGATGCGTTCCCTGATACATGAAACCTTTCTTATAGAGTATTATGAAGCTGAGCTGAGTGCGTCGCCAATAATCAGGATTCATCGTACGATATTCAGTTGTCCAATCAACACTGCAGCCTAAACGTATAACGCCTTCCTTCATCATTGCGATGTATTTTTCAACAAGCTGCTCGCATAACTTTCGAAACTTGTCTGGAGGCACTTCTCGTTTTCTAATATTATTTTCCTTTTCCGCTTGCACTTCAATTCCTAAACCATGGCAGTCCCAGCCTTGCGGAAAATAAACATTGTAACCTCTCATGCGTTTATAGCGAGCAACTATATCAAAATATGTCCAGTTAAGCACATTTCCCATGTGAAATTCGCCAGAAGGATAAGGGGGTGGAGTATCAATGCTGAAAATTGGGCGCTTCTCATCTTTCCAATCAAAGCGGTAGATGCCCATCTCTTCCCATTTCTTCTGCCACTCAAGTTCAATTTTAATAGGATCAAATTCTTTAGGCAACACTCTCATATTTTAACATCCTAATTGTGCTTTAACTTTAGGAAAAATAAATATACAACTAAATAACATTATCCCCAGCAAGGTTTAGGGGAGCTGGGAGATTATGACCCGGCTGAGAGGACAACTGAATGTTGTCGACCCTTAGAACCTGATCCAGATAATACTGGCGGAGGGAAAAACATGAGTGAAAAGAGTAACGTTAAATTCCAAACTAGGATACTTGCAGAAATTATCGTTTTTGCTGCCCTCTCAGCGGTTCTATACATTATCCGTCCATTCACGCTTCCATTTGGTGGTTCAATAACTTTAGGTAGCATGGTTCCAGTAGTCTGGCTATCATTGAGAAGAGGAGTTTATGTTGGATTTGTGGCGGGAGTAATCTTTGGTTTGTTGGCACTTTTCATTGATGTTATGTTGCTAGGGGCTGCGAACATTATTGTTTCTCCACCACAAGTCATTCTCGAATATCCCATAGCTTTTGGAGCACTTGGAATAGCTGGAATGTTCCATAAAAAAACTGTGGCCTACGCAATAACAGGACTTGGCGCAAGTGTGCTCATAAAGTTCGTAATGCATTATATTGCAGGCGTTATCTTCTGGTTCTATATTTACGAGTTTCCTCCAGAGTGGGGCAGATATGGTTGGCCAGCTGTTTACAATGGTAGCTTTTTACTAGTAGAATTCATTGTCAGTGCGGTACTCATTGCTGTCCTCGTAAAAAAAGGAACATTGAAATATGCACTCTAGACTGGGGAAATATAAATGGTGAAACTGAAGATAGGGATTAAAGAACTTGATACTTTAATAGGCGGCGGCATCGAGTCTGGCTCGCGAAACATTCTTTATGGATCACCTGGAACTGGAAAGACGGTTTTCGCCATGCAGTTTCTTTGGCAAGGACTAAGAGAAGGAGAAACTGTTGCCTATGACGTTATGGATAAGCCTTTTCCACGTTTAATAGCCTACTTCAAGTCTTTCAAATGGAACATTGAACCTTACATTGAAAAAGGAAAGTTTATCGCCATACAAGCATTTCCCCATTTTGCTCCCTACCCAAAAGACCCGCGAGTGATATACTTCAGCTTGGACGATTTTGAAGAAATGAAGAGAATCGACAAGCTAATTTCTGATAAGGGCGTAACACGTTTTGCTGCAGGAGATTTCAGCGAACAAATGTTTTCCTTATATGACCTGAAATATATGGAGCCTGTTGAAGATTGGACTATCAACTGGTGCCATTTCGACAACATTGTCAATATAGACATTGTAACGGCTGCAACGCAGAAAGATTTCACCGTTCAAAGAGCCACAGATCTGGACTTGAACAAAGCGCACAACATTTTTCTCTTCAGATTCAACGAGGAAAAATCCCAAAGAGAACTGCGAATAGTGAAAATGGAAGGGTGCGAACATCCCCTCGAATGGATATCTTTCAAGATAACCAGCAAAGGCATTGAACTGCTAAGAAAAAGAAAATAGCAAGGTTATGAAGAGACAATGGGAAAACTCGACACAGAAAACCTTAAGAAACTTTTAAGCTGCATAAAAAAAGATTCACGAGTCATTGTTCCACCGCTACCAGGCTTTGATTCAGGCGTACACTTGCTAGATGATAAATACCTGGTTGTTTCAACAGACCCATGTATCGGTGTGCCAGAAAAATTGTTCGGATGGCTCCTAATACATTATGCAGCTTCAGATGTGGCACTTTTTGGGGCAAAACCTGAATTCTGCACAATAAACCTATTGGGTACACTTTCCACAAAAGTCGAAACTCTTCAGAAAGTTATGCGACAAGCCTGCAAAGCTGCAGAAGAACTGGAAGTAGCCATTGTAACTGGGCACACTGGAACATATGAGGGCTTGTCAACGCTTGTGGGAGTATGTACCTCCTATGGCACGGTTGCCAAGGAAAAATTAATCACTCCAAACGGCGCCAAGCAAGGAGATTACATTTTGTGCACGAAATCAATAGGCTTGGAAACAGCAGTAAATTTTGCATTAACACACAACGCACTCTCTCAAAAACTGTTTGGAGCTAAGCGAACACGAGAACTTGCAGAACTCGTTTACATGCAAAGTTGCATCAAAGAGTCATTGTTGCTTGCAAAAGTGGGCGGTGTTCATGCTATGCATGACACAACTGAAGGAGGATTGACAGCGGCTTTAAATGAGATGGCTGAAGCTTCAAAACTTGGTTTCAAAATAGACTTAGAAAAAATCCCAATTTGCAAAGAAGCACAGGCACTTCAAAAATGGTTTAGGCTTTCAGATGAGCAAACACTATCAATGTCTTCAACAGGCACAATATTAGCTGCCATCTGTCCAGAAGCAAAGAACAGAGTAGAAAAAGAATTTCGCAAAATTAATGTGAAAGCAAATTTTTTGGGCATTTTCACAAAAGACATGCGCTACATCCTGATGAAAGATGGAAAGGAAACGGCATTTCCGAAAAAGGCTGAAGACCCCTATGAAAGAATCCTTTCTGGAAAACTATAGATGTTCATGCGTTTTCCCCGCACAAATCCGATTAGCGTTAAATCAGCTCCTTTGGCAATTTCAATGCCTGAATCTAAGGCAGCAGCTATGGAGGAAACGATTGGCAAGCCTATTCTAACCGCTTTAAAGACTATGTCGCCTGTCAACCTTCCACTCAAAGCGAGAAAGCACTCACTGAAATCAGTCTTGACCAATGCTCCCAAGCCTATCACTTTGTCAACAGCATTGTGACGACCAACATCTTCAGCAAATGCTACAAGGCTCCCATCTGATTTGTGGATCGCCGCAACATGCACCCCACCTGTTTTTCTGAAAATTTTTGCAGCAGAATTCAGATTGCTAACGCATTTTTGAATGACCTCAGCCCACACCTTTAGATTTGACTTGACTTTAGGAAGCTTTTCGGAGTGCTGATAAGGTCCACCACATGCTGAAAGAATTATACGAGAAAAATGCTTTCGAAGTTTCATTCTTTTTTCCAAATTAACATTTGACTTCATTTTTACATTGCATATGCTTTTGCCCAGAGAGTCTATTTTCTCAATTTCCTCAACTGTTTTTATAATACCTTCAGAAAATAAATGTCCCACAGTCAATTCTTTTAGATTTTGTGGTAGACAGTAAATTGTCGCGTAATGGGTTTTGTTTAGGAATATTTGAAGTGGTTTTTCTTCTGCAACATAATCCTTTACCTTTTGAGCTTTCCTTGTAGCAGTGTCAATTTTAACAACTTCTATCTTGCGCATTTTCGTTGTTCTCCTCTATCTTTGCAGTTCAGATAAAATGAAGTTAACGATTTCATCAGCAATATTGACTTGTGTAACTGATTGTAGCCCTCGCCATCCAGGTTGACTGTTAACATCAACAATTAATGGTCCTCTCGGGCTTTCCAGAATGTCTACACCAGCAATTTTGCAGTTGATTAGTTTTGCTGATTTAATGGCTGTGTCTTCAAGCAATTTGTCAAGCGATATAGGTTCTGGATGGGCTCCTTGACTGTAATTGGTTTTCCAACTATTTGCAACACGCCTCATCGCCGCAATTACATGATCGCCAACAACAAAAGCACGTATATCAGAAAAGCCATGATGCACGAATTCTTGAAGGTATATTACGCCATGATAGAATGTTATGGCTCTGAAAGTTGTGGAAGCGACTTCAGCATCTGTAATGCGTGTTGAACCTATCCCCCTAGAACCAAAGATAGGTTTAACAACAACATCTTTGCCTAGTTCGTCAAAAGCTTTCAGCGCTTCATTGACGCTTTCAGTTACTGCAGTTCGAGGCACGGGAATACCATTATCCTCTAAAATCGTTAGAATATCATACTTATCGACACAGTGTTCAATGGCTTCTGGCGGATTAATTATGTACAAGCCTAAACGCTCCAGTCTATACAGCATGTCCATTCTAAAAACTAGTTCTTCTAAAGAACCTCGCCCAATTGGACGAATCAATAATGTATCCAAATCTTCCAATAAGCGAATGTTACCTACGTGCACGTATGGTTTATAACCGATTTGGGCTAAAAGCCTTGGAAAACTAAAGCATAAATGCGGTATGCCACGCTTAGACAGGGCTTCTCTGAGTTGGGTTGAGCCCCATGAGTTTCGGTTTCGTGTTACAATTCCAATTTTCAAAAACGAACCTTCTTGTGTTGAACTCTGAAAGATGCTACAGCATTGTGTTCTTAAAGTTTTTCTCATAGAAAACAAATCACTGCTTAAATTAGCGAATCAACAATATTATTCACAATTCGTTTTATGATGAAGGGAAGCAGTATGGCAAGGAGTTGCAATGCAAATGAAGAGAAAAAGCAACTTCAACAGTTGGTCATTGCTGTTTTGAAAAGTCCAAAGTATAGGAATATTAGTGAAGATTTAATAGAAAACATTGGCTTACGGGAACTCTCGAAATGGCAAAATCTGAAAAAAGCCATTAAAGCCACAAAAAATAAACTGCATCAGATAGGCGGAGCCTATTTCCTAGAAAAGCCGAAATACAGCTTTTGGCTGGAAAAGTTAAATGAAGCCAAAAAAGCTGGAAGTGAAAGTTCATTTCGCATGGTTTGCACTGAAATAATGAGCTACCATTATTCAACAAGAGAACGCTTGAAAATTCTGGAGGAATTCTACTCAAAAATCTTCTCACTTCTTCCACCGATACAATCAATAATTGATGTTGCTTGTGGATTTAATCCATTTTCGATTCCCTGGATGCCTCTTTCTGCAAATGCAGAATACTATGCTTATGATGTTTACAAGGATATGATAGACTTCATAAACAAGTTTATGGCAATCCGCAATGTTCAAGGATTTGCTGAAGTTAAAGATGTCACTCGGAAAGCGCTTGAAATCACTACTGATTTGGCATTTTTCCTCAACACAATACCTTGTTTTGAACAAATTGAAAAAAAAGCTGGCTTGAAGGTTTTAGAGGCAATTAGATCAGAATTTATTGCAGTTTCTTTTCCTGTGAAAAGTCTTTGCGGAAGAGAAAAAAGCATGCAAAAATACTATGAGGCTATGTTTAATAGATTAATTCGAGAAAAGGATTGGAGTGTTCAGCGATTAGAATTTAGAAGCGAATTGGTTTTTATAATCGCAAAATAGTACATATCTTTCAGAATTTGTGAATGTATGGCATCAGCTTTTCTGCATTATTGAATTTCTCAAAAAGCCCTACACGGAGATAAGCACCATAAGCATTAAAGTAAGGTTCCCCTTTCCTCGAAAACAAAGTTAAAATCTTACCAGCATGATTGATTTTGTAGCCATTCTCGCAGGGCTCATGTCCCCTAATCAGAATTTTAACGTTAAGCCTTTCAAGCACTTCGGCAGTAACTTTTTCACCGAAAAGTTTACCGGCACCTCTTGGCGACGAGCACACGTCTTTAACATTATCGTTCGGGTCGCTCCAAAGCATTTCCTCCAAAAAACTCTGCTTCAGATACATCTCGTGAGCGTACGCCAAATCCTTAGTACTTTTTGCGTGATATGGTATGCCCCCGTGAATCAACAAGTAGCGTTCTTCAACAATAACCGCATTGTATAAGTAGTCGAATAAACAACGAATTTTCTTGTAGGCTTCTTCCCATTTTTCGCCAAATTTCATTAGAAATTCTATTGGCAAGTCATGCGGTGAAGCCATAAGGTCTTTTGGCCCTTCATGATTTCCACGCATCAGAATAACTTGCTTTGGAAATAGCATTTTCAGTTTCAAAACTATATAGTAAACCTCTTTAGAATAGACACCTCTATCGCCATAATCGCCCAGAAAAATCAAAACAGCATTGGCATTTTGCTCCATTTCTCGTAGAAAATTGCTTTCTTTTAGGATGTGGGTTAAGCTTTCAAGGTCGCCATGCAAGTCGCTAACAATTAATGCTTCACCTTTAGGTTTCAGCTCAACAAGTCTTCCGATAATTTTGAGGTTTCCAACATTATCATGTTCTTTTGAAAGCAGATTTGTGGCATTCTCCACCAACCGTGTAAACGTTTCACATTGAACATCTAGAGATTCTTTGATAATTTGTGAAAGAAGTGATTGCAAAAAGCTAAACCTCAAATTTATTCTACATGAATTTTCGTGCCCATAAAGGTGAAAACATTTTTTTCAATTAGACTTTTAGTGTTACGAATCTTCTCCAGCGTCTCGCTATGGGCTCGCTCTAAAGTTTTTAACTCTGATTCAACAACATTTCGTCTCCTTTCCAAATCCTCAAGATGTTCACCAAGCTTTTGGAGTCCGCTTTTTGTTTCTGTCACTTCTGCAGATATGGAAAGCTGGTTTCGTCGCATAAAAGTGTCTACACATTTTTTGTGAAGATTTTCCAAGGAATCATTGCTAATGCCTTCGATGGCTTGTTCTGCCTTTCGCATTTTATCAAGCTTCAGTTTCAACTTACCATCAGCTATTAAACGAGTTAGCTTCTGCAAAATCTGCTTCAACAATGGATACTTTGCTTCTTCACTTGCCAGGGCTTCTAAAGGGTTTTCCAAATATTGATTAAGCTTGTTAACTTCTTCTAATGTTAAACCGCTTCCTCCACCCCGAAGGCTAAGCGACTGAAGTTTTATGAAGGGTTTCTGAAGATGTTGCAGCGCATGTTTTACGTTGTCACCTAAGACTTCCAGCTCCATGTTTATTTGGTCTAATTGGCTTATTCCTCCCTTACTTTTTAAATCAGTTATTTTTTGATACAACTCAGCAATTTCCTTTTCAACTAGACCCTTTCCCTCTTCAACTTTTGTCCTTTCCACTTTCAGATTAGCTAATTGATTTTCAAGAGCATTCAGTTTATCTATGAGCAGAAAAGTTTCTTCTAACGTTTTGGTTTTAACATACTCTTTTGTCAGGAAGGTATTCATTTCCTTCTGTGTGATTTTTGCTTTTTCAAAGACGACTAAAAATTTTCTTCTGTCAAGAATGAAGAAGGGAGAAATTCTTGGAAACCAATTTTTGATGTCAACTTCAGTCACTGCAAATGCCCTTTGGGTTTCTTGAATGAACTCGCTGAAACTATCATAGGAAATCTTTTCCGGAATCTTAATCTGCTTTAGCCTATCCAAAAACAGACGTGCGAGCTTGTTTAAGGCCCTGGCTCTACCATAGGTCTTCATGTTCCTCTTCTCAATCTCTTTTACACTGTTGTCAAAAAGCATCTTACTGGAATCTGAAAGATTATTCAGAGCCTTTCGCATCTCATCAAGCAAAGCCTGAGCATTTGCATGAACTGGATTAAAAATTGAACCCGTTTCCTTTTCAAGCCATGCCTTAATGTCTTTAGAGGAAAGATTTACTGTTTCTGCCAATGAACTTCCCGATAGAAAAATATGCAGAAGCAATATTTTTGCTTTTAAGATTAGTGTATACTCTTTTTTGAGTAGCTACTCTTAAATAATTATTCGAAACATAACTGCAACCAATAACTAGGGATAAATGTGAATGTCAAAACCATTGCAGTTGTGATAATATTTGCTGCGCTTACTATTGCCTTTAATCTGTCTCCTTTGAAGTTTCCAGCACCTTATGCGCCTTTTCTTTATTATCAGATATGGGAAATACCCATCGTAGCAGCCTTCTTACTTTTTGGAACTGGAGTAGGAATCCTAATAGCCCTTATAAACACTACAGCATTGCTTGTATTATTTCCTGGAGCACTTCCAACAGGTCCGCTCTACAATTTAGCAGCCGTCTTAAGCATGCTTTTGGGAATAGGCATTGTAAAAATTGTGGCCAAGAAACACTCTTCTGAAAATGAAGCTCTAGTAGCTTCTTTATTCACGATTTCTGGTCTTGTACTCAGGACCTCAGTCATGGGGTTTCTGAATTATGCACTTCTTCGCTTTCCACCTCCAGTTGGCTATAGCATGCCAGAAGAAGCCATAATTTCGACCATTCCACTTGTGACAATCTTCAATATCACTTTAGCACTCTATACTATCCCAGTAGGTTACTCTATAGCAAAAACTGTGACAATTAGTCTCAAATCCCTTAAATGAAGCTGAATGATTTTTTTAATGCATTTACGTTAATTTCGCCTTTTTGAAATGTGTTGCCCGTTTTCAAATTATTAATAATTATTACGGCTGGTGCGAAAAGGTTTGAGTCGATTTTGTAGAAGTCATATTTTGCCTCTTTAAAAATTTCTATGAAGGGTTTTCCATAACTTTGGGAGGCTTTGGATGGAGCCTTCTCTACAATCTCTTTTAGTTTTTCCTCATTTTCATATTCAACGATGTAGTAGGCTGTTCCACCATACAAAATTGCATCGTTGGTTCTCGCCATTGCTTGAGCAAATTTTGGATGGGTAGGCGGAATTGGAGCTATTCCCCAAGCATATGAAATCACGTTTGGGTTTAATCCAATCTTGCTTAACTTGTGGATACCTGTTTCAACTATACGCCCACAAACTTGTGTTGCACCAGCTACACTGGTAGTAGGCGCCAGAATTACAGTCAAATTTTCCAATAAGACATGGCAATCCTTTGCCAACCGCTCAATCAACTTCTCTGGTGGATACTTGTCTGTTTCTAACACTATGATAGCTTTGTCAAAAATATCTTTGTATTCAATTTTTTCATAAATTTCCTTAGGCTTTAGAGCGAGGGCTCTTCCTGGACCAGAACCTATTGCAAAATATTCGCCTTCTTTTATCTGCCAACCTGCATATTGAGAACCTAGAGTTGCAATGACTGGATGGTCTGTGTAAACAAATATTGACGGTAACTCTTGCTTGCCATATTGCCTAGAAGTTATTCTGGTTTTTGCGCATCCTCCCATGCAAATTTCAGTTATAAGCTTTCCACTTTGAAAGCCGCCTTTTGCCTTAATTCCAGCGTCCACTATTGTTGCATCAGAATCAGTTTTTTCAATTTTCACTCTGTAAAATTCTGGATTTGCACACAGTTTTTCTAGAAGTTTCAATGCCAAGCGATTGACACTTAAACTTTCTTTCATCAAATCTTCTCCGTTAAAGAAGTTTTTCATAACTGCTTAAATGCGGGTTTTTTGCTTTTGAAACATAAAGTTTGCCATTTCCATTTTCTGTAAGGTCTCCAAAAAAGAGATAGAAAGGCCCTTCGGCAGTCTCAGTTTCTTCAATTTTTACCTTTTCTTTAATGCCTTCAATGGAGAAGGTTGGCAAAACAGATTCAAGATATCCGTTGATAACTATTTTTCCGTCTTTCATACAGGCTCCAGTTCTTTCTTCACAGTCTTTTTGAACAAAGATTGTTCCACCATGCATTCGTAAACCTACAAACTGCCCTGCAGAACCATAAACTTTGATTATGCCATTATGCATGTAGGCTCCAGCTTCATTTCCTACATTTCCATAAACAATGATTTTTCCTCCATGCATCCCTTCGCTGCATCCCCAGTAAGGAGCACCTAAATAGTCACTAGCATTTCCATGAATTTCGATTAGTCCACCCTTCATCATTGACCCCGCCCATCCTTCAACATTCCCATGTACAACTATTTTGCCACCCTTCATCTCTTCGCCTAAGTGCATTCCAACATTACCAAAAATCACTATTTCTCCGTCCTTCATGCCGGTGCCAATTCTTCGAACCTTACTTACCTCGCCATGAACTGTTATAGTTGCTGTCTCATTTTGACCTTCTGCCTTATTTTCTTCAATTTTGAATAACTCACCGAGCGCTTTCTGTTTGTTTCCCTCCCAGATTTTTAACTTCCATATTTCTTTGGAAGTTTTGCTGTCGAAAATGTTTGGGTTTATGCATTCAGCAACTATTGGATAGGTAAATTCTTTCAGTGGAGACAACTTTATCATCTTACACCCTAGCCTTGACAGTAATGGGATTCGAAACTTCAATATAATTCTCTGTAACTGGATAGTTCTCATACTCAACTGTCCAGTATTCCTTAAACCGCCTCTTCATTTCATCAGTTATCCTTGCAGGTTCTGAGGAATGCACATCAAGCCACATCGTAGAACCCACAACATGCTCCAGAACCTCACCACCTTTGACGACTATCTTGCCGCCCTTAATTGTGTAAGCAGCCTGTTTAAACGCTCTTCTCACAGCCTTAAACTTTCTTGAAGGGTCAGTTTTTTCCGGATTCAAGTTGTATATGGCTATATCCGCGTCTGCACCCACGCCCAAATGTCCCTTATTTTTAAGCCCCAAAGCCTTCGCTTGACCAGCCCTAGTCACTACTGCAACCTCATAGAGGCTTAGCTCACGGTCAATTGACGGAAGAAGGCTCCTACTTCTTGCTCTGGCATTGATCCTTTTCAACGCCTTCTCTCTAGCTTTTTTGCTCATAAGCCATGTGATAATCTTTGGATAAGAAGTGAATGGACCGCCGTTCGGATGGTCTGTTGTCAGGAATATCCTCCATGGATCCTCAATTAATAAAGCCAGTTCAAGACCTATTGACCATTGGATTGCGTTGGCATAACTTTTACGGCGATACCGAAAGGGAACAATGCCTGCACTCGTCTCAGTTTCCACGTCATGGTTTACCCACTTGTTTCCGCTTAGCTCATGAAGCGTGTACTGAAAGGGACCGTCAGCCGTCATGGTGGTTGTGTCTGTAAATATCACTTGGCCCATATCTAAGGTCACGTGAGAATGACTATTAACATAATTTGCGATTTCTTCTGCCCCAGATTCAAGCGTTCTCCAATCATCACCCTTGAAAGCACAGAACTGACAATGCGTTATGTGAATGACAGGATTATCATCGGTAGCTAAATCCTCCACAGACTTCATGGTCTCTAACGCCGTCAGATAGTTTCCTGGCCTTCCAAGATTGTTCGTGTGAACATGAATAGTGTGTGGCAAGTTCAAAAGCCTATTTACTTTACACAATCCACGGATTATCTCGCGTGGCGTAACACAGAAAAATGGAACCTGATCATCAAGGCTGCGCACATTATGACCAAAGCCCCAAGCCTCCAGTCCTCCTGGATTGACGATTTTTATGGCATATCCTTTTGTTGAAGTTATCATCCATGCGACATATCTTGCGCACTCCTCGATTCTTCCTTCTTTCAAGTATTCGAGCACAAACCACCAGTCGCCTAGAAGCGGATAACTAGCCTTATCAATTATTGGAATGTCGTTAAACTCCTCATGGGTGTGTTTAGCTTCTAACGGAGGCATCGCAGGATCCATTACAGTGGTGTAACCCATTCGTGCATACCGGTATCCAGTTGTAAAAGTAGACGGAATCGAATGACCAACCCCTGACCTTGTTACAGGTGTTTTGCCCTCAAAATCTTTAAAGTGGTCTTCAGGTCTCAGAAGTCTTCCAGCATTAACTTTTGAACCAGCGATGTGGGAGTGGATGTCTACTCCGCCTGCCATCACAACCATCCAACATGCATCAATCTTTCGTGCTTTGCGTTCGTTGACTTTATCAACTATTTTGCCATCTCTGATTGCAATGTCCATTTTTTCGCCTTTAACGCCGTTAAGAGGGTCGTAAACAAAACCGTTCTTTATTAAAAGCTCCATTTATAATTCCTCCGTCTTTTCGGTTTTCTTTATCTTCCTGACTTTGGAGAGAATTCTCCACAGAATTTCCTCGTCTTGAAGCACTCCACTCGGTGCCGCGACAACCCTTTTAAGTGGAAGTGGCACATGATCCATGCGGTAAGCTGTTCCTTCAGCTTCTATTCCTACGAATGCTGAGGGAAAAACAACGTCAGCCATTTGAGCTGTAGCGTTCATGTGAGGATCAATCACAACAAGCGGATTTTCAACCAAGTGTTCAACCGCTTTTCTGGGAAAACTAGCAACGGGATCAGATGCCACAACCAAAGCTGCATCCGACTCTTTCCGAAGAAGGATATCCACAACCGTGGTTTCTCCAGGATTATAGCGCGGATAACCAAGCGAAAAATCAACAGCGTAAGGATAACCACTTTGCCATGTGGAGACAGTGTTCGCGCCAGTGACATTGAAGTGCCCTCTCATAGGCATTATTATGAACTTAGTGCACATGTTCAAGTCACGCATCAAAGAAAGCGCCGCGTCTATGTTTCTCAGTTTGCCTTTGCTCATTGTCAACCCAAGCCCGAAAAATAGTGCTCCAAAGCTGCACCTAACCATCGCATCAGCAACTTCCTCAAGATACTCTATAGGAACACCGGCAACTTCGTCTACGTCAATTTCTTGGTCACGAATAAGGGTTCTAAATGCTTGGAGAAGCTCATAATCCTTGTTTGGCTCAACTTGAATGAAATAGTCAGCCATCTCTGCAGTCTTTGTCCTTCTGACATCGATAACTATCAATTTTCTCCCAACTTTGGAAATTGTTGGACAAACCTTACTTTTTGAAGCGGAAGAACCTTCGGTCTCTTTTTTGAGTGATAGTCGTCTCAAAGCGCTTTCAACTTTCTTTCGCCCTATTAGGGCTTTTACTTTGTTTAAGTAACCTCTCCACATACTCCTTTCAAATCTTCCATCTGAAAAGGCTGTGTATCTTTCAATGTGCCGTGGATGGGCGCTCCAAGGGTCGCTTCCCCAATAAATAATGAGGTCAGCCCTGTGCCTAATTTGCCCCAGAGTACAGGAGGGGATCCCTAATTCTTGAACACTTAAAAGTGATGGCCCATGACATACCACTGCTGTGTTATCTATTACTCCTCCAACCTCTTCTGTCAATTCAAGACCGACGCGTGTTGCTTCGCAACTTGTTGAACTCCAGCCATACAGTATTGGGTAATTAGCTTCAGCGAGAATTTTGGCAGCCTTTTCTACTGCTTCTTTCATTGAAGCCTTAACAAGATTTCCATTCTTTCTGATGAGAGGTTTTAAAACTCTGTGCTCGTCGTTATAGCCTGAAAACTTTGATTCACACATAGCGCAGCCGTTTTTAACTTTCACAATTCTTCCATCTTTAACCGTTAATTCGATGTCGTCGCAGAGGCTCCCACAGACAGGACACGTTACAGCTTTAACTATTGTGATGTTAATCTCCCCCCAAATTGTGTTTTAAGAAGCTCTTTTAAGCTTAGTACAAGCTTATCTGCTGCAGGTTCAATTTCAGCTGGGATTCCCTTAAAAGACGGCATTCCAATACTATTTGTTTCAGGATCAGCTACAGCGTTTGCCCAAGGTCCATATGGGATGAAAATTATATTGGGATGCGGCGCTCTTAATGATTTTAACGCTTTGACAACAATAGTGCCATGTTCGGTGGATACAAGTACGTTTGTGTTCTCTTTTATTCCAAGTCTCCTCAAGTCATCTGGGTCTAAGTAGCATACAGAAACACTTTCTGCATATTCTTTTGAGGCTTTTCCACGCTCTTTCCCTACGCCCTGATCTATTGTTCTTCCAGTGACCAATGTAACCTTCAGTTTTGCATTCTCCTTCATCTTAAATATACGTTATATTAAAAATAACTCGGATTTAACTTAATCGATTTCCCATTCTGGTTAAAAACATTTTTAAGTTAAAGTTTTTATTGCATTTGTGCCCTCGAATAAAATTCAAACTATTAAGCACTTGGTGATAAAATGATTATCGAAGTTGAGAATCTAGTGAAACACTACGGGGAAGTCAAAGCAGTTGATGGAGTCTCTTTCAATGTTGAGGAAGGAGAAATTTTCGGGCTTTTAGGTCCCAACGGCGCTGGAAAAACAACTTTGATGGAGATAATTTGTGGTTTGAGACGATTTGACTCTGGAAAGGTGACAGTTCAAAGATATGATTTGGTTAAGGATGCATACAAAATTCGTGGTTTCATCGGATTCTGCCCACAAGAAACGTTGCTTTATGACTTGTTAAGCGTTAGGGAAAATTTTGCTTTTTCCGCATCTCTTTATAGGCTTAGCTCAAAAAAATTTAAGGAAAGAGTAGAATTTTCATCAAAAGTTTTAGGTGTTGGCGATTTTCTGGACAGAAGAGTTGAGCAATTGTCAGGCGGAATGAAAAGGCGTGCAAATCTTGCCGCGTCGATTATTCATGATCCGCCAATTGTAATTTTGGATGAGCCTACTGTTGGTTTTGACCCGACAATCAAAAGGGAATTCTGGGAATTAATCAAGAACCTTAAACATTATGGAAAAACAATTCTTCTTTCAACTCATGACATGTATGAGGCAGATGAAATCTGCGATAGAGTCGCAATAATGGAAAGGGGAAAAATTGCTGCACTCGACAAACCTCACATTTTAAAAAAGACTATAGGAGGAGAACCAACACTACACATAAAAGTCAAAGAGTCTCAGTTGGACGAAGCGATTAAAATTCTTGATAAACATGCATGCACAGTTATAGACGATGAAATTCAAGTCTTGGCTAAAAATCCATGGAAAATGATGAGTGAAATATCAGAAAAACTGGTCTCGCATGGAGTTTACACGGATAGGATCGAGATTGTTGAACCAACATTGGAAGATGTTTTCATGAAGTTAAGCGGTAAAAGGCTTAATGTGGAGGAGTGAAAGAGATGAACCCAATAATGGGCATTGCTGTAAAAGATATTAAAACCTTCTTCAGAGAGAAAGGGACAATCTTCTGGACCATTGCTTTTCCAATTTTAATAATGCTCCTATTCACAGCAATCTTCGGTAGAGACATACCATTCAACGCAAATATTGGGATCGTAAACGAAGATAATGAAACACCGATAACTAACAACATGATATCTGGGCTTAACAATACAGGATTTTTAGTCGTTAAAACTTTCACAAATAGAGTTGAAGCATTAAGGGAATTGAATGTAAGTAATGTCCGAGGAGTCGTGATTATCCCCCAAAACTTCACCACAGATTTCATTAGTGGACATGCAAACATTTCACTTGTCGTGGATGGAACTAATCCCGATGTTGCACGATTGGTTAGTAATGGAATTAAAACCTTCTTCACACAGTATTATAAAACAGTGATTCCAGGCTACACTGACCCGATAGAGGTAAATGAGGAAATATCGTTTGTGGGACAAGAAATAGGTTATAAAGAGAATATTGTTCCAGGCATGCTTTGTTATCCGCTTTTATTTTCAAGTATGGTTGTATCCACTGGAGCGATTGTTTACGAGAGAGAAAAAGGAACATTAAAGAAAATTAGGGCTTCACCTATTCACCCGATAAGTATGCTTTTTGGTAAGACTTTGGCTGCATTGTTTCAAACGGCCATTTCAATTCTGATCATGGCAGTTATGGCTGTAACATTACTTACTCCAAGTTTAAACTGGGACGTATCATTGCTTGTTCCAATAATGTTTCTTGGTTCAATGAACGGAATCGCTTTAGGCTTAATAATATCGTGCATTGGCAGAGCCCCACAGGAAGCATCGAATGCTGCCACAACTATAGGCATAGTGCTTCAATTTTTCATTGGCATGTATTTCCCAATAGAGTATCTTCCAACATATCTTCAACAGGTTAGCAAGGTTATTCCAATGACTTATGCAGCTCAAGCAATAAGAGACATAATGGTTCGCAACGCCACATTAAACGACATTCTTCTTCCCATAGCAACTTTAACTTTTTCAGCAATAATCCTATATGTGATCGGGGTTCTCCTATACAAAAGATGGGTTGAAAAATAAAGTTAAGGTCTATAACCGCGAAGAACAAGTAAGCCAAGCGCAGCAGCGATGATATCGGCTGTTGTTCCAGGATTCAAAAGACTATCAGATTGCCTAAGCTCTAAATCAAATTTCTTAAGCATTTCTTTGGCTGCTAAAACATCATGCTGCTCTAGCCCCAGAATTTCTCGAGCTCTCACAGAGACCTGTTTAGCCTTGCCGACACCAACTTTTCTCGCTATGAAACTGTCTGGAAACTCGGATAAAACTTTCAAAAAAGTGCGTATTATTGCTGCGTTCAAACTTTCGTACTTATTGATTTGTTCAGCTAAATAGGGATAAGCAATATTGAAGGTTATTGGGTAATTGTTAACCCATTCTGAACATACATTGTCATATTCTGCGGCTATTTTGAAGACCTTATATAAAGAAATATTTTCTTCAAGTATCCTGCTCACTGAATTTTGGTTATTAACGTCCAATTCGGGAGCCTTATTAAGTCCACTAGGATTAGCAATTTTAATCGCTTCATAAACATTCACAGCATCCTCTGAAGTTGTTGACTCTATGACATTCTGCAGATTCTTCCTTAACTCATTAATTTCAAAGATATTTCCTCTCATAATGGAGGTCATTCCTGCAGCTGCAGCAATAGGCGAAAGCAAAATCACAGTGCCAAGCAGCGTATTGCCACCCTTCTGCCAAACATTAATACTTTTTACGCAATCCAGTATGATTTGACCTAACCCAATATCAGCAATTCGAATTTCTCCCTGAGAGACAGCAACCCCTTTTTCTGCTGCCACTTCAAAGAACGGCGCCGTAGCAATAGCTGAAGCAAGAAAATGCTCATAGCGCGTCCCTTCAAAGCCAGTTATCAAATTCACATTGCCGGGCTTGTCAGCACTAACTTCGAAGAGAATAGCTAATTCGAGGCATTTTGCAATATGTTTCGCTTTATCATCTGGTTTATGCTGCAATTGTGGTCCCAGAATATTATAATATAGAAAGTTTTATTAGCGTTGTGTAAAAAATTACACAGTAATGAACAAGATTACAAGGTGAAATCATGAAAATTAAATTATCAGCACAGGATGTTGCTTTCATGGCAATTTTCGCAGCATTTTCAGCAATATTGATCAAAATTTTGCCAGGAATCCCAATAGTAGGAGTGCCCAGTGCAAACATCAAATTTGATGCTGCTATTGCACCTCTTTATGGATTGATTATTGGTCCATATCTTGGTTTTCTAGCTGCACTAATTGGAGGATTAATAACTGCAGGAAGCCCATTTGACATTCTTACTTCATTTGCCCCAGCAGTTTCTGCATTAGTTGCCGGATTCCTTACGCAGAAAAATCTTGGAAACAACGATGGAAAAATAAAAGGATGGATGATGGCTCTAGCAATCCTGGGTTTGTTGATTCTAGGGTGGTATTTCACTGGAATTGGGCAAAAAGCTTCATTTTACCCAGTTCTCCACATAGGAGGATTGATTCTCATACTTGCTACAAGAGATTGGACAGCGAAAAAATTCAAAGAAGAAAAAATTGACACAACTAGTTGGCAAGTGAAACCATATCTTCTTCTTATAGGGATAATAATCTTGGTTGTAGCTTACATGTTTACAAGACCATATTCAACTGATTTTTGGATTCTTCCCTATTTATCATTGCCAACGTTTTTAATTGGAGGCATCATAATCATCTACAGTTTGCTTGGATTGGGCAAAAGCTCCTTTGCCTTAGCAATTTCTGTTGCAACTTACTGTGGGATAATAGCAGACCATATGTTAGGAAACCTGATTTTCATAAGCGTTATCGACATATTCATCCCGCTTTCTGTCGTAGAGGAGTATTTCTTGAAACCTCTTGGTTTACCAGATATACCTTCACTTTTCATGTATATGATACCAGTCTCTGCGATTGAGCGAATGCTATTCACGGTAGTTGCAACAATAATCGGAGTCGGCTTAGTTCTTGCATTAAGAAAAGCAAATCTATTAGCTAGAAAACTATAAGCTTGAATATTGATGCCCAACCAAAAAAATAGGCCCATCGAAGGAGACATTATCAAAGATTCAAATGGAATCCTCTTTGACGTTAAAGGTTTAGTTCACCCACCAAATAAAATCATAGCTTTTCCACGCTTCATTCCCGACCCTGGTGGCGACCGCAAACAAGATGTTGCTTATAAGAAGATTTACAATATTTCTAAAAGATTCAAATTTCTTGAGCGACACTTTCCACATTACGTGGTTTATGATTCAGTTTTTGATGAGAAGTTTTGCGAAGTGCCAATTGAAAGCGTGAAGCAGTATTATCAGCCAAATAATCGCTTAAAAGAGCTTAGACATAACAAGAAACTTGATTTTCTGGAGAAAGATGCTTTAGGGCTTCTTAAACTTTTGAAAGCCTATTCAAATATGCCATGGAATAAAATGGGATTGTCTGGCTCGATTCTTGTTAAGCTGCACAAGTTAGACTCTGATATTGACCCAATTGTTTACGGCTCAAAAAACTGTTTAAGAGCCTATTCAGCATTGGAAAGCCTATTAGAAGATGCAGATGAGCCTTTCAGACCTTACACGCGAGAAGACTTGAAAGTTCTGTTTGCTTTTCGCTCCAAAGATACAATCATGAGCTTTGAAGACTTCGTAAGGGCTGAATCTAGAAAAGTTTTGCAGGGCAAATTTAGGAACAGAGACTATTTCATTCGTTTTGTGAAGGACTGGAATGAAATTGATGAAAAATACGGAGAAATCCAATACAAGAATGTGGGGTATGCAAGGGTTAAGGCTATCGTGGAGGATGATACTGAAGCCATTTTCACGCCATGCGCTTACAAAATAAAAGATTTAGAAATTCTTGATGGGATCCACTTTCCCATTGAGGAAATTGTTTCTTTCCGTGGAAGATTCTGTGAACAAGCCAGAAACAATGAAGCAATAATCGCACAAGGCAAAGTTGAAAAAGTTAGCAGCGACAAGCTGAAAAGAGAATACTTTAGGCTTCTTCTTGGAAATAAACCGTCAGACTACATGATATTAGCTTGATGCAACCTTCAAAACTTGCTCATAATACTTTGGGCAATATGTTAAGGTTATTTGATGAAAACTGCCCTTTTGAGTTCTAACTTCCTCCAAGTTCCCTTCAATGTAAACCTTCTCACCTTTTTGCACTTGCAACCGAAACTCTTCCATGTAAGAAACAACGCGAACAGCTTCTTCAGCTTCACCTGCTCCACTCAAAACCTCAATGGGTTGAATAGAGTAAACTGAAGGAATAAAAGGTGCATCCTTATCTTCACTTATGCATGCAAACATTTTGACCCAACCCTTTTGCACAATCTTTGTTTCGGCAAAATTCTCATGTTTGATTTCTTTCCAATCTTTCACCGGCTCAAACTCTGTCTTGATTATTCTTCTGTTTTGCTTATCATTATACAATGCATAAATCATTTTTCGCTGCTGATGCCACACAAACTCGCTGGGACTGTAATTTTTGAATCGCCATTGTTTTCCTTCAATTGATTTGGCATTTTCAAACTCGTTCCGAAAAGATGAGTGCGCATCACTATACATTTCTTGTAGTGACTCACGCAACTTTGCACTGTTTTTGCTACCATAGATAGTTAGATCTATGTCAGAGAATTTTGGATGATAAAAACAATGAAGCATAGAGCCAAACACACCAAAATCAACCATCGACAAACCAGCATGCCCAGTCACTGTTTCCAAGACTTTTCGCAAAGCCGCAAGAAGCTCATCAGACGCACTTTTCTTAATTAGCCTTCCAAGCATTTCATTAGGTTTTCGTATTTTTGCGATGTTATCAACTTTAACGCCTACAACATTTCTGTCAAGGATTTCATGAAAGATAATGTATTGTGGAAAAATGTCTTTTATAAATTTCCAACCTTCATCCTCATAAAACTTGTAAAAGACACTGCGTCCAATACTTCTGAATGCTTTCGGATTTTCTGATTTGAAAATATTTGCTGGTGCATATTCAACATCACAAATGTATGCATTGGCAGGATGCGAATAACCGAAAACACGAAAAATTAAACCTTCACTGGTTATGACTGCATCGCGGTCTCTAAGTCTTAAAGAAGACAAATATACTCTTCCTCACTAACGCCAGTTCCAACAACTGTTTGGTAATAAATTTCGCTCGTTTCAATATTTTCAACTTCTTCAAGCGTGCCAGAAACTCTAATCTTGTCACCTGCTTTGGCGATGTTTCTGTAGCACCCTATCATTGAAACGACAAGCTCTGGAATTTTATCTAGAGAAAGCTTAGAAGCCGAATCATCTGGTTTGTAATTTTCAATTTTGTAGATGGCAGGGCGAAACATTGCTTCGTTATCATTGTTAACTGTGCATTGGAATTTGACTGGTACTATTGGCTTATACTTGAAAACACCGTATTTTGAGTGAATCTCTTCTAGTTTACGAATTGCATTGTACATGAAAATCCTGTTCATGTAGCGCCCTTTGAATCTTCTGGCTGCGTCCAAACGATTGTTAAAAACGTAGCATAACCTTCCATCTTCAACAAGTTTGCGGATTGTTGATTCTAATCTGCGAAAGTTTCCTGAACCATATACAACGATGTCTATGTCTGATTTAGCTGTGTGCATATTCAAAGCTACGGAGCCGTGCACACCAAAATCTTCCATGTTAATACAAGATTCCTTTGACAGAAAGTCTATAAAATCTAAAGTAATTTTCTGCAAATCATCCTTACGTTCAAGATTGATTAGAAGCTTTAAGCAATCTTTTGGAACATAAACTCTTCTGACTGAAGCTAAAGGCGCACTAATTACATTTTTCATTCTATAAGGGCAAAAATACACGTAATCAGGAAAGTTTTTCCGAAAAGTTTCAAGGAAAACTTGATAGTTCTCAGCAGTGTACAGTTTTTCAGCACGAAAAAGTTCAATATCGTCATATTTCCATGTTCTTTCTAGAAAGTGAATATTGAAGAGTCTTTTGAACTTGGCTGGAACATATTTAAGAAAAGCAAAAACTCGATTGGGTGGATGTTCATATCCAAAAACATTAAAGACAAAGCCATCTTGTGTTACGAAAGTGTCGCCATCTGTGGGAAACCAGTTTTTTAGAACCGTTTGAAGCCCTCTTGATAAGAATGCGATTAAAACGTTAAAAAATCTATTGCCTACGCCACAAAACTTAAAGCAAATCTCTTATAGAGCAGACTGTTGTGGAAGCGTATTTGAACGAAAATTTACATCCCTATGTAGTGTTTCTACCATCAGAAGAGAAAACCAAAATATTAGGGGCAATTTTCGGCTCAAAAGCTGCAGTAGCCATTCTGAAATTTTCATTAAGCCAAGGCATCTCAAACAAAATTTACCAGAAAGACCTTGTGAAACACCTTTCCTATTCAAACAAAACAATTATTCAAAACTTGAAGTCTCTAACAAAACTAGGTGTTTTGAGAGAAGACATGGAAAAAAGCAAAAAGGCTGGAAGAATTGTCTGGGTTAAAGCATATCAGCTTTCCGACGTGGGCAGATGGTTTGCATTATTGCTTGCAGAAGAAAAGGAGTTGTCTGAGAAGGAAAAAGCGGAAATACTTCAGAATCTTTTTAGGGTTTACATAAAATGGGTTAAAGACCTTTCACAAAAACTGAATGTAAACAGAGGAACATTGAAGAAGATTTTCATGCAAGAAATGAAATGATGCAATAAGGTGACTCGGAAATGAAGACAAAGATTGTTGCGATCGTCGGAAGCAAAAGCTCTGGAAAAACGACAACAATAGAAATCCTAACTAGTGTATTGACTAGAAGAGGTTATAGAATTGCCGCTGTTAAACATGTTCCAGAGCCAAATTTCACGATTGATACAAAAGGAAAGGATACGTGGAGATTTGCACAATCTGGAGCCACAACGATAGTGGCCGTGGCATCAAGCGAAATAGCCACAATAGAGAAAGTTAATGAAGGAGATTTCTCATTGAAAATGATTCTGAAAAAATGCGAGATGAATGACATAGTTTTTCTTGAAGGATTTCGAGAACTTGTAGGCAAAGAGAAGACTATACCGAAAATTGTAGTTGTAAAATCTCAAGAAGAGGTATCCGAAGCTTTAAAATTGTTTAATCCCATTTTGGCTTTCACTGGACCATATTCGACTGAAAAATTGAATTTGAAAGTTCACTATGTGGATGTTTTGAAAAACCCAGAAAAAATTGCGGATATTGTTGAAAAAGTTTTTAAAGGTTAAGTGTTGGGTTGTGGGGTTTGGAGATTTTGTTTGAGAGGGGAGAAAGGAGAGCCTCTAAAAAATGAATGTTTTTCTCCAAACCTTTCCACCCGAAATTTTAGTTCTTAGCATTTTACCTCCGTCTAAAGAGCTTTAAAGGCTTCAAACCATCGGTTATATAGTGACAGCATATCAAGTGAAACACTTGGTTTGCGTTCCTCAAGTATTTGTCTAAAATCGTCCATTGTTAGAGACCTTGGTTTCGCCATCTTATCATTCGCCTTGCCAGACTCGAAGAATTCACCTATGAGCTTAAGCTGTGCAGATTGGCAAACATCTCTTATATCGCTTCCAGAAAATCCTTCAGACAATCTGGCTAACTCATGCAAATCCACATCTGTGGCAAGTCGCAGATGGCTTGTATATAGTTTAAACATCATTAATCGAGTGTGATGGTCAGGAAGAGGCACTAGAATCCTCTTTTGGAATCTTCTGATGAAAGCCCAATCTAGATCCCAAGGCTTGTTGGTTGCGCCGATGACATAGACGTGAAGATTTTTTCCTTTATCTATGATGCCATCCATCTCTTTCAAATATTGATTTCTGACACGAACTTCTCCGCCAACTTCATTTGAATGCTTTCCCATAAGAGAATCTAATTCATCAATGAAAATTATGGCGGGCTTTCCATCGGTGGCTGATTTTCTAGCTGAATTAAAAAGTTTAGCAACATTTTGTTCAGCCTCTCCAAGCCACTTAGACATTATTGACGCAGCATCAATAGAAATGAAAGTGGCATCTATCTCGGTGGCAACAGCAGCCGCTAACAAAGTTTTCCCACAACCAGGAGGCCCGAATAGGAGTATTCCTCTTGGCCAACCCAAAGGAAATAGATCTGGCCTTTGAACTGGATACACTATAGCTTCTTTCACTGCTTTTTTTGCACTTTCAAGTCCTACAACTTCTTCCCATTTTACATTAGGCTTCTCAGTTAGTACTAATTCTTCGTAGCTTGATCTTCCACCCTCAGTGCCTTTGGCCCCTTCAGCATCTTTAGCCTCGTTTCGCTGCTCAACCGGTGCCACTGCACCCTGTAATGCCTTAATTCTTTCTTGATAAGCGATTGCTCTCTGTATGTAAACCTTGTTTAGACTGTATTCTGGATATAACTGCACAAGCTTCAAAAGACTTTCAATGGCTTTCTGATACATCATTATTGCCATGCCTTTAGAACCTTGCTTATCTAGACGAACAGCCTCTAATGCATGATTTGTAGCAGCCTTTTCAAGCTCTTGAGAAGCACTCATAATCTTAATCTCCTATCCTTCAGTTTTTAATTCAATTTTTATTTTTCCTTTAGCCCCTAAACTTCTGAGAGCTTTTTCAATTTCCTCATACGAAATTTTCAAATCCGCAGAACAACGTTCTACATCTATTTCTCCATTACTTTTCTTAACATATTCAAGGAGAACGTCTTCTAATGATGGTTTTTCAATCATTAGGGAGATTTCTTGAATTTCAGCTTTTTTAAAGGAAAAGAGGGTTTGCGAAGGGTCCTTACCAGATTCTTCAACTGCTTCTGAACCTATTGATTGGGAACAGTTGGCTGCCAAAGCAATCATCTCTTTTAAAGTGGTTTTTTCAGCTTCAGGAACCTCTAAAGTGGCGGGCGGTTCAGGGAGCTTTTCAGAGATTTTTTGTTCAAGGAAGCTTGAAACTTCATTGATTATTTCTTCTCCTTCTGGTGTCTTTTTACCAACAGGTATTATTGATTCGTCTGCAGTTATCTTTGTTGAATGAAGTGTTTCGCTTATCGCTTCGTTAACCTTGTTAAGTTCTGAGGAAACATCAGGTAAAACCTCGAATAATTGTTGTGAAACATTTTGGAGAAGTTTAAGTGCTGGTTTAAGGTCGAAAACTATGTCATTTAATTCTTTTATTGTCTCAAGTCTGAGAAGTACACGTTCAATTGCAAGCTCTATATTGTAGAGAAATTTTATTAATTTACGAACCTCTGCCATTTCATTTGCACAGATAGCAGCTCTTTCTTTATTCTTGTTATTGAGAGCATTTATGCATGATTGAAAAAGAATTTTATCCCTTTCTTTAAGCCTAAAAGTTGCCTGTTCAAGCTTGTTACGCTGTATTCTTAATGTTTGCATTGACTGAACCACAACTTCACGGAGTGGAGGGTCAGAATGAATAAATCCTCTGATAGCTTTTCCCTCCGCCCGCTACCTAGCAAACTATGCGCCTGTTCTTCCGATTTCCTTAACATAAACTATTACAGGGGGTTCTGGAAGTTCAGAGGCATTAGAAACTATAGAGGTTTCTTCTGCTGCTTTTTCTAGCTTTTTCTCTGTTTTTGACGGTTTTTGCAGTTCGTCCAAAAGAATGTTAGAGAGCTTGTTTCTAGTAAGTTCCAAATCGGTTTTCTCTAAATTTACCCGCTTGATGTTTTCCTGTATTATCGTGAAGGCAGCCTGATAAGATTGCTCATCAATTTTTCCTATTTCATGTTCAATTTCAAGATGTACCAGCGCATAGTTCAAATCTTTTATCTCATTATTGCATCGAACAATCTCTTTATCTATATCGTCTAAAAGAGTTTGAGCCTCACTTTTCAGTTGATTTAATGCTCCATCAAAACTGCTGTGCAGTTCACTATAAAGTTCTTGTGAGATTTTTTTCTGTTCAGACAATTCTTTGAGTGCTTGGTCTTTACGCCATATAAGAGGAATTTGATCACAATAGACGCTTGTCTGCGATTTAATTTTAGAAATCAAGGTGACATCCGCACCGTCAAGTTTCAAATTTTCCGCAGGATATTTTAGGAATTTCCCGTCACCTTGCTCTATAAAGACAGCGTCGAATTTTCCGCTCGGTGTTAGTGCAAAAGACGCTATTTTACCTAATCCACGTCCATATTCATCCTTAACTTGCTTTCCAACAGAAAGAAAAAGGTTGGGATTTTGTGACATTCTTTTTCCTCTCCAATTTATGAGGTTTCTGTTGGCGCCTTTTCGCCTACTGCGCTTGTTGGGATTCCTGGAATCCCTGGTGGTAATTCTGGGAACTTTTCTTTGATTCTTTGTTCTGCAACAGTTGCCGCTTCTGTAAGAATTTTCTGGGCATCCTCGTTCACGGTGTCAAAGTTTATATTCATTCCTGAGCTTTGTCCAGCTTCAATCATTATGCCGCTTAATAGATTGCCTATTTCTCCAAGTTCATTTTCAGCTTCTGGAAAGACGCTTGCAAGTCCCGTTCTGACCGATCTTAATACTCCTACTGCAGGTCCCAGCGTGGACACTACATCTCCAAGTTCTGATACGGTTCGTAATCTTAATACGATTTGTTCAAGTGCAAGTCTTGCATTCATAATGAGTCTTTCCATCTTGCGAATCTCAGCCAATTCATTAGCGAAAACATTTGCGCGGGCAGTATCATGCTTAGAATACGCATCGATAATCCTTGCAAAAATTGCTTTGTCTCTCTGACTGAACCTTTCAGTCGCTTGATCCAGTTTTTGGGTTTGAAGCTCAATGCGTCTAATAGCAAAGTCTAACCGTGGCTTCAGTGGACCTGGTGGTCTCACAGCCTCCTTGACACGATCTGTGAATGGTTGTTCCTGTCTTCTACTTTCCCATTTTCTAGAGAACCTTTCAGACAAATTCATACCTCCGAAAAGAAAAGTTGCACTGTAGAATTTTATGCATTGTTAATATGTTGAAAACATGTATGTATATATGTAGAGCTATATGTGAAGGTGAAAAAGGTTTTAGGCTTTAATTCATTAAATAAAAGAGTATGCTGCTGGTTTTGAGATAATAGACAAAAATATGTAAGTTAGACTAAAAAGAAGCTTATATTTGAATTCTACTCAAAAGGTGAATAAAATGGGTGAAAGATTAAAAGTGTTCCTCTTTGTAGCGCTATTAGGATTCATGGCAGGAGTCATCGCAGACTTAGCAGCAACGTATGTCATTCCAGCACTTGCAGCACTTTTACCAGCATTCATTAATGCAAGATACCTGCTCTCTGGACTTGCAGGTGCTGTTCTAACAGTATTTCTAGTGAGTATCTGGGCATACATCACTGGGTCAGAAAAGTAGCGAACAATTACCTCCTTTTTCTTTACTCGCAAAATCCTAGATGTGATCTTATTTTTGGACTCGGGAGCGGAAAAAGCAATCATCCGCAAAGCGTCAACGTACCTCGATTACCTCATCGTCCAAATTAAACAGTTGGCATTTCCAAAATATTTACGTTTATGCACTTGTTCAAAGTAAATTAGTGAGAAAACAAAATGTGTGGCATATTTGGATTTGCATTGGCTAAACGTGCCTCATTGATTGAAGTTTTTAGGCTTTTAGAGAAACTTGAAGTGCATCAATATCCAAATGAAACAAAACCTGTTGGAGGCTACGGTGCTGGTATGGCTGTTTTAATGGATAATGGAAACCTTGTATTCGAAAAAGTTGGAAAAATTAGTGATTCTCCCGCTAGAAGTTTGTCTAATTTGGTTAAAGTTGATGAGGCAACTTTTCTGGTTGGACATGTGCGAATGCCTAGCCCACAGTTCATGAAAACAGCAAGGTTCAGGGAGACTGCTCAGCCTTATGTTGCAAAATGCTATAGTGATTTAACTGTTATTTCGGTCCATAATGGCAATGTCATAAATTATAAGGAAATTAGGATGAAGCTGGATAAAATGCACACTTTTGAATCTGAAAAAGTCGAACTTATCGACTCAGAAGTTATTCCACACTTTTTCGAGGAATTATTGCTCAAAAAGGCTAATTCAGCCGAAGCGTTAGATGCGCTTTTTACTGCTTTGGAAGGACCGAATGCAATTAGTCTCTTACAGATTGAAAAGGACCATTTGCTCCTGCATATTATCCATAAAGGAAGAATCAGAGGATTAACAGTTTGGACTAATAGTCAGAAAGAAGTGGTTTTCTGTTCAAGAAAAGAACCGTTGATAGAAGTATTTAGTCACATGCTTGAGATGGGCAAGTTTAAAGAGGAAGCTTTTATCCCTTACAATGAAGACGTGAACCTGAAACTCTCTTTTCAATTGAGGGTTTAGATAAAGGATAAACCTTCCTTTAGCAGTATAGTGTTTTTGGCATGTCTAAAAATGAACAATGAAACACTGAACAATCAAGTTTTCAGCTTACTTGCCAAGCCTATCCAAAATGCTCTAGCAGAACTGGGATTCAATAAGCCCACATTGCCTCAAATTATGGCCATTCCAACAGTTTTGGCTCAAGAAAATGTGCTTTTGATTGCGCCTACCGGAACTGGAAAAACTGAGGCTGTTCTTTTACCCGTATTCTCTAGGCTAATTCAGCAAGAAAGGAAAAAGGGAATAGCTATAGTTTATATTACGCCTTTAAGGGCTTTGAATAGAGATTTGCTGAAGCGCCTATCTTTTTGGTCTTCTCGATTAGGCATTGTAGTAGAAGTTAGGCATGGTGATACAGAACTGAGACTGCGTAGGAAACAGGCTATTTCTCCACCGCAGATGCTTGTTACAACGCCAGAGACTCTTCAGGCAATTCTGCCAGGCTCACGCTTAAGGCAACATCTAAGTCATGTAGAGTGTGTTGTTGTAGATGAGGTGCATGATTTAGCCTCAAGCAAGCGTGGAACCCAATTGACGATAGCCTTGGAGCGTCTTGCTGAAGTTGTTGGAAAAGAGTTTCAGAGAATAGGCTTATCTGCAACTATAGGCAATCCAAACGAGGTTGCAAAATTTATTGCTGGAACAAACAGAAATATCAGAGTTGTTCACGCATCATTGCCTAAGGGCTACAAGTACCATGTGGAAACACCTACACCAACGGATACTGATTATGAAATAGCTGGAAAAACCGGAACTACACCAGAGGGGGCAGCGAGAATAAGACGCATAGCAGAGCTCGTTGACAGCCACAAGTCAACCTTGATCTTCGTGAACAGCAGAACAATAGCTGAAATGCTAGGTTTCAAGTTTAACCAATTAGGCAGAATAGATATAGCCGTGCATCATGGCTCATTGTCGAAAGAAGAACGTGTTCAAATAGAAGACGAGTTCAAGAATGGAGCTTTGAAGGCTATAATTTGCACAAGCACTTTGGAGCTAGGCATAGACATAGGCAACGTAGACTTAGTTATCCAGTATCTTTCGCCGAGACAAGTCAGTAGCTTAATCCAGAGAGTAGGTCGCAGCGGTCACAGGTTAGACATGCTTTCAGAAGGCATCATCATAACAGCTTTTCCAGACGACACACTTGAATCTATTGCGGCTGTAAATAATGCCCACAACGACAAGGTCGAGCCAGTTTTGATTCATGAAGCCGCTTTGGATGTTTTGGCACATCAAGTCGTTGGCATACTTATGGATAAGGGAACCGTAGACTTAAAGGAAATGTTGACTATCGTGCAAAGAGCCTATCCATATCGGAATCTTACAGAAGACATGCTTTTGGATGTGATATATTTTTTAGAAAGCTTGAATGAATTAAGATTCTGGGAAGAAGGAAAAATTTTGCGAAAAGCACGTAAAACAAGGCGGTATTACTATGAGAATTTATCCATGATTCCAGACGAGAGACGCTACCCAATAATAAACGTGATCTCCGATAGAAAAATTGGCACATTGGGCGACGAATTCATGGCGATAAGAGCTCGTGTAGGCTTAAATTTCATAGTAAGGGGTAGAGTCTGGCGCATAGTTCAAATTGAAGAGGAAACGGGTACGGTTTACGTTGTGCCATCAGAAGACCCATTGGCAGCAATTCCAGGGTGGGACGGGGAAATGCTTTCAGTTCCGTTTGAATTAGCTCAAGAAACTGGCAGAATAAGAGAGAAAATTGGTGTAATGCTTAAGGAATCTGGAAGAGAAGTTGCAACAGAAAGACTTGCAGAAAAGCTTGCCATGGATAAGGTTGCATTGCTTGAAACAGTGAGGGAAGTGGAAGAGCATCTAAACGAAGACGCACCATTACCCACGCATAATCATGTTCTGATTGAGGTTTTTGACAAATACTTGATAATTCATGCTTGTTTTGGCGAAATTGTTAATCACACTTTAGGCGGCGTTTTCGATTCGATACTTTCAGACAAGGAACTTATAATTGGCTGGTGGAATGACGGCTATCGGATTCTAATTGAAACATCGCATAATTTGGCGGAACGAGAATTGGAAAAGATGCCCAAGATTCTTTTTGGTTTAAGTGATGAGGATGTGGAGAAAGCTTTTGAAAATTATTTGGAGACAAAATTCCCGTTCTCTTATAAGATGAAGTTTGTTGCAGAACGCTTCGGCGCTTTGCCACGGGGCAAAGCGATGGGTCCAGAGAGACAAGGACAGTTGCCATCTCAGTTTAGAGACACGCCAATTTATGATGAGACTTTGCGTGAGGCAATGGTGGAGAAAGTGGATGTTACAAAGGCTAAGGAAATCATGTGCAACATCAGAGATGGCAAAGTGAAGGTTAGCATTGTTTACCGTTTTGAAAAGCCAACGCCATTGGCGCATCACATTCTTGCCAAATATGCTGATGTTTCAGAGCTTATGGCTCCAGAGCGGGTTTTGCTGAGCAATATTGACAAGATGAAACGGGCAATAGAAGCAAGAACAATATTGCTAATGTGCATGAAATGCGGCGAATGGACTGCAGAGAAGAAAATCAAAACTCTTTCAGAACAGCCAACATGCGAAAAATGCGGCTCAAGGCTTTTAGCCCTATTATACCCAAGTCAAGATGCAAAACACTTACAGGAAGTCTTAAAGAAGAGAAGAGAAAGCAAGGAACTGGCCGAAGAGGAACTTAAAAATTTAGCACACGCAAGACGCACAGCTGATTTGATATTAAGCTATGGCAAGAAGGCGATAATAGCCTTGGAAGTTCGAGGTGTAGGTCCAGAAACAGCTTTCAGAATTCTCGGAAAAATGCATGTAAAGGAGGAGGAGTTTTACATGGACTTACTAAAAGCCAAAATTCAGTATCTGCGCACTCGAGAGTTCTGGGAAGATCGAGAAAATCGAAGACAATCATAAAAATCCATCCTAGTGTAAACTGTAAAACTTTTTTGTAGACTCTTTCTGACACTTGCTTAATGAAAAACAAAAAGCAAGCAATAATCAGACTGCATTTTCACATTTATTTATAGGGATATAATCAGCCAAAAACAGAAAGCAAAAGTTACAAAATTTTAATGCGTTAACACTTAATAATGCGAAATCTTTACAACAGCTTTTGAAATGGTGCCAAAATGAACAAAGAAAATGCTGAAGAGTCACAGTTTAAGCCAAGTTTAGGCTTGTTTGATGCTACAGCCATAAGCGTTGGCGCAATAATAGGTGCTGGCATATTTGTTGTCACTGGTATCGTTGCGGGTTATGCAGGTTCAGCGCTTGTAATTTCCATGCTTATAGCCGCTGTTATCTCGTTGTTTACTGCCTTAAGCTTCGCCGAATTGACAGCATGGCAACCAAAAGAAGGGAGCATTTATGAATATGCCTATCAGCTCATCTCACCATTTGCAGGCTTCTTAACTGGTTGGATGTGGATATTATCCAATACTTTTGCAGGTGCAGCAGTTTCATTAGGCTTTGCACGCTACTTCACAGTATTATATCCAATTCTACCCGCTAACTGCATAGCAGCAATTCTCTGCTTAACTTTTACTGCATTAAATTTCTTTGGTGTACGCCAATCAGCTCTTATAAATAACATTCTCGTAGCCACAAAACTACTCATTCTAACATTCTTCATCATACTTGGTCTGACATTCGCAAATCCGTCAAATCTGATTCCCTTTGCACCTTTTGAAGTAGGAGTACTTTATGGCGCATGCTACATTTTCTTTGCCTACGGCGGCTTTGCAAGAGTAGCCGTGATTGCTGAAGAGGTTAAAGATGCAAAACGCAACGTTCCAAGGGCTATACTGCTTTCGCTGATAATATCCACAATAGTTTACATACTTGTAGGCATCATAGCTGTTGGACTAATAGGTGCAAAACAACTTTCAAATTCGAACTCCCCACTAACAGAAGCAATAAGCATAACCGGAAACCCAGCAGCCATCTACATAATTACTGCTGGCGGATTAATAGCAACAGCAAGCGTGCTACTCACATCAATATTGGGAGTTTCACGCATGACATATGCAATGGCAAGAAGAAAAGACATCCCTCAAGCTCTAAGCAGGCTACATGCGAAATATGACACGCCATATTATTCAATATGGATTTTAGGCATTTTAATGGCACTGCTTGTTTTACTCATAGACTTAACACGAGTCGTAGCCATAAGCACCTTCGCATTACTCTTTTATTACGGATTAGCAAACATCTCGGCTTTACGATTAAAGGTTGAAAAAAGAATTTATCCACAATTTATACCATTTTTAGGCGCAATCACATGTATAGCACTTTTAGTTTTCATCCTTTTCGCTTCACCAGAAGCATGGATGATAGGGATTGTGGGACTAGCAGTAGGCGCAATTTACTACGTAGTCAAAAAGAAAATGCATTGAAAGCTACTTTTTCTCTTTTCTCTTGAGCATATTCTCCAAAACAGGTTTCAGTTTTGCATTTTCCGCCTTAATCTTTTCCTTGCCCAGAGCATACATCTGCTCAGTCATTTCCCGCACTACTTCTGCAAATTTCACGCCTTCAGCAGCAGAAACATACTCAACACGGAATCTTTCAGGGCTTAAGCCAAGCTTATGCAACATCGGCGCTAAAGCATCCATCCTCGCCTTCATCTTCCAATTCCCACTGATATAATGACAATCATAAGGCAAGTGACACGCACCAACAAGAACCATGCCAGCGCCAAGCCTCAACGCTTCAAGAACAAAGTCACGGTCAACCCTTCCAGAACACATAACCCTTATAGGACGTATTGTAGGCGGATACTCGAATCTACTTGTGCCAGCAAGGTCAGCACCAGCATAGCTACACCAGTTACAAAGGAAAGCCAAAATTTTCTCCTCTGGATTCTCCTCAAGCGCCGCTCGTATCTGTGCCATTACTTGCGCATCAGTGAAATGCATCTGCGTAATTGCATCAGCTGGGCATTCTGCCACACAAGTTCCACAACCATGGCACATAGCTGTTATAACTTCCGCAGGCTTTTTTTCTTCAACTCTTATTGAACCATATGGACACCGTTCAGCGCAGATTCCACACTTAGTTGCAACATTTCTGCATTTGGTTGGATCTACAATTGCAACTATCGGCTCAATCTTCCATTTTGGCTTGGAAAGCACAGTGGCAGCACGTGATGCCGCACCGCTACCTTGTGAGACGCTGTATGGTATATCCTTCAGACCTTGACATGCACCTGCGAGAAAAATGCCATCAGTAGGTGCATCAATTGGCTTAAGCTTTGGGTGGCTTTCCATGAAGAAGCCATCTGACCCGCGGGTCAAATTGAGTATACGAGCCATCTCATCTGTACCTTTTTTAGGAATAGCCGCTGTTGCTAAAACAACCATTTCTGCTTCAATTTCTATGGGTTGACCAAGCATTGTATCTTCAGCATGCACAATCAAATTTTTTGTTTCTGGAATTTCTAATATACGACTTACTCTACCGCGGATGAAATTTACGCCAAGTTCTCTTGCCCTATCGTAAAATTCTTCATACCCTTTGAAATTGCTTCGCATATCCATGTAGAAAACATAAACTTCAACGTCTTGTTTGTATTTCTCTTTAAGTTGGACAACATGCTTTAGAGTATACATGCAGCAGAAGTTGGAGCAATAGGGGTATTTGTTCTTGTCTCGCGAACCTACACATTGAATGAAGGCTACACTGTGCGGTTTTTCGCCATCTGAAGCCCTAACCACTTTTCCACCAGTGGGACCAGCAGCAAGAATAAGCCTCTCAAACTCTAATGATGTAAGCACGTTTGCGTATTTGCCATAACCATAAAGTGGATTATCATAAGGGAAGTAAATGTCATAGCCGGTTGCAACAATTATTGCACCTACTTCCAACTCGATTTCTTCAGGTTTTTGCTCAAAGTTTATGGCTTGTCTTGCGCCGCATGCATCAACACACTTGAAGCATTCAATGCAATAATCCTTATTGATTGTGTAAACAAGTGGAACAGCTTGGTCAAATGGAACTGATATGGCTTTTCTAACGCCTAAGTTCATGTCCCACTCATTAGGATACTCAATCGGACAAGCATCTTTACACTCCCCACAACCAGTGCAGTTTTCAGCAATAACATATTTTGGATTTTTTCGAATCTTGACCTTAAAATTGCCAATAAAACCGCTAACGTTTAACAAGTCAGCAAAGGCTATAATCTCAATATTAGGATGTCTCCCGACATCAACCATCTTAGGACCTTCAATGCATATGGAACAATCAAGCGTTGGAAATGTCTTGTCCAACTGTGCCATGTGACCGCCAATGCTCTCGCCTTTCTCAAGCAAATACACTTTGAAACCCATTTCAGCCAAATCCAAAGCAGCATTCATTCCAGCAATACCGCCACCTATGACTAATGCCTTATTTGTTACTGGAACTTCTATTGTCTGAAGCGGTTGAAGCAATCTTGATTTTGCAACAGCCATTTTTATTATGTCCTTAGCCTTATCCGTAGCCTCTTTAGGTGTGCTTGGATGACACCATGATGAAAATTCACGGATGTTTGCCATTTCAAATAAAAACGGGTTCAAGCCCACATCAGAAACTGTTCTTCTGAAGGTTGGCTCATGCATCCTTGGCGAACAAGCAGCCACGACAACGCGATTCAGTTTATGCTCCTTTATGGATTTTCTAATCTCTTCTTGTCCAGGGTCTGCACAAGTGTAACGATTATCTTTCACATAAACAACATTTGTCAAAGTCTTTGCATATTCAACAAGCTCCTTTATATCTAAAACACCAGCAATATTTAAGCCACAGTGACATATGAAAACGCCTATTCGCGGCTCTGCAGCTTCAATTTTCTTTTCAGCCATATTATGCACTCTTCCATCCTAATCTTTTTTCCACAGATTCCCGTGCCTTCAATGAACCTTTAGCTTTCAACTCTTTAGTTATTTCAATAGGCGAAGCTAACCGCTCTAGAGTTTTGTTCCACGTGCCAGAACGGATCGGCGTGTGAATTATCTTGGTTCGTTTAAGCTCCAAAGCCTCATCGACTGGGCAAACAATTTTGCATGCTCCGCAATAAACGCAGAACATCTCGTTAACGTGAACCTTTTTATCCTCATCAGAAAAGTATAATGCCCCAGTTATTGGGCAAACATCCAAACAGTCTGTGCAACCTTCTGGACACTTTTCAGGATCAATTGCTATTTTCCCTTGCATAAATTTTCGCACATGCAACATGCCTTCAGGACATTTAAACTCGCAGATTCTACAGCACGGGCAACGTTCCGTCATGATGTCAATTTTAACTTGAATCCCTTTTCGCTTTCTTTTAGGAATTTTCTCAAGAATTTTCCCATCAGCCATAACTCGTGTTATCTTGATTAAGTCAAGTGGACAAGCTTCTTCACATTCTACACAATTAACTGGACATTTACTTGTGTCCACTTGGATATCTCGAATCAATTGTGGAAAACTTTCCTTTTCAATAATTGAAAGAATGTGTTCGCCGTTGATTGTAACCTTTATTGCTCCATAAGGGCATAACACATCACAGATTCCGCAAAAATTGCATTTTGCCAAATCAATGTCAATCTTTGCTTTCTTAGCTTTTTTTCCTTGAATCTTTGGTTGCTTTTCAATTTTGATGGCTTCCTTTGGACAAGCCAAACTGCAGATTTGACAGCCTACACAAACGTCTTTGTCAAGAGTTAACTTGTAGTTTTTAATGTGTAAAGCCCATTCTAAAGTTAATGCCTTCGCTGTGTCTGTTTTTGTCGTTTTTAACGGCATTTACTAAACCACCAAAACTGATGGTAAACGTAAACTTCTGTGAATTATAGCTCTAATTCTTTACTTTCATATATAGTTTAGTTTCCAATCATTCAAAATTTCAATGAAGGTTGGAGCAAATCGCCACGTGACACTTCAAATTCTCACTTTTCATTTCAATTACGTTTAATCCAAACATGCGCAATAAACCCTCAAAAGCTTCTAAAGAGAATTTTCCCTTTAACCCGGTAACTACTATAACAGCATCCTTCATTGCGACACGCTTAAGCTCATCCAAAGTTTTGACTGGGTTAGGCGTGTTCTGAATCAGCGTTATGGCAAAGACATGGGTAAAGACCTTATTCTTAAAGGGCAAATTATCAGCATCAGCCAGCATCAGATAGGCATTAGCGAAATTTCTGGAGCGATTCTTTGCTTGAAGCAGAATTTTTCTCGAAATATCCAAACCAACAATCTCTTCAGCTTTCTTGGGCACATTATCAAATAATAATCCTGTACCACAACCCACATCCAAAACTAAACAGCCTTTTCCTATGTTAACACTTTCTAGAACTGCTTTAATTTTTGCAGTTTGCTCTTCAGCATAACGCATATCATAAATGTGCGCTGTTAAATCATAACGCCGCATTATCTTACGCTTTTCTTTCCATTCATTCATAGGTGATCCTTAAGAAATTTTATGTATAGATAAACCTTCTAAAACTATTGGCGAAAACAAGTGGTTAATTCCAACACATTAACAGTATTAGTAAACCCAAATGTTCTAGAAGCTGAAAAAACCGCTAAGGAAGCTGTTTTGCAACACAAAACACTTCTGATCATTGGAAATTGTTGGGTACATTATCTTGGAAGAGCAAAGTCGAAGCTTGAAGGAGGCGAACGCATACTAATACTTAAAGAAGATGGCTCCATTCTTGTTCACCGTTCAATCGGCTATGAACCAGTTAATTGGCAACCTCCTGGATGCATTTTTTATGTTCAAGTTAAAGGTGATATTTTAGAGATTCGTGCTATAAGGCAGAAGCCAAGTGAATCTGTCAGAGTGTTTTTTAATAAGATTTACATGGTTTATGCCTCAAGTCTAGTTGACTTTGGAGAGTTTTCGCTTTATGCAAGTGAAGATGACATGCATCAAGCAATACTTTTGAAGCCATCGCTTTTGGAAGAAGGTTTTAAGCCTATAAGTTATGAGAAGAAAGTGGAACCTGGCTTTGTAGATGTTTATGGCGTGGACAAGAATGGAAAGCTTGTTGTTGTAGAGATTAAACGTAAAACAGCTGGCAAAGATGCAGTACTTCAACTCGCCAGATACATTGATGCAATCAAAACCAAGACAAACCGTGAAATAAGGGGGATTCTTGTGGCGCCAAACATTGCAAAAGATGTTCAAAGACTACTAGCAACGCTTGGGATAGAGTATAAAGCTTTAGACCCAAGAAAATGTGCAGAAGTTTTGAAGAAGGACAAAACAAGAAGACTTGAAACATTTTTCAAGAAGGAACCGAACAAATGATTAAGAAAATAATTCCGTTAGCCTTTGACAGTTTTGGCGTTCGTTCAATGGCAACATTCATAGAAACTGACGATTTAAAAATTCTAATAGACCCTGGCGTTGCTTTGGCACCTATACGATATGGTTTGGAGCCACATTTTTTGGAGTGGCAAAGGCTTGATGAGACTTGGGAAGAGATAAAACGGTATGCAGAGAACTCTGATGTGCTTATAGTTACGCATTATCATTATGACCATCATGACCCAAAATATCCCGAACTATACAAGGACAAGACGGTTTTTATTAAACATCCCACAGAAAACATAAACAAAAGCCAGAAGGAAAGAGCCACCTATTATTTAGCAGTAATTAAGAGCTTACCTAAAAAACTTGAAATTGCTGATGGTAAAAGTTTTCAATTAGGTAAAACTTTCATAACTTTTTCGAAAGCTGTTTGTCACGGAACGAACTCGCGTCTTGGGTATGTAATAGAGGTTAGCATAAAAAGCAATAATGAAAAATTTCTTCATACATCCGATGTTGAGGGACCATCACTTGAGGGCCAGATAGACTTTATTCTTAAAGAGAAGCCCAACGTTTTGTTTGTGGATGGCCCAATGTCTTACATGCTTGGGTATCGTTATTCTTATAGGAGCCTTGAAATAGCGAACACAAACCTTGTTAAAGCCTTAAATGAAAAGAATCTGCAAACGCTTGTTTTGGACCATCATTTTCTGCGTGATTTGAATTATAAGTTAAGGATTAAACCAGTTTATGAGGCAGCGGAAAAACTTGGAGTGAAGGTTATCACTGCTGCCGAGTTTGCTGGTAGAAAAATTGAGATGCTTGAGGCTTTAAGGAAGGAGTTATATGCAAAATACGGTGAGGAAAAGGTGAAGTTAAAAAGGCATGTGCTTGAAGAGTGAAGCGGTTAAAGAAAACTAAATTAGTGAGTTTGACGATTATGCTTGAGGTTTTGTTATGAACATTTGGAGAGATATTCCTTCTGGTGATAAGCCGCCTAGATTGCTTAATATGGTAGTTGAGGTCATAATGGGCTCTAGAGACAAGTATGAGTATAATATACCATGGGAATCCTTTGTTCTAGACCGCATCATACCCTCATCAGTGGTTTTTCCAGTAGATTATGGCTTTGTTCCACAAACATGGTTTGATGATAATGACCCTTTAGACATTATGGTTCTAAGCTATGAACCACTTGAGGTTGGATGCATAGTTAAGGTTAGAGTGATAGGAGCATTGGTAGTTGAAGACGAGGAAGGCGAAGACCCAAAAATATTGTCTGTACTTGTCAATGATGCAAGATTTGAGGGGTACAAGGATATTATCGATGTTCACAAGCATAAGCTAATAGAGATTCAGGACTTCTTTCAGATTTATAAGCGCTTAGAACCACATAAGTGGGTCAAATTTAAAGAATGGAAAACCGCTGAAGATGCAATGAGAATTGTGAATTACTCCATTAAACGGTTTAAAGAAATTAACACAAAATGATGCGATATTCTTAAATCGCCCCTCTTACCGTTTTCATTATTAAGTTGAGGTTAAGCTGGAGAATGGGGCTTGCGAAAGTATTTAATCAGCTTTATTGGCGGATTAGTAATCCTTGCTATAATGACTTGGTTAATTGTAACTTTCGTACCTTATGAAGAAATTAAAAGTCTCCCACTCTACACTATCAGCACAGTTTCCAGAATCGTAATCACCCTTTTAATTTCAGTTGCATGGGGAATCTCGTTCGGCATACTAGCCGCTACAAACAAATGGGCATCTCTCATCCTCACACCTTTCATAGATTTATTACAATCAATTCCCATACTTGGATATTTCCCAATGGTCATAGGCTTTCTGTTTGTATTAGGTCCATGGGGCATTGAACTTGCTGTAATAGTTTTACTCTTCACATCAATGGCTTGGGCAATCTTCTTCGGAGTATTAGGAGCCATCCGCGGAATCCCAACAAATGTCGCTGAATCTGCGCGAAGTTTCGGGTTGACAGGATGGCGCTACGTTAGACATGTGATTCTCCCTGCAATCACTCCAGCAGTAGTTTCTGGAGCAAACCTTGCATGGTGCGACGGTTGGTTCTTCATGATAGCCGCAGAATACATCCAATACAAAGGAGACGTAGTAACGCCACCTTCTGGAGGTTTAGGCACACTTCTTGCAAAAGCGGCATATATATGGCAGGACATGAATGCTGCCATAATCCTCCTAGTATTCATAACATTCATTGTCGTATACTTCAACACTTTAACTTGGCACAGAATAATGGAGAAGGCAACTACAGGCACCTTTAAACCTGTATTCAGAATGGATCTCTCCGGAGTTGGAAAACTTGGAATTGCCAAAGCAACCAGTTGGCTACGCTTCGGAAGACTTCACTGGCCAAAAGCTTTTTCTACTGCTTCTCAACGCTTGCGAAAATACTCGCGCATAGAAAAGATTATCGCTGCAATTTTGGCTTTTGCATCAATTTTTGTTGTCTTATTCATAGTATTTGGTCAATTTCCAACATTTGCTATAATTAGCCAAGGATTTAACGAGCCGCCTTCTGCAGAGCTTAGCTATCTGCCACTATTAATTGCTATGACTATGGGACGGCTTACAATAGCCTATGGAATTTCCCTTGTAGTAGCGATTGGCATGGGAGTTTTGGCTGCTGAACACAAAAAATTCGCAGCTATATTTTATCCACTTTACGATATTGGACAAGGAGTACCCATATTGGCCTTGTTTCCAGTAATTTTTCTAGGACTAAAAGAGTTAATTGGAATCGACTATGTTGCCCTTGAATTTACATGTATAATCATGCTAGTCCTTGACATGATATGGTACATGTTCCTTAACATTGTAAGTGCCGTGAAAAACATTCCTACTGAGATAAGAGAAGTTGGTCAACTTTTCGGATTTAAAGGCTTGAAAAGAATAACGCATTTAGTCATTCCATCAATACTGCCATCTATCGTTACAGGAAGTATACTTTCATGGGGAACAGGTTGGAACACAATAATATTTGCGGAATATTTGCCATCAACTAATCTTTCAGTTCCTGGTCTCGGTTCGCTGCTTGACAAAGCTGGGTATGAGTATGGAAACACCGTGGTGCTTATATTTCTCTTAGGTATAGTCGCAACAATTGTGCTTTCAATGGAAGCATTAGTTTGGAGACGCTTGCTTAGAAAATTTGAAAAATATCATGTGGAGGTTTAAATCTTGTCTGTGCTTGAAGTAAAAAATGTGACGAAATCATTCGCAATAGAAAAAGGTAAAATTTTGGTTCTAGACAATGTGAGTTTTTCAGTTGGAAACGACGAGTTTGTCTGCCTAGTCGGACCATCAGGCTGCGGAAAATCCACGATGCTCAGGATAATAGCAGGCTTGGAAAAGGCTGATTCAGGCGAAATACTGTTTCGTGGACAACCAGTTACTAACCCTACCCCAAAAATTGCAATGGTCTTCCAACTTTTCGGCTTGTTACCATGGAAAAACGCATTAGAAAATGTGGAAGTACCCCTTGAAGTTCTTGGAATAGAAAAAGAAAAAAGAAAGCACATTGCAGAGGAATACTTAAAAATGGTTGGACTTGAGGGATTCGAAAATACTTATCCCCACGACCTTTCTGGTGGAATGAAACAACGCGTTGGAATAGCAAGAGCATTAGCCCTAAAACCAGAAGTTTTACTTATGGATGAGCCATTCTCTTCACTAGACGAGCTTACTGCAAAAATCCTTCGAGAGTTAGTGCTTGACATTTGGCGAAATCCCGCTTTGCCAACAAACACTTTCATAATGGTAAGCCATAATGTTGAAGAAGCAGTTTTTATGGCAGATAGAGTCATAGTGATGTCACCACGCCCAGGAAAAGTAATTGGAGAAGTAAAAATTGACATTCCAAGACCACGCACTAAGCACATGCGTGACCAAGAATATTTTAGATTCATAGACGAAGTTGTAGAACTGTTGGAAAAAAGCAAAGACAAAGCAGATATAGAGAGTCCCATATCGTTAGCAGCCAAACGAACAGACAGTTTTTGAGATGATTTCCAGAAAATGTTAAAAAATGGGGGATTTGTGGTCTATTGTAATTACTTGTTTATTTTGTTTTCTTTGTTTTCCCCTTTTTCTTCTTGATTTTGCTTCCAGACACGAGTGCGACCTCAAACTCATAATTCCTCGCAATTTATATAAAAAATTTTCCGTTAGCTTATGCAATTGACGTGCTTTACAAAAACCTGTTTAAACACAGTTGTTAATTAGCTAATAATATTAATTTGAAGAGAAAGTCGCATTAGAAGGCTATTTTGATTGCATAGGTACAAAACAAAGGATATTATGTGAAATTTGAAATTTTTAAGACGTCTTGCGGCTGTTCTTTTGCTTTTCGTCTGTTTCTCAGCAGTGGAATGCCCATTGTAGCCATTATTGCAGTCGTCAAGATTACTAGAACTGCAATGTTAATGTAAATAGGTGATAAATCTTTAAAATAAAAGTCAACCTCAACATATTGAAAAGGCAGCGTAGCTAGCACTGCTGCCGCCAATCCTCTTGTAAGCATTACACTCATAATTGGTCGCTCTTTTTCTAAATCTTTAACACGAATGGTTGCTAATGAGACAGCGCCGAATCTAACTAGTAGTAGCATTAGTGAAAGGAGTATTCCAATGATAATTGTTGTTATGCTACCAATTGTGACTATTAATCCTATGTAGACGAAGAAAAATGTTCTTAAAAGAAAAGCAACTTCAGATTCAAACCGTTTTAGTCCAACATCCACAACAGCATTTGACGGTTTTTCGATTCTAAGCATTCGATAAATTTCCTTTTCATTACCTAACACTATGCCAAAAAGAAGAGAACAAAGCGAACCACTTCCCCCTAGGAATTCTGTGAAGGCATAAGCCAAAAGCACAACAGCTAAAGTAAGCATGTAAGCATAAGATGCCTTTGCAATTCTCTTCAATGCACTTAACCAGATGATGCCGAAAACTAATCCGAAAACTATTCCTATTGAGAACCTACTAGCTATTGACTGCCCAATGGTTATTAGCTCAAGAGATGCACCTTTCAATATTATTTCAATTACCACTAACGAAAAAACAATGCATAGAATGTCAGTAATTGCAGACTCTAGGCTCAGTATTGTTGCACATTTTTCACTTACTTTAATTCTAGGGGCAAGCGAAATCACCACTATGCTACTACTTCCTCCAAGAATCGTGCCAAACAACACAGAATAAAGGGGTGGCACAGTTGGAATAACAATGTACATCATAAAAAGAGTTGTCGCAATGACGTTAACCACAAAACCCACTATGGCAAGAATAAGAGCTCGCGGACTCTCGGAGAAAACACGGTAAATATTCATAGCCATTCCACCATCAAACAAGATGAAAACCAAAGCTAAAGCAGCCAAATAAGGAGCTAAATTCATTACCGAATCAGGCTTTATTAAACCAACAACTGGTCCTATGAATATGCCTAGAACTATTAGCAAAGGCATATCTGGAAAACCAGTACGTTCAAAAAGATAATTGCCTAGAAAACCTATTACAATTATTGAACCACCCACTATTAACGCAAGTGTGACAGGATCCGTCAATGCCTTTTAACCTTTTTATTCCTTAATCTGGCATCTTCCTTAAAGAATTTTTGTCCTATGCGCTCCATGAAGTAATAGCAGCTGCATAAATCATCTTTTCAGTAGCAATAATTGCTTAAATTGTCTTCAAATTCCTACCAGATTTTGTCGACTTTAAGATGAGTCAGATATCCCATCGCACCATATATTGGTATAGATGTAATTTTGGCTATTGTCCCTATGGAAATTGGAAATTGCACAAACGCAAAAAAGCCTAATATGAAAAGGAAAACTCCATAAACTGTTAACGATTTGAAATCATGAAACGTTTGAGTAGTTTTCCATCCAAGTTGCATCCCAGAAAACAAAAACCAAATTAGGAACGGAGCAAATACCAAGATTGCATATTTCTTGTACCAAGGCAAATCTTTGGTTTTTTTATTCTTTTTCGTCTGCCTGTAAATTGAGGGCAGATCAGGAAGGAAATTGCTGTAAAAGAAAATCAATATTCCCCACAATGTAGAAGCCAAAGCGTTTTCTCCAAAGAAATAGAAGTTCACAAATACATAGAGAAGACTCAGTGGAAAAACTATCCATTTGAACACTTTAAGTAGAAGGTGAATGTGTTCAAAGGTTTCTTCTTCCATACGCCAAACAGGAAGCCTTGATCTGACTTTTCTATTCATGCTTTTGAAAGAGTGAAGTACAAAACCAAAAAGAAATGCATATAACCCAGCTAATACAGCACGCAGTGTTTTAATTATTTTTTTCATAGCGAACAACTTTTGGATTCATCTATGCCCTATTTTTCCCATTAAAATTTAATTCAGACTTTCAAATTTATCTGTTTCTCAAAGTTCCGAAGAAAGTTGTTTCAAACTAGGCTGCCTTCTTTTTATCTAAAAAGTCTGTTATCTTTTTTTGGAAAAGTACATTTTTCAATAGTTCGCTACGCATTATCCACTGCTGCAATGGAATTCGGAATTTGCATGCAACAAATTTTAATGAATCATCTAAAGTTTTAAAGATAAAAGGTTTCTGTCGTATTGCATTTCTAACGTTTTCCCTTACTTGCCAAACACCAACTGGCATTATGTAGCCTGGGTGTGCTTCTCTTAGGACTATTACTGTTGCTTGGCGTCTCTCTTTCATTAACAATTCACAAACTGCAAGTCGTGCAGCATAATAGCATCCGCCAATTTCCGCATACGTTGCCCGCCCCTCATATCCTTCCCAATCAGAAAACATGACAATATTTCGCCCATGAGGATTCCAAATAGTGCCTGGATACCACGCTTCGATTGCCTCGTAACTCCATGCATTTGGAATCATTAAGACTTCAAAAAGATTGTCAAGATAACAGGACTCATAAACACGATACTCACTAATTTCTGGAAAAGTCTTCACCTTTTCCACCAAACCTTTTGAGAGTATGCTGTCCACTGCTGTTATGCTCCAGCGAGTAGGCACCAATCGCCTATTGGGCTTTATACCGAAAGCCCCAACGCTAAAGGCTCTTTGAATCTTTGTTACTAACACTCCTTTATCATAAAGTTCTATAACTGCCTCTGCTGCTTTCAAATCGGTGTCACTATAAGCTTTCTCTATTTGATGATCCCAACGAGCATTGCCCAAGCGCAAGTCTCTAATTGGTGCTGATGGCCCAAATGGTTGAACTTCATCATCCAGAAGTAAGAAACCACGGGGCTTCTTTTTCAGCATTAATTCAACATCTACTGGGTTGGTTGCCAAGGCTAATTCACGGGTTGTCTCAATTATTTTTCCTGCTTCTTCGAATTTGCGCACATGAACACGATGTTTTCCACGGATGAGCAATGATCTAAAACCTACAATGTCGTCTATTGTTTTTCCAAACCAGAATTCCGGCAAATCATAAAGGCTTGTATCTTCTTGAACTGGTGGCACAAGTGGTCCAGCGTAAACGTATGGATAGCCTATTCTTCCGACAAAAACACTTGGAGGCGAAGCACCTGAAATGTCTTCGCTTTGAATTAATGGAATGCTTTTCAAAAAGTAATTGGCTTTCACAATTATTGGACAGCGCGTCTTGCCACATAGAAATCTTGAAGCCTTACACACAACACATAAACCACTCCTAGATGCCTTGGCTGATAAAAAATCTTCATCGAATTTTACATCAGACCCTGAAAATGAACCTTTTAAAATGTCAAGTAACCAAACATTAGGCGAACGCTTATCAACTTGCTTGTTACGAGAAAAACTCAACCTTTATCATCACAATTTTTGATTAGTCTAACTTAAAAGCATGGCGCCCTGGCCGGGATTTGAACCCGGGTCCAGCGGGCGACAGCCGCTTATACTAGACCGGACTATACTACCAGGGCTTTTAACCAAGATCAGAATCAAGAAAAATGTAACAAATAAACTTTATTGGCTCAGCTATGTTGACGAAAATTATGGAGTCGGATGAGTAGTCATTTCTAGGTTTATTCCTCTATTCCAGCGAGGATTCTTGCGAGTTTCTTTTTAAAGGGCATATCTACTCCCCGTTCAATCATTATTCTTTGGGCTTGTGGTGAACCTGCACCATGCATGGATTCTGTTCGGTATCCCACTGCGCCCAGACCCATTGAAATGTTCTCTATCAGCCTAAAAATACGTAGTCTGTGTTCTGTTGGAATCTTTTCCACGCCTCTTAAGTATTTTTCAATGTACTTCCCGATTTTTGGGCTTCTTAGATCTTTTTCTGAAGGGGCTGTTACTATTAGGCCTCCTGCTATGTCTTCAGCTAATCTAACTATTTCGTAGGGGAACCTCGTCACGTTTTGCTTGCATATGTTTGCCAGCAGTATGTTGGCTTGATAGGTTCCCGAAGTTGTTTTGTAGCCCTCAGCTGAGCAAGCTATTCCGCAAGCGTATAACGTTTCGTTTAGATGGTTCATCTCGACTATTTTATCCCTTATGTGGGAGGCTTTTTCAACCCCGTTGTATTCGGCAACTGTAGCTGCTGCACCTATGAGAATGTCACCCACGCCGGTTTTGCATCCACCGTAGCTTTGGCGGTGGTATGCAGCAAACCTTTCAACTAGGGGAGCAGCGAACTCGTATTCTTCAGCCATGAAAACTCTCTCCCAAGGAACAAAAACATCTTCGAAGATTATCATAGCTTCTTGTCCACCGTATTTCACGTTGCCTAAATCCATTTTTCCCTCTTCCAACTTCCTTGTGTCACACGACTGCCTGCCATAAACATAGATTATTCCTTTCGTATCGCTTGGAACTGCAAAAGTAACAGCGTAGCTCTTGTCCTTTTCAGTCAGCGTCCTTGTCGGCATAACAATTACCTCGTGACTGTTCACCGAGCCCGTTATGTGGACTTTTGCGCCTCTAACGATTAAGCCATCTTCTCTTTTCTCAACTATTCTCAGGTATAGGTCTGAGTCTGCCTGTTGACTTGGCGAGAGGCTTCTGTCTCCTTTTGGGTCTGTCATCGCCCCACAGCAGAACAAGTCGTTTTTCTGTATATGCCGAAGGAATTCTGTGAACCTCTTGGAATATTCAGTTCCAAGTCTTTGGTCAGTTTCGTATGTTACGCTTGACAATGTGTTTATGGCATCCATCCCAACGCATCTTTGGAAGCAAGCGCCAGTTTTTTGCCCTAAAACCCTTAGTAATTTTACTTTTGTGACTAGGTCTTCAGTGTTTTGGTGTATATGGTTGAACCTATTGATTTTTTCTCCTATTATGTGGGACCTTGCTGTTGCCAGCGTCTCGTATTTTGGATCGTGGGCTACGTCATAGGTTGCGGCTGCAGCGTTTATTGACGGCTTTATCATTGGATGGTCAACTGGATTTCCTATTTCTTCCCCAAATAGGTAGACCCTGATTTTTCTTTTGCGTAGGCTTTCAACATATTCTTTTCCGGTTTTAACAGTCATTTCGGGTTTCTCCATTTATCAGGTTGACATAACTCGAAAATGTGATTATTATTCACGCTATAGAAAAAGTGTTCGGTCAACATAGTTGTTTTAAGGAGTTAGATAGAAAAGTGCATCAATTTTTTTCCTTTGTGTTCTTGACCTTTCACATCCCCTAAAGACTCTAGCGAATGCTTTTTTGGTACGCAGAAGCAAACGCCTTACTAAAAAACCTTTTTTAGAAAAAATAGGGACAAGTTGCGATGAGAACAGAAACCATCATCAGCACTTTCACACAAAGCCTATAAAAAATGAGAAAAATGCTGTCCTAATGATACATTAGTTTCTCTTCGTATTTTCTCAAGTGTTCGCTGGCTTCTCCTACGTCCATAAAGAGCGAGTCAACACGCTCAACATCTTCAACACTAACCTTTTTGCGATTCATAGTTGTAGCATTTTGTGCGGCTAGGCTTAAGAGTTGCACGGCGTATCTGAGCGAAGATTTGCTGCCAATTGTAGTTAGCTTTTCAAGAGCTTCATTGTCTAGTTCTGCTTTCTCTTCTTTTGCCCTTAACTTTAGAATTTCTTTTATGCTATCTGCATCATATTCTTCAGTGGCAATTATCACTGAGCGGTCTATTAGGTCTAATGGAAATCCCATTGGGCTTTTAATGTCTGTTCCACGAATCGTGGTGACACCCCTGTTCGTTGCTAGAATAATTATTGGAACGAGCTCACTTTCTAAGGCCCTGCCTAGAAAACTGAAAGCTTCCAAATCAAGTAAGTGACTATCATCAATGAATAAGACGCCAGGATGGATGAAGGCGTTACCTTCATCAACCATCTTTTTGACAGATTCATCTACAGCTGCTCTGACTTCAGTGTCTATTTCCTTACTTTCAGCTCCACCAAAAAACAGTGAAAACATACCACCGCCCATTCGGTTTCTGGCATTAATCTCATCCATATCTGCCAAAGTAAGGGTGTAAACAAATTCCTTTTCCTTTAACACATCACCGCTGGGTCTGGGAACTTTTTGGCTTGTGTCTACATCATAAGTTTTGCCTTTTGCGCTTTCAAGGCTTAATCCCAAATTTGCTATTCTTCCAGTTTCAGCGTCTATTTGAATGACGTTTCCTTCAGTTATTCCTTGCTGAATTATCTGCTGCGCAATGGATGCGCCAGCTTCAATGGTTTTTTCTTGTTTATTGGTTTTCAGGGTTATTCGCACACTTTCTGGAACTTTCTGATAGGGATTGTAAGGATGAGGCGCTGTGCGTATATCAATACCTATCACTTCGCCTTCATACACTTTACGCATTTCATGAATCTCGATACCAATACACTTTCGAATAGCTTCAATCAAGACTTCAGTTTTCTTGCGTTCGCTGCTGTAAATTTCGCTACCACTCATTTGTATGAATGGAACATTAGCGCCAAGCTCCTTTGAAATAGCAACGGCAATAGCAGTCTTACCAGTTCCCGGTGGACCAGCTAAAATTACGGTTTTCCCGCTTAATTTGCCATCCTTAATCATCTGCACGACCAAGCCAGCTGCTTCACGGGCTTTGCCTTGACCAACCATTCCATCTTTAACCTTGACTGATTTCAGATTTTTATCTAAGCCTAAACCTTTAATGTGGGTGTGAGCCCCTATCCGTTCGAAACTGCCCTTTTTTGTAGGAACTTCCTTTATGGAAGCCATAGAAAACCCTTCCATGCCATTTCAATTTTCATTTTTTGCAGTTAACTTAAAGAGTCTTAAAAATTTATCGCCTTTTAGAATGCTATAAATT
>Ga0209102_1000048_pt1 | contig 78516 bp, 67 predicted proteins | sample ConPoolayeHmetaG_FD_185483 | JGI IMG/M metagenome (GOLD analysis project Ga0209102, IMG submission 185483) | Hot spring microbial mat communities from California, USA to study Microbial Dark Matter (Phase II) - Cone Pool mat layer H metaG... ... | reverse complement strand
CCCTAGTTCTATCATTTTATCCACAAAATTATAACCCTTCCCCCAGCACCCTGCCACTCCATACAACCCGCAAGTTCGGATAAGAAAATATTTCTCCATCATACTCTTCATAAAATATTCGCCAGCCAATTTTGAGATTCCATAGACACTCAAAGGGTTTGGCACGTCTTCCTCTATGTAGGGCGCCCTTTTTTGACCATCAAAAATATAATCACTGCTGAAATGAACCAAAACACAATCAAGCTCGAGGCAGATTCGAGAAATATCTCTGACCGCTAGCGAATTAACCAAGAATGCCTCAAGAGGATGGTCTTCACAATCATCTACTTTATTATAGGCAGCGGTATTAATCACAATTTCAGGCTTGATTTTAGCGAGTTCTTCTCTCGCTTTCTCTGGCTTAGTGATGTCGAATTCAGGAAAATAGAGGGGAAAAACTTCCCAGGACTGGAGGCTCCCCTTCAGGTCTGAACCAAGCTGCCCATCAGCGCCGATCAATGCTACCCTCATCCCTTTCCCTCTTAAGACAAAGCAAAAAAAGGCCGGACTTTCTTTCTCCGGCCTCATCTTCTTCAAGAAAATGATGTATTTTCTCTTAAAAAAGGAACCTGAAACCCAGAAGAAGCTTATGATGCTTGGACAATTTCCTCCCTTCTCCAAGGGGTGCATGGCCCTCGACGAATATTGAGCCGATGCTCGTATACTTATCAAAGACGTCATAGCCCACTTGACCGATTAGCAAGAAATCGGTCTCTTCTCTTTCTTCTCTTACCTGAGTGCTCACTCCGACTCCGGCTCCAAAAAATGTTGGTCTAGCATGGAGATTAAACAGTGCGCTTCCCATGGCGAATGACTTCCAGGGTTCCCCCTTGAGGGCAAGTGCTCCTCCTCCAGAGAGGACAAAGCTCAGAGTATCAGGAACTAATCTGTAAGCAAGCCCGACACGGCCTAATAAATATTCTCCGTAGCTTCCGCGGGCAATCAGCGGCCCGCCTTCAAATAGAGCAAACAACAATTTTTGCTTTACTTTGACTTCAACTTTTACCGGTTCAGAAACTGCGCCAAAATCATCGGTAACAACCACAGTAACTGCATAAGTACCGGCTTTTTCAAACACTTTTTCCCAAGTGAAAGGCTTTGCTGTTTCAAATCTATCTACCACATTCCCTGCTTCATTCAGAATTTCAAAATTTGCCTTAACCACCTCTCCATCCTGGTCACTCGAGCCCGAGGCGTCAAACAAAATCGGCTTCTTGATATATTCTTCGCACGGCTTACAAATCAGATTGCTTTTGGGAGGATAATTTATGTAGATCTTAGCTTCGCATGGATTTTCAGAAGGCTTTCCTTTTGGATTCAGTGCCTTGCCTTTGAAGATATATTCTCCAGGTTTATCGAAACTCGTCTGCCATCGGGGTGAGTCAGGGGTAAGGCTCTTAGAAGCTACCTTCGTCCCCGAGGAATCAAAGACCTCAACTTCCATTGATTGAGCATATTGGGTGCCGCTCATATCCACAGAGATTGGGTCATTCAGGTTAGCCTTTTCAGGAGTGACTTTGAGCCCACAAATGGCATCAGGTACAATCTCTTCAACCTTTCTCAGACCAACGTTTCCGCAGGGACGTGGCATGATGAATTCATAGTGCTTGAAATCTTTCTTTACGATAAAAGAAAAGACCTTAAGCGGCGCTTTACCTGCCCATTCTATGTCTTCTACTGCTTTAACCTTCCCTTTTGAACGGAAGAGCATCCACATGATTTTATCTCCCACCGGGATTTCCTTTTCCTCGAAAGATGCCGCTTTTATCTGCTCAATGAAGGGAAGGAAAAGGTCTCCATATCCCACAAGGTCAAAGCCATATTTAATATCCCCTGTATACCGATCGAGGACAGTCTTCATTACTTGTTCGGTGGGTATTTCTCCTTTGATTCTCACTAGCGTATAGCGACCCACTTCTTTAAGCTTCTTTGTTTCAGCATAAGAGGTAATGAGGAAAATCACTAGAAGAATGACTAAAAAAGCGCTTATCCCTTTAACCTTCATTTCCGCCTCCTTGTTAAATTGACTTCATTTACAAATCTAATATTTAAGGAAAAAATCAGATTTGTCAAGAAAAATCAGTAAAAATGAACATCTATTCAAATAGATAAAAATAGATTCCTCATTTTATTTTGAGGAATTTTCTGAGGATGGGTTTTATTAAACCTGAATCCCTGGGTTTTGAGTTTAAGGCTTTCTCAATTAGGGGTGAATTGGGGTGCCTCAACATAAGAAGCTTCTCCAGTAATGACCTCCCTTCCCGAATATCTATTTCAGGATGCATCTGAATTCCCCATACTGGTTTATCCTTCAATTTGAAGGCTTGAATGGGACAATTTCGAGTTGAAGCAAGAACTTCGAAATTTTGATTCAGGTTTACCACTTCATCAAAATGAATCGAGAAACAATGGGCTGTTCTTCCTTCCCCCAACAAATCATTCTCCTTTTCGATTCGAATTTTAATCCAGCCTACTTCAGGATTCTCACACCTCTTAACATGAGCAGGACCGAGAAGGGCTAAAACAAGAAGCTGATGTCCATAACAGCTTCCAAGGATTGAAATTCCCTTTTCTATGGCCAGTTTAACGAGCTCCACTTCTTCATAGACCCATTTTTCTCTTTCGAGGATTGAGGCCTCAGACCCTGTCAGGATGAAGTGCGTGAATCCCTCTTCGAGGGCTGGAAAATAACTTCTTTTGGCCTCAAAAGAAATCCATTCACATGCAAGATGAGCCTTCCAATGCCTTACAGGGTCATAAACATTCTTGTCAAGAGAATTATCGATGAGAGCTACTTTTGGTCTCATTTTTTACAACCTGCCTTCAAACTCAAGGAAAAAAATACATGATTTAAAGGCAAAAGACAATTTTTTACTTTTTTTGATGCATTGCTTTTGTTATAATTCATCTTCAACCAAGGAGGAATTACATTGTACAATGTATGGGAAGAGACCGAGCTTCAAGTCATAACCCCGAATGAGCCCGGAATACTGGGTCGGGTCCTGGGCACACTGGCAAATGCCGGCGTCAACCTGAAAGCACTCTGTGCCTTTTCAGAAAAAAAGAGGGGAAAATTCCTACTCGTAACTTCAGACAATAAGAAAGCGGAGAGAGCTTTGAAAGCATTGGGTTATCAAGTGAAATCAAATAATGTAGTCTTGGTTAAAATTGATGACCGTATAGGTGCCGGTGCAGAAGTGGGAACTCTGTTAGGGAATGCCGTGATAGATATTGATTATTGCTATGGCACCTCTTCAGGATTGGGCCAGGTTCTCCTCGTCTTTAAAACGAACGATAACAAAAGGGCTTTAGAAACGTTGGGCTAAACTCTACTCATTGAATCTGAATTTCCTCAAGAGTAAAAGAGAGCGGGGGATGCAAGAACAAAAAAGAATAGCAGTCGTTACCTCTGATGTGCCTTTTGTTGAGGGAGGTCACCTGACGATTGCCCGATGCACAGTCCAAGCTCTTAGAGAAAGGGGATACGAAGCTTGTCTTATCCTCACCCCTCAGAATAGATTTGGTCGTCAATTAAGAGCCTATCTTGCCACTCGGTTCATAGATGTTGAAGAAGACGGCCTGGGAAGGAAGATTCACCAAGCAATCTCTTTTCGCTTTCCAAGTTATGCCCTTCGACACTCTTTGCATGTCTGCTGGCTAAATCATAGAATGAGAGAATACTATGACCTTTGGGAAATTCTTTACTCTCAGCTCAGCCGAAGGGGAAGAATCAAAGAAAACCTGAGGAGATTAATCATCCATGCCCTCGATACCTACCTCCTCAAACACAACGTAACCAAGCTCTTCGCCCAATCTAAGACGATCCAACAAAGATTAAGAAAATGGGGGAAGATCCACTCTGAAGTGCTGTATCCTCCTCCACCTCAGAGAAATTATGACACAAAATCCTACGAAAACTTCATTTTCTGCATCTCCAGGCTTCAGAAATTGAAAAGAATCGACCTCCTCATCGATTCTTTTAATTTCCTAAAAAATAAGGAAATGAAGGCCATAATAATCGGCGAAGGTCCTGAAGAGGTAAATCTTCGCCGCAAAATAAGAGAAACAGGCCTTGAGAAAAGAATAGAACTTCTAGGAAAAAAGGACGAAAAAACTGTCCTCGACCATTATGCGAGATGCCGCGCCGTTTTTTTTGCTCCTCTTAGGGAAGACTATGGATTCGTCACCGGAGAAGCCTTTGCCTCTAGAAAAGCGGTGGTGACTGCTGTGGATAGCGGAGGACCTTCAGAGCTTGTGCGCAACGATGAAACCGGATTCGTGCTGGACCCGGAGCCAGTGAAGATAGCCGAAAAACTTGACCTCTTGGCAGAGGATATCAACCTAGCCGAGAAAATGGGAGTTAAGGCATTTAATTTCATCAAGGAATTTAGCTGGGACAAAGTGGTAGAGAAAATCGTAATCTGTAAATGAATTCTCTTCTAATGAGAACAGGCTCTTTTTAAAAAATTTATATGAATCTCGAGGCGGATAGAATAAAAGAAGAAGTTATCTTTTTGACTTGCGGAAACAATTTTAACTTAGATAAAATTTCAGATGCAAATGCCAATTCCCTTCTTGCTTGAATAAGATAGCCTTCTAACTAAAATAAAATAATATTAAGGCGTAAACAGAGGTCAGGGAGAAAGCAATGAATACACTCATCGTTGCCTTCGTCTTTATCGTCTGGCTCTTAGTTGGGTATAAGGTATATGGAAACTTCATCGAGAAAAGAGTAATTAAGGTAGAAAAAAGTAGACCTACTCCAGCTAGAGAATTTTACGACGGAATAGATTATTCACCCGCAAAAAAACCGCTCCTCTTCGGACACCATTTCTCCTCGATTGCCGGTGCAGGTCCCATTCTTGGCCCTCTCCTTGGAGTTCTGTATTTCGGATGGCTGGGAGCGCTCCTCTGGATAGCACTGGGAAGTGTGTTTGTGGGAGCTGTTCATGATTATACCTCCCTCATGACTTCTGTAAGAAATAAGGCAACATCTCTTGCCGATATCTCAGAAAAAATCTTGGGTTCAAGGACTAAAATTATTTTTTCGGTTTTCCTCTGGCTTGCCCTTTCATTAGTCATCGCAGTCTTTGCCGTAGTGGCTTCACAGACATTAGTCTCTCAACCCGAAATTGTAATCCCCACTTTCGGGTTAATCTTTTTAGCCATGATTATAGGATGGCTAATTTATCAAAGAGGAATGAATGTCCTCTTTGCTACTCTCGCTGCTCTAATTATTTTATTCACTCTGATTTATCTTGGGGAACTATATCCTATCTCTCTTCCCCCTAAAGTCCTGGGAGTGTCTGCAACCACATTCTGGTTTTTTGTCCTCCTCATCTACAGCTATTTTGCCTCTTCCCTCCCTGTCTGGTTTTTGCTCCAACCAAGAGACTATATCAGCATGTGGATACTTTTTTTGGGGCTAGGGATAGGCTATGTGGGGCTTATCCTTTCCCATCCCACTCTAAAGGCACCTCCTTTACATTCTTTCATGAGTAGCGGAGGGCCTTTCTGGCCGATGCTTTTTGTCATCATTGCCTGTGGCGCAATCTCAGGATTCCATTCCGTTGTTGCAGGAGGGACAACGGCCAAACAGCTCCCAGATGAACCGAGCGGAAAAATAATAGCTTATGGGGGAATGATTACTGAGGCTGCCCTGGCAGGGCTTGTGGTTTTTACTGTCTCCAGTGCTCTAATCTGGGATCCAGCTGGGACAGAAAACCCATTCGGATTTCAATATCTGGTAGGCACAAGGGGTGACCCCATAAAAGCCTTCGCCACCGGATATGGAAGGCTCATTTCATCAATTCCTGGCCTTACTCTGAGTTTGGGCCTTTTTTTTGGAACGCTCATGCTCAATGCTTTTGTCCTCACCACTCTCGACACTTCGGCACGGCTTGGCCGATTCATCACTACCGAGCTTTTGGGGAAAAAAATAAAGCCTCTAAATAACAGATGGGTTTCCTCTTCTTTAATTCTCATCCTTTCTGCAATCCTTGGAGCAAGCGAAGGTTATAAGGCGATCTGGCCTGTGTTTGGTGCCTCAAACCAGCTTGTGGCTGGACTGGCACTATTAGTTGTCTCCTCTTATTTATTGGGAGTGAGGAGTCCCACCCCATATACTCTTTATCCTGCCTATTTCATGCTAGTAACAACGGTAGGGGCGCTTTTATATCAGGGAATCAATTTCTTCGAGAAACAAAGCTTTGTCCTAGGTGTGATTTGCTTTATCCTAATCTTGCTGGCTCTAATCATAGTCTATGACTCCCGCGCCTTCCTCTTCAGTGGAAAAAATAAGGCGTGAATCGATTTTAAATTTAGCTAATCATGGATTAGATTGGGAATAAGCTTTAGCTTTAAATTGGAGTCACCTTGAAAATCACTCCTTTGGGGTCGGGGCAACAGAGTGTCTCTGTTTCAGATATCCAGTCATCATGAGGAAGCTCATCTTCTCTCTGTTTTGCGGTCAGGAAGGGAAAAAGACTGTTCAGGGCATAGATGCAGACCCTTTTCCCTTCTGGAATTTCAATAGTTCCCTCTCCCCTGATAAAGAACTTGTCTCCAACCTTATGCCTGGCACCGCATCTTTCCTTTATTCCCACCACCTCAACTCTTAATTCTCTCATCATGCCTCCTATATGTCTCCTTTATTTCTACTCAAAATATAATTTTTGAGAATTAAAAAATCAAACGAAAAAGAGCTTGGCCTCGGCTGCTACTGAGGCCAAAACAATTCATTGACAAATAAAAAATATCTATCGTAAAATTAAAGCTAAATAAAAAATGAAGAGGAGGCACTATGGCAACCAAGGCAGAACCCAATGTCGTTCCCCTTTGTGATGTTCTTCTGGTTTTACTCATCATCTTTATGGTCATCACTCCCATGGTTCAGAAAGGAATAGATGTCAAGCTTCCTGAAACAACCGCAGACACAGGGGCAACCCCTGCAGGACTCATAGTCCTAACCCTGAAAAAAGACATGAGCGTGCTTATCAACCAGGAAGCGGTCAGTCTGTCAATGCTCCAGGACAGACTCAAGAGTATATATTCTGTGCGCCAGGATAAAACCATATTCATTAGAGCAGACGCAAAGCTTCCTTACAGCAGAGTGATAGAACTCATCGACATCGCTAAGGGAGCAGGAGTGGATGTCCTGGGTATTATCCCCGAATACTTCACGGAAGAAGGCGGGGAGATGTGATTCCTTCTTAGCTTAAAACCAACGAAAATGATTAAAGGGAAAAAAAACGTCTTTTTCATCTTAATCATCTTTTTGATCTCTTTGCAATCCTCCGCGGGGAGCAATAAAGAACTCTTGGGTAATCTGAGCAAAGAAGAAATCCTTGAAAATTTTCCTGACTGGGAAGAATTAGTTTCAGCCTATCTTCCAAAAGCTGAAGTAGTTCAGAAATTGAAGGCTATCAATCATGAAATTAAGGTTGAAGTTTATCTTGGAACATGGTGTCCAGATAGCAAAGAGCATGTAAGTGCCTATTTCAAGCTCATGGAAGTGGTGGAGAATCCTTTTATCCTCACAAGCTACATCGGCATTCCCAAAACTAAGGAAGAACGAAAGCCATACATAGAAGGAAAAAATATAGAAAAGGTACCAACTTTCATCCTTTACGAAAACAATCAAGAAATAGGAAGAATCATTGAACACCCCAGGAAATCTGTGGAAGAAGACTTTCTCGAAATCATCGAAGCAAATAATTAGATAAGAAATAAAGCCTTTCTTATTTTCAAGCTCCTTTTATAGGACCAATAACCTCTCGAGAAATAACAAGGCGCTGAATCTCATTCGTTCCTTCGTAAATCTGAAGGAGCTTTGCATCCCTCATCAATTTTTCCATGGGGTAATCTTTCATGTATCCATATCCTCCGAGGATTTGAACACATTCGGTGGTTACTTTCATTGCCACATCAGAAGCATAACACTTCGCCATGGCTGATTCGGCGCTGAAAGATTTCCCTTCATCCATAAGCCAGGCTGCATACCACACCAGAAGCCTTGCCGCATTTATTTCCATTGCCATTTGAGCTATCTTGAAGCTTGTGTTCTGAAAAAGGGCTATGGGCTTCCCGAATTGAGTTCGAGTCTTTGCGTATTCAATGGCATATTCCAGAGCCGTCCTTGCCACTCCTACCCCTGCTGCACCAACCGCTGCTCGAGTGCGGTCCAAGGTTTTCATGGCAATTATAAACCCCATTCCTTCCTTTCCTAACAGGTTCTCCTGAGGAACTTTTACTTCATCGAAAAAAAGTTCTACAGTATTAGAAGCTCTGTGACCCATTTTATCTTCTACTTTTCCTATCGATATACCAGGAATATCTCGGGTCACGATAAAGGCACTTATTCCCCTTGCACCTTTTCCTGGGTCTGTGTTTGCGAAAACGACGTAAAGGCTTGCAATTCCTCCATTGGAGATAAAACATTTAGAGCCATTGATTATGTATTCGGGGCCCACTTTTTTAGCTCTCGTCTTTATCGCCCCTGCGTCTGACCCTGCCTCTCTTTCCGTGAGGCAGAAGGAAGCAAACGACATCCTTTCTGTTTGAGGTGTGAGAAATTTCCTTTTCTGTTCATCGCTTCCGAAGAGGATTATGGGGGTATAGGCTAAGGCATTTACCATCATGGTGGTGTACATCCCCGCACATCCTGCAGCAAGCTCTTCGCTTATGATTACGACATCAAGGTCTTTTAGCCCACCTCCTCCATATTCTCTAGGGATGGTACATGTCAAAAAACCTACTTCGAAAGCTTTTTGCATCACATCTCCTGAAAACTCTTCTCCCTTATCATATTTGGCTGCTTTAGGTCTCATTTCTTTGAGGGCAAATTCCCGTGCCGTCTCTTGGAGTGCTTTTTGTTCCTCTGTTAAACTGAAGCTTATCACTTTTTCCTCCTTAAAGGCTTAATCAGAAATCAAATTAATCGAATTTTATACTTAAATCTGCCAATTCTGTCAATTCATAGGCCTCTCTGGAGAGTTGAATTTCCTCTCTTGCCATCAAGAAAACGGGAACAGAGACTTGAAAAATTTTATGGACAACATCCTGGATTCGAGGCGCCCTTTGAGGATTATACTCTAGATGAAAATAGACCTTCCTTCCCTCCTCATCAAGACATATCTTTTTAACGCCCAATTCCTTCCAAAAAGGAGTGGAAGCCTCGAAAATTTCTTTAAGTGCTCGAAATTCTTCCCCAGACTCAATCCTCATCCTTCCTATTTTTTCCCTTAGCACTTCTCTCACCTCCTCATTCTTGAAGTCTAGAGAATAAATTAGACCTTCAATCATCCTCTTCAAAGGCGGAGAAGAATCTTTCATCCTGATAAGCTCCAAAAATCTAATCCCCGAGGGAAGATACTCATTCATTCTTTCTTTAAATTCGTTTTTGTCGAATACGAATTCAGAACGAAATTCGAAGACTTCCTTCTTCCCTTCCATTCCTAAAGGAAGTGCCGGGGGGAAGGAAATCCTCATCTTCGGATGATACCCTTTACTGTGAACTACTGAAATACCGGCCCTTCGAAAACTCCTTTTGATGACATTAATGAGGTCGACTTGAGAGAGGTAAGAGGCTACGCGAGACTTGGAATAGAAGGCTAAATAACGAACTTCTCTTTCCCCTCTTTTCCCCAAAAAATGTGTCTCCTTGAGATTTAAATTTAAATCGCGGGAGAAATCTCTCTCTAAAAATTTTCTATAGATGCACCCGGCGCATCTTTCACAATCATAATCCCGACAGGAAATGGTTCTCTCTTCCTTGAATGCCTTTTCTAATTCTTGGAGAAGGTAGGATTTTTTTATTCCTGTATCTATATGCTCCCAAGGGAGAATCGCTTCCCTTTCGAGTGCGGAGAGATAAATTTTTTTATCGACTCCTTGAGTTTCAAAGGCTTCATTCCATACTTTATAATCAAAACACTCATCCCAACTATCAAACCTTGCTCCTCTCCTCCACGCCTCTTCCAAAACTGCGGATAATCGTCTATCTCCCCGGGAAAATGTAGCTTCTAGGATTGAGGTTTCAATCTGATGAGCCTTAATCTTCACGCTGGGATATCTCCGCAAACAGCTCTGCAGAAAACGTTGTTTTTCCCTCAAACTTTCTTCTTCTTCCATCTTCAACCATTGGAATGGAGTGTGGGGTTTAGGGATGAATGAAGAAACGCTTAGGTTTATTTGAGGTGCAGACCTCAGGTATCTATACCCAATCTTTATTATCTCTTCCACTGTTCTGACAATGCCCCTTAGGTCTTCTTCTTTTTCAGTGGGGAGTCCAATCATAAAATACATTTTCAGCAATCTCCACCCCTGAAGAAAAGCATTTCGACAGGCCTCCCAAATCTCTTCGTCATGAAGGTTCTTGTTTATTACCCGCCTAAGCCTCTCAGTGCCCGCTTCAGGGACGATGGTAAATCCGGTTTTTCTTACCTTGACTATGTTCTCTGCCAAGCATTTCGAAAGGCCCGCTGGCCTCATTGCAGATAAAGAAAGAGAGATTTTTTCTTTCTCAAAATGTTTCATCAAAGCCTGCACGACTTCCTCTAAGTAGGGATAATCGCTCACCGAAAGAGAAGCCAAGGAAGCATCTTCAAAACCGGTAGAACGAAGGCTGTTAAGCGTATTCTCAAGGACAAGAGCTGGATTCTTCACCCTCGGAGGAAAATAGATGCTAGATGCCTGACAAAATCTGCACTTTTGGGCACATCCTCTCTCTACTTCGATGACAACTCTTTCAAATACCGTCCTCTGATTGGGCACGATTATTTTTTCGGGGAAAGGAAATTGCGAGAAAGAAAAGAAAACTCTCTTCTGAATCTTCTTTCTTGCCCCATCCCTTGGTTTCACGGCAAGGAGGGGAGAATTTTCGACTGGAATAGCTTGATAAAAATGAGGAACATAAACACCCTTTATTTTTCTTAATTCCCTCAGGATTTCTTCTTTTCCTTTTATTTCATGTCTTAGAGTTATAAATTTCTGGATAATTTCGAGGAAACCCTCTTCTCCATCCCCAATCAAGAAAAGGTCAAAGATGTCTGCTACAGGCTCTGGGTTAAATGCTGCAGGTCCTCCAGCAATGACCAGCGGATGATGATGAGGGTCCCTATTTCTGGAGAAAAGAGGGATTTTGCCCAGCTCAAGAATGGTAAGAATGTTTGAATAATTTAGCTCAAAGAGAAGAGAAAAGCCTAGGATATCAAATTCAGAAAGAGGAATCTTGTTTTCGAGTGAAAAAAGTGGAATATTCTGGAAGCGAAGCTTTTCCTCAAAATCAAGCCAAGGGGAAAAGACCCTTTCTGCTAAAAAAGAAGGATGGCTGTTGATTAGGTGGTATAAGATTTTTTGTCCTAAATAAGACATCCCCACTTCATAGACTTCAGGGAAAACGAGAGCAATCTTTGCCTTCACCTTTTGGGGATTCTTCTTGATCTCGTTCCATTCTCCTCCAAGATAACGAGCCGGCTTTTCAACTTGACGAAGAATTTTTTCGATGTTCCTCATGAAATCCATTTTGTCTAAATAAAAATCACTTAGATCATACTGAAGAAGAAGAGAATTTAGAGTGTGAAATAAAATTAAACATTGACGAATCTTCTCATCTTGACGTTAAGAACAAAGGAAACGCAGATGTAAGAGGTCAGGAGAGAAGACCCTCCATAACTCAATAAGGGAAGAGGAATGCCCGCGATTGGAAAGAGACCGATGACCATCAATACATTGATCAAGAATTGGGAAGTGAACAAGATGGAAACCATGAATACAAGATAAATACCAGCTCTATCACGGGAACTAAAAGCGGAGCGAAAAATCCTGATAAGAAATAATAAATATAAAGCCATAGACATTGTCACGCCCAAAAATCCAGCCTCCTCCCCTATGACAGAAAAAATAAAATCAGTATGGCGAGCAGGGATGAACATCAGCTGTGTCTGGCTTCCTTTCTTGTATCCTTTTCCCAGAATCCCGCCTGACCCAACAGCAATCTTTGACTGGAGAAGATGATATCCAGACCCACGGGGATCCTGCATAGGATAAATTACTGTCTTTACTCTTTTCTTTTGATAATCTTTGAGAGCAAAATTCCAGCCTAATACTCCAATGCTAATCGTTGTTATCAGCAAAATAATCAATGCCTTTTTTTTGAGTCCGGCTAGGAGAAAGGCAGCCAGAATGATGAAGAGATAGGTAAATGAAGTCCCAAGGTCAGGTTGAAGGGCAACAAGTATCACAGGCAAAGAAACCACCATAACGCTTACTAATCCTTGACGAAAGGAGAGATATTTTTCCCTGTAGTTTGAAAAAATGTAGGATAAGATTAGGATAACAACAGCCTTTCCCAGCTCAGAGGGTTGAACTTGAAAAGATAAAAATCTTATCCATCCTCTTGTCCCGGCTACAGGTAAACCAAAAATCAATAAGGTAAGGAGAACAAAAAGAAGAACTATAAAGAGATATGGGGAATAATCGATGATGATTTTATAATCTACCACCAGAAGGAGGAAAAGAACAACGAGGCTTATAATTATCCATGAAATCTGTCTCGAGGTAAAGTTTATTCTTAGATATTCAGAAGAGCTGTGGATGAAGATTACTCCTAGGGCAGAGTTCGCCAGAAGAAGCAAAATTAGAAGCCAATCTATGTTTTTAGCAAGATTCCTATCTATCATATTTTTCCTTGTAAAGCTTGAGCAATTCCTTTGCGAGGGGGGCTGCTGTCTTACCTCCCATTCCTCCAAATTCGACAAGGACAGTGATGACAACTTCAGGGTCATTCTTGGGAGCAAAACCTGTAAACCAGCTATGAATTTTAGCATCTTTCCTCTCCCCCTGTTTCTCTCTGCCCCTCCTGCTGAGAAGCTGAGTCGACCCTGTCTTTCCGCACACCTCAAAATCTTTTAGGTATGCGGCCCTTCCCGTACCCTCATCATTTACAGAACCCCACATCCCTTTTATGACTTCCTCAAAAATATCCGGTTTTATCTCAATTCTTTGACCAGGACTTAAGAAAGCGCTTTCTTCATCCCTTTTTGTCCCCTTAACCACTGATTTTAAAAGATGAGGGACTATCTTTCTCCCTCTATTCGCTATCAATGCCGTATGCGCGGCAATTTGAAGTGGAGTGACAAGCAATGGACCCTGTCCGATGGAAACAGAGATTGTCTCTCCTGGATACCAAGGAATTCTCCTTGCATTTTCTTTCCATTGGGGAGAAGGCACAAGCCCTTCTTTTTCCCCTGGCAAATCGATCCCTGTCTTTTCCCCAAATCCCAAGCGGCTGGCATAGGTTGAAATTGCTTCTATTCCCATTCTCCTTCCCAGTTGATAGAAAAAAATATTGCAAGATTGTCTAATTCCTTCATAAAGATTAACACTCCCATGTCCTCCCTTAACCCAGCAAGAAAAATGGTTTCCATAAATCTGAATCTGACCCTCGCAATAAAAACTCGTTTGAGGAGTTATGAGGTTTAAATCAAGGGCAGCAAGAGCCATGGTCAGCTTAAACACCGACCCGGGGGCATAAAGGCCTCTCAGGGCGCGATTTTCTAGAGGGAAATCGGTTCTCTTTATCAATTCCATCCATTCTTGGGGTGAAAAACGATTGATGAATTTATTGGGGTCATAATTAGGGTAACTGGCAAGTGCTAGGACCTCCCCAGTCTTACTTCTCAAAATGATGATTGCACCTTCTTTTCCCTCGAGGAGCTCCTCAGCCTTTTTCTGGAGGTCAAAATCCAAGGTGAGGTAAATTTCTTTGCCGGGCAGAGGGTCTTCTCTTCTTAATTCGCCTCTACTTCTTCCCAGGCTGTCGATAAGCTCAATTAATTTCCCTTCTCTTCCAGCTAGAATCCTTTCATACGTCCTCTCTATTCCGTTCTTCCCTACAAGGTCTCCCATTCTTTTCTCAGAAAAAGCCCCTTTCTGGAGGTCTTCAGCAGACACCTCTTGTAAATAGCCCAACACATGAGAGGCCAATCTCTGGAAAGGGTAATTTCTTCTTGGTTCAGCCTGAACGATTATTTCCGAATATTCTGATTTTCTGGCTTCTATTCGGGAGACTTCTTCAAAGGAGAGATTATCCTTGATAACAATTGGTCTCCAAGGAGGCAGGGATTTATATTTCCCAATTCTTTCCATGAGGACTCTTTTATCTATCTCTAAAAGTTTGGCAATTCTCTCGTAAGATTCCTCGACACTCTTACAGTTCTCGCGGATCACAGAAACATTGAAGGAAGCGTTGTTATCAGCAAGAATGATTCCTTCCCTTGTTCTAATCAATCCTCTGGGGGCAGGAAGCGAAACTTCCCTCGTCCTGTTTGATTCAGCAAGCTTCCAGTATTTATCATGGTCGAGAATCTGAATTTTCCAAAAGCACAAGATTATGAAAAGCGCGAAAATTTTAATGAACCTCAACGTCTTCCTCACTCTTTTCAAAAGCGGGGTTAAGTCTTCATAGATTTTTTCAACTGCCATTCTTTCCTTTTAATTATCTTTTAAATTTCTTTATCAAAGTAAAGACTATATTCCCGAACAAGGCTGTGCAAAGCGGTTGAAGAAAAATAATCCCGCCTCGAGTATCTAGGGAATGGCTGAAGATGAAGCTGTAGAGGAGAATCCATAAGAAAAAATTCACATATAATAAAATTAATATAAATATGAAGTTTCTGAGAGGAGTGGTTAAGTCCATTTTCTTTGAAAAATACCCCGTCAAAAATCCCATGATTGTCTTGGAAAGCCCTCCTACTCCAAAAACTCCCAGAGAGAAGGTATCCTGGAGGAGACCGCAGGAAGTGCCGAGAATACTGCCCCAGATCTCTCCTTTCTGCAGTGCAAAATAAATCACAACTAGAGCTAAAACGTCAAAGAAACCGAAAATAGAGGGAAATATTTTTTCTAAGGCAATAAAGATTACAAACCCAGCTCCCACTCCAATTAAGATTTCTTGTAAGTCTTTCATTCAAAACTCTTATTCTAAAAATTCAAGCGGATTTTTCATTAAAACGGAAAGATAATCCAATTCTTGAGGTCGGAAAAAGGGAACGACTCGAATCTCTTTAAAAATAGAAGTTGGATTTGTGACGACTGAGATTATTTCACCGACTTCAATCCCTGGGGGATAAATCTTATCAAATCCCGATGTGAGGAGTCTTTCTCCCGGCTGGACTTCTCTTGTAGAGAGCACATATTTTAAAACACACTTTCCTTTGCCGTCCCCGCTTAAAATACCCAAGATATCTCTCCCTCTTGAAAACACACTCACCCCACTCTCTACATCTGTTATCAGCTGTACTCTTGCCTCTTTGAAAGTTACTGGTTCAATCACACGTCCCACCAGTTTACCGTAACGATCGATTACAACCATGTCTCTTTTAATTCCATCCAGCGAACCCTTGTTGATGACAATAGATTTCTGAGGATTGCTGGCATCAAAGGTTATTGTACGACAGGTCAAAATGTTTTGATGAAATTTTAAGAGACCTTCCTTTATTTCCTCCAAGCTTCTATATCTCTCAAGTGCCTTCAGCAGAAATTCATTTTCATAGCGAAGTGAAAGATTTTCCTCCCTCAACTTCTCATTTTGGGATTTTATCTTCGTCAATAAAAAATATCTATTTATAAAATCTGTAGATTTCTGGAAAACGAGCACCACGCCATGACTTAGAGGAGAAAAAACAGAAAACATCGCTCTCTCCAGGTAATTTCTTCTTTCGCCAAGCGGGGCCTGAAGGGAAATGAGGAGCATATTGAAGAGAATTAAAAGAAAGAAAAGAATGAAATTCTTCTTTTTAAGGAAAAGAGGCATTAAATCTAATCGATTAAATTTAAATCAATGAAACTTTTTTCAGCAACTCAATATCATCGAGCATCTTGCCCGCTCCCATAACAACCGTGGTTAAAGGGTCATCGGTGATGAATACGGGCAGCTGCGTCTCTTCTCTCAGACGTTTATCGAAGTTCTTGAGAAGAGAGCCCCCTCCTGTAAGCACAATTCCTCTGTCGATGATATCAGCAGAAAGCTCAGGAGGGGTTTTCTCGAGGGCTATCCTCACAGCATTGATTATGGCAGAGACTACATCTTCTAAGGCTTCCCTTATTTCCTGATCATCAACCACAATCGTCTTGGGGATTCCTTCTCTCAGGTCTCTACCTTTTATTTCCATGGTCATTGGCTCATCCAGCGGAAAGGCTGACCCAATCTGCATTTTAACCAGCTCGGCTGTCCTTTCACCGATGAGCAGGTTGTATTTTTTCTTGATATACTGAATGATTGATTCGTCCATCTCATTTCCTGCAATTCTTATCGAATGATTCAAGACAATCCCTCGAAGAGAGATGACGGCGATATCTGTTGTTCCCCCTCCAATATCAACTATCATGTTTCCCGTGGGTTCGCTTATGGGAAGGTCGGCGCCAAAAGAGGCTGCCATGGGTTGTTCCACAAGATAAACCTCAGAAGCTTTGGCTCTCAAGGCAACATCCTTGACCGCTCTCCTTTCCACCTGGGTTATTCCCGTAGGAATTCCTATCACGATCCTTGGTCTTATCAAAAAACTCCTGTTATTTGTAGAAGATTTGATAAAAAAATCGAGCATCTTCTCAGCCATTTCAAAATCTGCAATCACCCCATCCCTCATTGGTTTAATGGCCAGAACTCCTTCAGGAGTCTTACCCAACATCTCTTTAGCTTTCTTTCCTACTGCTTCCACTTTTCCTGTATGCTTGTTGACGACAACAATCGACGGTTCCTGGACTATGACTCCCTTCCCTTTGAGATAAACACAGGTATTAGCAGTGCCCAAGTCTATGGCAAGGTCGCAAATGAGTCGCTCTTTCACCCACCCTATCAAGCTCATCTTTCTAACCTGTTCTATTTTTATAATGTTTATTTAACACAATTTCTTATTTTTAGCAATCAATATTTCTCTTGAATTTCTATTCTTTTAAGATAGAAATAAGTTTATCCTCTTTTCTCCTCAACGGTTTAAAGCCTCAGTTTAGACGAGTTTTTATATCAATTTTACATAATTTTCCTTGACTTTTTGCCCCAGAGATATGTATATAAAAGCAAACAAGACTTAAGAGGAGGTCATCATGAAGGTTGATCTCTATAAACCCTTTGTCCCCCCCGAACAATCGATGAAAGAAATTTCCTTCAAAGCCATATTTCTGGGTATAGTCATGGCCATAATTCTGGGCGCTGCGAATGCTTATCTTGGACTCTTGGTGGGAATGACGGTCGCAGCTACCTTCCCCGCAGCAGTGATTTCGATGGCGGTTCTGCGCCCCTTTAAAGGAACAATACTCGAAGAGAATTTAGCTCGAACAACGGGTGCAGTGGGAGAAGCCCTCGCCGCAGGTGCAATCTTTACCATTCCTGCTTTCCTGATGACAGGGGTCTGGACAAGATTCGATCTCTTCAAATCTTCCCTGCTTATGCTCGTAGGAGGTGTACTGGGAGTCTTCCTCATTATCCTTGTCCGCAGGACTCTTGTAGAAGATGCCGAACTCCCCTTTCCTGAAAGCATTGCTTGTGCAGAAATGGTAAAGACAGGCCAGAAAGCAGGCTCAAATGCTAAATACATGTTCTGGGCGATGGGACTCGGAGGACTAATAGAATTCTTCACTTCAAGCAGTGGAATCCAACTCATCAAGCCTTATGTGAATGCTGTTTTTCGAATTCCAGGGCTCTCTCGGATTACTTACCTCAACAGCGACAACGTAGAAGTGACCAAGTCTTCTCCCATAAAGGGAAGGATGTTCATTGAGTCGCCCTCAGCAAATGCAGCCATGACTGGAGTTGGTTTCATCATCGGACCTAAATTGGCAGCCCTCACCTTTTCTGGAGGAGTATTGGGCTGGTTATTCCTGATGCCTATTCTTCTTTTCATCAGCGGAGACCTTCAAGATGTAGTTTCCAAATTTGACAATAACTGGACGGCCATGGCTATCTCCGCTTATAACGCTCAAATCAAACCTGTTGCCGTTGGCGCCATGCTAGTTGGTGCCTTTTTCACCCTTTTCAGGATGAGAAAGAGCTTAATTGCGGGAATTGCCCGCTCTGTTAAAGACGTCCAGAGAGCCAGCACGGGAACAACCCCAGAGACCCTCAGAACAGACAAAGACCTCCCCTTCCCTTCTATAGTGATCGCCATCGTGGCCTTGGTAATACCGATGATTGTCCTTTACACCGTGTTTACCCACAACTTAGGGGCTTCATTGGTTTCTGCTTCGGTTATGATTATCATGGGCCTCCTTTTTGCGGCCGTTGCAGGCTATCTTGTGGGGATAATTGGCTCCTCATCCAATCCTATTTCTGGCTTGACGCTGACTACATTGCTTATAGCAGCTTTGATGATGGTTCTCATGGGACAGAGGGGAAACGAAGGAATAGCAGCTGTGCTGGGTGTAGCGGCTGTTGTCTGTTGCGTTGCAGGGGTAGCTGGAGACATGATTCAGGACTGGAAAGTTGGACACATTTTGGGCGGAACTCCCTGGAGAATGCAGATTGGAGGAATCGTAGGAGTTGTGGCAGCAGCTTTAACTTTAACCTTCTCCCTTCAGCTTCTTCATAATACAAAAGTCATTGGAAGCGAAGCCTTGCCTGCTCCTCAGGCTGGATTGATGGCCACCATGTCCAAGGGGATTGTCGGCGGAGAAATGGCATGGCCTTTAGTGATTGCAGGGATGCTTCTGGCTATTGTTCTCATCCTCATCGGCTCCCCCTCGCCGATGCTCATTGCGGTAGGAATGTACCTCCCGTTTCGGGCAACAGCCTGCATCTTCTTTGGTGGTGTTTTGAAGTACTTCCTGGATGCTCGAGTAAGAAAAAAACGTCCCAACTCTAAAGGGAAGGAAATCGTAGAAAACATCGGACTTCTTCTAGCTTCAGGATTGATCGCAGGACAGGCAATCATGGGAATAATAACCGCAGCCTTAGAAGGAGGCGGGATTAAACTCCCTGAATCATTGAATGAACCATGGCTGGGGCTTTTAATCTTTTTCATTTTGGGTTTTATCCTACTCTATTTCCCTTATAAGAAGCTCATCGATTCCAAAGAATACGAATCCTGATAGAGCCTGAACCATAACTTTCAAGTGAAAATAAAGAGAAAAGAAGAAAAGAATCTTCTTGACCTCGTTCCATTGCGAATGACCGAATGGGAAAAGAGAGATGAAAACCTCATAGTGCTTCTTAAACCAAAGTTCAAAAATCCTCTCTTTGGCCGCTATATCTTCCGTTTTCTTGGGAAACCCTATTACAGAATAAACCTCGATGCCATCGGAAGCTTTATCTGGGAAAGATGCGACGGGAAGAGCACAGTGAGACAAATTGGAAAGAGCCTCCATCAGAAATTTGGTGATAAGGTTGAGCCTGTCTATGAACGCCTTGCTCTTTTCCTGATGTCTCTTGAGCGAGGAAAATTCATTTCCTATGAGGAGTCTTCAGAAAAGGCGATTGAATGAAAAATAGTTTTTGATTAAAATAAGGTATTAAAAAAATAAGCACAAATGGCAAGGTTAGAAATCGTAACGTATGGAAACCCCATTCTTCAAAAAAAGGCAGAGAAAATAAAAAACATAGATAATGAAATTCTGAAGCTCGCCGAGGACATGGTTGAGACCATGCATAATGCCCCTGGAATAGGATTAGCTGCCCCCCAGATCAACCGGAGTCTCCAGCTCATAACTATTGACCTCTCTCTTGGAGAAAAAAAAGAAGACCTCATTATCCTCGTTAACCCAGAAATTGTCCATCAACAAGGGGAAGACCTGGCCGAAGAAGGGTGCCTCTCTATTCCCAAAATTCAGGAAAAAGTTCTGCGACCCCTCAAAGTAATAGTCAAAGGAATAGACCTAAATGGAAAAGAAAAAATCATTGAAGCAGAAGGCTTATTAGCTCGAGTTTTCTGTCATGAAATAGACCATATAAACGGAAAGCTTTTTATCGACCACCTTTCTCCTCTTAAGAGAAGCCTCATCAAGAAAAAACTTAAGAAAGAAATAGCAATTTAGTTTTTCTGATGAAAATTGTCTTTTTTGGTTCTTCTCCTTCCAGCCTCATCTGTTTAAAGAAAATCTTAGAAGAAGGCCACGAGATCCCTTTGGTTATCACCCAACCCGATAGACCTTCAGGAAGAGGGAAAAAGATAATATTCTCCCCAGTGAAGAAGTTTGCTCTGGATGAAGGTATTCGCATCTTACAACCTGAAAAGATAAGAACGGACGAGAAAGTCCTGGAAGAATTAAAGAAAATCAAACCTGATTTGAATGTAGTCGTCGCTTATGGGCAGTTAATTCCCTCCTCTATCATCTTCCTTCCCCTATATAAATCTATAAATCTCCATTTTTCCCTTCTGCCTAAATATAGAGGTGCCTCTCCAGTGCAATGGGCCATTCTGAATGGGGAAGAAACTACAGGCGTGACTATCTTTGAATTAAACGAAAAGCTCGACGAAGGTGACATCCTCACGCAAAAAGAAGTCAGGATATTTCCTGAAGAGACAGCGGGAGAATTGGAAAAGCGCCTGGCTGAGATAGGAGCCGTTCTTCTTGGAGAAACAATGAAAAAAATTGAGGAGATTAAGCGTCAGCCCCAGGACCATTCCCGAGCAACTTATGCCCCTAGGCTTAAAAAAGAAGAGGGGAAAATTGACTGGAAAAATGAAGCTCTTCTAATAGAAAGAAAAGTCAGAGCCTTCAATCCTTGGCCTTCAGCCTTTACATTTTTTGATAAGATGAGAATTAAAATCCTCAAAGGAAAAAGAATAGAGGGAATAACCTCCTCATCTCCTGGAGAAGTCGTGGGGCTAGAGAAGGATGGAATCAGGGTGAGTTGTGGTCAAGGTTCCCTTTTTCTGATTGAAGTTCTTCAGGCTGAAAATAGGAAGACAATGAATGCCCATTCATTCACCCTCGGAGCGAGAATAGAGTGCGGGATGAAATTCAATTAAGCATCCTAAAATTTTCCCCTTAAGCTTAGATAAGGTTATTCTTCTAATATGTAATAATAGGGGTTTAGCGGCTTTCCGTTGAGATGCACTTCATAATGCACATGGGGGCCTAATGCTTTTCCGGTCTTACCCACAAGACCTATAACTTCTCCCCTTTTCACTCTTTGCCCCGGCTTCACCAAGAATTTGCTGAGATGACAATAAACGGTAGTAAATCCACCCCAATGAGTGATCTTGACCGTATTCCCCCCGATTTTATCTTTTGTCGTTTCAATCACCAAACCATCAGCCGTGGCAACAACTGAATTCCCGTAATGAGTGGCGATATCAATTCCCTTGTGAAATGCCTTCATTCCTGTGAAAGGGTCGACCCTCCATCCATAAGATGAAACCCAGTATCCTTTAGTGGGAGCAATACTCGGTGTCCCCGCAAGGATTATTTTTTGGTCCTCAAAAAAATTGTATAAAGCATCAAGATTTCTTTCCAGGCTTTCTGCTTTTTCGCTTATTTCTTTCAATTGGTCGAGGCTGAGGGGTGTTGTTAAATTACTCGCTAGAGCATCTTGATGCTCTGCGCTTGTTCCACTTCCTATTCCTACTTCCCTTAGAACTTCAGGTGATTTTAGCCCTGCAATTATATTCAGCTTCTTCACATAATTGTCAAAATTCTCGATCCTCCCCTTAAGTTCCTCGATTGAATTTTTATACTGGGCTATAGTCTGCTTCTGATTTTCGCTTATTTTCAAGAGGGCTTTATACTTATACCGATTGATGTTCATCAGTGAATAATCAACAAGAAAAAAAAGGAGTGCCACAGAAAGAAAAGATGCAACTCCGGTGAGGACTGTCACTCTTTTTTTTGAAAAGGTTATGGTTTTGAATTTTCCCTTATAATGAGGCACGATAATAATGGAAAGAAATCTTTTCTTCATCATCTTTCCCCTTGATTATCATAATCAAAAATACCATGTCAAGCCTTTCCTTCCACCCGCTTTGATTTTTTTCTGACATTCTCTTTAATCCATTTCAAGATATTTTCAAGAGAAGTGCCGGGTGCAAATATCTCTGCTATTCCCAGCCTTTTTAATGCGGGGATATCTTTATCTGGAATTATTCCTCCGGCAATGACCATAATATCAGTTGCATTTTTTTCTTTGATTAGATTCATAATTTTGGGGAAGAGGACGTTATGGGCTCCTGAAAGAATGCTAAGCCCCAAAAGGTCAACATCTTCTTGCAAGGCGGTGTTTACAATTTCTTCAGGAGTCCTCCTCAAACCTGAATATATGACTTCATATCCGGCATCTCTCAATACGCGGCAGAGGACTTTTGCCCCCCGATCATGTCCGTCAAGACCTGGTTTGGCTATCAGGATTCTTATCCTTCTCTCAGGCATTTGCCCCTTGAAGATGAAATTTTCACATTGACTGTGAGGATTAAACTTATTCTTCGAAGACTTTGAAAACTAGGTCATTAACCCTCACCGGACTCTCCACCTTAAGTCCAACAGGCTGGCCAGGCCTGGCAATATCCACAGGGACATGCTCAACTTGCATGGATTCAACTTTCTGAAAAAAATCGGTGGTATGTCCCTTGATATGAATGGTGTCACCAAGACGAAGGCTGCCTTTGGAAAGCTCCAAGACACCCACGTTTATTTTGGAAAAATAGTGGGTGATCTTACCTATTTCTTCCTCCATCAGAACCTCCTTCTGAGCGGTTTTAAAAATATCAAAATTATTTTATAAAGACAAGCTTTTTAATTGAAAAATTTCAACCTACTTTTCGGGTTTAACCATTAATAATTTCTGTATTCAAGAGAGAAGTCTTCAAGCTCATCAAATTGAAGATACCGATAAACTTTATCTTTACAGGAAGTAATCTTCTTATCTACTTCTGAAAAATATTCCTCAGGCGTGGGGATTTTTCCCTTCAATGCTGCTACTGCAGCAAGCTGTGCAGAACCAAGATAGACACGTGCCTTATCTCCCATCCTGTTATCAAAGTTTCTAGTCGAGGTTGAAATTATGGTTGCTCCAGGCCTTACACGAGCTTGATTCCCCATGCACAGAGAACATCCAGGAATTTCGGTGCGTGCTCCAATGCTAGCAAAAATAGAATAATAACCCTCTTTTATCAGTTGTCTTCTATCCATTTTAGTGGGAGGGGTCAACCAAATTCGGGTAGGAAGGTACCCAGCATTTTCAAAAATCTTCCCTGCTGCTCTAAAGTGCCCAATGTTTGTCATACAAGAGCCAATGAAGATCTCGTCAATTTTATCTCCTGCAACTTCAGAAAGAGGCTTTACGTCGTCAGGGTCATTGGGACAGGCGAGGAGAGGCTCCTCTATTTCATCTAAGTCAATTTCAATCACTGCTGCGTATTCTGAATTCTGATCAGGTCTGAGGAGCACGGGATTTTTTAGCCATTCCTTACAACTTTCGATTCTTCTATGGAGAGTCTCGGCATTCTGATAACCCTCTTCAATCATCTTCTCCATCAGGGCGATGTTGCTGCGCACAAAGCGAGCGGTACTCTCTTCGCTAAGAACAACGGTTCCTCCAGCAGCAGAACGTTCGGCTGTAGAGCAGGTAAGCTCAAAAGCCTCTTCCACAGATAAATTCGGCAATCCCTCCATCTCTATTATTTTTCCGTTGAAAACATTCTTTTTCCCCTCTTTAGCTACCGTCAATAGCCCTTTTTTGAGGGCAAAGTAGGGAATGGCATTAACCAAATCTCTCAGTGTGATCCCTTCTCTTAGTTTACCTTTGAATCTGACAAGCACGGATTCTGGCATATCAAGAGGCATAAAACCCAGTGTTCCTGCAAAAGCAACCAGTCCGGAGCCTGCAGGAAAGCTCAGACCAAGTGGGAAACGAGTATGAGAATCACCAGCTGTACCCAAGGTATCAGGGATAAGTAAACGATTCATCCAGGAATGGATTATTCCATCTCCTGGCTTAAGCGAAACACCTTTCCTTTCTATCACGAATTCAGCCAGAGACTTATGCATCCTTACATCACTCAAGCGCGGGTAGGCAGCAGTATGGCAGAAAGACTGGACAAAGAGACCGGTCTGGAATTCAACACAGGCAAGTTCCTTTAATTCCTCTGCAGTCATTGGCCCTGTGGTATCCTGAGAGCCAACAGTAGTCATTTTGGGCTCGCATGATTCTTGAGGCAAAACCCCTTCTTTGCCGCAAGCTTTGCCCACAAGTTTTTGAGCTAGGGTGAACCCTTTTCTTTCTTTTTCCTTCTTAAGGCTAAGAAATGTCCAGGTTTTTGCCTCACTCATCTTCAGCGCTGCGCGAGCCTTTTCCGTTAAGGACCTTCCGATGATGAGATTAAGCCTCCCCCCTGCCCTATATTCATCCTTTATAGAAGGGGGACGAAATTCAAATGAAACTATTTCCTCTCCCTTCTCATCAGCGATAGTCTGAGATTCAGTATCGATGGTTATTATTTCTCCATGTCTTATTTTCCTCACCTCACAGACAATAGGAAGACATCCTGAATCCTCAAGAGTATTGAAGAATATGGGAGCGATCAAGCCTGCCATCACAACTCCTCCCCTTCTCTTGTTAGGGACATAAGGAATATCCTCTCCTATGTGCCACAACAAGGAATTTGTGGCTGATTTTCTCGAAGAACCTGTTCCTACCACATCTCCGACGAAAGCCACTCGATAGCCTTCATCTCTGAACTTCTTTATTATTTCCAATCCTCCCGGGAAGCGCATCTCCCCCATGGAAAGTGCATGAAGAGGGATGTCAGCCCTGCTCCAGGCGTGTTTGGCAGGAGAAAGGTCGTCTGTGTTAATTTCTCCGTCGACCTTGAACACTTTGAGTTGAAGCTTTTTAGGGAGAGGGGGCCTGCTCAGGAACCATTCGCTCTCAGCCCAAGATAAGATTACTTCTTTTGCAAACCGATTCCTCTTTGCCAAACTCAAAACGCGCTCGAAGGCACTATAAATTAAGATAATTTTTTTTAAAGCCTCAGCTGCACTTTCTTGCAATTCAGCATCTTCTAAAAAATTTACCAGAGGTTCAACATTATAACCCCCCATCATCGTCCCCAAGAAAAAAACTGCCTTCTTTTTATCGATTAGGGGTGAAAAAATCTCTCCTTTTGCCACCTTTGTCAACCATTCCGCCTTTACCCTTGCTGCAGCGTCGACACCTGGAGGGATTCTTTCGCTCAGAAGATGGAGGAGGGTTTCTTCCTGACCCGAAGGGGGATTTTCGAGTAAGCGACAGACCTCGCTTGTTTGTTCAGAGTTCAGAGGAAGAGGGGGGATTCCCTGTCTTTCCCTTTCTTTTTTATGTTCAAAATATGATTCAAGCATATCAAGCCTCCATTTTTTAACTTATATAAAACGATTAGTTCTTTTTGTCAAAAAGTAAGTCTCCAAATCGGTTTTTCTTTGTTTTATTTAAAAAGAGCCTTTCCATAGGGATTAATAATGATAAAGAAAAAAGAATCCTAAAGATTGAGATCAGCCCTGAAAGAATCATGAAATTGAAAAAGCGTTGAAGCTAACGTTATTAAAGAATCCTTCTTTAAAGATAATTTTAGGTTGATTTTCATCCCCAAAAAAATATAATATTTTTTCCTATCCATAATTCATAAGATTAAGGGAGGAATAATGATAGATAAAACACAAATAGAAAGAGCTAAAGAATACTTCGGCCAAATCATCGAGGAGCAACTCAAGAGAGTGGAAGAGATGAAAAAGGCTCCTGAGTGGATTGATTATTCAAAGATCAAGCCCATCATCATCGGCATCATCGGTGGAGATGGAATCGGTCCTTATATCGCAAAGGAATCGAGGCGTGTTCTTGAATTCATATTAGAGGATGAGTTGCGGAGCGGAAAAGTTGAGTTCAGAAACATCGAAGGATTGACGATTGAAAATCGTGCCAAACACAACAAAGCCATTCCTGACGATGTGTTAGAAGAAATCAAGAAGTGCCATGTAACGCTTAAAGGTCCAACAACCACCCCCAGGAAGGGGGACCCCTGGCCCAACATAGAAAGCGCAAATGTGGCCATGCGACGCTATCTAGACCTCTTCGCCAACGTAAGACCCGTGAGAGTCCCAAAGGAAGGGATAGACTGGACATTCTTCCGAGAAAACACTGAGGGCGCCTACATCATGGGAAGCAAGGGAATAAATGTTACAGATGACTTAGCCATCGACTTCACAGTGACTACAACCCAGGGTGCAGAAAGAATCATAAGATTGGCCTTTGAATACGCGAGAAAGAACAAAATAAACAGAGTGACCATAGTCACAAAGGCAAATGTCATCAAAACCACAGACGGAAAATTTCTAGACATTGGCTATAAAATCGCGAAAGAATACCCGGAGATAGAAGTCGATGACTGGTACATAGACATCATGACTGCCAAACTCGTGGACCCCAAAAGAAGAACTCAGTTCAGAGTGATAGCCCTTCCCAACCTCTATGGAGATATTCTTACAGATGAAGCGGCTGAATTTCAGGGAGGAGTGGGAACAGCAGGGAGCGCAAACATTGGCAAAAAGTATGCCATGTTTGAAGCCATCCATGGCTCTGCACCTCGAATGGTTAAAGAAGGAAGAGCTAAATATGCCGACCCCTCAAGCATGATTAGGGCAGCTGCTTTTCTAATAAACCATATCGGGTATCCGGAGAGAGCGAAGAATCTAGAAATGGCCCTTGATATCTGCGGACAGTACGAGAAGAAACTCGTCGTAACCGGAAGAGACACAGGAGCCACGGGAGAAGAATTTGCAGATTACCTGATGGAGACGCTTAAGGATCCAAATTTGAAGAACAAGTGGGAGAGTTTCGCTCTTGCTTAAATCTTTCAAAGTAAGTAGTAGGAAACAAGAAAGCAAGGATTGCTCTTCTTGACTGAAGAGAAAATCTGAATTATATTTCAGGTTTCAAATAAAATTTTTTCATAAAATATCATAGAAAGAGGAGGTATAATGATGAGAAAAAAGGTAACCGTAATTGGCGCTGGTCATGTGGGTGAGGTAACTGCATTTAAGATTGCAGAGAAAGAGCTTGCGGATGTGGTTCTGCTCGACATCATCGAGGACATGCCCATAGGAAAAGGACTGGATATCCTCGAAGGTGGACCAGTCGGAGGGTATGATTCCAGAGTCATCGGGACTAATTCCTACGCCGACACCGCAAATTCTGACATAGTAGTCATTACAGCTGGTGTTCCCAGAAAACCAGGCATGAGTCGTGATGAATTGGTTGGGGTGAATTTTGGAATCGTAAAATCTGTGACCGAACAGGTCATCAAGTACTCCCCTAATTGTATTCTTCTGGTTGTTTCCAATCCCTTAGATGCCATGGCCTGGACAGCATACAAGGTGAGTGGTTTTCCTAAGAATAGGGTATTTGGAATGGCAGGAATCTTAGATACGACTCGCTTCAGAACCTTCATTGCCATGGAGCTCAATGTTTCAGTTGAATGCATTCAGGCTCTTGTTCTGGGTGGTCATGGAGACACCATGGTCCCCATAGCTCGCTATACCACGGTTGCAGGAATTCCCATTTCCCATTTTCTGCCCAAAGATAGAATAGATGCCATTATCGAAAGGACCAGAATGGGAGGAGGGGAAATCGTAAAATATCTCAAGACCGGTAGCGCTTATTATGCACCTTCCCTAGCCGTGACTGAAATGGTTGAGTCAATCATCAAAGATAAGAAAAAGATCCTTCCCTGTGCCGCCTATCTCGAAGGAGAGTACGGCATTCATGACCTCTATTTTGGAGTTCCCATAAAGCTCGGATCCAACGGAGTAGAAGAAATCATCGAAATAGACCTTACAGATGAAGAAAAAGAGGCCATTAAGAAATCAGCTGCTGCAGTCCGCTCTGTGGTCGAACTTTGTAAGTTTTGACGAGAATGGCAGAACATAGAATAGAGACACCGGTTTCTGATGAGGTAATAGCCAAACTCAGGGCTGGAGACAAGGTTTATATAACAGGATACCTATTGACAGGTAGGGACTCTGCCCACAAAAAGCTGATCGACCTCATCAAAGAGGGAAAACAACTGCCCATTGATATCAGAGGACAGTTGATCTATTATGTAGGTCCGACACCTGCTCGCCCTGGAAAACCGATTGGTTCTGCAGGACCCACCACTAGTTACAGGATGGATTCCTACGCTCCCACACTCCATTCCCTTGGTCTAAAGGGAACAATAGGAAAGGGTGAGAGGAGCGAAGAGGTAAAAGAATCTTTAAAGAAATACAAGGCTATCTACCTTGCTGCAGTCGGTGGAGCAGGAGCCCTAATTTCCAAAAGTATCCTCGAATCTGAAGTCATAGCCTATCCAGAACTTGGACCTGAAGCAATCAGAAGGATTAAGGTGAAAGAATTTCCCTGCATCGTCATTAACGACATGTATGGCGGAGACCTTTACGAAGAAGGGAAAAAAGCCTACAGGAGAGATTGAAGGCCCTGAACAATTCGGTATTACCCTTATCTTTTTGAAGTCGAAACGTAAGTTTAAGGCAGAGCCCTGAGAAGCTCATATCTTAGTTTAACTTAGATTAAAAGGAAATAAAGAATGAAGATTCATGAATTTCAGGCTAAACAAATACTCAATAAATATGGTGTCCAGATTCCAAGGGGTGAGGTTGCCGAATCTCCTCAAAAAGCGAAGGAGATAGCGGAAAGAATCGGGGGTCGAGTAGTGCTAAAGGCGCAGATTCATGCTGGAGGAAGGGGAAAAGGGGGAGGAATCAAAATCGCTGAAAACCCCCAAGATGCGGAAAAAATAGCCAAAGAGATGATCGGAATGACCTTGATTACCCATCAAACAGGTCCTCAGGGGAAGAAAGTGAGGAGAATCTTGGTTGAAGAAGCGCTCGAGATTGAAAGAGAGCTTTATCTGGGAATAGTAATAGACCGTGCTAAAGAAGCCCCAGTAGTGATGGCTTCTTCAGAAGGGGGAGTTGAGATAGAAAAAGTTGCTGCTGAAAATCCAGAGCTAATTTATAAAGAATATGTACACCCAGCCGCAGGGTTTCAACCCTTTCAGGCAAGGAAACTTGCCTTTAAATTGAGGCTCGAGGGAGAACCTTTTAGACAGGCTATCAAGTTTATTTCTTCTCTTTATAGGGCCTTTGAAGCAACAGATGCTTCTCTTGCTGAAATTAACCCTCTCATCGTCACCAAGCAAGGAAATGTGCTTGCTCTCGACGCCAAGATGAATTTTGACGACAACGCTCTTGGACGACACCCGGAAATAAAAGAGATGAGAGATTTAGATGAAGAAGATCCGCTTGAAGTAGAGGCCTCAAAATACAACCTGAATTACATTAAACTTGAAGGGAACGTGGGCTGTATGGTCAATGGAGCAGGCTTAGCCATGGCTACCATGGACATCATCATGCATTCAGGTGGCATGCCGGCTAATTTTTTAGATGTTGGAGGAGGAGTTTCAGAAGAAGCTGTTAAGAATGCCTTCAAGATACTCGTTTCTGATAAAGGCGCAAAAGCTGCTTTGATTAACATCTTCGGGGGGATAGTTCGCTGTGACCTTGTGGCCAACGGAATCGTGAAGGCAGCGAAAGAAATCGGCCTTCCTATTCCCATGGTGGTCAGGCTGGAAGGAACAAACGTTGACCTAGGGAAAAAAATCTTAGAAGAATCTGGACTCACCTTTTATCCTGCAACAAGCATGAAAGAGGCAGCAGAGAAAGTCGTCTCCCTGCTAAAGAATCAATAAAGGAGCTTGATATGAGCATTCTCATTGATGAGAGAACGAGGGTTGTGGTACAAGGGATTACGGGAGGAGAAGGAACCTTTCATACTCAAAGGATGCAGGAATATGGAACTAAGATTGTTGCGGGGGTCACTCCAGGAAAAGGAGGTATGATTCATCTAAATGTCCCTGTCTTTAATTATGTTGCCGAAGCCGTGGAAAATGAGGGCGCAAATGCCTCGGCTATATTTGTCCCTGCCTATTTCGCCGCTGATGCTATCATGGAAGCCGCGGATGCGGGAATAAAAATAATTGTGTGCATCACCGAGGGAATTCCAACTTTCGACATGATCAAGGTAAAGCAATTCCTCAAAGGGAAAGATTGCCTTCTCATCGGCCCTAACACGCCGGGCATCATCTCACCAGGAAAATCTAAGATTGGCATCATGCCTGGACATATCCATAAACCTGGCTGTTGCGGGATAATCTCTCGCTCAGGGACTCTAACCTATGAAGCAGTTGACCAGGTTACAAGACTCGGTTATGGACAATCCACAGCCGTGGGAATTGGTGGTGACCCGATAGTTGGCATGAATTTCATAGACCTGCTGAAGCTTTTTAAAAGAGATAGCGAGACGGAAGCAGTAATCCTCATCGGAGAAATAGGGGGAAGTGCAGAGGAAGAAGCTGCCGAATACATAAGAAGAGAGTTTATAAAGCCCGTGGTGGGCTTTATTGCTGGACAAACTGCTCCTCCTGGAAGAAGGATGGGTCATGCAGGAGCAATAATTGCAGGTGGGAAGGGAACGGCTAAGGAAAAAATGGAGGCTTTGGAGAAGGCTGGAGTCTTGGTGGCAAAAAGTCCGGCCGAGATAGGTCAGAAAGTGAAAGACGCTCTCGGTTAGAAAAAATTTATTTTAAGACCCTTTTTAAAGGGTGAAGCAGAAATAATCATAAACAAATCTTGAAATATGAGCGATTAATTCTTCCACCTTTTCCATCTCATGCTCCATATCCTTGGTGAAAACAGTTATTGCCACATGCCCTAGCCCATAAGGAAGGTAGATTATCCCGCTATCGTTTACTGTCCCTCCTATAGTCCCTGTCTTGTGAGCCACTTTAGTGTGAGGTGGGAGTTGCCCCTTAATCCTTTTTTCACCTGTTTGACAGCGGAGCATAACCGAGAGGATGTGTTCGCAGCTTTGTTCCTCGAGAATTTCTTTTTTAAAGATCATCTCTAGAAGCCTGTTCATGGCACGAGGAGTAGCTTGGTCCTTGAGGATGGAGCTAAATTTTTTTTCAGCGCTAGTAAAATAATCGGGATTTTTCTTCTTTTCTTGGAGGTACACATTCATGAGCTCTTTTGAACTAAGGTCTTTATACTTCTCCAAATCAAGGCCCATGAAATCTATGATTATATTCTGACAAGTCCTGTTCACGGTGATTTCTTCTATCCCCCAGTCATGGAGCCTCTTGTTAATATTTTCTATTCCAACACGATTAAGAAGGATATCAGTTGCAGAATTATCGCTGATGATCATCATCAAATTAATAAGATTTCGAATAGAGAGTTTGATCCCGGGAACATCATAATCAGAAATCATGCCGCTCCCCAAGTGCTGATCACTCTTTTTTATCTCCACTTCTTCCTCTAAGCTAAGCTTCCCCTCCTCTACCTGAGCCATCACTTCTATTAAGATAGGAATCTTAAAGACACTGGCCATAGGGAAATAGATATCATCGTTTATGGAAAGCGCCTCCCCTGATTCAAGATGCTTTAAGGAAATACCCGCAACGCCTCTCATGTTTTGAGTTGCTTCTTCAATCTGACTTTTCAATCTCTCAATTTTTGCGATAGGGGTTCCTTCATCCTCCTTTGAAATGGAAAGGGAGAAAGAAAAAATAGTCAGGAGTAAAAGAGCCAGTGGTTTTCTGAGCTTCATCTTCTCCTCCTTTCTTAATTTTATTGCCAAGGTAAGAAAATACCCTCTTCGTCTTCCCTTTTGCTGGGTCTAAATCTTGCTTTATTTAGGAACTTCAATTTTCTCTCAACATTTATGAATAAATAAATCGCACTTTCGGATTAAAGGGAAAATTATGATAGGAGATTAATCCTTCTTCTGTCAATCAAATTATCCCTGTTTACAAACATGTTCCTCTAAGTTTATACTCAACCCTCTGAGAGTCAAAAATGGCAAATCGCAGCAAAAAGACTATCAGAATCCTTGCTCTCTCTTCTTTCCTCAATGACTTGGGTTCTGACATCATCTATCCCATCTGGCCTCTCTTTGTCACCACTGTGCTCAGGGCAAACATGACTGCTCTTGGATTTCTGGACGGTCTGGGAGAAGCCCTGGTCTCTCTTTCCCAGGCTGCATCAGGGTACATATCTGACAGGATAAAAAAGAGAAAAATTTTTATCTGGGCTGGATATTTATTTGGTTCCTGTGCCAGGCTTGGGTATTCTCTCTCTCGGACATGGCTCCATCTCATCCCCTTCAGGATGCTCGATAGAACAGGAAAAATAAGAAGCGCCCCAAGGGATGCTTTAATCGCCGACATTTCACCACCAGAAGAAAGAGGGAGAAATTTTGGATTTCTCAGGACCATGGACAATCTAGGTGCAGTTTTTGGAATTCTTCTCTGCATTGCCCTTTTCCCGCTGCTTGGATACAGACTCCTCTTTGCTCTTGCTGCTTTCCCCTCCCTATTGAGTTTCGGCCTTATCTTATTTTTCATCAGTGAGCCAAGGACAAGGATGCAAAGAGCTTCGAGAGGGATTAGGCTAAAAGATGTGGGGAAGAATTTCCGCCTTTATCTTCTCCTTAGTTCCATTTTTTCCTTGGGAAACTTCAGCTACTCATTTTTCTTGATTTATGCCAGGGAATTCGGTTTTAAGACTGGTTTCATCCCTCTGCTCTACCTTCTCTTTACAGCCATGGCTTCCCTCTCTTCCCTTCCTTTTGGGAGATTATCGGATAAGATTGGAAGGAAAATGGTGCTATTTCTTTCATTTTTCCTCTGGATTTCTGTGTGCTCTGTGCTCCTCCTCAGCCAAAAACTCCCGTTGGTACTTCTTGTTTTTGTTCTCTACGGCGCCCATAAAGGTGCACTCGAACCCGTGCAGAAGACATACGTGTGTGAGCTCGCTCCAGGAGAGTTCAGGGCAAGCTGTCTTGGAGCGTTTCAGATGATTGTAGGATTGTGTGCTCTTCCCGCATCCTTTGTCGCTGGATTACTCTGGGAGAAAGCAGGAATTTTTATCCCTCTCTATTTTTCTTTATGCCTGACAATAATCTCGGCGACAATCCTCACTTTTATAAAAAGCGATGATAATAAACCTTTGCCCTGAGTCTCTTTTTCTTCAGTCTTCTTCTCCCTATTCTTCTTCAGGTTTTATTCTTCCCTCCTTGACCGCTTCGGCAATTACTTTTTGCTGGATGTGGACGGGAACTTCTTCATAATGAGAAAATTCCATGAGGTATGACCCTCTTCCTCCTGTTATGGAGGTTAAAACTGGCTCAAAGTCCAACATCTCAGCCATAGGAGCCTGGGCTTTTATGATGCGCATGTTCCCTTTCTGTTCCATTCCCTGAACCTTTCCTCTTCTTCCATTCAAGATGCCCATGATGTCTCCCATGTAAGTCTCAGGGGTATACACTTCAACATTCATGATGGGTTCAAGGAGGGTTGGTTTTGCTTCCTTCATCCCCTTTTTAAAGGCCATAGAAGCCGCAATCTTAAAAGCGATATCAGAAGAATCAACTTCATGATATGAACCATCATAAAGAATGACCTTGAAATCGACCACAGGATAGCCTGCTAAAACCCCTTTCTTGCGAGCTTCAAGAATTCCCTTCTCTATAGAGGGGATATAATTTTTGGGAATGGCACCCCCGAAGATCTTATCCTCAAAGACAAAATCTGCTCCCCTTGCAAGTGGTTCCATCTTAATTTTCACGTCACCATACTGGCCTCTGCCTCCTGTCTGTTTCTTGTACTTTCCCTGGACATCTGATTTTCCCTTTATGGTTTCTTTGTAGGGGATTTTCGGGGGTTTTAGGATTACATCCACGTTATAACGTTTTTTCAAGCGACTAGTAACTATTTCTACATGGAGCTGTCCGTTTCCAGAGATAATCAATTCATTTGTTTCTGGGTCTCTCTCTATTTTGGCAGTAGGGTCTTCCTCTAAAATACGATGAGTCGCTTGAGAGATTCTATCTTCATCTGTTCTTGTCTTGGGCTGGATGGCGAAAGAAATCGATGGTTCTGGAAATTTAATCCGGGGAAACTCAATGAAACTTCCTTTCTCGCAAAGGGTATCCCCAGTAGAGGTAACCTTTAGTTTGGCTGTGGCTACTATGTCTCCCATCTTTGCTTCTCCTGCTGGGACCTGTTCCTTCCCCTGAAGAAAGAACAATCCGCTCAATTTCTCATCAGAATCTTTGGTCGAGTTTGTGACCAGAGAATCCGGCCCTATTTTTCCTGAAAAAACTCTCATCGCATTTATCCTTCCCATGTAAGGGTCAGATATTGTTTTGAAAACAAGGGCGGAAAAGGGAGTGCTTAGAGCTGGCTTGAGCTTTCCTTCTTCTCCCTTAATTTTAGCCTTGAGCTCTTCTCTTTCCGCAGGAGAAGGGAACAGTTTAACAAACCCATCAAGAATGAACTGGGTGGCAATATTCAGGCTTGCGGCTGAAAGAAAAATAGGGAATAATTGTTTTTTGATAACTGCCTGCCTTAGACCGTTCATCAATTCTTGAGAAGAAAGCCCCCCTCCCTCTAAATATTTTTCCATCAGAAGCTCATCATTTTCTGCCACCATTTCCAGAAGTTCTTCATGTTTTTTTTCAACTTCTTCTTTTAATTCAGAGGGTACTTCACTTTCTTTGAAATTTCCACTTTCATCCTTTTCGAAAATGAAAGCCTTTTTCTGGCTCAGGTCGACCACTCCAGAAAAATTTTTCTCCTCCCCCAGAGGAAGCTGAACAGGGAAGGCTTTCCTGCCAAAAAATTGATGGAGAGACTCCAAAGTCCGCTTGAAGCTTGCATTCTCGCGGTCCAGTTTATTGATGATGATGATTCGCGGAAGACTAAATTCCTCCAGCATCTCCCATACTTTCTCTGTTCCCACCTCAACTCCCGCCACCCCACAGACGAGAAGTGCCGCGGCATCTACAGCCCTCAAGCAAGCACGCGTATCCCAGAGGAAGTTGGTATATCCAGGACAATCGATTATGTTTATCCTATGATTATCCCATTCAAAAAAACAAGTGGCAGAATTAATAGAAATATTTCTCTCGATTTCATCAGGGTCATAATCGGTTATGGTATTCCCCTTCTCTACCTTGGTCAGCCTGGAAGTAACTCCTGCATTGAATAAAAAAGCAGCTGTAAGAGATGTCTTTCCTGAAGAACCATGTCCAATTACAGCTACATTTCGAATTTTTTCAGGGATGAAATCTTTCATTTTTCACTTTCCTCCTTGATGACTGAATTAGCCCTAGTCAAGATTTAAGCACAGCTAAATCAGCTTACTATAATACAATATTATCTCTTCTTCGCTCAAGACAATTCTGGCCCAAATTCAATTTCAAGGAGAAGCACTTTCTGGCTCAATCTTCTCTTTTACTCTTAGCGAGAGAGCTTCTTCCGGGGAAGAAATTGGACTCCTCTTTAACCCAGCCCTCGATCAAAACTCTCTAAGGAAAAAGACTCATGGAGAAAGATTGCCTCCCGAAATCATATTCAAGAAGGTCTCAAGCTCTAGAGGTAAGGGAGAAATAAACTTCATGAGCTGCCTCGATTCTGGATTCTGAAAAGCGAGAGAATAAGCGTGGAGGAAGAGTCTGATGTTTAAACCTTTTGACTTTCGAGCTCCATACCGTTTATCTCCAACGAGAGGATGTCCTGAGGCTGAAAAATGGACCCTTATCTGATGGGTTCTCCCCGTTATGGGCTTTATCTCCAGAAGAGAGAACTCTTTAAATTCTTCCTTCACTGTATAGAGAGTTTCGGCTTCACGAGCCTTTTTTGTCCTGATTGAAACCTTTTGCCTGTATTTTGTGTGACGACCCAAAGACCAGGAAAGCCTTCCCTCTCGGGAAGGCATCTTTCCCCAGACCAATCCCAAGTAGGTCTTCTCTACCTTTCTTTCTTTAAACTGCTTTTTTAAATCTTCATAAGCCTTCAAATTTCTGGCCACCACCATCACTCCCGATGCATCCTTATCGAGCCTGTGAACTATGCCTGGCCTTAAAAAGTGGCCTATCCCCTTGATTTCAGGGAAATAATAGAGTAAAGCATTGACCAAAGTTCCCTCTCTTACTCCAGCACCGGGATGAACGACCATTCCTGAGGGCTTATCAATAACTATCAAATTATCATCGCAGTACAGGACTTGTAAGGGAAGACATTGGGGAACAATCACAAGAGGTGGAGGAAGGCTGTAATCTATTTCAATTTTTTCACCCACCTTCAAGCGATAGCTTGGCTTGCGGACAATCCCGTTGACTCTAACTCTCCCAGCCTTTATGTTTTCTTGAATTTGAGCTCTCGTCAATTCATTTATATTCCTGGATAAGTAGAGGTCAAGCCTTTCCCTTTTCCCGGAGGAAGGAGTTATGAGGAATTCCTGCTTAGGCACTTTTCCTTTTTTTCAAGATAAAAAAGAGAAAGGTTCCCCCTATTAACCCCAAGATACAGAAAAGCTGGGCAAAAGAAAGGCTGAGATAGGGAGAAGACCCCTGAACTATAAACGCTTTAAGCGGATGGTCTCCTCTATAAAATTCAGTGAAGTATCTGATGAGGGAGTAGTTGATGATGTAGAAAGAAAAAACCTGACCGTCAAATCTCTTTTTTTTGAGTATTAAAAATAAAACAAAGAAGTTAAAAAAATTGAGCCCAGCCTCATAGAGAGGAGTCGGGTGAAGGGGAAGGTCAAGAGGAACTCCAGTGAGTTCATGGGCATATTCATTGGTATAGACGACTTTCCAGGGCAACAAACACTCCCGACCAAAACAACAGCCTGCGCTGAAGCAGCCTATACGGCCAAACCCATGTCCCAAAGCCAGAGCAGGCCCGACGATGTCAGCTGTTTTCCAGATAGGAATTCTGTTTTTGTGAAGATAGAAGAGAGAAAAAAGAATGCCAAAAGTCAGACCACCTTGAAAAACTCCTCCAGAACGGGCAAGGCTGAAAAGCTGAGAAGGATGCTCAAGATAATAAGAAAAATTACCGATTAGGAGCACCAGCTTTGCCCCAAGGAGAGAAATGATCAGGGTATAAAAGGACATATCGAGCAATTTTGAAGCTGGAAGACCCCTCTTTTTGGCATGGATAAAAACGAAGCTTAATCCGAGTGCAACTCCAAGGGCCATCATGAATCCATAGGTATGGAGGGTTAGGGGACCAAATCTCAAGAGGATAGGGAACATCTTTTTTTCCTCTGAAAAAGAAAGATGGAAAGCAGAAGCAGCCCTCCCAAGGTGATGCTCGAATCTGCCACATTGAAAGAAGGCCAGTGCCAGTCTCTAATGTAGAAGTCTAAAAAATCGATGACATATCCTCGCAGAAGCCGGTCTATTAAGTTGCCAAGCGCCCCTGCCAGGATCAAGGAGAGAGAGACATGAAAGAGTCTTTCTGCAGGTGAGACTTTAAAATAATAATAGATTACAATGGAGAGAGCGAGAAAAGAGGCAAGATAAAGAAGAATAAGGGTAAGAGAGTTGTTGGTCTCCGAAAAAAAACCAAAGATTGCTCCTCGGTTGTGAACTCGGGTCAAGTTTAAGAACCCAGGGACTACTTCAACCGAAGAAGAAAAGGCTATTTTTTTTGCCACTAAGGCCTTTGTTACCTGGTCAATCACCACCAAGACAAAGATTAGCAGTAAGCCAGGCCCCCTTTTACTCATCGCTTCAACTCTTTTACTACTTCCTCACAACGTCTACAGAAATGCGGATATTCACGGCTCTTTCCTACATACGGAGAATAATTCCAGCACCTTTCGCACTTCTCTCCAGGAGCCTTTGTGACTTTGACCTCAAGTGAGGTTCCAGAATTGGGAATCAAGTTTACAGAGGAGACGATGAATAGAGGGGCGAGCTCCTTCTCATATTTTTCGATAAATTCGCGTAAGGAATCAGGGATGAGGAGGGTGACACAAGCTTCGAGTGAATTTCCGATGAGCTTTTCTTCTCTTGATTTTTCAAGCTCCTTCAGAACTTTTTCCCTTATGTCTAGGAGTCCCTCCCATTCCTGGAAAGTCCCCTCATCCATCCATCTCTCCTCAAAGCTCGGAAATCTTTCTAAATGTATGGACTCTGTCTTTTCTTTAAAATGGGGAGTCGCATCCCATGCTTCTTCAGCAGTGAAAGGAAGAAGAGGAGCCATCAATTGAAGGGACCATTTCAGAATGTAGAAAAGGGCTGTTTGGGCCGATTTGCGAAGGGGAGATTTTTCTGCCGAACAGTAAAGCCTATCCTTGATTACGTCCAGATAGAGTGAGCTCAAATCAACAGTGAAGAGACTATAAAGAGAATGGAAGACTGCATGAAATTCAAATTCGTCATAAGCTTTCAGAATTTTCTTACCCACACGAGAGGTCTTTTCCAGAATCCATCTATCGAAATCCTCCATTTCTTCTTTTGAGATGCATTCTTCATCAGGAGAAAAATCGTACATGTTGCCCAGCATAAATCTCCATGTGTTTCTTATTTTTCGGTAAGCTTCAATCACTCTCTGGAGAATCTCTTTCCCGAATCTTATGTCTTCTTTATAATTGAGCATTGCTACCCATAGTCTCAGCACTTCTGCTCCATGCTCCTTGATTATTTCTTCAGGTTCTACGTAATTTCCGAGCGACTTTGACATTCCTCTCCCCTGTTCATCGAGGACGAATCCATGAGTTATGACTGTCCTGAAGGGAGCCTGACCGCAACTCCCAATCCCAATGAGGAGCGAGCTGTTAAACCATCCCCGGTATTGATCATGCCCCTCGATGTAGACATCAGCAGGCCAAGGGAGGTCGGGACGTTTTCCCAGGACACCATGGCTTGCTCCTGACTCAAACCAGACATCGAGGATGTTATTTTCTTTTAAAAATTTATTTGACCCGCATTGAAAGCAACGAGTCTGAGCTGGGAGAAGCTCTTCAACCTTCTTGGTGTACCAGGCATTTGAACCCTCGCGGGAGAATATTTCTGCCATTGTGAGCGTCAATTCTTCGCTCGCAAGAATATTCCCACATCCCTGACAATAAAAAGCAGGGATTGGCACTCCCCATGAACGCTGCCTCGAGATACACCAATCAGGTCTTCCCTTCATCATATTAGAAATCCTTTCCTCTCCCCAGGGAGGAATCCAGCGCACTTTTTTTATTTCTTGAATCGCTTTTGTCCTCAAATCATTCTTATCCATGGAGATGAACCATTGACTAGTTGCGCGGAAAATTACAGGCTTCTTACACCTCCAGCAATGAGGATAGGAATGAACAATTTCTCCTCTCTTGAGAAGGGTCCCCTCCCTTGACATATCCTCTATGATAAGCTCATTAGAGTCAAATACGTTGTATCCGCCGTATCTTTTTACCTCAGGAATAAATTTCCCTTCGCTGTCAACAGGAGTGTAGATTTCTAATTGATAAGCAATTCCCGTCAAATAGTCCTCATAGCCGTGTCCAGGTGCTGTATGCACGCATCCTGTCCCCTGGTCAAGGGTAACATAGTCGGCAAGGACAAAGATGGATTCTCTCTCGAGGAAAGGGTGCTTTGCTTTAAATCCCTCAATCTCCCTGCCGTAAAAAGTAGCCAGAATCTTCGTTACTCCCAACCCAAGCTCCTCACTCAGGATAGGAATGAGCCTTTTCGCTGCGATATAGACTTCATCTCCACTCTCAAAAGCAGCATATTCGTAGTCAGGATGGAATGCAATCGCCAGATTAGCGGGAAGAGTCCAGGGCGTCGTTGTCCAGATTAACACCGAAACCTTTTTTCCTTTTAAAGAAGGGAACTTCTGAGAAAGGTCTGAAATCAAAGGAAACTTAACATAGATAGAAGGTGAACTTCTTTCCTTGTACTCGATTTCTGCTTCAGCCAGAGCAGTCTGACAATTCGGACACCAGTGTACGGGTCTATTTCCCTTGTATATGTTTCCAGAGGCAAAGAAAGCAGCAAGGTTTCTGAGAACCTCTGCTTCATATGCAGGGCTCATGGTGAGGTAAGGATTTTCCCATTCACCAAAGACTCCAAGCCTCTTAAACTGTTCCCTTTGAATGTTCACAAACTTGAGTGCATACTGCCTGCATTCTTCCCTAATTTCTATGCTGGAAAGTTCTCTCTTGCGCTCCCCGAGTAATTGATCTACCTTGATTTCAATCGGCAGCCCATGGCAATCCCAGCCTGGTAAGTAAGGAGACTTAAAACCCTGCATGGTCTTGGTCTTAACAATAAAATCCTTCAGGATTTTGTTGAGAGCTGTTCCCAGGTGAATGTACCCATTTGCATAAGGAGGACCATCATGGAGGATAAAAATGGGGCATCCTTCTCTGCTTTTGAGTATCCTTTCATAAAGCCTCATTTCCTTCCATCTTTTCAGGATTTCTGGCTCTTTTTCTGCAAGTTTAGCCTTCATTGAAAAGGAAGTCCGAGGTAGATTGAGAGTCTCTTTAATCAGATTCGTTTCCATTTCTATCTCCGTCTCTTTCGTTTTTTATTATAAATCATGTTATTTTATTTCTCCACGCAAAATTTTCAATCCTTTGTATCAATTCATTTAGACCTAGTCCTCAGGATTATTTTGGAAAAACCCGAGGAATCCAAGTGAGGAGGAGCCTCGAGAGAGGCTTAAGATGAGGTGTTTTTGAGAAAACTGATTACGGTACTTCTCATCTTATTGATTTTTTTCTCCTTAGCCTCCTCCATATTGAAATTGAACTTGCCCGGTTTTAACCCTTTTTTCCCTAAAAATATTTTTTTTGCCCTAAGAAACACCTGAGGAACATAAAACCTAAACCTCAAGGAAAAAATATCAGAGGAGCAGAGTATAAAGAATATAAGAGGAAAGCAAGGGCAAATGTCCTTAGTTTCTTTTAAGTTAATGGGGAAGATTTTAAAAATTGGTTGAAGTAGCCTCTATACAAGAAAAATTAACCACATTACTTGAAGGGATGGCTTCCTAGCAAAGAAGAAAGCCAAAAGATTAGAGGAATTGATAACTTGTTAAAGATGGCTAAAGGTGAGGAATGAAGAGCAAGGTTTCATTTCGGCTTAATTGATAAAAATGGTAATCATTAATGGGCGACTTAAAATGAAGCCACACCCTGGGCTAAAGCCCAGGGTATCGGCCCTCTGACATAATCTGCTTATGGCTTTCTTGTCTGATCGCGAATGTACTTTTTAACAATCTCTTCATTTACCTGGCCAACTGTTTCGGCAAAATACCCATCCGCCCAAAAACTGTCTCCCCACAAAAATTCCTCTAACTCCAGATACTCCTTCCTCAATACCCGACTCGTTCCCCTTTTGAATATCTGCACCCCCTCGGCCATGCTATACTGTGGAGGAACCTGCACCACGATATGGAGATGATCATCTTAAATTGCCATCTCACTGATCCACCACTTGTTCATCCGACAGGCTTCGTACATATGCTTCTTGAGGCGGATGGCTATTTTCTCTTTCAACACCCGTTTCCGATATTTGGGTATCCATACCAGATGATATTGAAGCCGATGTCTCGTATGGGCTCAGGTTGTGTATCTGGCCATAACCAGATTATGCCGGATTTGCCTCCACTCCCCCAGCTTTGCTGGCTTCGTTCCGTGTGCCATTCATCCCCAGGCTTGAGAGCCTGGGGTTTTCTGCCTTCTTAGATAAATCCTTGAGGAAAAAATGGGGTTAAGAACTAGGATTTTAGCTTGAGAATGAAGAATGGAATCTTTAAGGCTTTCACTAATCTTGAGCTCAAAAAAAATCTATTTTTTTCTTTTAAAATTTGCAAAAACTATTTTACTGAAGAGCAAGAGTTTGTAGAAGTAGATGAAAGGATTCGTTTTATAAATTCTCAAGAAAAATCTTTATAGGTGAACAATATGGTGAACAATCAATTTTTTATGAAATGAGCTCCCCGGCTTACAGGATTACTCAAGGCAGCATAGGTGATGAGTAATGCAACCTGAATCCCATGTTTAAGCCCTACTATTTTTGCATCCATTCGAGCCTCTTTATAGAACTTATCAATCCTATGGCGCAAGTACTCCAGGTCTGCCTTGGCCCTTTCCAGCCTCTTCCGCGTCCGAATTATTCCGGCATAATTCCACATCGTAGTCCTGATGACCTGCCAATCCTGATAGATGAGCGCAGGGTCAATTTCTTCTTCTATTTTGGGGTAATACCACTCATGAATTTCAGAGGGCTTGTAGGCTATCCTAGATTCGAAATGGGAAGCTATGTACCTTGCCGCCCTTGTTCCCCACACCAGCCCTTCAAGGAGCGAGGTTGAGGCGAGGCGATTTGCGCCATGAACTCCTGTGCAAGAAACTTCCCCCACGGCGAAGAGCCCCTTGAGTGAAGTTCTTCCCCAGCCATCCACAAGAACTCCTCCGCAACAATAATGAGCAGCAGGAACCACCGGGATTGGTTCCTTGGTGATATCAATCCCGTATTTCAAGCAGGTATGGTAAATATTGGGAAACCTCTTCTTGATATCAAATTTTGCGTAGGAGGCTAAATCGAGATAAACATAGCTTGAATCTGTCTCTATCATTTCTTCATAGATGGCTCGAGTGACTTCATCACGAGGAGCAAGCTCTTTCTTCTCTGAGTAATCATCCATGAATGTCCTTCCATCTTTAGTTTTCAACCTAGCTCCTTCTCCCCTTACAGTCTCTGAAATCAGGAAACCATCTGCATCTCGGTGAAACAACGAAGTGGGATGAAACTGGATGTACTCCATGTTCACAATCCTCGCCCCCGCTCTGTAGGCCATGGCATATCCATCTCCGATCGCCCCTCTCGGGTTTGAGGTGTAAAGATAGAGAGAACCGCATCCACCTGTAGCCAGGATTGTATAAGGTGCAAAAATTCGCTTTACTTCTCTAGTTCGATTGTCGAGCACATAAGCCCCGATGCATTGAGGCTCTCTATAGTAAGCAACAGGATCTTTCGAGTGATGAGGAACACTGAGAAGGTCAACTGCAGTGTGGTCCACAAGTATTTTCACATTCGGGTATTCTCTGAGTGCTGCTATTAGTCTCTCCTCTATGGTTTTTCCTGTCGTGTCCTTGATGTGTAGGATTCTCCTCCGCGAATGGCCTGCTTCTTGAGCATAATCGAGGGAGTCGGGAGCACTTCTGGTGAAAGGGATCTGGAGCTCTCCAATGAGTATCCTGTTCACAAGCTCCTTCCCTTCCCTAACCAGAATGTCCACGGCTTCAGGATTATTAATCCCATCACCAGTTTTGATGATGTCATCTTTCAAAAGTTCGGGATCATCATGAGGACCCAAAGAGACGATCCCACCCTGAGCGTAATAAGTGTTCGATTCTTCTGCCCTTTCATGTTTGGTGATAATCACCACCTCTAGTCCGCTTCTAGCCGCCTCTAAAGCTACGCTCGAGCCCGCGATTCCGCATCCTATTACCAGAAGCTCTGTGATAAGACTTTTTTCACCACCCATTTCTTTACTCCAGAAATTCCATACTGATGTCTATGGCCGGTGAGGAATGAGTTAAAGCCCCCACAGAAATGAAATCCACTCCAAGATTTGCTACCTCCTTTATTCTCTTCAGATTCATCCTTCCTGAAGCTTCCACAGGAATCCTCCCTGAAACAAATTCAACCGCAGCCTTCATTTCCTCCAGGCTCATGTTATCAAGCATAATCATGTCCACACCGCAAACCAAGGCTTCTTTCACTTCTTCAAGACTCGAAGCCTCTACCTCTATCTTTACTCCCACTGGAAACCTTTCCCTCACCCGAGACACGGCCTCTGAAATTGTTCCTGCTAATCTCCTGTGATTATCTTTTATGAGCACCATCTCTGAAAGGTTCATTCTATGATTCATCCCTCCACCCATCCTCACCGCATACTTCTCCAGGGCTCTCAAGCAGGGAGTTGTCTTCCGGGTATCGAGGATTTTTGCCTTAGTCATTTCTACAGCCTTAACATATCTATGAGTAAGGGTAGCAATCCCAGACATTCGCTGGAGAAAATTGAGAGCCGTCCTCTCCCCCTGGAGGAGAGCAAGCGATTTCCCCTCGATTAAGGCAAGCCTCTCATTTTTTCTAAATTTTTCACCATCTCGAAGAAAACTAGTGAAAGAAACTTCCCTGTCAATCTTTTCAAAGACCCTTTTGGCCACATCTATGCCCGCAAGGATACCCGCTTGGCGGGCCACTATTGAAGCTCTGGAAAAAGAACCTCGGGAGACAATGCTTTCAGAAGTCAGATCGCCAGCTGGCATATCTTCTTTGAGGGCTTCAGCGATGATTCTGTCCAGGAATTTATCGTCCATGATTAGAAATTATAATTTTTTCTTAACTAAAACAAAAGAGATTGAATTAAATAATTGACTTAATCTCTATCTTCGAATTTAATATCCAGGAATGCTGAGACATAAACATGTTTACCTCTTCCTCTCTTTTTCAATCTCAATCATCCTCATCTGGGTTTTAATCCGCCAAATAAACCTCAAAGACCTCATTCAGGTCCTCTCGCTCTTATATTTTCCTGCCTTCTTGGCTTACGTTGCCTGTTCGCTCCTAGGAGCAGGACTCCGAGCCTGGAGATACAAGATCCTTCTTCTTCCGCTCAGGATAAGCTGGGGAAACATCCTGCTGGTAACCTTCATCCGTAACCTGTTTGTCGACCTCCTTCCTGCTCGGATAGGGTCTCTTTCCTACATCTATGTTCTTAACAAAAGGCTAAATTATTCATTCGAATCAGCGACCTCCACATTTCTCTTCTCTTTTGTGTTTGATTTCTTGACGTTGAGTCCCTTCCTGGCTAGCTCTATCTTTGCCGTAGGTTCTGGCGCTTCTATGATTTCGACCAAACCCCTGCTAATCTTTACCCTCATCTTCTTTCTCCTTATCTTCATCCTTTTCTGGAAGATTTCAGAGTTCATTCTGGTTTCTACCAGAATATACGAATCTCTGTTAAGAATTTTAAAAACAAGGAATAAGGAGTGGGCCTCAAAGTCTTTGGACAAATTGAAACTAACCGTAGAAGAAATCAAGCATATCCAGCAGAGAAAGATATACTGGCGAGTTTTTGGGCTTTCTCTTCTAATTCGCCTCTCTAAATATTGCTCTCTTCTTCTTCTTCTCTATGCCTTGCTGCGGAGTCAGGGATATTCATTACAAAGACTCAGCCTGTGGAAGACAATCCTGGGAACCACAGGAGCAGAATTGACTTCCATTCTCCCTGTAAAAGGTCTTGCGGGATTCGGAACCTGGGAATCAGCCTGGTCTCTGACGTATAAGTTGTTGGGCTTTGAAGCGCGCATAGCTATAATTTCGGGCATAGGGGTTCATCTCATCACAAACCTTTTCGAGTACTCACTGGGAACGATGAGCATAATCTTGCTCGCCATCACGGCCCTTCGTATGAAAAGAGGGAAAAAATAGATTAAAATATATAAAGCGGATGAAAAAAGAACCTTTTGATCCAGAAGAAAGATTTGGGGTCTCATTTTCTACACTCAAAAGAATTCTCGACCTTGCCCTTTTAAAAGGAGGCGAATTCTCAGAAGTTTTTCTTGAATACAGAATATACAACCTCATCAACATGGAAGAAGACATAATAAAGGAGACTGCAGAGAGCATTTCAATCGGTCTTGGGTTAAGGGTCGTCTCTGGAGAGAAAACCGGATTCGGATACACGAACAACTTTGAAGTGGAAAACTTAGAAAGAGTAGCCCGTACCGCCTCCTCGATAGCTCAAGGCACAAGAGAAAAAGCCTCTCTTCCCTTCCATCCATCCCTCCCCCCTAAAAACTTCTACCCTTTAAAGACACTCCTCAATCAAGAGCCCCTGAAGAAGAAAATATCTCTTGTTAAAAGAGCCTATCAGAGCGCTTTACGTTTTGATAAAAAAGTAAAAAAGGTTAAGACCACCTATACTGAGCTCCTTCAATACATAACCATCCTCAACTCTGAAGGACTCCTCATTTCTGACCTTCGTCCCTTGCTCAAGCTTACTTGTGTTTCAATCGCAGAGTCGGACAAAACACGCGAAGCCGGTTATTATGGAGGGGGAGGAAGAGTTGGTCTCGAATATTTCCTCACTTCTCTCACTCCTGAGGAGATTGGAGAAGAGGCTTCCAGAGAGGCCCTTCTTCTCCTTGAGGCCTCACCCCCACCCGCAGGAGAAATGCCTGTGGTCCTTGCCGCAGGGGAAAGTGGGGTTCTCATCCACGAAGCCGTAGGGCATCTTCTTGAGGCTGATTTTAACCGAAAAAAAACCTCAATTTTCTGGAACAAGATGGGAAAAAAGGTCGCTTCATCCCAGGTGACTATTTTCGACGACCCCACAATTCCCTTCTTCAGAGGTTCATATAACATGGACGATGAAGGAACCATTCCCCAGAAAACAATCCTCGTCGAGAGGGGGAAAATGATGGGTTTTCTTCAAGACAAACTTTCTTCCAGGCTCATGGGAATGCCTCCAACTGGACACGGGAGAAGACAGGATTATTCCTCAATTCCCTTGCCCAGAATGAGTAACACTTACATTGCCGAGGGTGAATTCTCCCCCGATGAAATAATCTCCTCAGTAAGAAAGGGATTCTATGCCGCAAAGTATCAGGGAGGACAAGTAGAGGATTCAGGCAAATTTACTTTTTCTGTAAGCGCTGGCTACTTAATCGAAGAAGGAAGGCTTACAGCGCCGGTCAAACAGGCAACCTTAATCGGCTCAAACATCGACATCCTCAACAAGATAGAGATGGTAGGTTCAGATTTAAAATTTGGACTCCAGACAGGCACTTGCAGCAAAGAAGGCCAGGAAATCCCTGTAACAGACGGTTGTCCGACTTTGAAGATAAGCTCGATGACAGTAGGGGGCAGGGAGTGAAAAATTCCTTGTTCAAAGAAAGCTCCCTGAAAGAATTGGCAGAATTCCTGGTCAATTATGCGCTCAAAAAGGGAGCGGATGAAGTTGAAGTAACTCTCACAGAGACAAGTGAATTCACAGTGGATGTAAGATGGGGAAATGTGGAAAACCTGATTGAGGCAAAATCAAGGCAAGTTGGACTTCGAGTAATAAAAGATAAAAAGACTGCTTTCGCCTCATCTTCGGACCTTGCGCCTGAGACTCTGAAGCGCTTAGCGAGTAACGCTCTCGAGCGTGCCCTTTTCTCTAACTCGGATGAATTTGCAGGGCTCCCTCCTCCTTCTAAGGTAGAATTTGACCTAGAAGCCCTGAGGCTCTATGACCCTGAAATACCTCGCCTTGAAACGCAGCAGAAAATAAAGATTGCCGAAGAAACAGAAAAAATTGCCCTTTCGGATAAAAGAATAACAAATTCACACGGTTCAACCTTTGAAACGCGAGAAGCAAAAACAATCCTCGCCAATTCCAATGGCTTTCTTCATGGCTATAAGGAAACCCTCTGCAGCCTGAGTCTCGCCCTTCAGGCAGGAGAGACAGACAAAAGGGTAGAAGATTCCTGGTCGTCCACAAAGAGACATTTCAAAGAGCTTGAATCCCCAGAAGAAGTAGCACAAAAAGCAGTGCAGAGGACGGTTCGCCAGCTCAACCCAAGAAAAATCCCTACTCAGAGAGTTCCCGTCGTGTTTGAACCAACCATGACCTCTTGGCTCCTGGGGTTTATCTTTTCCTGCGTCTCTGGGGTTGCCATCTATCAGAAGGCTTCATTCCTTGAAGGTCGCCTGGGTGAAAGGATAGCAAATCCGGCGATCACCATCTTCGATGACGGCTTACTCCCGGGCAAGTTGGGGACAAGACCGTTTGATTCAGAGGGTGTTCCTTCTCAAAAAACGGTGATCATCGAAAAAGGAGTCCTCAAAAATTATCTGTGTAATACCTATGCCGCAAGAAAACTAAACCTTCGCTCAACCGGGAATGCGGAGGGCCCTGGTGTAAGCCCCAACAATTTCTATCTTCAACCCGGAGAAACACCACCTCAGGAAATAATCCGCAGCTTAGAAAAAGGACTCATCCTCATTCGTTGCCTCGGACTGGGTCTCAATCCTTTGACAGGTGATATTTCGAGAGGAGCTTTCGGTCTCTGGGTAGAAAAGGGGGAAATACTCTACCCGGTCTCGGAAATAACCATATCCGGAAACCTGGGTCAAATACTTGAAGACATAGAAATCATCGGGAATGACCTTGAATTTCGGAGTATCTTTTCCGGGCCAACGATAAAAGTCAGAGAATTGATCCTCGCAGGTTATTAGAACCATTTTTCAAGCACTAAGCAACGATCAAAAAAAGCTTTTTCTGAGGAGCCTAAAATCGGTTGAAATGGACAATCTCCTCAAGCCTCCTTTTGGGAACATGGAGCACACCTCCTTCATCCTTCCAATACTTGACTGAATCCTTCATCTCCTCGATAACAGGCATCTCCGCGGGGTAACCCAGAGCAAGAACAGAATCTATCGCATAATACTCAGGAATCTTAAGGGTTTTCCGCAACTTCTTTCTTTCTATGGAGATGAGCCAACAACTGCCAATTCCTTTTTCCCAAGCAGCAAGGATCATATTCTCAACAGCTGCTCCCACATCCCTTTCATATTTCTCGCTTCTTATCCTCTTATTCACCAGGACGATGATGTAAGCCTGAGGTTCATACCCCGGCTTGGGGTTTCCCTCGGGGGCGATGTAAGCTGCCCATCTCAGCGAAGGAAAAATACTCCTCCTCAACTCTTCATCCTCGACCACCAAATACTCAAGAGGTTGAAGGTTTGCTGCTGAAGGAGCCAACCTCGCAGCATTTACCAGCGAAATGAGGTCATCCCTAGAAATTAAATCTCGCTTAAACTGTCTTATTGACCTTCTGGAAACAATCACTTCATAAACTTTCATGCCTCCTCCTCTTGCCCTAATTCTCATGCCCTACTCGCAACCCAGAGCGCAAAATCTGCCTCTGGCATCGCTCCGCTTATCCTTCCCATCTCTCTACCTTTGCGGAAGATTATGAAGGTGGGAACAGATTGTATCCCTAAAGAAGAGGCTAACTCTGGATGAAGGTCTACGTTCACTTTAACTACCATTATTTCTCCTGCCCTTCTTTTGGCAAGGCCCTCAAGCACAGGATGCATGAGCTGACAGGGCGAACACCTGGGTGAGTAGAAATCAACTAGGACTGAAAGAACAGAACTGGAGAGGAGATGGTTAATTCCCTTAGCATCTGTCTCCACAACCATGCCAGGCTCTGGAAGAGGATTCTTGCAGCGGCCACAGAGCACCTTCTTCCCCAGCGCCTCAAGGGGAAAATTGTTTGCCGCTCCACAGTGAACACAGAGAACCTTTCGTTTTTCTTTCATTCAAGCTACCTCCTTCCTCCCTACGATTATCCCTCGATAGAGAAGATGAGATTTTTTATTCTTACTTTTTGGGATATGGGGGAGGACCTGGTATTTCCTTCTCTTTCGATTTCAATTCTTCTAGAACAACCTCCACCGCTTTGAGTAATTGTTCATCAACTCCTTCGTATTCTTGGGAAGGGTCATTGTCAACGTAAACATCAGGCTCTACTCCATGACCCTCGATTATCCATTCTTTACCATCTTCGCTATAAACTGCAAACTCCGGCTTGTAGAGGTATCCACCATCAAGGAGAGGGAGGGTCTCTCTTATCCCCACTACTCCACCCCATGTTCTTTTTCCCACCAATTTCCCGAGCTTATGTTTTTTGAATCTATAGGGAAATATGTCTCCATCTGAAGCAGAAAACTCATCCATGAGGCAGACCATCGGGCCCAGGAAAACAGCTTCTGGATCAGGGGCAGGGATTGTGTTTCTCGCAATCCCCACCATCGCCATCTCACGTCTCAGACGTTCGATAATCATCGGAGAAACACTCCCCCCTCCATTACCCCTGACGTCGATGATGAGCGCTTTTTTCTGAAGCTGAGGATAAAAATGCTTGACAAATTCATTCAGCCCATCCGGACCCATGTTCGGGATGTGGATATAACCCACTTTCCCCTCAGACAGCCTCGAAACCTTCTCAATGTTCTGCTGGACCCAATTATAATAATAGAGTCGAAGCTCATGTTCTATGGGGACTACTACAACCTCCCTGCTTCCCTCTTCCTTTGGCTCTTTGTTTAGTCTCAACCTGACCTGTTTCCCCACAGTATTAACCAGATATTCATACATGTTTTTCATCCCCTTGGTTGGGGTTCCATTTATGGCCAAGATGAAATCACCTTCAGAAGCGTTTACCCCGATTTCAGTAAGGGGCGAACGAAGCTTTGAATCCCAATTCTCACCTTTTAAAATCCTCTTAATCTTGAAGAAACCGCTCTTTTCTTCCTTTTCTATTTCTGCTCCAAGCATCCCCACCTTAACCTTTTCTATCTGGGGAATATCACCTCCTCCCACATAAGTATGGCCAACGTTTAACTCTCCAATCATTTCTCCGATAACATAAGTTAAATCAGCTCTGTGATTCACACTCTCAGCCAAAGGTTCATAGCTCTTCTTGATCATCTCCCAATCGGCTCCATGCATCCCAGGATCGTAGAAAAAATACTTCATCTGCCTCCAGCATTCCCTGAAAATCTGTTTCCATTCTTCCCTTGGTTCCACCTTAACTTCTAACTGACTAAGATCAAGCTTTTCCTCAACTTCCAGCTTGTTTTTGGGCACATCGATTATGGCATATGAATTTTCTTTCAAGACCAACATTTTCTTCTGATCACTCGAAATTTCATAACCATCTATTTCTCCCAGGTTGGTTTCGTTTCTCTTCTCAAAATCGAACATTTTTAGCGAAGGCTTCTTTTCCTCTAAGGTTTTTGTCAGGTAATATAAATAATTCCCTACCGAAGTTAAATGCCAGTAATCGGCAGTTTGAATGGGCAAACCGATAATTCTATCTTCAAGTCCCTCAGGCGTGATTTTGAGCTTCTTGAGATCGCCCTCTGCCTTCTTAGTGCTTCCTCTAGGCTCATCTTTCTTCTCCTCCGCACTTCCAACCTCATCGCTCTTCGGCTCAAAGGGTGACCTAACTTCCTCAGAAAGAGTCACGAGATAAATTCTCGCCATCTGGAGATAAGCATGATTCCATTCTGTCCTGCTGAAGACGGGATTGAAATCCCTATCAGAGACAAAAAAGAGATATTTTCCTTCAGAGTGGAATGAAGGAGCATAGGAAGAATACCATTCTTGCGTCACTGGATATGTCTTTTTCGTTGAACAATCGTGGAGATAGACCCTTGTCATCCCTTCCACTTCTGGTTTTGCATAGGCAATCCAGTTCGAGTCTGGAGCCCAGCAATAATCCCTTATTTCCCAGCGCTTTGCTTGATCTACAACTTCGACCTTCTTGGTTTCAACATTCACATAGCAAAGACGAAGAAGCTTGTCACTCCACAGGATTTTTTTTGAATCTGGAGACCAGAAAATCTCATATTTATAGGTATCAGCACCTTCTGTTATCTGGCGTGCTGAAGAGGAACCGTCCTGAGGAATAAGATAAATTTCATCCTCTCCTGTGGCATCTGAAATATAGGCAACCCATTTTCCATCCGGAGACCACTTGGCAGACCTTTCATGAATTCCGGGGGTCTCAGTTATGTTTCTCGTGTTCCCTTCTTTTAAGGGAACGGTAAACACCTCCCCCCTTGCTCCAAAAAGAGCCCTCTTTCCATCCGGGGAAATCTCATAGTTGGTTATTTTTTCACTCAATTTGATGATCCTCGACCTTGAGCTCACTAAATCATCAGAAATTATAACTGGGATTTTCTTAATTTCTTCACTCTCAAGGTCAAAGGAATAAAGATATCCCCCGTTTTCAAACACTATCGCTCTTTCGCCCAAAGAGGGGAATTTTATATCAAATTCCTTGAAATCCGTGAGTTTTCTTGTTTCTCTGCTCTCAAGGTCATGGAGATAAAGATTCATTCTCTTCAGCTCATCTCGATCGGAGAGGAAATATATTTTATTCCCTTTCCATATGGGAAAGACATCCTGAGCAGGGTTTTTAGTGATGTTCTCTATTTTCTTTGTCTTGAAATCGTAGATCCAGATGTCATCTGCCATCCCCCCTCGATACCTTTTCCAGGTACGAAACTCACGAAAAACACGGTTATAAGCTAACTTGGAATCATCATCTGAAAAAGAACAAAATCCGCCCCTAGGAAGGGGAAGCTGTTTCGGGATTCCTCCTTCGAGTGAAACTAGATAAAGCTGTCCATTGAAATCATTCCATTCCCTCATCCGCGAACGAAAGACAATGTGTTTATTATCATGCGTCCATCCCAAAACTATGTTATTAGGCCCCATCCTATCTGAAACATCATCGCGAGGAAGGGTGGGGGTAAAAGTAATCCTTTTAGGGACCCCTCCTTCTCTAGGTATGACATAGACCTCACGATTGCCATCGTATTCAGCGGTGAAGGCGATGTATCTTCCATCAGGCGAAAAACGCGCAAAAAGCTCATAACCTGGATGGGAGGTTAATTTCCTTGCTATTCCCCCTGAGAAAGAAACTGTGTAGAGGTCTCCTGCATAAGTAAAAACAACCTGGTCTTGATGTACAGAGGGAAAACGAAGAACTCTTGCCTCCTCAAGCGAGAAAACAAGGGAAATGCTGAACAAAACGAGAAAGACGAACAAAATTACATTCATCCTCTTTTTCTTCCTCATTTTTTTCTCCTTCTTTATGATGAATATTCAATGATTTTTGAATATACCACATCACTCTTCCTTGAACAAGGAAGCTGCTTGTGCCCCGCATCATTTTATTTATTTTTATTTATTTTAAACTTCTCTTAAAGTATAATTTTAAGGAAGGGATGAAAGCAAAGGGAAATAATTCATACAAAAATTCAGACATGCACACTCAACCTCAACACAAAGCCTTAGTTCTTGAAAAAGAGACGCCTTCTTCTCAAGAAGAGTCTGAAAAGGAAAGAGACCCTCAAACAGAAGAAATCCAGCTGGAGCAGATAAGATACATTTTGCATTTAATGAGTAAGACTGTCTCTCAAATGAAGATATTTTCTCCTGAGCATTCTACCTCCAAGACTCTCTTCGAGGAGCTCTGGGAAAAGTTGAGCTCCTATCTTTCAAGATACTGGAAGCTTGAACTTGGAATAGATGAATTCAGCTTCAATTTCAATGAAATTTCAGTCTTCAAAGATGAAAAGGCAATAAAAAGCCTCCCCTTTCTTTTTTATAAAGACGGAATGCAGACGCTCTTCTTTTACAAAGATTTGAAAAGAGAAGAACTCAAAGCTTTCCTGGAAACAATCAAGAGGGCCTATGAACTACCACCAGAAGAAAGCGATATTGTCAATCTCCTCTGGGAAAAAGATTTTGCCAATATCAGATACTTTGCCCCGGATGATTTCCTGGAAACAAAGATCACCAAAGGAAGAGAGCTCTCGGAACCAAAAGTGGATAAGAAGAAGCTAACTCAGGGCGAGCTCAAACTCTCTCCCGAAGACCGTAACACATTAAAGTTGAGCGAAATTGCCAATGAAATCTCAACAATCGAAGAAAATGGGGGAAAAGATGCTCCCGGCGCCACTGAAATCCATCCTCTCGACATTCACTCAACACTCAGCGAGGAGGAGGCCAATCTCCTCGAATCCATGCTCACGAGAAGCAGAAGGGTGCGTCCTGAAGAGGAGTTAATGACTTTAATCCTTGAAATCCTGAGTAGCGAAGAACGCCTCCTACAATTTTCAGAAACATTAGAGATATTAATGCACACTCATCAGGAAATTCTGGAGAAGGGTGAATTCTATCTTGCCGCAGAACTCCTTTCAAACTTAATTACCTTAAGCAACCAGATTAAGGCTCAGGATGAAGAAAGAGCAAAGGTTTTAGAAAAATTTTTAAATAATCTTAAAAGCAGTACCTCTTTCGATTCGCTGAGAGAACTCGCTGTTAAAGGTCGGATTAAGAATCAGGGAGATTTTTTTGAATACCTCAAACTTCTTGGGAAAGAGACAATTTCCTTGGTTGGCAATCTTTTCGAGGAGATAAAAAGCCCTGATTTCAGGCGCATGGCTTTAAACTACCTAAAAGAAATGGGAAGCAAAGACCTTCCCCTGCTCGTCAGCCTTGCCAGGGATGAATGTCCGGTTTTGAGCAGAGAAATAATCTCCATTCTGAGTCTCATGGAAGGCAAAAAAGCCATTCCCCACCTCTCAATCTTCGTAAGCTCAAAAAATAAATCTATAAAGGAAGCGGCCATAGAAGCTTTGGGAAGAATCGAAGATATAAGAGCAGAGAGAACCTTGATTTCCTTCTTAGAGGATGATGATGAAGAATTACGAATAAAAGCCCTTCGCAACCTACGCTACCCTAAAGAGGGTGAAATTCTTAAACGCTTGATTGAAATCGCAAAAGACAAGAAGTTTAATAAAAAAAATAAAGAAGAAAAAAAGGAATTATTCCTGTGCATGGTAAAGAGTGCTGATAAACAAGCCCTTGCCCATCTTCAAAATATATTAAAAAAGGTGAAATTTTTCTCCTTCGGCAAAAAACTGGAAACTTCTCTCTGTGCTATTGAGGCCTTAAAAGAAGTAGGAAGTGAAGATGCCATAATGCTCCTAAAAATAGGAGCAACCTCCAAGAAGAAAAGAATATCTCAAACATGTGAGTCTGCGATTAGAGAAATATCCCTGCGACAAACTCCTCCCTTCGCTCAAGAAAAGGAAAATGAATCTTAAAGGGCCAAAGATAGATTAATGGAAGAAAAAACAAAAGAGAAAATACTCAACTCAGAAGCCCTCGAGATTATCTCCCGCCTGAACATGACCTTGAAAATCGCCAAGATATATGAGCCCAATAATCTCATTTTCTTAAGCCAGTCTCAGGCTCTTTATAACCTCATCCAAAATGTGATTAAGGCATACGGTGAATGCAATTTCTTGCTAAGCTTGAGCAGCCTCTTCTTGAATGGAGTAAAAGTCAGGTTCATATTCTCAAACTATAACCTCTTCAAATTTATCGCAAGTGAATTTAAAAGAAGAGAAATCAATCAGCTCAATTTCAAAAAAGGGCTCGATGAAGAAGAGCTTAAAAGATTCATCCTTGTTTTTTCCAAGAAAGAAACTCCTCAAAATCCCTATCAAGAACTCAAAGAAAACCTGAAAAAAAATGACATAAAAAATATTTTGGTAGAAAAAATTCCATCCCATGAACTTTTTCAGAGTGACGAGAGGTATGCAACCAAGGTCTTCTTCCTGAGCATCATGCATTTGAAAGAGATGTTCGAGACACTCAAAAAGAAAGAGAAGGTTCCCTTGAATACTACCAGAAGGTTAATGCAATCTATCTTCAACCATATCAGCCATAATGAATCATTTGTCTACGGTTTGACTACAATCAAAAACTATGATGAATATACCCTTAATCATTCTGTCAATGTTTCAATTCTCTCTATAGCCTTAGGGAAAAGACTCGGATTAGATAGAAACGAGCTTGCCGACCTTGGAATCTGCGCCTTCTTCCACGATTATGGAAAGACAGAAATTCCTATAGAAATTCTTCTCAAACCCGATAAGCTTGATGAAAAAGAAAGGGAGATCATCGAAAAACACCCCCATCTTGGAGCCGAAAAACTTGCCCACTTTCGGGAATTCAGCCACCTTCCCCTCCCCGCACTCCATGTGGCTTTAGAGCATCATCTTAAGGAAGATTTAAGCGGCTATCCCCGGCTCCAGTGGAGGAAAGATATTAATTTATTTAGCAAAATTGTCAAAATCTGTGACTTCTTCGATGCCCTGACTACGAAGAGACCCTATAGAGAAAAGGTCTACACAAGAGAAGAAACCCTGAAGATGATGTTGAAAATGAGCGGAAAAGAATTTGACCCCATCATCCTCAAAGTATTCATCAACATGATGGGAACATATCCAGTGGGGACCCTTGTCTTACTCGATACAGGAGAAGTCGGTGTTGTTTTTGAAATAAACATGGATCCTGCCTTTATTTTAAGGCCAAAGATAAAGATTATTGCCGACGAGAAGGGAAAGAAGATAGATGGAGAAATAGTCGACCTCACAGAATTCGATGCCCAAAAGAATGTTTATAAAAGAACCATAGTTAAGACTCTAAACCCCTACGAATATGAAGTCGAAGTTTCTGATTACTTTCTAGCCCACATTCAATGAAACCTCTTCTGCGCTCAGAAATCAAAAAATCTAGCCCGGAATTTTTTAAGACTTAGTTTAAAAAGTCCCTTCTGCAAGCATAAATCATTGATTATTTATTAAAAGAAAATTATGATAATTAAATCTGGAGCAAGGAATGCAAATATTAAGAAAAGAAGTAAAAGAAAATACCAAAAAAAAGTTCGAAGATGAGCTTCAAGGGGAAGTAAAAATCATCTATTTTACTCAGGAGCCCCGGAGATTAATTGTCCCTGAGCATCTTAGGGCTCAAGAATGCTTCTTCTGTAAAGAGACCAGAGAGCTTCTAGAAGAAGTGAGCTCTTTATCCCCGAAGCTAGAGCTCATCATTTATGATTTTGAGGCTGATAGAGAAAAGGCGAATGAGTATAAGATAGACAAAATTCCCGCGACTCTCTTGGCTGGAAAGGAAGATTCAAGAATCAGGTTCTTTGGAATTCCCTCCGGTTATGAATATACAAGCCTCATCGAAGCAATTATCGATGTTTCGAAGGAAGAAACTTCTTTAGGGGAAAAGACTAAAAAAATCCTTAGAAGTATTAAAAAGAATATTCATCTTGAGGTTTTTGTTACCCCCACCTGTCCCTATTGTACTCTCTCGGTAAGGCTTAGCCATCAGTTTGCCCTTGAATCCAAACATATCCGGGCAGACATGATTGAATCTACAGAATTTCCGCATCTTGTCCAAAAATATGGGGTTTTTGCTGTTCCCAAGACTGTCATCAACGAAAAAGCCTTTGTGGAAGGTGCAGTTTCAGAAGAAGTTTTCCTTGACCATATTCTCAAGGCAATCTCCTGAGAGAAAAAAGCATGGTAGATGAAAGAAATGATTTCTCCCTGATTGCAAAAAAGCTGGATCCTATCTTCTATCCAAAATCAATTGCCATAATAGGCGCCTCCAGAGAAGAAGGAAGTGTCGGACATTCTCTTCTCGCCAACATCATAGATAGCCGCTTTAAAGGCATTGTCTATCCGGTAAACCCCAAGGCATGGGGAATATTAGGCATAAAATGCTACGCAAGGGTTTTAGACATTCCCGAAAGGGTGGACCTTGCGATCATCGTCGTCCCTGCACGCTTCGTTCCCGAAGTTCTCGAAGAATGTGGAGAAAAGCAAATCAAAGGGACAATAGTCATCTCTGCAGGGTTTAAGGAGATAGGTGGAGATGGGGTTCGACTCGAGGAAGAAGTAAAGAAGATTGCACAAAAATTTGGAATTTCTCTCTTGGGTCCAAACTGTCTAGGAGTGATTAATACCGACCCCTCCTCTTCCTTAAATGCCACCTTTGGCACTCCCATGCCACGACAGGGTAACATATCTTTCATCTCCCAAAGCGGAGCATTATGTGTGGCTGTGCTCGATTATGCCAAAGAAACTAAAATTGGATTTTCCAAATTCATCAGCATGGGCAATAAGGCTGGGGTGAATGAGAATGAGCTGCTTATGTACTTGAAAGACGACCCTCGAACAGATGTGATTCTGATGTACCTTGAAGACCTCTCAAACGGCAGGGAATTCATGTCGATAGCAAGGGAAATAACAACCCACCCTACACACCCTAAGCCCATCATCGCCTTGAAAGCAGGAAGAACGCTCCTTGGCGCTAAGGCTGCTTCTTCCCATACAGGCTCCCTCGCAGGCTCGGACAAGGTTTATGACGCAATTTTTAGCCAGTCAGGAGTCCAAAGAGGAGAAACTTTGGAAGAAGTCTTCAATCTCGTCAAAGTCTTCTCTACTCAACCGCTTCCTAAGGGAAAAAACGTCGCCATCATCACTAACTCAGGTGGACCGGGAATACTCGCTACTGACGCCTGCATCAGAAATGGACTGAACATTGCCCCCTTTTCCCCAACAACCCTCAAGGTGTTAAAAAAGGTTCTCCCACCTTCCCTAAACATAAACAATCCTCTAGACCTCATCGCCGAGGCTCAATATGAACAATATAAACTCACTCTCGAAGCAATCCTAAAGGACCAAAATGTGCATTCCTGTATCATAATTGTGACTGCAACCGCATTTACCAATGTAGAAAAGATAGCCGAGGCTGTGGTCAAAACATCCAAGGCCTCAAGAAAACCCATCCTCTGCTGTCTGCTAGGCGTCTATGACATTTCTCGAGCAGAAGAAATTCTCGAAGAGAACTGCATTCCTCATTATAGATTTCCAGAAGCAGCCGCTAAAGCGCTTGCCGAAATGACCGAATTCACCTCCTGGCTGAGAAGGCCCAAGACAGAAATAAAAAAATTCAAAGTCAATAAGCCTCAGGCACAAAGAATCATAGAGCAAGCAAAAAAAGAAGGAAGGCGTTTCCTGCTGGAGCACGAAGCATATGAAATCTTAAAGGCCTACAATTTTCCAGTCATCGACTTCCGGCTGGCCACAAACGAATCACAGGCCATAGAGGCCGCAAAAGAGATTGGCTTCCCAGTCGTCTTGAAAATAGCTTCCCCTGATATCCTTCACAAATTCGATTTTGGAGGGGTAAGACTCAACATAGAGAGTCAAAAGGAACTACGTCGAGCTTATCACGAAATCAGAAAAAAGGTACTACACAAGAAGCCCGACGCCTCGATAGCAGGCTTTATGGTAGAAAAGATGGCACCCGAGGGAAAAGAAGTGATTCTGGGAATGAATAGAGACCCCCAGTTTGGACCAATCCTGATGTTTGGATTGGGAGGAATCTACGTTGAGGCCTTGGAAGATGTAACCTTCAGGCTCGCCCCCATTCGAGAGCTAACTGCCAAGTTGATGATCACCAAGACCAAAACCTATAAAATCTTGGAAGGATATCGAGGAGGCCCCGTGTATGATATAGATTCTATAGCTGATTGTCTCAAGCGGCTCTCCCAATTGGTGGTAGAGCTAGAAGACATTCAAGAACTAGACATAAATCCACTCTTCGTCTATGAAAAAGGAAAAGGCTGTCTCATCGTGGATGCAAGAATCATTCTGAGCTAAACTTAGGCCTTAACTTAAATTCTAAAATCCCAGCAAATATCAGCCAAAGCCAAATTGACAAGACAGAGGCGGCTGATATAATTAAATGTTTCATGAATCTATTCAAAAAGAAAAAAAGCAGAAAAAGAGCCTGTCTCATAGGACTCGATGGAGTCCCTTTTTCGCTTCTCAATGAGCTGGCTGAAAAAGGAATCCTGGAAGAAACTTCAAAGATAATTAAATCAGGTTATCTCCATAGAATGAAGGCAAGTCTTCCCGAAATCTCCGCAGTTAGCTGGACAGATTTCATGACTGGCTCCAACCCGGGTTCTCATGGAATATTTGGTTTCACAGACTTCAAAAAAAACTCATACGATTTGCGTTTTCCAAGCTTCTTGGATTTGAAGAAAGAAACATTTTGGGACAAGCTGGGGAGAGAGAACAAAAGATGCATCATCATCAACCAACCGTCTACCTATCCAGCGAGAAAGATTAATGGTGTTTTAATTTCTGGATTTGTAGCCCTTGACCTTTCCAAGGCTGTCTATCCTCTTTCTTTAAAGCCGGAGCTTGAAAAAATAGGTTATCAAATTGACATTGATACTTTTCGCTCTAGAGAAGACCATGAGTTTTTATGGAAAGATCTAGAAAAGACCCTCCAAGCCCGCTTTAAAGCATGGGAATTACTCTGGGGAGAGGACTGGGATTACTTTGAATTTGTAATCACAGGAACAGACCGTCTCCACCATTTCTTATGGAATGCCTATCAAGATGAAAAACATCCTTACCATCAAAATTTTTTGAATTATTATAAAAAAATAGATGAGATTGTGGGCAAAATAGTTAAGGAATACGAAAACCTTTCTAAAAACAATCATGGATTGTTTCTCATTTCTGACCATGGTTTCACGGAAATTGAACAGGAGGTCTACCTCAACGCGTGGTTTGAAAAAGAGGGTTTTCTCCATTATGAGAAACCAGCCCCCAATGAGCTAAAAGAAATTTCCTCGAAAACGAAAGCTTTTGTCATGGAACCAAACAGAATTTATATAAACTTGAAAAGAAAATTCCCGAAAGGATGTGTGGAAGAAGAAGAAAAAGAAGAGCTCAAGAAAGAAATAAGAGAAAGGCTGGAAAAGCTGGATTATGGAGGGAAAAGAGTAGTTCGGAAGGTTTTTGATGTCGAGGAAATATACTCTGGTCCTCACGTAGCTGAAGGGCCAGACCTCATTGTTCTCTCTGAATATGGATTCGACATTAAGGCATCAGTCAAGAAAAGAGAAATATTTGGTCGCTCAAACCTTCAAGGGATGCATACTTGGGATGACGCCTTTTTCTGGTCGATTGAGGATTATGGCGAGAATCTATTTATTTCTGATGTGGCTCAATTCATCTTGGAGAGCATGAAATGAAGCAGGGAAATAAGCCCTTGAAATTCAGGAAATTTTCTTTTGCTTTCCTCTTTTTTATGGCCCTCTCTTTACCTCTCAAAGCCTACATCGGCCCGGGTGCTGGTTTTGCCTTCCTTTCTTCTTTTCTGGTTCTTTTTCTCACCTTCATCCTCGCCCTTCTATCTCTCCTTTCTTGGCCTTTTCGCTTCGTTTTGCGTATCATAAAAGGAGAGAAAGCCTACAGGAAGAGTTTTATAAAAAAACTAATCATCATCGGACTTGACGGCCTCGAGCCTTCGCTCGTAGAAAAATTTATGGCTGAGGGGAAACTCCCTAATTTTTCGAGACTAAAAGAAGAGGGAGGCTACTCAAGGCTCCAGACCGCCATTCCTGCTATCTCTCCTGTAGCCTGGTCATCTTTCATGACAGGATGTAATCCCGCCAAACACAACATCTTTGATTTCCTCAGCCGTGACCCGAGAAGCTATCTTCCCGACCTTTCTTCCGCAAGAATTGGAAAACCAAAAAAGACCGTCTCTATTGGAAAGTACAACATCCCGCTTTCCAAACCTGAGATTAAAGCTTTAAGGAAAAGCATTCCTTTCTGGAAAATTTTGGGAGATCATGGAATCTTCAGCACCATTATTCGCGTCCCGATAACCTTCCCCCCTGAGAAATTCAGGGGCCATTTACTCTCTGGGATGTGCGCTCCTGATCTGAAAGGAAGTCAGGGAACTTTTTTCTACTACACCTCTGACAAGGAAAAGATAAAGAAACGCGAAGGGGGAATAAACATCTTGGTAAACCTTGAAGGCGATGAGATAAACACCTATATCTCAGGTCCTGAGAATTCATTCTTGAAAAAGAAAGAAGAAATCAACATCCCCTTAAAAATAAGAATCGATAGAAAAAAAGAGATTGCTTGGATACAGGTCTCAGGACAAAAATTTTCCTTAGGAAAACAAACCTTCTCTGACTGGGTGAGATTAACATTCAAGCCCGGGCTCGGAATGAAAATCAGGGCAATCTGCCGTTTTTATATTCTTGAGTTTCATCCCCACTTTGAAATGTATGTCACTCCTTTAAACATCGACCCTGAAAAGCCTGCTCTTCCCATTTCCCATCCTTTTATTTACTCTGTTTATCTCAGTAAACTTTTAGGAAGTTTCATCACCCTTGGAGAGGCGAACGATACCTGGGCTCTAAATGAAGATGTGCTGAGCGAGAAGGCCTTCCTTGAATTAACTTATTCAAACCATAGAGAATGGGAAGGAATGCTCTTTAATGCGTTGGAGAAAACAAGTAAAGGAGTCGTAGTGTGTGTATTTGAAACAACCGATAGCATCCAACACATGTTCTGGCGCTATCTTGATAAGAAACATCCTGCCCTGAAAACAGGACAAGCAAAGATGAGTGCCAAGGTCATAGAAGAACTTTATCAGAAAATGGACGACCTTGTGGGAAAAGTGTTAAAAAAGCTTGACCGCCAAAGCTTCCTCATCATCATTTCAGACCATGGCTTCAAGTCTTTTCGTAGGGGCGTCAACCTGAATTCATGGCTCTATCTAAATGGATATTTAAGCCTCAAGAATGGAAAAAAAGAGAGTGAAGAATGGTTCAAAGATGTAGACTGGGAAAGAACTAAAGCCTATGGTCTCGGTCTGGGAGGAATCTATCTCAACCTAAAAGGGAGGGAGGCCAAGGGAATAGTCAACCCAGGCGACGAAGAGAAGGCTTTAAAAAATGAGATAATTCAAAAATTGAGCGGACTCAAAGACAACGAGAATAATGAAAAAGCAATCAACAAAATCTTCGATAGAGATGAAATCCCCGCGGGTCCTTATAAAGAAAACTGTCCTGACCTAATCGTTGGCTACAACGAAGGTTATCGGGTCTCTTGGGATTCAGTAATAGGGAAAGTAAACGACAACTATTTTGAGGACAACAGGAAAGCCTGGAGTGGAGACCATTGTATAGACCCTGGAGTCGTTCCTGGAGTCCTGTTTACTTCCCAGAAAATATCTACTCCAAGTCCTTCAATCATAGATATTGCCCCCACTGCGCTCGAACTTTTCGGGATTGAAATTCCACCCTATATGGACGGCCGCCCTCTGGTGAAGGCGAATTTAAAAGAGAAAATGGAAAATAAAAGAGAAAAGAAATGAAGACTTTGAAGAGAAGAGAGTTTCTTAAAGTTGGTTTATTTTCTTCCCTCTTTCTGGCGGAAAACGCAAGAAAAGAACTCTTTGCAAAAACCCTGGGGAAGAGAGAAACTTCAAAGAAAATCCTGATTCTGGGTTTTGACGGTATGGACCCCAACCTCCTCTGGATATGGGTAAAGGAAGGAAAACTTCCTGCTTTTCAAAAACTCATGAGTGAGGGGGATTTCAAGCCCCTCGGAACAAGTATACCCCCCCAAAGCCCGGTTGCCTGGTCAAACTTCATCACAGGAATGGACCCGGGGGGGCATGGTATTTTTGATTTTGTTCATCGCGACCCAGAAAGTTATATCCCCATTTTCTCTGCTTCCTCAACTGAAGAACCGAAAAAAAACATCAAACTGGGGAACTATGTTCTCCCCCTTTCAGGAGGCAATGTTAAACTCCTGCGCAAAGGAAAAGCTTTCTGGCAAATCCTCGAAACTTACGACATCCCCGCTACAGTCTTCAAAATACCCTCAAACTACCCACCCGCAGAAACAAAACAGAGGACTCTCTCGGGAATGGGGACTCCTGATATTCTGGGAACGTATGGAATATTTAACTATTACACCGATGAACCCACTGAAATGAAAGAAGACATCGGCGGAGGAAGAATTCATGAAGTATATGTCATTGGTAACAGAGTGGAAGCAAGACTTCCCGGTCCTATAAATACCTTCAAGAAAGATAGGCCCGAATCGTATCTCGATTTCAAGGTGTTCATAGACCCTGAAAATCCCCTGGCAAAGATCTCAATCCAGGATCATGAATTCATCCTAAAAGAGGGCGAATGGAGTGAATGGAAGAGAATTCGTTTTGAAATGATTCCCACCCAGAGCGTGAGTGGAATATGTCAATTTTATCTGAAACAGATAAGACCTTCATTTAAACTTTATGTTTCACCTATCAACATCGACCCTGCAAAGCCTGCTCTCCCCATTTCCACTCCAGAAGGATACTCTAAAGAATTGGCAAGGCGATTTGGTCCCTTTTTCACCAAGGGTCTTCCTGCTGATACCAAAGCCCTCGACCATGATGTATTGGACGAGAAAGAGTTCCTTGAACTCGACGACTTTGTTCTCAAGGAAAGGAAAGAAATTTTCGAGTACGAACTCTCCCGTTTCGAATCAGGCCTTCTATTTTATTATGTTTCGAGCACTGATCAAAGACAGCACATGTTCTGGCGTTTGATTGACAGGAAACATCCCCTATATGACGAAAAACTAGCGGCTCAATTTGGAAACACAATCGAAAATATTTATCAAGAAGCGGACAAAATGTTAACCAAAGCCATGGAAAAGGTGGATAAAAATACACTGCTGATGGTCATCTCAGATCACGGATTTACTCCTTTCCGCCGTTGCTTCAACCTCAACACCTGGCTCAAAGAAAATGGCTATCTCAAACTCATCCAGGAATGGAGGCAGGGAGAGACTGAATTCTTTCAAAACACTGACTGGTCGAGGACAAAAGCTTATGCTTATGGGATAAATAGCCTCTACATTAACGAACAAGGAAGAGAGGCTGAAGGAATCGTAAAGCCAGGAAAAGAGAAAGATGCCCTGGTGAGGGAAATAGCAGAAAAGCTTGAAAGGGTCGTCGACCCTTTGACGGGAGAAAGGGTTATCCTCAATGCTTATATCACTAAAAATGTTTACCATGGACCTGAGGCAAAAAATGCCCCAGAGATTATTATAGGCTACAACAGGGGCTATCGAGCCTCATGGGCCACACCTCTAGGAAGAATACCAAAACCTCTCTTCGAGGATAACAGGCAAAAATGGAGTGGCGATCATTGTATGGACCCTTCTATCCTAGCGGGGATACTTCTCACGAATCAAAAAATTAAAAGAGAAGCGCCCGCGCTTCACGACCTTACAGCCACAATTCTTAAGGTCTTTGACATCGAAATACCTCAAGAAATGATAGGTAAACCAATATTTTGAGGAGGCCATTTTGGGCAAAGTAAAAATTAAACTGGAAAAGGAGCTCTTCAAGAAGGCCAGAAAATACGCTGAAATATGCGGCTATTCCTCTCCCGAAGAGTTCATCACTCATTGCCTGGAAAAAGAACTGGCGAAACTCGATGAAGTTGAATCTGAAGAAGAAATAAAGAAAAAATTAAAAGGACTTGGATATATTTCCTGAAGCTGAGATGTGGGTTTTTAACTCTATCCTGGGAAATATTTTCACCTTCTTTATCTATCCTTTTAAAGAAATGAACCCTTGGATAGGGCTAACCTACATCTCTTTCTTGACAGCAGTTTTTATGCTCTTTGTCTTCCGTATCTTCTCCAACCAGAAAGGAATCAAACAGATAAAAAATAAAATCAAGGCTCATCTTCTTGAGATACGTCTTTATAAAGATAGCTTGAGTCAAACATTGAAGGCACAAACGAGCATTCTCAAATATAACCTCAAATACATGAGCTATTCTATTAAACCCATGCTGATAATGATCATTCCTCTTGTCATAATCCTGATCCAGCTCAACCTCTGGTTCAATTCTCTTCCTTTAGCCCCTGAGGAAAGAACGTTGTTGAAGGTCAAACTGGATAATGAGGTTGACCTCCTCACTACATCTTTTTCCATAGAAGAAACTCCGGCAATCAAGGTTGAAACCTCCCCCCTCAGAATTGAGGAAACTAACGAAGTGAACTGGCGTATTCGGGCTTTGGAGAATGGTTCTCATAAAATTAAGCTGAGAATTGGAGGAGATTCACTTTTGAAAGAAATCAGAATTGGCGAAAGCTCTTTAGGCAGAATTTCTAAAATAAAAATCAGAAAAAACTTATTAAATGAACTCCTTAATCCTGGAGAGCCTCCCCTTCCTGGAGATATTCCGGTGAAGAGCATTGAGATCAATTATCCTTCAAGATTTCCAGAAATTGCAGGTATCCCTCTCTGGCTTTTAGCCTATTTCGCTCTCTCCATCATCTTTGCCTTCTTGCTCAAGGCTCCTCTTAAAGTTGAAATCTGATTCCCCGATTTTATTGAACCAGAGAATTTCCTCAAGTTTTTTTCTTTTCTTTTTCTTCAAGGAAAGCTCTTCATGATAACCCATGGCTATGAGGGAGACTACCTTAAACTTGCGGGGAATGTTGAAGAATTTTCTGGTTTTTCGGATGTTGAACCAGCCTATCCAACACGTGCCCAAGCCAAGCTCTTCCGCTTGAAGCACGATGTGCTCTCCTGCTATCCCGATATCAATCAAGTAGAACTGAATACCCTGAATTTGACGTCCTATGCGATTAGCAATTATATCCAGGCGAGCCAGGATGAGAATAAGAACCGGGGCTTTTGAAGCGAACTTAGAAATGGAATATATCCCAGAAAACGCTACCTTAGAAAACCTTTCCTTAAGCGCGGGATCATCTATGACAAGAAACCTCCACGGCTGAACATTATCAGCTGAAGGTGCAACCCTTGCAGCTTCAATACACATTATTATTTTCTCCCTCTCAACTCGTTTAGGCAGAAAACGTCTGATGCTTCTCCTTTTCTGCACAAGGCTTCTAAATGGCATTGAATCTTTTTCAGTCTGCTTTTCCATCTTTACACCTCATTTTTTTCTCAAATGATAATTCACTCCCTCCTTGACTCTGTTAAAGGTTCATTCAAGGTGAGGAGCCTCTTTATTCATCTCACCTTCATGACTTACTTTCTAGTAATTCTCCTCTACTAATTTCAATTTCTTTTAGTTGACCCAATAGATTTAAAAAGGCTCTACTTTTCTAGTTTCGGATTGGGTAAGGTATTTTTTATATCAAAAAAAACTTTCTTTAGCGAGTTAGCGAGAAAAAGAAAAAAGGAAACATTTGCATAAGTCTCAAAAAAGGAAAAAAGTTTATACACGTTTTTGCCTTGGGCTTCGATAAAGAAAGTTAAATGAGGAAATGATTTGCTATGATTAGTAACATTTGATATAGTCTAAGAAGTTATCCACTTTTCGAGGAGGAGAAATGAAAAAATTTACTCTTACTTTGAGCACCTTGATCCTTGTCTTCTTCACAATGCTCTTCTGCGGTAAGAAACCAGAGGCTTCAAAGGCTATGGAATCTAAGACTGAAGACCTGCTCAAGTTCATCCCTGGAGAGACAAAGGGAGTCATTTTTCTTGATATGCACAGGATTATGACCACAGAAATGGCCAATAAGTTAATTAAAGAAGATAAGAATTATAAAAAATATGAGGAGTTTATTCAGAAGACAGGGATAGACCCCCAAAAAGATGTCTATTTTGTTGCAGTCTCATTGGGCGGAGAATTGGGTGAGAAAAAAAATATGGAAGGGGCAGGAGTAGTAAACCTAAAATATAAAAAAGAAACCTTGCTTTCTCTGATTAGGGAAAAAGCAGAAGAGGAAGGTCAGGCCGTGCTCGAGGAAGACTACAATGGAATTACCGTTTATGGAATAAAAGAAGAAGAGGATGAAGACGAGGGACACTTTTCTTTCCTAGACGATTCTCATCTCGTTGTCGGCAATAGAAATGGAGTTAAATCGGTTCTTGATGTTATTCAAAAAAAGAGACAGAATGTTTTTAAAAATCAGGCTCTCTCTGACCTAATCCAGAAGACAAATAAGAACGCCATGCTTTGGGGTGCTATCCTCTTTCCCCCAGCAGCAAGGGAAGAGGCTGCATCAAAAAATCCTATGCTTCAGAATTTAAAAGATATAAGCGCTACTTCATTCTTCTTCGACTATAAAAACAAGGCTATTGATTTAGAAATAAACTTAATGAGCAGCGATGAGACCAAGAATAAACAAATCGCGGATCTCCTCAATGGATTCAAGGCAATGGGAGGCATGGCTGCTGCGGAGAAACCCGAGGTTGGGGAATTGATGAATAAGATTCAGATCCAAGCCCTTAAAGATCAGATTAAGGTAACAGCAAGCATACCCGAGGCTCTGATCGACAAACTCAAAGAGAAAAAACCAGAGAAAGAAGAGGAACAAAAATAGAATAATCCCCTAAAAAAATATGCTCCCCCATTCTGCTTGAAAGAAGCGGAGGGGCTAATCCTCAAAGAGATATTCTTTCTTGGAAAATATGAAGCAGGCAAGAGCAAGAAAGGCAAAGGTGAGGAGGAAAAGCATTCCCATTGCTTTCGCAACGGGTGTGGGCTCTAGACGGAAGTGAAGAAAGGAAAATCTTTCTTCACTTGGGGCAGGAAGGAGCGACTTGAGATAATGAACAATGGTAAATTTTTGGGTTGAGCCAGGAAAGTAATGGACTATATTTTCCCAGCCAAAGCCGAAAAGAAGGGGAAAAATTATTGATTTTCTCAAAAAGGTCCCTATTAGAGTAAAGAAAGCAGAGTAACAAATAAGGCCAAAAGAGAGGACGGCTGCATATCTTAAAAGCAGAAGATAGAGTCTCATCTCCAAAAGTCTTTCCACATTCAACACCAAAAATGAGAAGAGAACACCAAATCCTGTCATCAAAAGAGAAAGCAAGGTATAAGCTGAGTATTTGCCCAGAATGATCGAAGATTTAGGTATAGGCCTTGTAGTCAAGTAAGTTAAGGTTCTCCCTTCAAGTTCTTCAGCACAGATAGAAGTTCCAAAAAAAGCGGAGAGGATAAGAATTAAAAACTGAAGATAAACGACCATTATCATGTTAGAGAAGATGAAAACTCCTTCTAACTCTGCTTCCCCTGAGTATATCCGGGCGAATTTAATGCTCATGGCTATGATCACAGGGAGAAAACAGATGAGGTAAAAAACTTTCGTTTTTCTGGCCTTCAATGCTAAGGGGAAAAATATGGAAAAGATTTTTCCAATCGAACCCAAGTGAAAATGGATAAATGAATCCATGAAGCTTATCCTATTTTCCGATTAAATAATCAAACACAGCCTGGAGATTGTCATCCGGAGAAGTAATTTCCCTGACCTCTATCCGACCCTCAACTATATGCATCGGAAGTTCGGTGAAAAACTTATCTCTGTTCCTAGTTTCAATTATCAATGAATCGGGTGAGGAACCGAATTGAAGTTTTATTACGTAATCTTTTTTTATAATCCTTGAAGCTAAGCCTCGAGGGTCACTACATTTTATAGAAATTATATGGGGATGAGTTTCGATTAATTCTCGAATGTAATGGACATCTCCTTCGGCAAATATTTTTCCTTGATGGATGAGAATTACCCTCTTGGTCATGGCTTCAATTTCAGGAAGAACATGGCTGGAAACAACGATAGTCTTCCCCTCTTCTCTATAATCCTTAATCAGACGGATGATCTTCCTCCTTCCCAGTGGATCTAACCCATTCAATGGCTCATCAAGAATGATTATTTCCGGATTGTGGGCTATGGCCTGAGCGATTTTAAGGCGCTGCCGCATTCCTCGGCTGTAGGCTTTTATGGGCCTGTCTTTATCTTCCCTCAACTCTACTATCTCCAAGGCTTTTTCAGCCTTGGTCTCAATTTCTTTAGAGGAAAAGTTATGAAGCCGAAGTAGACTAGTGAGAAACTGCCATCCACTCATTTCTTCATAAAATGAGTCTTGCTCAGGGCAAAAACCGACTATAAAAAACAACTTATAATTATTTCTTATTGCCTCACCCTTGATGGTAACCGAACCGATGTTTGGCTTTATCTGCCCTGAAATTAATTTTAAAAAAGTTGACTTACCCGCTCCATTAGGACCGAGGATTCCCGTAATTCCTTTCTCAATCTCAAGAGTAACATCACTCAACCCTAAAACATTTCTATACCATTTAGAGAGGTTTTGAGTCTTTATTACCGCTCTCATTTCACCACTTCCACCCCTCTAATCCTCTTGCCCAAAGCAATGGCAGAGGAAAATAAAATGGCGAGAATAATCAACAGAGAATAAAAACACGAAATCGGATAGGGTGCCTTCTGAGTAAAAATATAAGCGCCTATCTGCTGGAGGTTTGCTTTAATCGAGAGAAGCGAGAGATAAGGATTACGGAAGATACTATATAAAACTCCGAAAAGCACATCTGGAAAAAAATATAAACTGAAAATAAAGATGCCCGAATACCTTCTGTTTTTTCCCACCGAAGAAAGAAAGAGAGCATAAAATGAGAAAAATGTGGTGAGTAGAGTAGAGAATCCGAGAACCGAACCAATAAGGGAAGGATAGTTTCTCAGGAATTTGAAGCTCCCAGAAAAAATAATCTTGATGAGGATGAATAAGATTCCAGGTAGAAAAGTCAACAGAGAAAGGAAAAACACCAAAACTGTAGCTTTCCCCAAGAGATAATCACTCTTCTTCAAAGGGCGCGAAAAATAAAGTTGTAAGGCATTATGCCTCAGGTCATCAGAGATTAGACCTGCCCCAGCAAAGACAACCACCATGACAAGCATAAATAGAAAAAAGTCGTTGGTGAAATAAGCCTTAAAATAAGATGGGTTCACCTCAAGGAAGCCTGCAGGGCCTCTTATCATATGCCTAAAGTCTTCCAGCCTTTCAGAAACATAAATACCGACAATAAAAAATAATGCAGGAAAAAGAGCCAGGAAAAAAAAGAGTTTGAAGAATCTCTGCTGAAAAGCTAAATTTATCCCCTGGCGTGTAATCGGCCACCAGGAAAATCTACTCTCTTGCAAACTTCCCTCCCAGTGAGCATATCCTCTTTCTCGGATGCCCATATCAATCTACCCCTACTACTCTTGTGAAAAGGTCTTCGAGGGAAGTCTGGCTCTTAACAAAATGACGAATCTGGATTTTCTCCTCTGCAGAGATTTTAAAGATAATCTGGGGATCGACTTCCGGGGGCAGGAAAATCCGCCACAAACCATCCTCTCTAAATTCAATCTTGCATCCCATGAGCTTTAATTTTTCTTGAAATCCTGAAGTATCTCCTTTTACCTTAACTTCATACAGGCTATAATCAATCTGTTTGAGGTCACTGAGTTTACCTTCAGCCACCACTCTCCCCTTATCAAGGATGACTACATAGGAACAGGTAGCCTCAATATCTGGAAGTATATGGGAAGAAATCAAGACTTGAATGTCCTTTTTTGAAGCTATATCCAGAATTAGCTCTAAAATTTCCCTTCTCCCTTGTGGATCAAGCCCGCTTGTAGGTTCATCCAGGAAAAGAAGCCTCGGATCATGTTGGATTGCTTGAGCAAGTTTAAGTCGCTGTTTCATGCCTCCTGAGTAAGTTTCCAGTTTTCTGTATCTTTCTTCCTCAAGACCAACATAAAAAAGAACCTCATGGGCACGCTTAATTGCTTCCTTTCTTGGCATACCGGAAAGTTCCCCGAGATAGGAAATGAAGGAAACCGCATCAATACCGGGGATAAAGCAATCATCCTCGGGCATGTAGCCGACATACCTTCTTATCATTCTTTGTTGGGTACGGATATCGTAACCCAGGACTTTCCCTTCTCCTCTATCAGGGGTGAGAAAACCAAGCAAGATGCGAATGAGAGTGCTTTTACCCGCGCCGTTTGGACCCAATAAGCCGATTGCACCCTGGGGAAGGTTGACTTCAATTCCATCGAGGGCTTTGACCTTCCCGTAACTGAAATGAAGGTTCTGAACCTGGATGCTCATCTTCTCATGTCCCACTCATTCTGGCTAATTTAAGGAAAGAATAATTTTTATAGTTACCATTAACTCATGAGTTTTACTTGCTTTCCTTCCCCATAAACGAGTGCTCTGTAGGCTTTTTCGATGCGATCCCAATTTTCTTCCCTATCCAAAGCCCAGAATCTTCCCATGACCGTCACAACCTTTCCTAAAGAAAGCTTACTACAAATTTCTTCAATCTTCCTCACATAAGCTGCTCCACTTTCTGGCTTCTCTCCTCGTCTGCCTATCAGGGCATGGATGAAAACTTCTCTAAGGTTGAGCTCATGAGCAAGGCTAAGCAGGGCAAAAAGATGGTTAATAGACCCGTGCGAACTGTAATGAGAGACAATTCCGAGTAAATGAAGCGACTTATTTTTCCTTTTCGCTTCTTCCATGGCTTCAAGAAGAATCTTGTTTTGGAAAAAACTGCCATCTGAAATAGACCTATCTATCTTCAGCCGGTCGAGGAGAATCCTTCTCCCTGCACCAAGATGGAGGTGCCCCGCCTCAGAATTACCTACCGTATCTGTAGGCATACCAACCTCTTCTCCTGAAGCCTTGAGCTTAGAATGAGGAAATTCAGACCAGAGGGCGTCAAAGTTTTCTGCCTTTGCTTCGAGTATCAAGTTCCCTTTTCTGGCTTCCCTTAAACCCCAACCATCTAGAATGAGGAGCACCAGTTGTCTGGGAGGCTTAAGTTCTGAAGGCCTTTTAGCCAGAAGGGACCTCCCCGTCATTTCTGGAGGCTTCTCCATTCCCAGCAATTCGAGAAGCGTGGGAGCCACATCAGCAAGCTCCCCCTCTTCTTGAAGCTCCCAGCCTGAGTTCTTGGTGTTCGAAAAGTCAGCGAGGATGAAGGGGACCGGGTTTGCTGTATGCCCGGTGTTTATTGAGCCATCCTCATATAACCATTCCTCTACTGTCCCGTGATCGGAAGTAACCACAAGAAGAATCTTTTGTCGACGACATTCTTCCACAATTCTTCCCAATTCTCTGTCAACTGTCTTAACCGCTCTAAGCACCGCCTCCTTATTCTCAAGATGACCCACGACATCCACATTGGCAAGGTTCGCTATAACGACTTCAAAACAGGGGTTGTCTATGGCTTCACAGACCCTCTCTGCTACCTCTCTTGCGCTCATTTCCGGTTTACTCGCATAAGAAAATATACCGGAGGGAGAAGGGATTGTTATCATTTCTTCTCCTTGAAAAAGCCCTCTCCTCTTTCCATTGAAGAAGTACCCAAGGTGAACGCTTTTTTCTGATTCTGTTATTTTGAGAACCCTCAACCCTGACTTGGTGACTACCTCTACGAAAGTATTCCTAATCTCTTCGTCAGATGGAAAAACAACCCTCGCCTTAAGAGCAGGGCTGTATTCAATCATGGTGATAAAATTAAGACGTAGGGGCTTCTTTATCGGAAAATGATTGAAATTAATCTCAGTTAAGCTGCGGGTAAGTTCTATCTCTCTTTCTCCCCTTACATCATAAAAAATAACATAATCTCCATCCTGGAGCCTTCCGAGCGGCTTTCCTGAAGAGGAGAAAACAACGATGGGTTCGAGAGTTTCATCTTCCTCGCCTTCAAGATAGGCTCTTTTTATGGCCTCTACAAGAGGGAAATCTTTGTTCCTCGACATTTTATCATCCCTGGTATTTAAAATATTTTTGAATCTATACTATAGAAACGAAAAAAAACATTGTCAAATTAACCTTAATTTTTCCCCAGTCGCAGTTAGTCAAAAGCTCATTCTAAGAGGAGCTCAGCGAGAAGTTAGCTTTAATCCTTGAAAAACTCAAGCAAGAGAACAGGGTCTATTCTGCTCTCTAAAACCCTCGCTCCCCAGTGGAGATGAGCTCCTGTCACCCTCCCTGTAGCACCGACTTCGCCTATAACTTCTCCCTTCTTGACTAAATCTCCCCGTCTTACCCTGAGCCTTGAAAAATGACAGTAAAGAGTGAAAAGGCCGAGACCATGGTCAATGATAACGGTTTTCCCCGCAAAATAAAGTTCACTGGAAAGAACCACTTTTCCTGAGTTAGAGGCTAGGACCACCGTTCCCACTGGGGCGGTTATATCAACACCACTGTGAGGAGAGCGTGGCTTGTTATTGAAAATCCTCCTTTCTCCGAAATTTTCGACCAGTTTTCCCTTACAAGGTAGGATGAATTCCCCTTCTCCAAGCCAAGAAGGAGAGAATATCAAAAAAATAGTCCTGAGCATCGCAGCTTCCATTTCTATTCTCTCCTGAACCTCGGGAGGAGGGGTAACAAATCTCTCCTCCACCCATAGCCTTTTTTCCGGAAACAATCTTTCCCCCACTTGAATTTCGGTGGAAATATGTTCCCAATTTCTTCCTGAAGGCTTCAGAAATATCTCGATTGGGTAGGAACCTTCCTTAAGAGCAAGGTCAAGGCCGATAAGAGAGATAAAGTTCCCCAAACCTGAATCCTTTCCCATGAAATATTTTCGACCTAAAAAGCTAATTGCACAGCTTTCTACTTTTTCCCTATCTTCGATAGAAATCTTTATCATTCCTCCAGGCGTGTTTTGCTTCAAGTTGAGTTTAATCTCAATCCCAGAGGGACTGAGGAGGAACCTTTCTTGTTGAGAAAAAAGAAATAGAGAAAAAGAAGTCAAACTCATCAAGAATATCAGAAGAATTCTTTTCATTTTCTATCTTCCTAAGAATCTCAAAACCAGATTGTTAAATTCTTCTGCCTTTTCTATTTGAGGAACATGCCCACATTTAGGGAGCACCTGAAGCTGCGAATTCTTGATTAGAGCCTTCCCCGTGTATGCTTGATTAAGAGGAATTATTTTATCATCAGCTCCCCACACGATCAAAGTTTCTTGTTTTAGGCTGGTAGCCATTTCGAGACAAAGTTCATGAATTTCTTTTCTTAAACCCTTCCTTTCCACACCCGAGCGAAGAACCTCAAGAAAGCTTTCTCTAACTTCTTGTCTTTTAAACATTCTCAACACACTATCAAGCAGAGTATGGGGGAGTCTTTTTTTATCATTAAACATGCGAGCAAGAATTAGCCTCACTGCTAAATGATTTCTCAAAGAAAGCGCAATTTCTCCCAGGGGAAACAACGACCCCAACCGCAATAAAACAGAGAGCTCTCGACCAAACCCGGGATTGGCGGCTAAAATTAATTTCTCCACTCTATGAGGCATTTCAGAGGCCGCATAGAGCGAGATGAGTCCACCCAGAGAATTTCCTATGAGAGAAACTCGCTCAAGGTTGAGAGCTTTGATTAGGCTCTCCATGAAATGTTTGATCATCGAGAAATTAAAACTAATTTCAGGCTTGGAAGAAAGTCCGAACCCAGGAAGGTCAAAAGCCATTACCCGATAAAAGCGAGAAAGGCTTTGGAGAGTAGGATGCCACCACTCGATTGAGGCACCTAAACCATGAATCAAAAGGAGAGGATATCCCTTTCCCTCGGAAACAAAACGAATTTTATATCTCTCAAATTCTAAATATCTCATTTTTGGATATTTTTCTTAAATTAAGTAATAATAATACCAGATTTCGAATCCATTGACAGCTGGAAACAATCCATGTTAATAAAAACATGTTTTCCAAATTTTTGCTTGATAAGATTTCGCTAATTGTGGAAATGATTTCCCTACTTTACATAATCCTCAAAGAAGGTATTTAAGATGAAGATTAAAAGAAGAGAATTCCTTACCCTTTCGGGTTTGGGCTCAATCTTAACCTTAACTAAATTAAAGAAAGACATGCGAAAAACAACAAGGTGTGAAGCTAAGCACTCCTCTCTTGACGGATGGATTGAACTCATTGAAGAAAACGTGACATGGAACCTAAAAAAGATTCGGGAATATTGCAAAGTCCCTGTAATGGCTGTGGTCAAAGCCAACGCCTATGGACATGGTCTTAAAGAAATCGCCTCAATCTTGGAAAAACTAAGAATTGACTATCTCATGGTAGGGAAGCTTCAGGAAGCTCTATCCCTAAGAAAGAAAGGCATCACCTCAAGAATCAACAATTTTGGGCCCTTCGCTGCGGAGGAAGCTCATGAGATAGTCCAAAATGAAATTACGCAGTCAATCTCCTCTGAAGAAGTTATTACCCTTAATCAAGCTGCTCTCAAAGCTTCAAAAAAGGCAAAAATTAACATCCACCTTGACACAGGGATGAGTAGAATGGGGATTCCTTATTATGAAGCCTTGCCCCTCATTCAAAAAATTTCTTCCCTAAGTGGGTTGGAAGTGGTTGGAATTTCCACGACCCTTACAGAGGACCCGGATTTTGATAAAGAGCAATTAGAAAGGTTCCTCAAGGTTTGTCAAGAAGCAGAATCCCAAGGGATAACCATGGGAGTGAGGCATGTTGCCTCAAGCAGTGGAATTCTTACTCTTAAATACTCTCACCTCGATATGGTGAGGCCAGGTATTCTGCTTTATGGATATTATCCCTCTGATGAGACTCAGAAAGAAGACAGACTCAACTTAAGACCCGTACTCCAATTCAAGGCCCGAGTGGTAGCTGTGAAACATCTCCGACCAGGAGATTCAATCTCCTACCACAGGGTATACAGAGTGAAAAAGAAAGAGAAAATCGCCATAATTCCGGTGGGATACTCAGACGGTTATCCTCAAAATGTGGCAGGAAAAGCATCTGTCCTTATCGGAGGAAAAAGATTCCCTGTCATCGCCTCTGTAACCGCCAATCACATGCCTGTTCTTCTTGATGATGACTCTTCGGTTAAAGTGGGGGATGAAGTTGTACTCCTTGGACTTCAAGGGGAAGAAAAAATCCTGGCAGATGAGCTCGCCTCTTGGTCCGGTGTTTCGACTTATAAAATTCTGATAAGTCTGAATCCGCTCTTACCTCGTATTGTGGTTTAATTAAGAAGAGGATTTTTGTTTTTCAGGAAAAGTAAAATATCTAAATAAGCTAATCAAAAAATCTGAATTAAAAGGGAGACAACAATCCCTTTTTTCCCAGGACAAAGAATAAGTTCCAATTTCGACTCTTGAGAATCCCTCCTTTTATTCAGGCCTGAAATCTTCTTTGCCACAAAATAGCCGAGCGTAGAGCCGATGAAAATGTCTGAAAACCAATGTTCATTATCGTGGACACGCGAAAGCGCTGCAAGAGTTGCCAGGCCAAAGGCAAGCACATCCACATAGACTTCATCAGAGTTCTCGGCAACCGTGGTTGCCACTGCAAAGGCAGAGGAAGCATGGCCTGAAGGGAAGGAATGGTATCTTGAGCTAAGAGAGAAAGGATGATGGCTCGAAGCCCCTTCTTCTATTTTTGGTCGCGCTCTCCCCGTTGCGAATTTCATCCCAGAGACGATGATTCCGGTTATTGCCCAGCTTTCTAAGCAGAGAAGAGCGGTCTTCCTCAAACTTTTTTTTTCAAACGCTTCACCAGAAACATAAATTCCACTCATCAGAGCGAGGAGGAAAACGCCATTTCCTAGGGTTGAGGCTAATTCTGAAAGTTCATAAGAGGAGTTACTCCTTCTTTCTATGATATATTCTTGAATCTCTCTATCAAAGGTATAAAAAAGGATTCCACTGGCCGCAATGGCAGAAAAAGTGAATACATCTTTCTTTTTCCATGCCTTCGGGCTTCGCGAAATATTGAAGAAATCATCTTTAAAATTTTTTAAGAATTGTCGATTAAGTCTAAAATCTGTGCGTTCTAATTCCTGACATAGGAGCGAAGGAGCCGAATAAAACAAAAGATTGAGAAACACCAGTATTGAAAGGGAAGACTTAAAACCAAACTTCCAAAAGTAGTTCACTATCTTCTGCTCATCCAAGCATGAAATTTTCGATGATTTCAATAGTCTTTTCCGTAGCTCCCCCAAGATTATTCAAAGCCTCCCCCGCCCTCTCTCCCATTTCTCTCCAAAGTTCATCATTCTCAGCGAGGAAAAACTCTAAGAGCTCCTCTCTTGAACAAATCATCCGGGCTGCTCCTCGACGGATAAATTCCTCTGCTAGAGAGGAAAAATTTTCCATATGCCTTCCAAAAAAAATTGGCTTCTTGTAAAATGCTGCTTCCAAGAAGTTATGCCCACCCCAAGGAATCAAGCTCCCCCCTATAAAAGCTGCATCACAAAGCGCGTAAAATGTAGAAAGCTCACCGAGGGTATCAAGAATAAGAATATCCCATCTAGAAGAAGGCAACACTTTTTTCCGGCACACAGTCTTTAAAGGGAACGAAGTACAGAGCCTTTCTACCTCTTTTGCTCTTTCCGGATGACGTGGGGCAAGAATAAGAGCGATTTTGGGATTTATCCTTTTCCCTTTAGAAAATACCTCAATGAGAATTTCCTCTTCTCCTTTATGGGTGCTTCCCGCAACAATGACCCTATAATCTAGCGGAAGGCCGATATTTTTTTTCATCTCTTCAATCTCTGAATCTGTAAATTGAGGGGACTTTACTTCTGATTTCAGGTTTCCAGTTACCTCTATCAAGGAAGGAGAAACTCCTATCATTTCTAAAGCCTTCCTATCTTTTTCGGTTTGCACCGAAAAGTAATCAATATTTCTCAAAACTTTGACCATTAAGACTCTGAACTTTCTGTAGAAGCGAAACGACCTTGGAGAAATTCTGCCATTTACCAAAATTATGGCTCGAGCCTGCCTTCTTCCTTCTCTTAAAAGGTTTGGCCAGAACTCAGACTCAGCCAGAATAAGAACTTTGGGTTGCAGATGATTGAAATATCTCTTCACTGCAATTTTAAAATCGAAAGGGATAAAAAAGATTTCATCGGCGAAAAATATTTTTTCCTTGGCGAGTCTCATTCCGGAGTTTGTCAGAGTGGAAAGATAGATTTTCCACTCAGGATGCCTGATTTTTATTTCTCTTAAAAGGTTTTGAAGTGAGAGAATTTCCCCAACTGAGACAGCGTGAAACCAAAGAGAATCTCCTTTATTTCTCACTGAAGGAAGTTTAAGGCCCAGCCTCTCTCTAAGGAAGAGACTCTCTCCCTTTCTAACCTTCAGCTTAAAAAAATAAACAGGGATTACCACAAAAAGGCTAAGAAATAAAAAAAAAGAATATAAAAAATGCATGCCTTGATGACTATACTAAAATAGATTCTCTTTCGCAAGCCGAGATTAAAAACCCGAATATTTGCTTATGGGATGATATTTTTTCATCTTATAAAAAAGAAGCATCTCTTTCCCCAAGAAACTGGTAACATAGAGGCATCATGAAAAAACCGAGAGGTTTCACCCTCAAGCTGAAACTCCAAAAGGTATTTTTATGATACATCTTGCCATCGAAAATTTCATAACTTGGTTCCCTTCAGCGGACCAGGGTGACAGGTTCTGCTAGTCTGGCGCTTCTTCTAGCCTTTGCCAAATATATTGGTT